>Ga0137362_10002431_pt1 | contig 12088 bp, 6 predicted proteins | sample MadtaG_2_FD_104801 | JGI IMG/M metagenome (GOLD analysis project Ga0137362, IMG submission 104801) | Vadose zone soil microbial communities from Angelo Coast Range Reserve, California, USA - Mad1_100_16 metaG | ecosystem: Environmental > Terrestrial > Soil > Vadose zone | place: USA: California... | reverse complement strand
TGAGTGAGGTCGCAGGGGCGGACGGCAGCGCGGATCGAGGCTGTTCATCCGGATCATCTGCGACGGCGTAAGGCTGCCCAGTTTTCGAGTGGATGTATAAGCCGCGCATTTCTCCTCGATTCAGCGGGCGGGCGCCGCGGCGGCCGAACACCGCGAGTTGGTTGCCGGACTCGTCGACGGCGCGATCGCGGTCGATTCCCTTGGAGATGGCTAGCGCGGGGCCGTGCGTGTGCGCCGTGGCGATGAGTTTTGGCGTGGGACGCGGGCTGAATCCTGAAAAGTGTGCGGCGTCATCCCATGGCGAAACGATCTGCCAGATACGCAGGCCGTAAACTCCGTCCGCCACAAACGCGAACGCGCTCCCCGCGACCATTCCGATTTTCACATCGTAGGCGTCGTTCATTTGCCTGTTCCCGCCAAACACCTGGTCGTTATGAGGCTTCTCCGGATTTTCAACGTCCACGATGGACACGCCGAATCTTCCATCCGCTACGTAGGCATAGGTCCGCGCCACGTAAACGTTTCTCGCATCGCCGAGCGCAACCCTTCCCTGCTCCGTCATCTTCGGATGCGCGAGGTCCGTTACGTCCAGCGTCTTCAACCCGTAGCGGTCCACCACAAACGCATACCGGAACTGAACTGCAATCCCGCGCGGATCATCCAAATCCGGTGCGCCGATGGCCGCGGTAACTTTAGGGGCGAGGGGATTATCGAGGTCGACGACGACGAGCGCTTTGTCTGTGAGAATGTAGGCAAATGTTCCGGCAATAGTGATTCGCCGGGCGCCAGTAAGAACGCCGCCGGGATTGAACGCCAGAGCACGTTTCAGGAAATTGTTGGCGGGATTGCCGTCAAGAAGCGCGCCCACACCGGGACTTTTCGATTTCAGATTAGGGTCTCCAATGATGACAAGCCCCTCTTCTCTGTCCGCAACGTAGAGGAAACCGTAAAGCAAGTGAATGGGCTGCTCTTCATTTTCAGGCAACTGCTGACGCAGCGGATCAACACCAAGCGTGGTGGGCGAGGCCACCGCAAGCGCGTTCTTAGTGGAAACGTAAAAGCGTTGGCCGACGGGAGAAACCGGTGAAGTGGTGACTTTCTCGGAAAAGTTTTTGTTGTCGATGTTGGCGATGTCATAGACGCGCAGGCCGCCAGGTCCAAGAGCCGCGTAGGCGTACTCGCCGCGGGCTTGGATGTCGAGGACATTGCCAGAATGTTCGGCCGCGGCGTTGAGCTCCCGATGGTGCTGTAAGAAATTCTTGTAGTTGTCGGGATACGCGATGCGCTGTAGGTCGCTGCCAAATATGGCTTCCGGTTCGTCGTGCTCGGCGACGGCGATCGCTTCGAATCCATGCTTGCCGGTAGCGACATAAACGTAGCGGCCCATGAAATTCATGAAATTAGTGCCTTGCAGCAAGAGCTGCGCCATCCAGGCATTATTGTCAGTTTTGGCGGAGACGTGGCAATCGCTGCATTGTTTGGTTTCTTTGGCGCGCACCGTGTGCGGCACAAAAGTAGAAAACGCTTGCCCGGAGAAGCCGGGCGCTGAAATGGTCTGCTGCGTGTAGTAAAGCCAATCGCGACTCGCGTTCTGCGAACTCACGAGCACGGCACAGGAAGAACGCGCGGGCGCGATGCGATGACCGGTAACCGTGCCATCCACGCCGAGCATATATATGTCGTCGCGCAAAACTTGGAAGTTGTAACTGGTGTAGTTCTTTGTGAGCAGGCCTTCGTTGTGCAGCATGGGCTTGCGCGCGTTGGCGGTCATTTGCAAATGGCAGCCGAAACAGGTGGGCGTCCACGAAGTATGGCAGGAGTAGCAGGTCATGCTGCTATTGGCGTGGGCGAGTGAACTTTCGTCGCCCGGCATTTGCGAAGACACGCTGCCATCCTTCTTTATCAGTTTCGCGCGAAAAGATTTTTCGCTGAAATGCACATTGCCCGGCGTGATGCTGTCGATAGTCTGAACGATCTCCCATTCCTTGTTTTCATCCGCCATGGACCGCTGAACAATCTTTCCGTCGCGCGATTCGAACCGGCGAAGCCCCCACGGGGTGCGGAGAGCGTCCAGATGGCGGCCACCTTCCGGCGCTGCCGGACCTGAAGTAATCAACGTGGCTTTCTTTCGAATTGTGCCGTGGCAATCGATGCAGTCGATCTCGACCGCCGCCCGTGGTTCACCGTAAATTTTTCCGTTGCCATGATTGTCCTGCGCAAAATGGCAATCATTGCAATGCATTCCTTTTTCCAGATGAATGTCGGCGAGGTGCACCGCTTTGCCGAAACGGTCGGGATCATCAAATGCAATCTGCTTGCCGTCTTTGTCCAGCCAATTCCCTTTGCGGTCGTGACTAAAGACCGCACGGAAAATCCAGCCATGCCCGTGAAAATCGGCAAACTGCGTGGTTTTCAATTGCTTGTTGAATTCGGGACTACCCACGTTTTCCAGGAATTTCTCGTCACTCCATAGGCCGCGAACAGCAGCGCCCTCCGGATTGCGTTCGAAAGATTCATAGCGCTGCTCCTCCGTCGGATTGTGCTGTTCTTTCGGATACATTTTGTCGCCGTCAATTTCGTTGTCCCACCACGTTAGCCCGAAATACGTCGTGACCATGTTCGTGCCGGGGTGAATGTGGCAGATCATGCACTGACTCGAAGGGATGGAGCGGGTGAATGCGTGTTTGACGGGATGGCCAGACTCGTTCTTGGGAATCGTCGGATCGGAAGAAGCGGTAATGCCCGAGTGACCAAACTTCGAATAAGCGCCCGAGTGCGACGGATCGCGGTCGTTCGCATAAATGACGTGGCATGACGCGCAGCCGCTTCCGCGATACTCACCAGGATGATCGTTGGTGCCCGGAAGCGACATGATCGGATCAAGCAAGCGCGTTTTCTGCAAGCCGAGAAAGACAGGATCGGTGCGCAGTCCTGTGCCAAAACCGCGCTCGCTAAGCTTGCCATCCGGCTTCCCGGCGTCTTCTTCACGATTGGGATTGCCGATTTCCGCTTTCTTGCGGCCGCCGCGCTCAAAAACGCGGAGCACATTGCCGGGCTGCGAACTTTCCCACCGAAAGAGCGGATCCAACTCGGGTATGACACCTTTCGTTCGGGTCTCTTCTTGCGTGGGCTCGGGAGACGTCTTGACCGATTGCGGCACACCGTCGCGATTGTAGCTTTCACCGAAACGCGTGTTTTTCACAGGATAGCCGCCGTTATTGTAGAGCGCCGCGCCCCAGAGCATCCCCGAGTGCGTCATCATGCTGGTGGAAACAGCACGCGTCTCCGCCCCGTGACAGCCCGCTGGGCCGCAAGTTTCCGGAGCGACGCGCAGGTCGCCGGGATTTACAAATTTAATGTATTCGGCTGATTCTTTGAGCCACTTCGTAAAGGTGCGTTCGGGAAGAGCCGAACGATTTTTGAACGAAGAATCGCGCGGCTGCACGTGTGCTTTTTCTTTTGCGGAATTGTATTCGGGAGAATTCGATGCACTCCCGGATCCAACCGAAACGGCCGAATTGCCACCATGACAATCCGTGCAACCTAGATGGACGGTTTTCGTGGGATGCATCGTGGGTTCGTCGGTTGAAGTGTGGCAGGAGATGCAGCCGGATGATTTGCGATCCGCTTGTTCCTGTGACTGGCCTCGGAATGTAGCTGATTCTTGAGTGGCCGCCACGCGAGCCTTGGAGCTCGCATAGAGTGCAAGGAAAAGAGATACCCCAGAGACGCAGAGAACGCTGAGGGTTCGCAGAGAAGACGACACGGATTGTCGTTCGCTGTTCATAATCGATGCACTTCAGAAAGTAAACTTCACGGAGCCGAAAAGCGAGAAAAGCGTTCGGCTGGTGTAGATGTCTTTGAAACCCTGGCCCGGCTGGAGGGCGGATGCTCCGCCGGTGAGAATGATATTTTCTGTTAGCGGCGGGCGGTACTCGACGCCCAGACCCAAGTCTTCACCGATGGTGTGATGGATCGGCGATTGAAAAAGCAGAAATTCCAGCGGCTCGGTGCGTTCGAATCGGAGAAAGTTGAAATTGGCGAAGCCCCGCAGTTTTGGCGTAATTTCAAAGTCCGTACCCGCGTTCGCGAGAAAAATTCCCGGATTTACGAAATTGGCCTGGCCCTCTTCTTTGCTCGCCCGCAGAGAAGGAATCAGGCTGCCCGGCGTGGTGAGGAGAATTCCAGAGCCGAGCAGTCGAACGCCCTCGCGATTCCAAAAACTGAAGAGTCCGCCTGCGAAATTTGGCAAGTCGACGATGGAATCAAATCCGCGAGCTCGCGAATCGCGAAGCTTAGCGTCGCCGGAAGTGTAGAAAGTGGAGATGCGGTAGCGTATCCAGTCTTTGTCATAGGAGATCTCCGCGGCTGCCATTTGCGCGTTGACAGTGACGCGGCGTCCTGCGATGGGATTGAACGTGTCCTCGCCGACAGCTTGATAGAAAGCGTGCGTGAGATTGAGCCGGCGGATGTGCCCGCTGCCCAGCCAGCCGAAATAACCGACGCGAATGCCGTGAAGAATTGGACCAGCGCCGGGATTCTGATTGATGACATTTCCAACCGGTGAAGGCCGAACGAGAAACCCATTGTCATCATAGTGGAGGCTGGGATCATCTTTGTTCCAGGCAGCGATAAATTCCGCCGTGTAACCCGGGAAAAAGAAGTCCTGTAGATAGACGTTACCGAGAAGAACTTGTTGGTGGCGGCGGTTAAACGTGTTGAGCCCGCTGTTGGTATTTTTTTCGAGGAAATGAAAATACGCGAGATTGTATTCGAGGCGATCGCTGCGGAGATTCCCAAAAACACGCAGCGCCGGCTGCTCGTCAACAAACAAAAAACCACGGAAGTCGGCATTGAACTGCTGAACGCCAGCGCGCGCGGAAATGAAATCATAATTCGGGCCGAGGTCGTGAAGCTTCACTTCAACGAACGCTTCCTGGAGTCCGACGTGATCGTCGAAGCGGTTAGTGCCGCTGCGAGGATCGGGCCCGACGAGGCCGAGCTCGCGGACATTCAAATTGTTGAGGCTCAGCTCGGGTGTGATTCGAATGCGCCAGTCCACGGGCTTGAATGCCGCGTCCCCATGGAATAGATCAAACGCGAAACGAAGCGTTTGGTCAAAAAACGCTTGTTCGCCTTCCCCGAAAAACCCTGAGCTGCCCGGGCGCGCGGTACTCACATTGCTGGGCGAAGGAACCCGGCGGCCATCAAGAAAAGATTCCGAAGTCGCAGTGAGATTCAGATAAATCTGCTGACCAAGCAGTTCCGGCCAAATAGGCTCGTCGCCCTTGAGGCGATTGTGATTGAAAGGATCGTACCAGCGGGACTTCGTGTAAACGTACTCGCCGCGTTGCGGATAGCGGCGGTAGTCGGGCTGCTCGAGGGCCCAGCGATTGGGAACCGCGTTGTAGACATCGGCTACGGGCGGAAGCGTGTCTCGAGAAATATTTTCTATGTAATTGGGATCGGAATCGAGCCGATGGCGAAACTCCCGATAGCTCCCGAACGAAGGTTGCGCTTCGGCGGAAATCGCGGGGCCAAGCTCAGGGAGACGCGGCAGCCGCGAGCGCGCTTCCACCGCCGCAACACTGACCAGCGAGATTTCAAGCGTCACAATTTCGTTTGGCTGCAAGGGAAGATCGGGCAGAACGAACGGTGCATATTCTTTGGCTTCAACACGCAGATGATAGTGGCCCGGCGGCAGCGGAAAAACTCGGAAGACCCCCTCATCAGTACTTGTACCACTGAATATCTGCCCAGATTGTGTGTTTCTCAGTGTGAGGGCCGCCGCCGGAACGGGGCGAGTGGCTCCGGTCGTGCTTGAGTCGCGCACCAAACCATCCAGCGCTGCGCTGGTCTGCGCCTCTTGCCGCGGAATTCGCAGTGGCGGTCCCTTTTCACTCGATTTTTTTGCGGAGTCTTGGGAACTTGGCGGCGATTGCTCCTGTTGCTTCGCGCCGGCGAGCCCGGCGCAGGAAAGAGCTGAAATACAGCAGACCGCGCAGAACGCGCGTCGATATTTCCGCGAGAAGAGAACGATCATGCGTTCGGCCTGCCCTGCTCGATGAAAGAAAAAGGAATCGCGTACTAGCTAACAATATCGACGAGCAGCGAGCAACACTTTTCCCGGATCGATGGAGACATTCGATAACACGCCGAACGCCCGCAGCCATTCACCAGTACGCCGCTCTGCCAAGGCAAATGCGTTGAGCCGCTGGAAACGAGTGTGGTACCAACGAGAGTACTCGCAAAATGGAAACGACTCACACACTGCAGAAGCCGGTGGAATCGCGGCGCGCGTTGCAACAGCGAAACAAAACGATCGCGCCTGGTGTATTTCTGGCATTGGGAATCGCATTAGCGCTCGCGATGATCATTGTTGGTTGTGGGGGCGGAAGCAGTACACCTGTTTCGCCGCCGGCAACTCCAGTTCAGCCTCTGCAAGGAGCCGATGTCCAGAATATCGTTCAGGCGACGGTCAACTCCGTGAACGTCGACATGACCGTGGCGATTGTAGACCGCGCGGGATTTGTGCTAGGCGTGTTTCGAACGCAGAATGCTCCCGCTACGGCCACGGGAAATTTTGGACAAGTGCAGGATGCGAATGAAGTCGCAGTAGCGTTGGCGCGGACCGGCGCGTTTTTCAGCAATGATCAGGCGCCGCTTTCCTCGCGAACCATACGGTTCATTAGCGGAATTCATTTTCCACCCGGTGTTATGAACCAACCTCCCGCGGATTTGTATGGAATCGAAACCACCAATCGGGGCTGCACGCTTATCAATGACCCCACCTTTCAGAGCAAGATTCCTCCTTCGCTGGCGCTCGGCGGAGGATTTGGGCTCGGCGTGCTTACCGGCAAAGCCAACATCAATGATTCGGATGCGACCACGGTGAATCCTGGCGGCGTGCCGATTTTCTACAAAAACGTTGTGGTTGGTGGAATCGGCGTCGTGACTACTTCGAATAATTTGAACGTCGCGGAATACGCAGCGTTCGCCGGAGCGACATCGGCGCGAACCGCACCGCCAGATACATTTGGTCCGACACCTGCGGCTCCGGGCGTGGTATTTATCGGCGGCATTGCGCTGCCCTTCGTGAGTCAGACCGCCCGGCCTGCGGGATTTACCGTTGGGCCCGTTGCGGGGGCGGGCAGTTATCTTGTGGCGGCGTCGAACAGTCAGGGGCAGCCGCCCGAGGGCGATTTGATTACGCCGGCAGCGGGACCGCTCGGCGGGCTCAGTGCAGCTGACGTGACGCTAATCTTGAGCAATGCTGAAGCCACAGCGAATACGACGCGCGCCGCGATTCGATTGCCGCCAGGCTCGAAAGCAAAAATGGTGATTGCCGTGGCGGATCTGGATGGAACCATTATCGGTCTGCGGCGGATGCAGGATTCGACCGTCTTCAGCATAGATGTCGCGGCTACAAAGGCGCGCAACATGGTGTACTTCAACAGCGCAAGCCGAACGACAATGGACTTGAACGGCGTGCCCATGGGAACGGCGGTGACGAACCGCACGATCAGTTTTGGTGCGCAGCCGTTGTATCCGCCGGGAATCGATGGTTCAACCACCGGGCCATTTTTCAATTTATATACGATGGATCTGGCCAATCCCTGCACGCAAGGGCTTCAAAGTGGCGCAGTTAACGCGAACAAAAGCGGAGTCGTTTTCTTCCCAGGAAGTGCGGGTTTGTATCGCAACGGAATCTTAGTAGGCGGACTGGGTGTGAGCGGCGACGGAGTGGACCAAGACGACTACGTGACCAGCGGTGGCACGGGAGGCTTCGAAGCGCCCGCCAATATCCGCGCCGATCAAATCATGGATCAGGGCGTTCGGCTTCCTTACTTCAAGTTTCCGAGAAATCCCACCAACTAAGTCCCTCAAGTCATCTGCGCGGCGCCGATTTTTTGCGCTTGGAAATTTTTGTGAGTGCGCGCCCGTAGGCTACGATAGCCTCGGGAATAGCCTGGCTGTAAACAAACTGGCCTTCGCGGCGGCAGACCACCAATCCGGCTTCGTTCAGAACCTTTAAATGGTGTGAAACGGTTGCTGCGGTTACACCCCGCATCGAGACGATTTCACCGCAATTCATTTGGCCTTTGGCGGAAATAGCCTCAAAGATTCTGAGGCGCGTCTGGTCGGCGAGCGCTTTCGATACTTTCTCAATCTGAGAACGGTCCATAATTCAGTCCTAAGTGTAACGAATATTAGATGCTTCCGGCCATGAAGGTTATTCGGCCTGTGGGGGCCACAACTTCTCGTAACTTTACACTTCGATGTTCATCTAAGTATCGAAATGTCAGGGGAGTGCGAAAGGGGCAACGGCCCGGCTCCTAGGACAAGAAGGGTGCAAGAGATTGAGGAGACGACCATGAAAAGACTCGAAGGAAAAGTAGCGGTGGTGACCGGAGGCAACAGCGGTATCGGCCTGGCCTCGGCGAAGCGTTTGCAGGAAGAAGGCGCGCGCGTAGTGATCGCGGGCAGAAGCAAGAAGACGCTGGACGAAGCCGTGAAAACGATCGGAAATGGCGTAGTAGCGGTGCAAGCAGACGTATCCGTTGCTAAGGATCTGGACAAACTCTACGCCACGGTGTCGCAGAAGCTTGGCAAAATAGATATTCTGTTTGCGAACGCCGGGATTTACAAATTTGCGCCTTTGGCAGCCACATCCGAAGATCTCTACGACGAATTGTTCGACATCAACACCAGAGGCGTTTACTTCACCATCCAAAAAGCCTTGCCCCACCTCAACGACGGCGCCTCGGTCATTATCAATACCTCGGTGGCAGGCGAAATTGGGGTGCCAAACGGCACGGCGTATGCAGCCACGAAGGCCGCGCTACGTTCGTTCACCCGTTCGATTGCCGCGGAATTAGTGGAGCGCGGCATCCGTGTGAACGCCGTGAGCCCCGGACCGATTGAGACACCGGCCGGATTTGCACGCACGGGGCTCTCCAAAGAAACGTTGGACGAAATGCTTAAAGGCTTTATTTCCCAGGTGCCTATGAAGCGCATCGGACAGCCGGAGGAAGTCGCCGGGGCTGTGGCGTTCCTCGCGTCGCAGGATGCATCCTTTATCACGGGCGCTGAGATCCCTGTCGACGGCGGATTTGGGCAAATCTAAGACACGGCTGCAGGTCGCAGGGAGAGAGGTGGGGTCAAACCCGCCTCTTTGTGTTTTCTGGAAAGATCATTTGGGGACACCGGATGGATTGGCCGAGGTAGCGCTGTTCACATCCAGGAACCATGCGTGAGCGGTGTCACCAGGCGCGTAACAGTTGCCATCTGGCGCGTACTTCGCGGGGCAACGCGCGGTGAGTTTTCTTCGCCTCGGCGATTGCGCAAATTGCCAGACCGCAGCATAAGAGATGCCGCTCGCCGAAGGTGCTGGAGGGTTTACTGGAAATGCGCAGCCAGGCGACGGAGGGCAGGCATCGTTGTAGGCCCAGATCACGATTTCGTGGGAAGGCGCGTGACTGCTGATGTCGTCCGCGGTCGTGATGGAGACTCCGGGTTCTTCCTTCACAGGAATACCGGAGCAGTAGACGCCAGCTGTAAAGCTCGCACGCTTGAGTTCGTCCATCCAGGCGCGGAGATAGGCGTGATAAGTGCCGGGGAGGCGACCGCCTTCCTCGATGTCCAGAAAAATAATTGTTCCAGCTGCGAAGCCTTCTTCTTTCGCAGCGGCGGCGGCTTCGCCGGCGTCCTTATTCCCTTTCACCCTCGCATCGGTTTCACTTTTGAGCTCGCCGCTGTCTGGCCCGCGATACAAAACTAAAAATCCAAACCCATGTGAGACTAGAAGTTCGCGCTTTCCCTTCCAGGTGTTGCGCCTTTCGCCGGGCGGGGGACTGAGCCAGTAGCTGATGAACGCGAAACTTTTGCGCAAGATGGGAAGACTTGAATCTCCGGGATACATGTTGCGATCGAAGCCCAAGTAGGAACGCGAGTGCTCTGATGTATCGTGAGCGGTTAGCGGTGAGACGGAAAACACGGGGGAGAAAGTTAACGCAAAGACGCAAAGAGCGCAGAGAAGAATAGAGAAGAGAAGAAGGAATCTCATGTTTAACCTTCGCGAAGCTTGTGGCCGGCAAGATTGCCGAGGCCGTCATAGGCCGCGTATTTGTAAAGTTCGCTGAGCGTGGGATAGTTGAACACCTGCTCGATAAACTCGTCAATGGTGAGGCCATTGTCGAGGACCATCATACCGATGTGGATTAGTTCGGTGGCGCTTTCGCCGATGATGCTGGCGCCGAGAAGTTTCTTGCCGGCGCGAGCGAAGATGAGCTTGAGCAAGCCCGCCGTATCGCCCACGATGTGGCCGCGAGCGTTGTTTTCGTAGAGCGCACGGCCGACGACGTAATCAATTTTCTTTTCCTTGCAGGATTCTTCGGTCTCGCCAGCAGCGGAAATTTCCGGAATGGTGTAAATGCCCATGGGGAGCAGAGAAGCAACGCGCTCTTTGTATTTCAAACCAAAAGCGTGACAGACAGCGACGCGTCCTTGCTCCATCGAAGTGGAGGCCAGCGCCGGGAACCCGATGACGTCGCCGGCCGCATAAATATGCGGGACAGCCGTTCGATAGTGCTCGTCGACTGGGATATACCCGCGATCATTGATCGCCAGGCCCGCTTTTTCGAGAGCCAAGCCATCCACGGCGGCGCGGCGGCCGGCGGCAAAAAGCGCCGCATCGGTTTCGAGGACATTGCCGCTTTTCATCGTCAGACGCACACCAGTCGTGGAATTCTCGGTTTTGACCGGCCGCTCGTTAAACAGGAAATGCATTCCAAGGGCAGCAAGCCGGTCGCGAAGGCGATCGGAGATTTCGTTGTCGAGAAAGGGGAGAAGTCGGTCGCGGCCGTCGACGAGCGTGACGTCAACTCCCAACGCCTTGAAAATGGAAGCGTATTCGCAACCAATCACGCCGCCGCCGATGACCGCGAGGCTTTTCGGAATGCGATCCATCTGAAGAAACGTGTCGGAATCAAAAGTGTGGATGTCGTCGAAAGCAATCTCTGAAGGGCGATGGGGTTTGGAGCCGGTGGAAATAAGGACGACTTCTCCCTTTAGCTGACGCATGCCCTGAGCACCGGCAACAGCCACGGTGTGTGGTGTCAGAAAAGCAGCCTGCCCCCGCACGAGCTCGATGTGGTGGAGGGCAAGATTTTTTAGGATGCGCTGGCGCTCCATCTCGACGACTTCACGCTCGTGGTGCATGAAATCGTGGACGGTAAGATTTTCCTTGAGCGAATAATCGATGCCGTAAAGGCCGCGTTGCTTCAAGCCGGAAAAATAAAGCGCGGATTCGCGCAGCGTCTTGCTGGGAACGGTGCCGGTATTAATGCAGCTCCCGCCCGTATGCTCGGCACGCTCGATCACCGCAACGCGTTTGCCAAAGTACGCCGCCTGCGCACCGGCCTTTTCGCCGGCTGGGCCGCAGCCGATCACGATCAGGTCGAAGTTGTCGCTCAAAACCACATCGCCTCCAAATATCAGCCGCGTTCGCCTGCGTGAGCATAGCCCGGACGCAGGCACTGAGATTCTAGAAGAAGATACGGCGCGGGGTGGAAGGTTCTTGCGGTAGCTGTGACGAAAATGGTGTGCGCACCCCAAAAAACAAGTGCCCGGGGGGGGATTCGAACCCCCATGAGGTAAAACCCCGGAGGATTTTAAGTCCTCAGCGTCTGCCATTCCGCCACCCGGGCAGCGGCAGATACAAATCTAACGGACGGCGGCACCCACCGCAACACTTATGCGTCGGTGCACACGCCCGACCTGACCTCAACTCATTTTCCAGCGACAGAAGGGGTTCCCGTTTCCGACGGTTGGGGGCTTGAATTATGAGTGTTGCCTATTCGTATCACGTCCCGTCACGGCGATTGTTCGCAAAGTGGACTCGACATAGACTGAATGCAGCGTGTGGAGTCTCTCGTTTGCGTCCCTCAGGCAAGTTTTCCTGGCTCGTTATCGCTGTCACAGGTTTCCTGACGGCGCTACTGCTCGTTGTGGTTAAAGCAGTTCCTCAGCCTTCTACGAGTCTGCTGTTATCAAATCTCCTGCAGAGCGCAATCGTCCTTTGGGCTGC
>Ga0137362_10002429_pt1 | contig 12090 bp, 12 predicted proteins | sample MadtaG_2_FD_104801 | JGI IMG/M metagenome (GOLD analysis project Ga0137362, IMG submission 104801) | Vadose zone soil microbial communities from Angelo Coast Range Reserve, California, USA - Mad1_100_16 metaG | ecosystem: Environmental > Terrestrial > Soil > Vadose zone | place: USA: California... | reverse complement strand
CTCACGACCGGGACCTGGGTGAGAGTCGGAAATCTGCGCGTCCGTGCCATTGCCGCGCTCGCGCCGCTCGCTCAAGACGTCGTCGTCGCGGGCCACGGGCGCTCTGAGGTCGGTTTTTTGATCTTCCCCAATGTCGCAGCCTGCAGAGCCATTTGTCCCCGACTGCACGCCGAGGCCGACATCGAACAAGTACTCGCGCATCCAAGCGTTCGAGAGCACGTCTCAAAGGCCCTAATGACACTGCAACGTGAAACGCCCGCTTCGTCCACGCATGCCGTTCGCGCACTGCTCCTGCCCGATCCGCCCTCGATCGACGCCGGTGAAATTACGGACAAAGGGTACATCAATCAACGTGCCGTGCTGACACGCCGCAAGGACAGTGTCGATGCGCTATACACACCCGGTCACGTTGCCCCGGTCCCGCTGCCGACACGATTCGACAAGACCACGCGGGAGTGTTCGAATCAAGACTCAGCCCATGAGAGCGAAGCATGAACGACGTGGTGATCGTATCGACGGCGCGAACTCCCTTGTGCAAGTCCTGGCGGGGTTCGCTGAATATGACTCATGGCGCAACCCTTGGCGGTCACGTGGTCAAAGCTGCGCTTGAACGAGCGTCCGTACAGCCCGAGGACGTGGAAGATGTTCTGATGGGTTGCGCGTTTCCGGAAGGCGCGACCGGCTGGAACATTGCGCGTCAGATCGGATTGCGTGCGGGTCTCCCCCCGAGCGTGCCGGGTATGACCGTCAATCGCTTCTGCTCCTCGGGGTTGCAGACGATCGCGCTCGCCGCACAGCGGATCCAAGCCGGCGAAGACGGTATCTACGTCGCGGGCGGCGTCGAATCCATCTCCCTGGTTCAAAAAAAGGACTGGAGTGACCACATCTTCCCGGAAGAATGGTTACAACAGCAGGTGCCGGCGATCTACTGGCCGATGCTTCAGACGGCGGAGACTGTAGCCAGACGCTACGGGATCTCCCGTGAAGCGCAGGACCGATACGGCGTGCAAAGCCAAATCCGGGCTGCGGCGGCGCGGGCGGCGGGTAGGTTCAAGAGTGAGATCGCCCCGATCACCACGCGCATGAAGGTCGTGGACAAAGCCACCGGCACGGAGTCGATTCGGGACGTCACGGCGGGCGAGGACGAAGGCATTCGCCCGGACACTACGTATGACAGCATCGCGCACATCAAGCCGGCGACTGAAAACGGTTTCGTCGCCGCAGGGAACGCGAGTCAGTTTTCCGATGGCGCCTCGGCCTGCGTGGTGATGAGTGCACGTGAAGCTGAGCGCAGAGGCCTTACTGCTTTAGGGATTTTCCGCGGCTTCGCGGTGGCGGGATGCGAACCAGACGAGATGGGCATCGGTCCGGTATTTGCCGTTCCAAAGCTGCTGAGCCGCGCCGGTATCAAGACGCAAGACATCGACCTCTGGGAACTCAATGAAGCCTTTGCCGTGCAGGTTCTCTATTGTCGGGACGAGCTTGGAATTCCAAACGAGCGCTTGAATGTCAGCGGCGGGGCTATTGCGCTCGGGCACCCTTACGGAATGAGCGGCAGCCGGATGACTGGACATGCGCTCATCGAAGGAAAGGCACGAGGTGCGAAATACGCCGTGGTCACCATGTGTATCGGCGGGGGCATGGGAGCGGCCGGGCTTTTCGAAATTGCGTAGCTATCTGAGCAATGGATCGGTGAGTCCCGTCCGTAGCTGTCGCAGGGTGGAATCCAGCCTCATGAGGTCGGCCAAAGCCGATCGCCTCCATCACGGTTCGAGCGGCTCGCTAACCGCTGCACCAGGCCGCGCGCGAGTGATATCACGCACCCACGTCAGGCCCTTTATCGCCTGTGACCACCCCACAGTCGTGATGGCGAGGACGGCTACGTGCTCGAGTTCCTCCGGACTGATTCCCTCGGAGCTGCCTCTGCGTGCATGCGAATGCGTCGCGCCCTCCGAGCTGGCGGCAATGGCGAGCGCGAGGTGAATCAGGCGCCGCGTACGCGCATCGAGCGGGCCTGCGCGGCTCGCCTCCTCGCCCAGATGCTGGAAGGCCTCCCACAGCTCGGGATGCTCGCGTGCCATGTGCAGTGCTGCCCCTGGTAGTTTTACGCTGGCTGCGTCGGAAGGTGCGTTCGGCTGATTCTTGCGGGCCATGTGCTGCTCCATTTCGTGCGGTCGCTGACAGATGTGATCCCCTTCGTTGCGACCAGTCAACTGGTCCGAACCCCATTAGACTACGGGCTCGAAACTGCCGAGAAGTAATCCGGAAGATATTGATTTAATTGGCGTCCCCAGCCGGAGTTGAACGCCTTGGTCTAAGAGGAGCCACAGCGTGTGGTCGCCTCCCTCACGGCCGAGTTCTGAAATGATCCGGTTGCCATTGGGTTGCCAGGAAGGGCTGTCGACATCGTAGGCACCGAGCGAGGACGCGCACACCGTTACACCCGGGGAGTCAGGTGCCACGCTGCAGAGCTCCCCTGAGTTCGAATAAAGGATTGGTAGCAGCTCGCGCGCCAACGCCAGATCAGTTCGGCAGGCTGACAAAACCAAAGTCGTCAGCGCGCCAACCATAGCTCTCTGTCTTATCAGCGCCGCTTCCTCGTTTTTAAAAATCCCTGATCGCCTCGCTTGTGGCTAGCGCTGGTGGCGCAACTCCTGCCAAGCCTCGAGCTCCTCCCGCGTGATCCCCAATCCTCCGATCCGCGACGCATCGAGATTCTCAAGTTCCGCGAGCACGTCGGAGATGAACTTCTCCCGATGCTGTGGCTCTACATTGGCCGGCACATGTACCGTGATCCACTCGGCTACTTTGTCCTGCGGCACCTTGGCGCGCACCAGGTCCGTCACCAACGCGCGTCGCGACGGGCGATAGAGCGCGGCAATCTCATCGAACCCCACCACCTGAGCGGTTGTGTCGAAACGCTGACAAGTGCGCCGATAGGACCAGGCGTAAAGGTCTGCTAGCGGCCCGACCTCGTTGAGCTCATAGACCGCGATCGTCGCCTTGAGATAAGCGTCCTGATCCACGTCCACGAACGACTGCGGCACGTAGTCGCCGCGGATCAGCGGAATGATCGAGGCAAGGCGCGCCGTGCGTTTGTTCACGTCGACGAAGGCCTGGAGATACGAAATGTGCACGAGCAGAAAAAGGCTCTGCTCGAACGGATCCGTAATTGCCCGTGCTTTTTCCAGCAGCCAGAGCAGGAGCCTCGTCAGTCTCTCCCGGCCGTCCAGCGGCGCATACGTGGTGCCGCTCACCCGGATGCTCTCGTCACGGATCTGACCAGCGGCTCCTGGAGCGACGAGACTGTCGGCGAGCAGATAGTGGAGCGTCCGAATGGTGCTCTCGTCCGGCTGCAAGGTATCGATGTGCTGGACCAGGTATGCGATCGCCTCCTTGTGGTTCAGGATCATGATGCGCTCGGCATTGGGCTTGCCGGGCGCGGCCGCGCCCTGCAGCAGGAGCCGCTCGGTATCCGCGAGCGTGTAGGTGTTCCCCTCGAGCCGTGCAGAGTTGAAGCTGAAATCGATCAGCAAGCGGTCGTAGATCTTCTTGATGTAGGTGCCGGCGTGACCGTAGATCGGATCGCGCTTGCCGAGCGCGGCGAGCTCCTCGCGCTGCTTAGGTGTCAGATATGCGCTCTCGTTGGGCACGAAGGTCTGGAGCCAGTTCTCCCGGTAAGTCGCCGGCGGGCGCGTGTAGAGGGGCGCCTCGATGCGCTTGATCAGCGCTTGACTCTCCGACGTGAAAATCGGCGGGACTGCCACGGCCGGAGGTTGTCCCTCGACGCCGATCGTGCCCGCTCCCGGGACGACGCCCGCGGAACGTTCGACAAGGCGATAGCGCCGACCCTTTCGCTCGCCGCGGGCCTCGATTGCGCCTTCCTCGACAAGATCCTTAAGCCAGTTGCGCAGCGTCCGGTCGGGCACATCGATGGTCGCGCGGATCTGGGCGCGTGAGGTCCAGCCGTCCCCACGTGCATGGAGGAGGTTGAGTACTTGTGATTTATCGGCCATATATCGGCCAATATATCGGCCAAACCAATCAAGTTCAACCTTTATCGGCCAGATATCGGCCATCACGAATCAGATATCGGCCATAGGCATGTAGGAGGGCCTCGGCGTATTCGGTTGAGCCGGCCCGACCTAGGTCCGGATTGCATTGGACCCAGACGTCTGGCAGCCCGCAGGTGAGAGCGCACCCGGAGTGAGACGTAGCAGTCCTCGAGCGCTCCTTGAGCAGCCTCCAATCCTCAGAAGCCAGGCGCACGTAGAGACGCGAACCGCGGTTCACCTTGTCCGGCCGCCGGGAGATCGGTCAGGGCCTGGGTACGAAGGAGGATGTCGGGTAGCTGCTTGACGAGTGTTGACTCGTTGATCCCATCGCGCTCGGCGAGCTCTCGCACGCACGAGCGCTTTCACCTCTGAAGTCACCCGACAGTGAATGAACGCGTCCGCGGCCATGGCACTGATCGTGACACGGCAGCGACCAGCGGCCTATCCTGCAATACCAACCAAACGATCCCAAAAACTGACACCTTTGTGCACATTTGTCGGTGTTCCTTAATTCCTGGACCGGTGCCTTTAATCTGGACCGGTTCCTTAATTCCTGGACTGGCATGGGGTGTGTCTCAAACCTGGGGTATTTGGCCCTAATGTGTGCGGCCGTAGAAGCCGCGCTCGCGCCAGCCGGAGAGGTTCAGCACCGTCTCGCGCAGCGTTTTCGACGGGATCGTTCCGGTGTGCTCACAAACGCCGCCGACGCGGCGCCCGCGCTCCACCACCGGCACGCTTTTCTTGAGCTTGGCCGCCTGCACCGCCGCGCGCCGGCCCGCGGGGCCGGACCCGATGACGATGAGGTCAAAAATGCTGCGCCATGGCCGGCCATGCTTGAACCGCACCGCTCGCCGAGACGTTAACATTGTTCCCTGTCGGATCGGGCGCCGCCCGTTCGTCCTAGGGTCAGATCAAGGAGAGTGACCATGCGGAAGATTATCGTCGGCGCCATGGTTTCCATGGACGGCGTCATGCAGGCGCCCGGCGGGCCTACCGAGGATCCGACCAAGGGCTTCAGGTTCGGCGGCTGGGAGATGCCCTATTTCGATCAGGAGTTTGGCGAAGAGTTGGACCGCCTCTTCAACGAGAAGTTCGACCTCCTGCTCGGCCGCAAAACCTACGAGATTTTCGCCGGATACTGGCCCTATTGCGACGAAAACGCTCCTCATGGCGGTATCGCCAAGCTGTTCAAGGAAATCAAGAAATACGCGGTTTCGCGCTCGGGCGAGGTCGATACGAGTTGGCAGGGCTCGGTGCTTCTCCGCGACATCGCCGACGTGAAGCGCTTGCGCGAGGAAGACGGCCGGAACCTGGTCACCCAAGGCAGCACCGAACTCGTGCACGCGCTGCTGGCCAACGACCTTGTCGACGCGATGAGCATCTTTACGGTGCCAGTTGTGCTGGGCGGCGGCAAAAAGCTGTTCGCAAACGGCTCCGCGCCGCATTCCTACAAGCTGACCAGATCGCGCGTCTCGAGCACAGGCGTCATGATCGCGCACTACGAGCGCGCCGGTGACATCAAGATCGGCGGCACCGCGCTCGATTCACCGAGCGACCGTGAACGCGCGCGTCAGGAACGGATGAAGCGCGAGGGTTAGTTAGAGGTTCGACCACTCCGCCGCGCGGAGCTCACCTGGGCGAACGAAGACCAGCGGCGCCAGCTGAAGTGCGGCTTCGACTACGGGATGTCCTCTATAGCCGTGGATAGCGCGCAGAAGCTGCGCGACCTCGCGCGGGTCGGTAATCGCCGCCCGATTGATCACCTTGATGGGCGCTAAGGCGCCGCGCAGGTCCACTGTCGGATCGCGCTCAGCGCGACCGGTGGCGATCGCGTAGCGAATCACCTGGCCGACCCGCTGCTTGGCTCGGTGCGCGGTCTCGTGCTTGCGGCGCCGCTCGAGCCTGCGAAGCACGCCGAGCAGCTCCGGCGCCGTCAGCGCGGAAACTGGACGCGATCCGATGTACGGAAACAGAAGATCCTCGAAGGTCCACACCGCCTTCTTGAGCGTTTTCGGCGGCCGGCTTCGAGCGCGGCGCGCAGCTCGGCACGCCTGGCACGGGCCGCCTTGAGTGAGGTGGCGGGGTAAGTGCCCAGTCCCAGCATGGATTCCCTTCCCTGCACCTTGTAACGCAGCCTCCACAGCCGCGCGTCAGCGGGCGTGATCAGCAGATACAGGCCGCCGCCGTCTCGAAGCTTGTAGGGGCGCCCTTTCGGTCTGGCGCTCCGTATTCGCGCTTCGGTCAGAAAGTCGGCCGCCGCCAAAGCCGTACCCACCGGTGGTCCGCGTACCCGCTATTGTAGCCACCGCGTGTTCCGTACCCGCCGTTTTCCGGGTGACAGACATAGACAGCGGTAGACCACTGACGGTGAATTAAATGCCTATTTTTATAGGACTTCGCGACTGCAATGGACTTGCCTGGACGGCGCTGTACGAAGGGTCTGGCGCCCCCGGCCGGAGTTGAACCGACGACCTACCGCTTAGGAGGCGGTCGCTCTATCCACTGAGCTACGGGGGCGCAGCGCCAGATGCGAAGTTTAGCGTAGTATGAAGCCGCGTCCTGCAGGGCACGCAGACCCTGTGCGCCGGCGACCTGCAAAGGGTCGCGGCCGCAGGCGAAGCGGGCGAGGCCGGTCTAGTAGGAGATACTGTCTATGACCACGTCAGCCACCCTCGGAAAGCGTCCGTCTCTACACGTCGAAATTCGGCGCGTTCCGTATCTCCAGTCGATCGAATGGCTGCGCCGTGGATGGGAAGATCTGCGACAGCTCGGATGGGCGAGCATGGCGCATGGCGCGCTCATAGCGATCCTCGGTGCTGTGCTGCTTATGCTCGGCAGCACTCATTCGTACTTGATCGCCGCTGCGGTGACCGGCTACCTGTTGATTGGACCGATCATGACCACGGGCGCCTGCGAGTTGTCGCGACGCCGCGCCGCACGTGAAGCGCTGGGATTTGACGAGTCGCTTCAGGCCGTGACGCGCAATCCCGAAAGCCTGATGCAATTCGGCGCAGTCCTCGCGGCCATCGCCGTTGTGTGGTTCGTCGTCTCCGCCGTGATGCTGCAATCGGTCCTGCATGCGCCGACGCCGAGTCTCGCGGTCGCGCTCTGGGGCGGAGTGACGGAGCCGCTAAACCGCTCGCAGATCCTGGCGTATGTCGGCTCCGGGGCGGTGCTCGCTGCGATTGTCTTCACGCTTTCGGTGGTGGCGGTGCCGCTCATCATCGATCGACATGCAAGCGCTGCGGAGGCGATGTGGGCCAGCGTCAAGGCCACCCTCTCGAACTTGCCGGCAATGGTGATCTGGGGCGCGCTCATCGTTGCGCTCACCGCGCTGGGCTTCATCACGCTGCTCCTTGGGATGATCGTAGTCGCCCCCCTCCTTGGCCACGCCACCTGGCATGCCTACAAGGATCTCGTGCCAGAATAGGCGAGAGCGGAATTCAACCGCGGGCGCCGAAAGCCGGTCATGCCTTTGCGGACGGCGGGCAGATGCGGTCGATCATCGCGATCTCTTCCGGCGAGAACTGACAGTTGCTGACAGCGGCGACGTTCTCACGCACCTGCTCGGGGCTACTGGCGCCTATCAGCGCGGACGTGAGCTGCGGATGACGCAGTACCCAGCCAAGTGCCATCTGCGCCAGAGTCTGGCCGCGCGCAAGCGCGAGTTTGTTCAACTCACGGACCTTCGCCAAACCCTGCGCAGTGATCTGCGCGGGCTGCAGCGAGCCGGCAGGCTGGGCCGCTCTCGAGCCGGCCGGGACGCCATTGAGATACATGTCCGTCAGCACACCCTGGGCAAGTGGCGAGAAAGCAATGACCCCGATGCCCAGCTCACGCGCGGCCGCCAGCAGACCGCTTTCAATCTGGCGCTCGAACAAGCTGTAGCGAGGTTGATGAATCAGCAACCGAACACCCTCCGCCTGCAGCAGCGCAGCCATCTCGCGTGTCTTCTCGGGCGCATAGGCAGAGATACCCACATACAGGGCCTTACCCTGCTGGACGGCTGTCACGAGGGCCGAGGCGGTCTCCTCGAGAGGCGTATCGGGATCGAACCGGTGTGAATAGAAAATGTCGACGTAGTCGAGGCTCAGCCGACGCAAGCTCTGATCCAAGCTGGCGAGCACATACTTGCGCGAGCCGCCGCCCTGTCCATACGGACCGGGCCACATGTCCCAGCCCGCCTTGGTGGAGATGATCAACTCGTCGCGATAGCTGCCGAAATCCTCGCGCAGCAGGCGGCCGACATTCGTCTCCGCGCTGCCGTAGGGGGGGCCGTAGTTGTTGGCCAGATCAAAATGGGTGATACCGCAGTCGAAGGCGGCGCGCACCACCGCGCGCTGCCGCTCGAGCGGTGTTTCGTTACCGAAGTTGTGCCACATGCCGAGCGAAATCGCCGGCAGCTTCAGTCCGCTGCGCCCGACGCCGCGATAGGCAACGCGGGCGTACCGGTTGGGATCCGCGTGATAAGGCTCAGCCTGGGACATGCTTCACAACGAGCCCGTAATGCTCAATCCACCGTCTGCAGCCTCTGCCGCGGTTGCCCGGTACCAGTCGTTGAAGCGGATCACGAGCTCCTCCGCGCCGTCCACGTACGGCCCGGGCCGATATCCGACACTGTTGATCCCCCGTTGATTGTTTTCGGCAAGCTCCCGATCCTGAAGGTTGGTCCGCGCCCACACCTCAGTCAGGTCGTCGACGGTAAAATCGACGCCCTCCCGGGCTTCCTTGGGAACCAGCCATTTCGAAACCACGCGGGTTTCCTCGGGACCGGTGGGAATGGCCGCGAACATGAACGCATAGTCCGTGAACGCATGGCAGAACGTGTTGGGGTCCGTCGCCCACCGAAGCCCGCCGACGCACGTACCGTTCGTCTCCAGAAGACGCTGCGGCACGACCGTGCGACCATTCATCGAGACCGTTTCTGCGCCGGGATTGAGAGGATAGCGGCCCACGTGCCACCACGGACCTGCCACGGGTCCGACGGGCAGCCCGAGCTCACGCATGCTCGACACAAACGCCGCGTTACGTGAGCCATCCGTGACGGCAAAGCCGGCGCCAAACACGACCGGGAAAGAGACTTTGAGCTCCGGGTGCCACGCTGCGCAGTGGTAGCACTCGCGCGCGTTCTCCATTACCAGTTTCCAGTTGGCCTTCTCGATGAGCACACTCTGGTGCGCCAGCCTCGCGTTGGCCAATTGATATGGACGCAGAAACGGCGCCGCAGCCTCACGAAACGGCGTAAAGGCCGGGGCTGCCGGGGTGAGCGCGCCGTAGATGCAGCCTTCGAGAAGCTCGATGCGGATCGGGAGCAAGCCATGCTCCTCGAAGTTCAGTCCCTCAGGGATGCGCGCCGCGCCAACCAGTCGACCGTCGAGATCATATGTCCATTTGTGATACGGGCAGACGATCCGCGGCAGCCGGCCGCTTGCCTCCGGACAGATCTGGGCGCCCCGATGACGGCAGACGTTGTGAAATCCCCGGATCACTGCGTCACGACCCCGCACCAGGAGGACGGGATGGGGCCCAATCGCCACCGAGAGATAGGATCCCGGCTCCGGCAGTTCGGCCTCGAACCCGAGCATCAGCCAGCTGCGGCTGAATACCGCGGAGACATCGAATTCGTAAAGGTCCGGATCCCGGTAGAAGGGCTGTGGCAACGTGTGACCCGGCTTCGCGCGCGTCAGTAGATCGAGTATTCGGCGATGGTCGTACATGCAATAACCCCTGAGCTTACGGCCGAACGTCGAAGCTGATCCTGGCCGGCGGCCAGCACTCGCCCCGCGCCAGCGACTCTTCCGCATCCCCGTGAACGTCGCCGGAGGGGGTGGATGTGGAGCGGAAGGGGATCAATGAGCGCTACGTTTGCCTATTTTTCCAGAGCCGTGCGCGATTGTCCCATGCCGATACCCTGAACGGTACCCCAAAATTCTCTTGCTATGGCTCAATCCTGGCGGCCTGATTACGTCCTGCGTCGCGCTGGTAATCGTCACGCTGTACACGTCCTTTGCCGTTTCCGACACCGCATCGTCAATCCCTCCGTTTCTCCACCTGCCTCCGCTGAATCCGCAACTCGGCCCCTTTGGCTTGCAGCGTGAAGGACTTCGCGCCTCGGCGCCCCACCAAGTGGAGCGTTGCCGGTTTTTCCTTGCTGGCAATATCCGGCAGGGCCTTAGTGGCGTCCAGCAGCAATGTCATGCGGTGCGACTCTCTCATTCCCATCCTCGTTTCGCCCACAATGGCGAAGCTGCCTAGCAACAGCCTCCGCTCTCCCCGCACCGCAAAAACATCGAAGCTACCGGTGACGCCAGCGGGAATCTCCACTTCCTGCAGCACCAGTGCCGTCTGGCTGCTGTTCCCGTGCCGCGGACATCACGGTCTGCAGCGCTTCCGAGGAAAACTCCAGGAAAGGCGCGCGCTCCGGATCGGGTCCGCAGCAGATGAGCCGACATCGGATTATTTCATAAGAAGGAGGAATCCGAAGATGGGCCGGCGTGTAGCTGTAGCGCAGGTTGGTCGGGTGATCTAGCACGTCGGCCGCGCGAATCGAAACCGCTTTGCCGTTCTCGTCATAGAACGACCACGTGGCATTCAGGAACGCCGGATCACTGGGATTCTTGTAGGCGACGGCTGGCAAACCGCCCCCGCTGGCCAGAGCGTTCCAGTTGCTCCAGATCTTGTCGATATTGCAATGATGCGCGAAGAAGAGGGGATCGCGAGCCGCAAAGCCAAGATCTCCCATGTCCACATATACAGGGTACGGCCGTCCGACATCATTGTGGATCAAGCCACGCCGGTTCCCCTCGCAGGCGCCTGCACTGACCGACGTTCCGCCGAACGTCGCAAAGTCCTGTAGCGCGTTGAGCTGCAGAATCCGCGGCATGCTCCCGGCGGCGGCGGGTAGATTTCCGCCCGTCGCAATACCAGCGTCGCGGTTCTGGTCCCACAGGGAATTCGTCACCGCCGCCGGCGTCCGGTACACACTTGGCATGGACCGCGCGCTTTCCCAGTTCCAGTAGGGCAGGCGGAAGCCATCCAGATTGTTCACCAGCGATCCCAAAATCCGCTCGTAGAAGTAGAGGTAGGCGCGGTGCCAGGGGAAAAAGTTCCACTTGAAGTGGATCTGTGTGCTGTCGTTGAAGCATTGTTGGCAGTACAAGGCGTGCAGGTCCGCCTGAAGCACCCATGTGCGCGGATCTGTCTTTGGCAGGCTGCGCAACGCGGCGACCGCGCTCTGTAGCTCGCTGAGTTGTGTAGCGTTCAGTACGCCGAGGCTGCTCCGCAGTGAAATCGTGCGCTTGTCCTGCCCCGGCTGAAACGGAGTTCCTCCTGGACGCGCAGCCCCTTCGATTCCTGCGGACGCGAGCGACGAGCATCGCGTCAGCGTCAATCTCACGGCACGCGGTCTGGAATGCCCGCGTCGGTCAGGTTGAGCGTCCGCTGCACCACGAAACCGGGAGCTCATTTCGTACTGCTGTGCAGCAAGCGTATATCAGCTGTTGCGTTGGTTATTAACCGCGCTGTAGCCTTTGGACCACAACCAGGCTGACACGAACCGCCGTTGCGCACGACCGTGAGCGCATATGGTGAAAGCAAGCAGGCGCGACAGACGTGAATTTGGGCGATAATCTGAGGCACGGCGGGTTCAGCGGAGAACTGCAATGCATCAGCACTTGGGCGCGTACGCTGGCGGCGCTAGTCGTGCTAACGCCGGTGACTACTCAGTGCGAAGTTACTCGCAGTGCGCACGGGCCTCTCTCCTCACCAACAACTCAGCGTTTGCAGCAACGCGAATGATGGGCGTGCTCTTGGGGCTGGTCGTTTTCATCGCCGAACCCCGCCTCAGCTGGTCGCAGGCGGCGGCGCAGCCGCTGACCAGCGAGCCAATCCCGAAGGGCGACTACAAGAGCTGGTCACTGTTCTTAATCTGCAATCCTGGCTGGCTATTGCCGCAGAGTAAGCCCCAGGTCGAGGAGCTCTATCAGCGATTCGAGGCCTTCGGGGCGGCGATCGGTCCCGAGCACCTGGCCGTGTG
>Ga0137362_10002428_pt1 | contig 12093 bp, 10 predicted proteins | sample MadtaG_2_FD_104801 | JGI IMG/M metagenome (GOLD analysis project Ga0137362, IMG submission 104801) | Vadose zone soil microbial communities from Angelo Coast Range Reserve, California, USA - Mad1_100_16 metaG | ecosystem: Environmental > Terrestrial > Soil > Vadose zone | place: USA: California... | reverse complement strand
GCGGGCTTCCTGACCGCACAATGCTCGACCTGCCATGACACCCTGCTGTGGGCGAATGGCAAGTTCGATCACAGCACGACGGGCTTTGCGTTGCAGGGCGCGCACGTGACCACACCCTGCGCTTCGTGCCACGTAAGCAACGTCGCACTAACGGCCGCGAACACGGATTGCTATGGTTGCCATCAGGCGGCCTGGTTGAGCACGCAAACGCTCGGCGGCGTCGTGCCGAACCACGTTACTGCGATGTACCCGACCACTTGCCTGACCTGCCACACTACGTGGGTCACCACGGGCTGGCTGGGGGCAACCTTTAATCACACCTGGTTCCGCATTCCGCATAATGGCTCGGTCTGTTCGGACTGCCACCTGGTTGCGACGAACTATAAGACGTTCTCTTGTGAGGATTGCCATACGAGGCCAACCGCGCACCGGGCCGGAATGACGCATCCTAACGTTTGCACGCCATCTCCCGCATGCTGGTTCAATCCACCGACTCGGTGCTACGACTGTCATAAGAATTGACGAGGGAAACGCTTCGCGGGCTTCTGAGGTCTTGGCAGTTGAAATGGTGCAAGAGCAAACTCCTCGGGGAACTGTAGTAGGGGGAAGGAAAGCAAGTGTATCGAACGACTTGGCGGACAAGACTAGCCGCGAGACTCTTTTCGAAGCCATCCTGGGCTTTCGCGGTGTTGCTTTGCTCAGCCGTCCTTCCAGTTAGCGTCACTCGCGCGCAAAATCCGCAGGCGGATCAATCCAGCAACAAGCCTTCCGTTTTTCGCGTCAAGTATGTCGCTGAGGGCTCGCTGTATATTGATGCCGGGCGCAACGCCAATCTGCAAGAAGCGATGAAGCTTTCTCTGGTCAACCCACCCCCTGATGGCGTGGTTTCTGATGCCGTGCGGTTCCGGGGCTACGAACACATCGCGGAGCTCAAAGTCGTTTCGGTGGCGGATTCCTCTGCGGTCTGCGAAATCGTCAGCTCCAACGGTGAGATTAAGGCAGGTCAATTGGCGTTTCTCACCCCCGATAGCGTGGTCGAACGTCGTCAGGCCGTAGAGGCCACCGAAGAAGAGCGGTATCCCATCGTCATGACCTTCACCTATGGCGATCCTCTCGAGGAAGAAGTTCGCACGGTACAAGAGCAAAAGCAGCTTCGAGAATCACCCGTCGGACGGGTCCGTGGCCGGATCGGCATTGACTACGGCGGGATCCATGAAGCTGGCGGGCTCAATTCCAAGCAAGTGGGGCTGTCCATCTCGTCGGACATCAGCAATATCGGCGGAACCTACTGGAATTTCAAGGGTTACTGGCGCGGCAACATGAACGTGAGCAGCTCCACTCCGCCGGGCGCCAATACTACGACGCTCACGGACCTGCTCAACCGCACCTACCAAATCGGTTTATTCTATCAAAGCCCTTATTCGCCGGTCACCATTGGCGTGGGGCGCCTGTTTCTTCCTTGGGCGCCGAGTCTGAGCACGATTGATGGTGGTTACCTGGGAAGGAAAATCACGCGGCTTGCGACGGTGGGTTTCTTCGCGGGATCCACTCCGGATGCGTCCTCCTGGAGCTATAACCCAAACCAGCATATTGCGGGGACTTTCGTGAATTTCGAGGCTGGCGACTTCGAACACACCCGCTTTTACAGTACTGCCGGCGTGGCCGTTACCAGCATCCAATGGAAGGTGGCCCGCCAATTTGCATTCTTCGAGAACAACTTGTCGTGGAAGCGCTACATGACGCTTTACAGCTCTTTGCAGGCGGACGAGGCCAGAACATCTCCGTTGCCAAATGGCGGAAGCAATCCCACGGGAATCTCCCAAAGCTATTCTTCGCTGCACTTTCAGCCATTTCACCACCTGGGGCTCGGTGTCAATCACAATTATTTCCGCAGCCTGCCGACCTACGATCCTCGGTTGCTCGGCACCGGTCTGTTAGACCAGTATCTGTTTCAAGGCTTTAGCGGCGACGTGCGCGTAGAGCTCGTCAAGCACATCAGCGTCTACGCCAGTTTGGGCCGGAGTAAGGCCACCTCGGACAAGAAGAATTCGCTAAATCAGGCTTTTGGCATCACCTTGCCCAACCTGTTGAAGACTGGACTGCTCGCCGACGTGCATTACTCGAAATTCAATAGCTCGTTCGGAAGCGGCAAATACACCTCCGTTTCACTTTCCAAGAATCTTACCGATTCGTTCCGGCTTCAGCTCTTGGGTGGACATCAGACATTCGATTCCAGCTTTACGAACAATAACCACTCCAATTTCGTTAATGCCGTCGCCGATTGGAACGTTGGCCCGCGCTATTTCGTGGAGGGCAATTTCGGCTGGTATCGCGGCACCAACATGAATTACCAGCAATGGTCCACGGTTTTCGGCTATCGCTTCGGAGGATATCGCAAATGAGAAACCGCTTCCGGCGCGAAGAGCTTCCAGGTTCCCGAACTTCGTTGACGGTGATGTTTGGGCGGCTCTCGGTTGTCTCCGTGGCCCTGCTGTTTTGCTCGGTCACGGCGTCTGGCCAAGCACAGGTGGCGGCCTAACCCGCTAGCGAGACACCTGCCGCTCCCGTTTCGCCGCCGATGGAGGCTCTCTCACGCGCCCGCGCCACGGTCGAAAAGTTCTTTGAACAGGCTACCAATGTGGTGTGCACGGAAAATGTAACGCAGGCGGTTGTGGGAAAGAACGGGAAAGCCAATTATCGTGAAGAATCGGTCTTCGATTATCAGCTTCAGGCCAATACCAACAGCGGAGCACTGAAGCTGGTCGAATCCCGAGATACGCGCAAAGCCGCCTTCCGTGATTCGGCGCGTACCCTGCTCATCACCAACGGCTTTACCAGCATGCTCCTGATTATCCACCCGTCCTATGAGAGCAGCTATGCGTTTGAGCCCGCAGGAGAGGAAACCGTCGACGGTGTGAGTTTTGCTAAGGTAAATTTCAAGGCCATTCCCGGTGCTTCTTCGCCCGCGGCGCTGCAACTTCGTGGCAAGAACTATCCAATCCCTCTTTCAGGTACAATTTGGATCGAGCAGCAGAGCGGCTCCGTCGCTAAATTAGTCGCGACCATGGATTCCAGTCTGAGCGATGTCGGTCTTCACAACATGCGCAGTGAAATTCACTACGCCACGGTGCATTTTCATGATCCCGAAGAGGCGTATTGGATGCCCGTATCTGCGATTATCGACGTTGAAACGGCTCGCCAGCATTGGCGCAATATTCATCGCTTCACCGGTTACAAGAGATTTAGGGCCACCATTCAGGTGGAGGAACTCGAGACAAAACGATGAGCGCATCCGCAAGCGTAGGCACGGCAGTCCTGGCACGCGACGCCCCCGAGAAAGGGCATCGCATTCGCCTGCTCCTTGCTTGGCTGCTGGCCGCCGCCGTTGTTCTGGTGATCGCCGGCTATGGCTTTAACTATTACATGCTGGGTGCCGCCCAGCGTCCTTTCTCACCCAAGCACGAACTCCTTCGGCCCAGTGGAACGATTGGCATCAAGCTCGGCATGTTCGGCGTGTTTCTGTTCTTTCTCATCTATCTCTATCCGCTGCGGAAGTACTGGGGATGGCTCGGCAAGCAGGGCAACTCCCGCCACTGGCTCGATTTTCACGTTGTTCTCGGCACCGCCGCCCCGCTTATTGTGGCGTTTCATTCCTCTTTTAAATTTGGAAATATTGCCGGCATGGCCTTCTATAGCATGCTGATGGTCACACTCAGCGGTTTCGTCGGCCGCTACCTCTATTCGCAAATTCCTCGCGGCCTCAGCGCCGCGGAACTCTCCAAGAAAGAGATGCAAGAGAAGGAAGAGAATTTCCTAAAAGAGCTCGAGGAACAAAAGCAGACCTATGGTTTTTGTATAGAAGCGTTGTACCATCTGCCTTCCCCGCAGCACGTTGCCAGCACACCCTTGGTCGAGGCGCTCTTTTCCATGATTCTGATTGACTTCAAACGTCCCTTTCAGGCGTCAATGGCGAGGCGGCAGGCCGTGGGACTCGGCCGTTGGCTGTTCTCTTTGGGCGGTCTTCTGCACACGTCAGACCGGAAACTGGAGCGTGCCATCAAGGTCGCTCAGACTCAAGCGGCGCTCTCCAAACGCATTCTCTTCCTCCAGCGCACGCAACAGGTTTTCCACCTCTGGCATGTCATCCACCGGCCTTTTAGTTATGCCTTCGCCATTCTCGCCGTTTTGCACATCGGCATCGCCTTGTTCATGGGCTACAGGCTGTAGGCCATTGCGATGAACAGCCAGTTTTGACAGGATATGTTGGGAGCGCTCCCAAGGAAATCGATACATAAATTACCGGTAAGCCGGTCTCGATGTACCTGGAAAGGATTTTCGCATGAAGCGTATTGCCCTGGCACTGGGGTTGGTGGCCGCGTTTTTCGCCGCCAGCGGATGCAAAAAGCAGCAAAATGACAACGATGCCATTCGCTCCGGAATCATGCAACACCTCACCGGAGTTGGCACGCTGAATATGACCGCCATGGTGATGGATATCCGAAGTGTTTCCATCAACGGCAATCAGGCCCACGCCGAAGTTGAATTCCGACCGAAGAACGGCGCGCCTCAGGGGCCGGGCATGCAGGTGGCCTATAACCTGGAAAAGCGCGACGGCGCGTGGGTTGTTCTCAAGACCCAGGCGACTGGCGGCATGATCCAGCATCCGGATCCGAACCAAAACCCGCACCAGAAACAAGATGTACATGCAGGTGGCCTCCCGAGGTTCAACGAGGTCTTGAATCCGGCTGCTGCCCCGGCTCAAGGGGCCCTGCCGCCGGGCCATTCCCCGGCCAATTCACAATCCCCCGCTTCGCAGCCGGGCGGGCAAGATCAAGCTTCAGCAAAAAAACCGCGCTGATTTTATGGATACCTTTAGCGCTTTCATTGTCGCCGCCATCGTGATTGGTCTCTTCGTGCGCGGCTATTTAAAGAAGCAAAAGAAAATAGAAGCACTAGCCCTCGAGTCTGAAGAAAAGGGGAAGCTGCGTTCCGACGGCCCCCAATCTCAGCACCCGCATATCGACACAAACAATTGCATTGGCTGTGCCGCGTGCACGATGGTCTGCCCCGAAGGCGATGTCCTGGTCATGTTGGGCGGCAAGGCGGTCATCGTGAATGGCTACAAATGCATCGGCCACAGCCTCTGCGCGGAGGTTTGTCCTGTCGGCGCCATAACCATGGTCATGGCTAGCCCCAGCATGGGCGGCGACATGGCTTATTTGACCCCTCAATTTGAGACCAGCATTAACAACCTGTTCATTGTCGGGGAACTCGGCGGATTGGCTTTGATCAAGAACGCCATAAACCAGGGTCGCGATTGCATCGACAACATCGCCAACAGGATCGCGGCACTGGGTTCTCGCCGGTCCGTGTCGAATGTTCTCGATGTGCTGATCGTCGGAGCAGGTCCCGCGGGAATCAGCGCCTCTCTCCGTGCAATCGAGAAAAAACTCAGTTACATCACCGTCGACGAAGGCGAAATGGGCGGCACCGTCGCGAAGTATCCCCGCCAGAAGCTGGTCATGACCAGCCCGGTGGAATTTCCGATGCACGGAAAATTCAAGAAGACCGAGCTTTCCAAGGAAGAGCTGATCGCTTTTTGGGACAAAGTTTTGCAGCGCTCGGATTTCAAGTTTCGCAAGGGAGAAAAGGTAGAGGACATCAAGAAGGGTGAAGACGGCATCTTCACCGTCATGACCACCAACACCCAACAGTATCGCGCGCACACGGTGATCCTGGCACTCGGCAAGAGCGGCAGTCCGCGGAAGCTCGGGGTCAAAGGCGAGGAATTACCAAAGGTGATGTACCGGTTGATTGAGGCGGACCACTACATCAACAAGAAAATCCTGGTTGTGGGCGGAGGCGACAGCGCCATCGAAGCCGCCATGGGCCTCGGCCACCAAGTCGGTAATCAGGTCACCCTCTCATATCGTAAAGAGGTCTTCAGCCGCATCAAGGAGCGGAACTCGCAGCGCATACAGGAATCCATTCGCAAAGGCAAAGTCAAAGTGATCTTCAATTCCGCCCCCGTGGAGTTCAAAGAAAAATCCGTGCTCTTGGACGTGAATGGCAAAACCGAGGAGATCCCTAACGATTACGTCTGGATCTTCGCCGGCGGCGAGCCCCCCACTGCATTCTTGAAAAAGATCGGCGTCGGTTTCGGAAACCAAGACCTCACATCGACGGGGAGCAAAGAAGCAAAACAGGCCAAAGCGGAAAAACAGGCTGCGCTCTCCAGCGTTGGCTCGCTGGTTTCTGTCCAGTAAGCGAACTGCAAAGCTCATCGATTCCGCGTTCTTTCCCTCGTTTTCCGCGCGATTGCCTGGGTGGTGTCTTGATCCGCCGCTGGAATAACGGTTCCTTTCGTCCCGGCAGGCTTTAGGGCTGGTATTGTCATTGGTGTCCAGAAATTCGGATCGCCGGCCGCAAACTCTTTTGATACATGGGATATCTCGCGGTCGACCGCGTAGAGGTTGCTCTCGGTGTTGGCATACGATTCGCGCGCAATCTGTTGCAGCCGTTGCATGGCTTCTTCGCCTTCCGCTGCCTGCAGGTTCTCCTTCCCTGAGAGTAGGTCGTCGTTTTGCTTGAGGGCGTACATGGGCATGAAAATGAGGAAACCCGGCGACTGCATACCCAAGTTCACCTGATAGACAACCCACGGCGAGTCTGCTTTGATCTTCTCGAACGCCTCGCCGAGGATCTTAAACGTGTCCACAAATTCGTTCTCCCGCCCCGGCGCCAGGCGCACTTCAACCACGCGCATGAAGCGCGTTTCCGACAGATCGATGTTGTCGGCGTGGTAGCCCAGGTCGTCGCGACGTACCGCGACGATCGTGCGCTCGTTGATTAAGAGCGCGTCGATCTCCTCCTGCATCCGGGCGAGGTCGGGATGGGCGGCATAGATCTGCTTCCAGCCGTCGAAGGACTGCTCCAGCTGCTCGAACGATTCAAACGGATCGAAGAATAGCGCCTCCCGCGGGCCGGTAAGGGATTCGAGGCCAATCCAGGAATTAGGAACTTCTAAGCGATTGCAGGCGCGCGCCATTGCAACCCCTAACTTCTTCCGGGCGTTTGCCTTACCGTATTGGATTTCCTGGTGCACGAGTAGCAAGAGACTTGGCGGGGCGGAAGCCGGATTCACGCTTTTGGTATCCTGCCCCGAAGAAATCGAAACGTATGCCAGTGAGATTAAAATGATCGCTGCCCATCGTCGGATTACAGTCATGCGGCATCCCTCCAAGAATTGAAAACCGCCACGGCGTGCCGGGTCACTCGATGCAAAACTCAACACCAAGGAAACCTTGTTGGCCCGGTAAATGACACGCCGACCCGCGTGGCCTTGGCAAAAGATGGGTCAGCATCGCGCTCGACGTTCTGAATCTTGTGTGAGCAGTCGGCATCGTGTTCTCGGAAACGCGTGCCTTTCAAGTCTGCAACTTTTTCGTTCCGTTGGATATACCTGACCGTGGTCGATGATTCCGGAACCAGTTGTCAATGGTTGCCTGCCGCTAGCTTCGCCGGGACGTCACAATTCTACTCCAAGTCCTGTTTGGTACGCAGTTTGTAACGTGGCATGTACTACTGAGGGGCTCTTGATGCTGGCGAGAAGCTTCTCTATTTGTGTCCCGCATGCAGGATGATCCAACGAGATGGGGTATTCTCACGCCGGCGGAATAGGTCTTCAACGGAACCCCGAATTCAAGGAGATCCCGTACTGTGACTCTAGATGGTAGTAATTTCCGTGAACCGTTCCTTCGCCATTGGCGATGGTTAGCTTGCGGTTCTGAACATCGGCCACCCAGCGCGGATTTGCCGACGCCGCCGAGCGTGCAGCAATGATGCGAAGGCGAGCAACTTCCAGTGGCACTTCTCCGTCCCCGGGTTGGTCCAACTGCTCAAAGTCGCTGAGAATTTGCGATTTCACCCAGCTCTTGATCCCGCCGGTCTGGACTTTGATGTCGAACAGAAGCGCCGCGCCGCGCTGCGAGTTCACCCCAAACTCATTGCAAAGCGCCAGCGCCTGCCGAAAAAGTCCGGCGGCGCTTTCCGCTTCGATATCCTGGAATTCCCTTAGCCGGCCCAGCGTCTTGAACTGCCCCTGCCAGGGCTCAAACAATACGTGCCGGATGGGATCTTGAATGGATCTGGCCCACACCAATTGTTCTTCCCGGGTCTCCCCGAGCACCGCCACGAACGTAGCATAGTTGGGGCCGAATACCTGTCCCACAATGTCCGGATGGTTCTGGTTCATTTGCATGAGAAGTGGTTGCAGGCTGCCTTGGCCAATATTCCACTGCAGCACGCCAAAGCTCATTCCTTGGTCATCGAAGTCGCCGGACAGCCCGGCAAAACAATCCGGAGGCGGATGGTCGGTTTCGAGGCCTCCGGTGAGCGCCAGACACCGACGGTCGAGTGACTCCTTGGTGACTGCGGGAACGGGAACGTCCGCCCCGTTGAATAGCGCACCCCAGGTTCCCGGACCGACCTTTCCGTCCACCTGCAGTTGTTGGGACAGCTGAAAGGCGCGAACCGCTGAGTCCGTCCCGCCTCCAAAAACGCCATCCGGCGGACCAGAGTAGAATTGCAGCTCACTCAGCTGCTGCTGAATCTTCAATACTTCCGGCCCGCGAGATCCAAGCAGATAAACCGTCATAGACGCCTCTCACGCGAGTTCTGAGAAATCACATTTTTGCTCCAGGAGCGGCCCCCAGAGTCTCTGGCCGGCCTATGCAGTCAGCATCCGGCCAAACCATGCGCATCATGCTCCACGATTTTCGGTTTCCTGGGAGGTGTTCCTGTTTTCCGCCTTGCATCATCCCCCAGCGCGGCAATTAGGTTTTGGCCTTGTCGGGCCGAAGGGAGGCTAGAGCTTGAAGTATGTCGTGCCAGTAGGGCGCAGCAATGCTCACGAGGATCCCGGTCAGCAGCGAACCAAAGAACTCATAAACAAACACCCGCATGGGAGCCCGCTGCTTTGGGTCCGCATTGTCGCTTGGAGGGTTTGCTTGCCAAATCCGGCCGATGCCAAATCCGACGTCGGTGAGAAAACCGCGCATGCCGGTTTGAAAGTTTTTGAGCTTTGCGTCCGCGTCCTTTTGATTCGCTTGCTCCTCGGCAAGTCTTGTGGCTTTCTCGGCATAGGAGCCGGAAAACGTCGCGCGCAATTGCTGATCCGTGTACAGAGACCTCCAGATCGTGAACGCGTTGATGTTCAACAAGAGGCATAGGGCTAACCCCACAGCCAGCGCCAGGTTCTTCATGCGCATTTCGAATGTGTATTTCACGCTGGCAACGTGAATCTTGAGGCGGGAATCAATGTCGGATACCCGTGCGTTTTGATCCAGCTGTTTGAGAAACCAGCTCATGTAAGCAGGAGTCAGGAACTCGTCGCCGAGCCGCTCCCAGAGGATGCTCCTCACCCAGTCGGGTGCCATGGGATTCTGAACCAATGTCTCCCAGGTTTTCCCGGTGGTTTCGAGGGCCAGACGTTGAACCTCATGTTTCAGGTTGTCCGAGTAATAGTCCCACTGATTCTTAATCACCGATGTCAGCGTCTTCACCAGTAGGCTCAGCATCATCATGATGGCGGCAAATCCCGTCAGGGTCTCAATCAGGGAAAGCATCTCAGTGACCTCCCTGCGGCGCCGGCGGTGCACCGGGCCCTGGCCCCGGCGGTTGAGGCGCGCCACCCGTTTGCGGGGTCGAAGAAGCAGGGGAAAACCTAGGTGGCTCGAACCGCGACCAATTGCCTACTCCCCAGATGTAGACGGCCAGCGCTATCTCCGAGGAGAGAACCGCGTATGCCACTTGGATGCCGCTCAGCGGAATTCTCCCACCCTCATAGATACCGAAAAATGGGGCCATAAATGGCAGCACAAACGGAAGGAGAACGGCGGCGACTACAAAGCCTATTTTTAATCTAAATCTGGTGGTCTCAAATTTGTTCACGGTGAGGCCCTTTCAACCGCACGATCTTCATTGCCGATGCTCCTGGCACGCGTCAAACTGGCGTAATCGATGAGCGTTGCTTGCCGGCAATCTGCCTGCCTGACAGCTGTATCTGCTTGATAGAACGGTTTGCTTCCACACCTTCAGCCAATCGTGAGGAACGGAACTGAAACGATAAGGATGGAGCCAGAAGTTACGCTTTCGTTCGAAGAGATGTCAAGTGAAAAGTCCAGGTGGAAAATTCCAGCTCAACGGCGGTTTCGGAGTGCCCAGGTTTAATCGGCGGATCGCACTGCCTGAACATCATCATCTGTGATAAATCGATTTTTTCTGCCGATAAACTAGCACAAGGGAGGAAGGGTCTCCTTGGCATGCGATTCCAGTTAGCCGCTCGACCGCTACATCTCCGTCGCCGAGGGGACCGGGAAACGCGAGCAGCCGCCGCGAGCCGCGATCCTCGGCGTTTGAAGATAGTTCTTCGGCGGCCCAGCAATCTATTTGGCTAGGTAGCCTTCCTGCAAGTGGTGTGTGCTTTCGGCGATACTCCGCAGCTGACGGATGTGGGCGGGTCCTGTGGACCGACGAATCACAAACTCCGGTTCGATGGCGATCTCCGGCACGTATTCACCGCGTCTTTCAATTAGATCGACGACCGTCTGCGCTGCGATTTGACCCATCTTCACAAGTGGCTGCCTTACTGTAGTGAGTCCAGGATCGGCGAACGCCGCTCCTGGAATATCATCGAAGCCGACAACGGAAATATCTTGCGGCACACGCAGGCCCGCTTCGCGAATCGCCCAGATCGAGCCGATTGCCGAGATGTCGTTGTAAGCAAAAAGTGCTGTGAAAGGATGTTTCCTTGCCAACAGTTGTTTAGCGAAGGGATATCCGATGGCGGGCGTCGAGTCGATGCCCTCCAGTTGGATGGTCAACTCGGGACGAATGCGAATGCCGAGCTGCTGCGCCACTTCGCAGATCGCGCTCCAACGCACGGCGGAGTCCGAGCTAATGGTCTGTCCCTTAATGAAGGCGATTTCTTCGTGACCGAGATCGCGAAGATGCTCGAGGGCCAGCCGGGCGGCACGCCGGTGATCCAGGACGATGTTGGTCAAACCTTTGACTCGCTCGTGTCCTGCGACCGCGACGGTCGGCAGTGGAAGCGTCTCCTTTAGGGAAGTGTCAGTGGTAATGAAGCCCTCCACACCCCGCGTCAAAAGCATTTGCGCGTAGGTTTGCAGAAGCTTCGGATCGTGACGATGGATCACGGTGAGGAAGAAATAATTGTTCTTGCGCAGATATTCTTCGATGCCGCTGATCACCATCGATCCATAGGCGTCGCCGATTTCTTCGGCGATCACGCCAATCGTGTAGGTGCGTTTCAGGCGCAGAGTACGAGCAAAGAAGTTGGGCCGATAATTGAGCGCTTGCGCGGCTTCGATGATGCGATTCTTTGTATGCTGGGGAATGGAACGCGCCGCGGGGGAGTTGTTCAGGGCGGCTGAGACCGTTCCCGGGGTCAGCCCGAGATGCTCCGCAATGGTCTTAAGGGTGACCTTATCATCCTCGTTGCGCGAACCAGATTTCTCTCTCGGCGGCGGCGTCATTCAGAGAACCCTCAGAGTATCTTCCAAAATTGGGATATGGGAAATGGCGTATCCGAGCGCGAGAGTGCCTCCTGCCAGGTTCGCCCAACGTCCCGTAAGCCGCGATTCTAGCTCAACATGGGCTTTGTCAGACGAGTTTTCTGCGCACCAAACGAGGACGAGGTTTCGCTCGAGAACCGGCATGGCGTGCCCCATTCTGCCCAGCTGGAGAATACCATTATTGTTCTTTAGAATATCATTATTTCTGCTTGACAACTGCGCGACCTGATGGCCGACGCGATCTACACCATCAGTGAAGGCGAGGGCGCCAAGGACACAAAGCCTCTGCCACCTAGTGAACGACAAAGAACGCCGCAAACGCGGCGAAAGGAACTGAAACTTTTCGTTTGGCACTCGAAACGGCACTCAGAACCACACGGGGTGCGGTTTGTGGGCCCTTCGTGCAAAGCCATCCCGTATTGTTGTGGATTTAAGTGCGCGCAGCCAACCATTGCTTGCGTTGCTTTGGGTCGTTTTTCTTTCGCGTGCTGGAGGTGAT
>Ga0137362_10002425_pt1 | contig 12099 bp, 16 predicted proteins | sample MadtaG_2_FD_104801 | JGI IMG/M metagenome (GOLD analysis project Ga0137362, IMG submission 104801) | Vadose zone soil microbial communities from Angelo Coast Range Reserve, California, USA - Mad1_100_16 metaG | ecosystem: Environmental > Terrestrial > Soil > Vadose zone | place: USA: California... | reverse complement strand
CCTTCTCTTCGCCACGCCCTAACCAACACAACGCCCGACCTTTAAAAATTGAACTTCACAGGGAAACCTCACAGCAGCTTTAAGCGAGGCGCAAAAGGCCGTACACGCCGAGCCCGCGCGCGAAGATGCCCGGCGAACGCTGGCCACCTTACTGCTACAGTGTGGCGAGCCCGCCGCGGCACGAGCCGTCATTTCCCAAGCAGGCGAAAATAGCGATATTGCCGATTTGCGCGCGTCGATCGGGCTGCGTTCGGTGGCTAGGGCGCTCTCCGGTGACGAGGAAGGTATGGAGGAGGCGTGGAGCTTGGCGCAAAAGGGCATTATGTTGGCTCCTTGGGACCGGAGGAGTTGGAACGTCTTGGCGTACATAAAAAGCCGCCGTTAGCTCTATCGGGATGAGTAGGTTTTCTGTGTGCTCATCGGACTCCCGTGGATCACCAACGCTCGGCACGACTTACTGTAAGGCCTGAGGTCTCACTGAGGGAAGTACAAGTGATGTACCAATTATTAAATATTAAATGATCGGGGATGGCATTATAAATTGCAGTTGCAGATGTAGTTATCTGTTCTATACCACCTTTACAATAAATATGCGTGGTTGCAAACTAGGAACGCCCTCTCCTGCGAATATCCTCACTGAATGATAACAATGAGTATGTGTGGTCTTACGCAGGACGAACCATATGAGAATCGAACATACGAACCTGAAACTGGTCCAGTGCACTTTGCGCCACGAGAGCCATACGTCTGCTAATGGGTGTGCACTCTTCAGTCTTATCGGCCATGGTGAGCCACCAGCGAAGACGGGCTTTAAGCGTAGACTTGTCCAAGCCATCAGTCAAACTGGGTGTGGAAAATAAGCTTGCGCGACTGAAGTGCAACCGAAAGCACGCACATCCCTCTCTCCCAAAGTGCCTCGCGCAGCTCGGGATGTGTCAACCGATCGCCCATGCCTTCCTTTACCAGAAGCTCGTCATCAAGAACCACAGACTTCAGATGCCTTTCGACCCTCCACCTGCGGTAAAAATCTGGACCCCACATCGACAGAGACAAGACACTGTATAAAGAAAAGTAATTCAGCATTATCCTCGATTCATTATAGACTCGAAATCGACTTGCCCGCAGAGCCCGGTGCCGGAGTTGACGCTTGGCAGCGATGACGCTAAGGCTGTTGGACCTGCCTTGCGCACTTCCAAAAGGGCATCACGCATTTCTTCAGCATAGGCACGCTGCTTCTCGCAGCGCTTTGCATCAATCCGTTCGCGCTGGGAAGCTAAAATACATGTTGACGGGAGCATGCCAGGTGCGTACAGAACGATGAGCGGGATGACTTCCTCAAGAACAATAACGATCGCTACGAATGGGACAAGTCTAAATTCGCGTGGGGTGAGAAGAAGAGTTTGAGGCGGAGTGGTTAGATACCTTGCAAGGTCACCCTTATTTGTTTGAATGAATCGAGATTCCCATCGAGACAGAGGTTTTCCGCCTGCCGTCACCCGTGCTTGAATCTCTTGAGCCCGCCTTCGATGTATGATAACCAACTTGAGACCTCGAAAGTAGAATTTCTGAAAAAAGGAGTTAAGTACTGACAACTCGGAGTTTAAAGGTCGACGGACAAATAGTTCCTTGGCCTTGTGCCAAAGCGTCGCAACTTTTCCCGCACCTGGAGGCGGCCGTGCAAGGACCCCATGAATGTATGCTTGTTTCATATCCTCGTTCATGGTCTCAACTACTATGTTAGACTGCTTTGCGGTGGATGATGCAGGCTGGGATTCGGGGTTTGTCGTCAATTTCTTGGTTCTTGAAGACTGTGAGCTGGAGGGCGCCATTGGCGGCTTGATGGGGCCTGGTCTCAGTTCAACCTTAGCCTTGTGAGCGGCTGGCGGAATCGTGTGGGGGCTGGGAGCATCTTTAGACTCCGAGGTGGTGGTAGGGGGAGTGGAGAAAGAACACGAAGGTAGGAAGAATGTCTGTGAGTGAGCTGATCTTCTTCGATATAAATGAAGGGCGTTGCTCGAGGATGTGGATATGGGTGCTATGAAGGTGGCACGAGGGGAACCGAACACGGGGGCATGACGGCGGTTACGGGAGAGCTGATGATACCTGCCAAAGAAAGAGTGAGAAAGGTACGTTGAGAAGACAAATGGAACGACAGACCCGTGAGGGAGACCCTTTCCTCGCAGTGAGCTCAACATCTTACTGAGCTGCCCGGTGTCGGCGACGCGAACGACTTGTCCATCCACGTGACACAAAATGACGTAATACTCGTTATCGTCGCGCTTCAAACGGGCGAGCCAGTCGGAATCATTTTCGGATTACAGTATCTCCACACTTTCCACCATGGCCAAAGGAGCGAACCTCTCCTCAGCATTCATCTTTGACTCTGAAAACACTTACCAAAAGGCAACGCTTGCCCACCTTTACCGCAACTCCTCCATCATCAAAGTCGCGTCCCTGATCTCGGCACCACCACCAGAGGTGCGCGTATACCTCAGGGACCTCGCGTCTGCTGCCAATAGTACGGCCAATGAGAACGCATGCGGGAGCGTACTTGCGGGGCAGACGAGTGAGGCAGATGAATTTGCGGACATTTGTGTCTGGCTTGGAACCGGTCCATACAGCGAAGGACACGAAGCTAACATCCTTCGCGCCCTGAACTTATCTGACTCTATACGACGAGCGCGTTATCGGCCCCCCTTTGCTCCCGTCCCTGGTGCTCATCTCTTTTGGTAGATAACTTCTGGCCAGCTGAATTCACCAACATCGCTGCCCCCAACCTTTAAGGTTCTGAACTCGAATGAGTTTACCAAGTTATCCGTCCTTTTAGCAAAATTACAAAACAAGTTCTATTTTCGCACGGACAGTGCGAGCGTCGATGGTACCGTCGTCCATTTTCTAGTCGGTCGTCTGGCAGAGGGGATATTGTCTGGCTGGGTGGCCGTGGTTGGAATTGGCATCTCACCAGAATAAGAGCTGTGGTAATTATCTTATAGTATACTGTACTGTATCGAACATGTTAGTTTTTGCCAACTCCGCGTGAGATTTTCAAGTCGGGCCCCAAGACATCACATATCATAGCGCGTACATATAGAGTTCGTAATTGAGCTTTTAACAGCGAATGAGAGGTCATTCCATAAACAAGGCAAAAAAAACAACCTTCCTCTGAACTTGCATAAGTTGTATTGTACAAGTAAAATTACACTGGCATGCCGTTTCTCAGGTTCTCAAACTTGCTTCCTTCATACCGCAACCAGTTCGGCGCTGTATCGAGCTCTCCCATCGCCTCCTTTACCACTCGTACGAGACTTCGTCCAGGCTGCACCTCCTTCCCGTGGCCACCTTCCATACCTTCCCTCGGCGCTCCGCCCTTGTCACCACTAAGTTCCCAGAACATGTTGCCCCCCAGGCCCTCTCGCGCGATATACTCGCCCTTCCATCGTCCAACAACCTCATCATCAAAGCTGATCATCTCCTTGGTCCCATAGTCATAGGACCAGCTCGCCAGCGCCCGCTCGTCGCGGAGAATGTGAGATCCCGGAAGAGGAAGCGCACGATAATCATAGACGCCTGACTCCCAACTACCCTGACCAAGGCCTGAGAAAGGCGTACCCGGTCCGCCGGTGTTGAGGAAGGAGCGGCCATAGAGAGGGATACCAAGTATGATCTTATGGCACGGAACACCTTTCGAGATGAACCACTGGACAGCTTGTGAGGCACTGATGGGACCCCCAAAAACATTCGCTTGATGGTTGGCTACCTTGTCCCAGGAACCAGCTACATCGGCTTTAGCCATAGAAAAAGGCGTTAGAAGCAATAAAAAACTGACAGAAGTCATAGGCCATAAGGTTCCAGAAGTCGAGCAATGGAACCATTTCCCAGACGTTCAGCTTTTGGTAATTCTCAGGACCGCATGGAGCTGCAATCTGCCAACTGTTAGGGACGGTACGCCCGGCTTGTGGTGATGGCACTCACTGTCAATAAGAAGCGGTAATCTGCATGCTTATGGCGTGCATGTTGGTCCAACGCCGCCCTCAACTCACGCAGTAGGCTCACGTAGCCCCTCGCTTGGGCATCATTTTGCGGATACTCGTAATCCACGTCTAGGCCGTCCAAGCCATAATCTTCCACGAGTTTCACAGCAGATCTGACGAACTCCGCACGGTGTGCAGGCGACACCACCACCGGATGGAAGGATGGGGAATAAGTCCAACCACCGATGGAGAGCAGAAGCTTGAGATGACGATGTTGCTTCTTTAACTTGTATAATGCCTTGAAGTTGCCATAGAGATTTGTACCCGGATCGGACCATGAGTCGCCAGGGTAGTGAATGTCCTGGTCAGCCCAGAGGTCCGAGAGGAAGACTTCACCGGTATTTGGTCGGACATTTGCAAACGCATAAAGGATGTGACTGAAAGAAGGAAAGGTTTTTAATTTCCATCGTTTCCAGGGCGATGAGGGTTTGACATACGTGAGGTCTTGAACAGGGATTGAAGATGGAGGAAACTTGCGCCCGTATATGCCCCTAAGGTAGGTCGTTTGGCAGGTGTCTCGGATACGGGATTAAAACACGATCGCAACATACCAATTCACAAAACTACGTGATGAATTGATTAACTGTCACACGCGTTATGAAGTGGCAAACGCACTATCCGACACTATACTTCCCATGGGGCATGACTATTTGCTCCGTTTTGTTATCACTTTGCGAGGGTGTTGTCGATGGGCGTGGACCAAATGGAGCCCCACTCGGCACGACCCAGTTTCCCAATTGGTAAAATGACGCAAGGGCAAGGATGCTAAGGAGGAGAACGACCGCAACGACCCGAAATTTGCGAGAACGGGTAGGTGGAGACGAAGACGTCTCTTCTGTAGTCGCGACGGGCTCGTAGGCAGCCGAGGACATTACGTTGCACTCCTTTAAGTCAAAACTTTGGCGTCTTTCTGGGCTTTGGCGGTACTGTATAGGTGCACGTGATATGGCGATTTTCGAGGTGGGTTTTGATTGGCGTGTTTTGACCGTCAACACTGCAGTACTGTACTTACTTGCCTTTCTGCTGTCGCATTGCAGCGCATCTTAGAGAGACGCCCGCCGCAAACCAGAGCGTCGAGCGTCAAAGTTTGGGTCAAGGGCACCTACTTTTTCTTTCTCTCTATTAGAATTTGTGGCTCCTCGTCCTTGCCCTCAAATTTCACGGTCCAATGGATGTTTCTTCATTTCCTCCACTCTTTGAATCTCTTATATCTGCGCCCACAGCTCCTGGTACGCACCATAGCTTACCTGCCTTCTCGATGTGTTAGTTCTATCCTGTCACAGATGCCAAAGCAGCCGCTGACAGGCTAGCCCGGGAAATCTCCAAGCAGGGTTTCTTTTCCTTCCAGTCAGTGGTGTGTAACATGCCCCTGGCTACTGCGTAATAATCATCCTTCCCAGAGATGGTAAAGTTATAGCCACTATGCATAATTTCGCTACCAACAAAACATCCGGATACGAGCGCGAATCCGCAGCCATCGCATTCCAGTCCTTTGCTGCCGTTCTTGGCCCTTCTGCTGCCCCGGTTCTACTGCCCTCTCTTCCCACGCTTTTCGATCTCTACATGGACAAGGGCGAGGTTGTTCGCCAGGCCGCTGCCACAGCGTCGAAAGCAATCTTGAAATTATTTCCTCCAGAGTCGACACGGTTGGTTTTTAAAATGCTCGAGGGTGTTATAGAGAACGGCAAATGGCGAGCAAAGGCAGGTGCGCTCGACGCAATGAGAGCGTTCGTTAATAGCGCCGAAGAGGCCGCTGCCACTGAGCTTGCCACGATCCTGCCTGCTGTTACCGCAGCTATGCACGACACAAAAAATGAGGTGTGTCATATATTGATCGTACAATCGAATGTCCGCTGAATGCGCCAAAGGTCTCCACTGCTGCTGTCAAGTGCGCGACTGCACTGTGCACCACTCTCGCTAATGCGGATTTGGCACCGCACATCCCAATACTTGTGAAATGCATGTCCGATCCAACGTCTGTCCCACTCTGCATCAAGTCACTCTCCAATACGACCTTTGTTGCCGAAGTTACCGCACCTGCCCTCGCTGTTCTCGTTCCTCTTCTCACACGCGCCTTGAACGATCGAAGTATGGAGGTGCAGAGGCGGGCTGTAGTCGTTATCGATAACCTAGTCAAATTGGTCCGCGATCCCGTCGTTGCTGCCACACATCTTGGTCCCCTGGTAACTGGCGTGGATAAGATCGCGAAGGGTGCTGCATTTCCCGAAGTGCGTGGTGTTTATAGTTGTTTTTCAGCAACTGATCTTGATCTCAGGTCCGTGCTTTCGCACAAGGCGCGCTGAACACGTTGCAGAAAGCTGGCGCGTCGTCAGAGGACAATGCCCTACCTCCACGGGACGTCACGGCTGAAGTCATTGTGGCACGGAAGGCTCTCGCCGAACTCCTCGCAGAGCAGGCGGGTCGAACAACTTCCCCAAACTCACGTTCAGCACAAGACCCCAATTTGGCTGTCGTCCTTGATTTCACAGCGTCTCTTGTAGCAGACCTCACTTATGCCAAGAAATTCGCAGACAAGAATATTTGGGATCGTTGTGTTGGAGTCTACGTAGCTCCTTGGTTACCAGATCAAGGGGATCACGGCGCAGCATTTGCAGAGTCGGTTTGCAAGCACTTCTATGCTATCGAAAAAGTTGGTATTCTTTGAGTTTTTGACCCCCAATTCATCTTTACCTCTATAGGCTAAACACGCTCCCGCTCACGATGGGATCTTAGAAGACGGCGAGCTTCTCTGCGATACTGTCTTCTCGCTCGCATATGGCGCACTTCTTCTCCTATCTCACACAACCTTAAAGCTATACCGTGGGCGTCGGTACGGTATTCTGGGCCCGAATGGGTCTGGGAAGTCGACCCTTATGCGCCAACTACGCGATGGAAAAGTGGAGAACTTTCCGCCCCAGGATGAACTACGTTGCGTGATGGTCGAACATGCACTTCAAGGTGAGGACACCTCGTTGTCCGTAATCGATTTTATCGCGTCAGGTAAGTTCGTCGCTCTCGGACAGAAACCTTATCAACTGTCTGCATCGCGTAGATAACGCGCTGGCGCAAGTCCCACGAGATAAGATTCGAGAACAGCTCCTGGAAGTCGGCTTTGACAGCTCGCGACAGAGCGAAGTTGTTGGAAGCCTATCTGGTGGCTGGAAGATGAAACTTGAATTGGCGAGAGCTATGCTGTACAACGCTGATCTCTTACTGCTAGACGAGGTTTGTGATCTGATTGACATTTGATTACCGACTGGTATTGAATGCCTATTTTGGCTTTATTAGCCCACCAACCATGTATGTGTTCCTCGCGGGTCTGGCGGTGTGAGTCTGTTCTAATCTGCTGGATTTATAGTTAGATAGACCGTCGGTGACATGGCTAGAAGAATACCTTATTGCACATACCAATGTAACGTGTTTAATAGTCAGCCACGACTCTAGGTCAGTCTTACAACAATCCCTGCACTGTCACCCCTTAACCGCCTTTCTAGATTTTTAGACAATGTAACAACAGACATCGTACACTACGAAGAAAAGAAGGTTTGTGCATACCTTATACCTCCGCGTCGTGACAATTTACGGGGTATAGCTTGTATACTATCGTGGAAACCTTTCAAAATTTGTTGAGATCCATCCCGAGGCCAAATCGTATTATACTTTGGCCGCCACTTCGGTCAAGTTTTCTTTCCCACCACCGGGCTCTCTCATGGGCGTCCGGAGCAATACTCGTGCCATCCTCAAAATGAAGGATTGCACTTTCACCTATCCGGGGAAGACAACACCTAGTTTAATAGACGTCAGCTGTGCACTATCGTTATCAAGGTTCGGTGTTTATTTAATATGAAATCATGTAGACTTACTAACGAAACGCGAAGTCGTGTTGGAATAATCGGACCTAACGGCGCGGGAAAGTCGACTCTCATTAAGCTTCTGACCGTCCGTGTCTACTGCGCATTACTGTCGACCATCACTAAAATCTGTGCAGGGTGAAACGGAACCTCAAATAGGAACTGTATATAAACACCCTTCTTTGCGAATGGGGTATGTATCACAACACGCCACGCACCATATTGGTACGTCGTCTGCGATCGATCTCCTGCGTTTTCCCCTAATCACCCCGATCCAGAGCGTCATCTGGAGAAGACGCCAATTCAGTATATCCAGTGGCGATTCCAGGACGGCCACGATCGTGAGTGCTCATGTTGGTGCCTGCAACGTCACACATTATGTTATTATTCTTTTTAGGTGAGGTCATAGAAAAGGCTACCCGTGTTTTGACCGACGAAGATAAAGCACTCCTCGATAAAGACTTCGTTGGAAAGAACGGCCAACGTAGGAAACTCGAGGTAAGTGTAGTTTCATGTTCTTACTGTACGTTACGAATTGAACACATTGCATGTAGCTTATCATGGGTCGTCAAAAACTGAAAAAATCCCTCCAGTATGAGATCAAGTGGAGAGGTCTAGATCACAAGTTCAACACATGGATCCCACGCGAAGACCTCCTTGACAAAGGTTTCCAGAAGCTTGTGTCACAATTTGATGACTTGGAGGCATCGAGAGAAGGCGCCGGACAGCGGGACACCTCTGCCAACATAGTTCGGAAACATCTTGAAGACATAGGTTTGGACGGCGACATTGCCCAGTATAACGAAATCGCTGGTCTTTCGGGTGGTAAGTTGTGCTTCCCCCCTGCTGAGTAGTCGCCGACCGTTACTTTGAAGGTCAGAAGATCAAGCTTGTTATCGCCGCCTGTCTTTGGAATAACCCCCAAGTGAGTCAGTTTCGAATAACCCAGTGCCTGAGTCGGCTAAAAGGTGGCGGAAGATCTGTATACTTGATGAACCATCGAACTTTTTAGATAGAGAAGCACTCGGCGGTCTCGCTGTTGCCATCCGGGATTGGGCCGGTGCCGTGGTATGTCTTCATGTTCATTTCCCTTCAATTGTTCATCCGATGTAATCCAAACGAGGTTATCATTTCCCATAATGAAGAGTTCGTGAATGCTCTCTGTCAGTACCGTACATATCTCCGCACTCGTATACCCACTCAATTGCCATGTTAGGTCCAGAAATCTGGAATATTGCCGAAGGCCGAATGACACATAAGGGCAAGGCGGCTGTCGTTGAAGATGCCTTCGCCGATTTCAAATCACCCAAGGGCAGCGGCTCGAACACCCCAGTACGCTCAAGAGTGCAAACCCCCATAGCATCCGCAGCTGGGACACCTGCAGCCAGTGGCACAGAGGATAAAGGCACTCCAGGCGTACCTGTAGTGAAAAAGAAAAAGTTGACGCGTAATCAACTGAAGGTACAAGAGGAGCGAAGGAGACAGAAAAAATTGAACTGGCTACAATTTGGCGGGCCCAAGCCAGACGAAAGTGACGAGGATTGACGGGCTCGTCAATGGTCACGTGCAGGTTTATGCGTCGTTTGACAGCACCTTATTGGTAGTAGTAGGGGAATTTGCCTCGCTAGAAATGAGATCGTTATCGATAAGGTTTTATCCGTAAACGTGGTAGCGGTGAGGATTTGACCACCGCTTACGTCTGAATTTAATGCCCCAGGCCTGAAGTGCGTGGATCACCACACGAACGTTATATTATGTCCACCTAATCTTCGGGGCTAGCCCGATATCAGTACACGCGTACGATAAGGCTGTGCGGATTCTTTGCGCACGGGCTTCATTTTATTATTTGTAAATTGATAAATGAAACCTTGAGTTGCTAACTCTTTTTTGCGTAGCTGTGCTGGAGGGAGGGGAAGCAATAGCCTAAACCACAGGAGTTTCCTTTTCCAGCCGAAATGGTTGGTGGTGGCACACCCTCGCTTAGTTGCATAACTTGAACGTAGAACATCCGTCTGCTCCAGTCTCGTAGAGTCCCAGAGTCCCGGCCCACACGCTGATCGCTCCAACTTCAAATGGTGCAACACCTGCTTGCCATGCCATGATCACCTAGTTTGAATTTTTCTCGGGGAGGTCTAGCTCTTGTTTTTTTTTTATAAACTCCGTCCTTGCCATGCGTCGTTATCGGCCAACATACTAGGGCCACATGTTCCGCCGGGTTGATACATCCGCCGCCTAGGCTGTGTTCTGTGTGCTCAATGCGCAATCAGATGCCGGATGGAGGTGGTCGCGGCCCCTTTTGCACCTGTTATGGCGGTGTACGTCAAACGGAATCCCGATCTTGCACCAGCCTCTCTGTAGGGGTTCTAGGTCAACGGATCGAAATTCCACATACACCGGTGAGTTCAGTTTATACCCTTGCCTGCTGACCGTTGACCTGATTTGGGGGCGGGGGTGGGGGGAGGTTTGAGGGCGCTCCGCGACTCGTCAAATCGCATTGGAAAGTATGTGATATGGGGATCATGGGGGGGTCGTGGTACTAGTACGACAACCCCCAGGCTAGCCTTCCATCTTTTTCTGCTGATGGAACGTCACCGTCACGGTTTTTAGATCCGGGGGTTGTCAAACTGGGGTACGCCGGTCCCGCCGTGCCAGTGCTGCGGGTTGACCATTCCGGACTCGGATGGCGCTCGCCCGCCGCCCATTGAGAGAGATGAATGAACAAAAGGCAAAAAAGCGCGGGTGCCATTTCCGTAACAATCGCATGATGACTCGGATGTGTCCAGGCTTAACGGTATTGGGATACCCATAACACCACTTCTCGTTCTCTAAAAGAAACGAACTCGGGACCCGCTCCATGCCAGTTCCACGGCGGCGTTCCTCCCCCGCCTTCCCGCCGCTGCGCCCTCGAGAGTAGAGCGCAAAGTAATTTCAGGTTCGATAGATGAAACCAGGGGCAACCCTCGCGCTTCTTCGTTTCCCTTCCGACTTGGTGTTATTAACAACATGATATCATTTTGTCACCACTAACACCACCACCACCATCATTCTAATTTTCTTCACAGATAGGCACAGTCGAAAAATGGCATACCTTATCTTCGTTGCCTCCCCGTTTGCCTTATGGGGGTCGCCCCTCTTGGTCGGTAGCGCTTGCTTGCTCCCAATTCAAGAATTGGATTTCATATGCGCCATATTAAAGTGGAGATGTCACACGTTTGTTACCAAGGACGTTGCAACAGGCTTGTTCCCAGTTTCCTCCAAGGCGTTTGGTCCCGACGCGATGTCATTCTAGCACTTACATGAATTAATTTCCTGTCCTCAACCCGAAAGCTTCGTTCTTTGCCTTACAGAAATGTCTATGAATGCGGCCGCCACAATCGAACATTCGAGAGCGACCATCCGGTGGCTAACTTAACAGTATGATGACGATGTAGCGCCTCACTCTGCATTTCAGGGGCCCCTGTACCTTTCTGTGGCCAAGCTAAGTCATATGCGATGTGATCATAGCACAAACCCTTCACCGTGAATAGTGCAGCCCTGGAATGGAATCCAAAATGGGGTGACTCCCGACACTGCGCATGACCAAAGGGGTGTTAATTTCGCAGTTCGCCGTGGGCCTTCTCTGTCATGGGACACAACAAGCGGTGCAATTGTAACCGAGATTAGTTGCTGACGCACTGCGTCAACGTGAGGTTAGGTTACAATACTCATACCATACAGTAGGGTAGGAGAGGAATCATAGAATCAAATGGAATGTCAGTACATACTAAGTGAGATCCCAGTGAATACAATATGATGCGATGCAGACAGCGACGTAACCTAAGAGAGTGTCTAAGCGGAAGGGAAAACATCAAAACTATCTGGAGAACTAGAACTATAGACTAAAAGGACATAATGAATCGGAGATGAGGGAAGAACGGGTATGACACTAGCATGTAGTAACATAGATGATTCTCAGTAAAAACCGAAATAAGACTGCGTTCACGGGATGCCAGTCCCCGAGCGCTGTGAATGATATGGTTTAATATCCGCGACTGGGCCCCCAGTGCCTGCGAGGGTCTATGTCAGCGCGGCTTCTGCCGCTAGGGGGGGAGGGAGTTTGTCCGGATCTCATCATGACCGGTAGCGGAGAGCGAGAAGGGTACGGTGGTTCACCCATGGGACTCATGGGGACCGGGCTGGCACGGGAGTGTACAGGAAGAGGGTGGGAATCCGGAGGG
>Ga0137362_10002422_pt1 | contig 12102 bp, 13 predicted proteins | sample MadtaG_2_FD_104801 | JGI IMG/M metagenome (GOLD analysis project Ga0137362, IMG submission 104801) | Vadose zone soil microbial communities from Angelo Coast Range Reserve, California, USA - Mad1_100_16 metaG | ecosystem: Environmental > Terrestrial > Soil > Vadose zone | place: USA: California... | reverse complement strand
GCATTCACGCTTGTGCTCACAAGCGCAGTCCGCAAATCTTCAAGACTAATGCCATAGGTTGCTAGGGTTGCCGGATTTACCTGAATGCGCACCGCGGGCTTCTGGCCGCCACCGATGGTCACCAGTCCAACTCCACTCAGCTGCGAGATCTTCGGGGCGAGGCGCGAGTCTGCCAGATCCTCCACCTTTGGAAGCGGAAGAGTCTTTGAAGTGAGGGCGAGCGTCAACACAGGCGCGTCTGCCGGATTGGATTTGCTATACACAGGTGGTACGGGAAGGTCCGTGGGCAAAAAGCTCTGCGCGGCGTTAATGGCGGCCTGTACCTCCTGTTCGGCCACATCGATATTCAGACGTAACGAGAACTGCAAAACGATGGAAGAACTGCCATCCGAACTCGTGGAAGTCATCTGTGTCAGACCGGGTATTTGTCCAAATTGCCGCTCCAGCGGTGCTGTGACAGCGGACGACATCACATCCGGACTGGCTCCCGGATAAAAAGTCCGAACTTGGATCGTCGGATACTCCACCTCGGGTAATGCCGAGATGGGTAGCTTGATGTAGGCGGCAGCTCCGACGACCAGGATCGCCACCATAAGCAACGCTGTCGTCACGGGCCGAAGAATGAACGGGCGCGAGGGACTCACAACGTGGCTCCCCTATCGACTGCTGTTTTTTGAGCGGACTGTTCGACTTGCGCCGGCGTTCCTTCCTGCAGCTTGTCAAAACTCGAGAGCGCTACGATTTCTCCCGCACGCAGACCTTGCACTGCAGTCGTATTGCCGTCCGTGCTCTGCTCGGTGACATTCTTGACCGACACCACATTCTTCTCAACAACAAACACAAATGCTTGCGTTCCATTGCGCTGAATCGCGGCGCTTGGAATGAGGACTGAGTCTTTGAGTGTTTTTACCAACAACCGCGCATTGACGAACTGGTTTGGAAAGAGAGCGAGGTCGCCATTGCTGAATTCACTGCGGAATCGGACGGTACCGGTCGACGTGTCAATTTGGTTGTCGACAGTCAGCAAGGTGCCGGTTGCCACCTTCGTTTCAGCCGACCGGTCATAAGCTTCCACAGCAAGAGGTTTGTGTTGACGAAGTTGCGCTTGAACCTCTCCGAGATGATCTTCCGCCACGTTGAACACAACGGTAATCGGCTGGAGTTGAGTGATCACCACGAGCGCGTTCGAACTCCCCGCGAAAACGGTATTGCCTGAGTCGACGAGCCGCAGACCAACCCTCCCGGAAGTGGGAGCTGTGATGTGACAGTAGCTAAGCTGGACCACTGCATACTGCACTTGACCAAGGTCGAATTTGACGGCTCCTTGGTCCTGAATCACGATCTGTTCCTGGTCGTCGAGAACCTGCTTTGCAACAGCGTTCGAAGCGAAGGCCTCCTTGTAGCGAGCAAGATCAATCTGCGCCTGGCTCAGAACTCCGCGGTCGTGATCCAGTAGACCTTCTGCCTGCTGCAACTGTGCCTGGTAGGACGCGGATCAATATCGATGAGCGGGTCGCCTTTCTGTACGATCTGCCCCTCGGCATAGTGCACTGCAAGGACTTGACCGCTCACTTGGCTGAAGACGTTTATCGTAGAAATTGGCGTTACTGTGCCGAGGGCATTGATATACACGCCCATATCGCCTCGATAGGCTGTGCCGGCGCGAATGATGACGGAATGGCTCGCTTCATCGGCGGCTGTGGGATTTCCCTTGTGCTTGAGCTTTTCAGATCGCACCGCAAAGGTGACGCCGAGCACCACGATGGCAACCAGACAAACGACCCACATCCTCTTTGATTTGGAAGTGCCGTTTGCAACGTGGGCCGGTCGTGCAAGTCCAGGTTGTGAGATTCTCTCTTCGGTTTCTTCGAGAGATGGGATCATTTGCCATCTCCCGGGGAGATATTCAGATGCATCCGTGCGCGCGCCCCGAGCATCCGAAACAGGAATACGAGCGCAGCACAGCATTTATCGAGCAACCATCTTCTGACCTTCATGATGCCTCCCCGGTTTTTATTGTGAGGAGGGCAACTGCGCAGTGCTGTTAGGAACGATCAGTTACCTGTGAGGATTTGTATGGAGAGCGAGTCACCCGCACGGGGAAAAGACTGAGGAAGGAGTTCCAGGCGATCGAACTCTGTCCGGAAAATACCTCGGCGACACAACGCAACGCATCGGTTCACCGAGACTGGACCACGTGGCCGTTCTGTCGGTTGAGGGGAAAGCCCTATAGCGCGGGGCTATGCTCGGGTTTTGAGATCTCGTCTCCTTGAGCGCCTATGTCCTGTGCGGCAGGCAACTGGACAACAATTTCGAGGCCCGTAGGCTGGAGGTTTTCGGCGCGGATCGTACCGCGGTGCAAACGAATCGCTTCAGAAGCAATGGCGAGCCCCAGACCATTCCCCCCCGTTGCTTCCCCGTCTCCGCTTATTCGATAGAACGGTTGAAATATCCTCTGGAGAGAATCTTCCGGAACCCCAGGACCATGGTCCCGCACAGAAAGTAATGCCAGCGGTTCCGGAGCGCTCCGATCGACCTCCAAAACGATCTGGACATCGCTTCCCGGCCGTGTGAAGCGGACTGCGTTGCGAATAATGTTTTCACAAGCGCTTCTAAGAGCGTGAGGATCGGCATTCCGGAGAATGATCGAACCGGTAGTCTGAAAACTCACGGATTTGCCTGGGGCTTGCGCTTCGAAGTTCGCATCAGCCGCCACTTCCTCGACGAGTTGAGCGAAGTCCACGTCTTCTCTCTCACCGGACGAAAACCCAGCTTCCAGGCGTGAGAGCGTCAAAAGCTGCCCCATTAGCAGATCAATTCTCTCAACATCACGATCCAGACGCTGAAACAGGTCATCGGAATCTGCAGAGGAACGATTTCTTAGAACTGCCAGAGAGAGATTAATGCGAGCTAGAGGAGAGCGCAGTTCATGCGATACCGAGTTCAAAAGCTTCTTTTGCGTTTGAATCAGTGAGTCAAGACGGCTAACCATCGAGTCGAAGTCTTTTGCGAGAGCTGCCACCTCGTCATGGCGCCGGGAAACGGAAGACGGCACTCGCGCTTTGAGATCTCCTTGCGCGACTCTCCTAGCGGTCGACTGAATACTGTGGATCGGGGAGGCAATATGATACGCAAGCCCGAGGCAAAGTAAGGTGACCAAAACGATCAGAGAAATGCTAAAAGGGAGGCCCTCGCCCCACAGTATTTCGGCTATCCGCCGCAAATCGGACGGTAGGTAGAGCATTAGCACGTACGGATGCCCTGAAGAAGAGACAAACTTGTAAGCTGCGATATGCGCTCGAAATACGACGAGTTGGCCGTTTTTTGCTGACTGCGCAACTCGAAGACCGTCGTCTGACAGCGGCCGCGACAGCACGTCTTTATACGATCCGTCGAGCAGGAAGAGTTGCCGTTCGTTACCGTGACCGTTGCCCTGCGAAAAACGAGCAAAGGCCTCAGGGCCGCCCGATTCATAAGCCTTAACAGCCTCCGACGCCAGGATAGGCGCAACGGTCTCATACATGTTAGGAGCGGAGACCTGCCTCATGCCCGTCAGGCGACTGCCGAGAAGCACGATCGCGATCATGCCCCAGGCTGTCAGCCAATACCAAAAGAAGATCTTCAGGAAGAGCCGGTACATGGGCACGATGGCTCTCACCCTGAGGAGTCTTGCATGAAGATCAAAAGGCAAAAGTACTTCCTTCCTGACCAGCGGTTCTCACTTCGATGTATACAATACAACCCGGCTTCCGAACAGCCCTCCAGCCAAGGCCTAACAAATCCTCACAGAAGCTCTACGGTCCCTGACCGCACAATCCGCAACCTCCCCATATCCTGTATGTAGGAACACTTTTCCTGCGTGGAGACTTATGACTTACTGGCGTATTGGTTTCGGGCGTTCATGCGCCATCATCTTGTTCTTGTCTGCGACCACCATTTTTTGTTTAAACCCGCGCTCTACCGCCGCACAGGCTTTGGAGTCCAGCCCGGCGTCCACTGATCATAGAGACGTTCCTCCTTCCTCCATGCCCCAAGGAGGTGAACTCCAATCTACTCGGCAAGACTTGACCCGCGACTCTTTGCCAGATGCACCACTGCCGGCAGGACAGGCGCAAGGGGAAGCTCAATCCCCCGCGGCACCCATGGCTCAGCAACCGAACCAATTGCTGGGGCTGCCTCCAGCGCTGACCAGAACCCCTTTGACGGCGGAAGACAAGCTTAGGATCTATATCCATAAATCATTTGGCCCGCCCGCCGTGATTCTGCCGGCGTTTGGAACAGGCATCCAAATGCTTAATCCGCCAAGCCACTACCCAAGAGAATGGAAGGACGGAAGTGATGCGTTTGGCAGAATCTACGGGTACAAAGTTGCCGATCGCACATCCAGAGAGACTGCACAGTTTCTCACCGGTCTCCTTCTGCATGAAGATCCTCGCTATCAGCGCTCCACCAGCACCAACGCGTTCCGCCGAACCTTTCATGCGCTCGCCTTCACCATTGTCGACAAGACGGATTCCGGCAGGAATACTTTCGCTGCAAGTAACTTCGCTTCTGCTGCAGCCGGGGGTTTCGTGGGCATGGGCATCCTTCCGGACGGCTATAACGATATAACGCATGCGGAGCAGCGTATGGCCAGTGAGTTCTTGCAGATCGCTATCGGGAATATAGCGACAGAGTTTGAACCCCAATGGGGACCGTGGGCCAAGAAATTACGCCTTCCGAAGATCCTCCCTGCCTGGTGGGTTCCGCAGCATTGACACTAGTCTTAGCATCGCCTGAGCGGGATGCGGGATGCTCAGGTGGACTAGCCGAGCGACGGATTTAAGTGACCGGCCCGCCCTAAATTGCATCGTATGGTTGACAGCAACACGGCACAATACGGTCGGGCAAACGATTTTTCGTTACGATTTGTTTTGGCGGGCCTGTCCTGCTTCAGAAGGGATTCGTCGGAGTCATCATGGACGACAAGAGCACACGTAGCACGAACACAACGGAAGTTGCCGGTAAGGCGACGGAGAAGCTCAGGCCGCATCTGCTCATTGTGGATGACGATCGTGAACTCTGCGAAATCCTGAAGCGCTACCTGGAGACGGAGGATTTCCAGGTTTCTTTTGTGCATACGGGTGAGGCCGGCACAAAGGCGGGAATCGAGGGCAGTTTCGAGCTAATCGTGCTGGACGTCATGTTGCCGGACAAGAAGGGATTTAACGTTCTCAAGGACATTCGGCAGCGCGCGCGGACTCCTGTTCTGATGCTGACTGCCCGGGGCGAAGAGTTTGACCGCATCCTTGGGTTGGAGCTCGGCGCCGACGACTACCTGGCGAAGCCGTTCAACCCGCGCGAACTCGCGGCAAGAATTTCTGCCATCCTCCGCAGATCGGGCTGGCAATCCGACAACAAGAGCGGGCTTAGGCCTCCGAAAATCAAACTTGGAGACCTGGAACTTGATTTGGGTGCACGCACTGTCTCAAAAGCCGGCGCGCCTTTGAATCTAACATCCGCGGAATTTGAGCTGCTGCACATGTTTTTCGAGTTTCCGGGTCAAGTGCTCACACGAGACAAGCTGGTGGAACGCGTCCTGGATCGGAAATTTTCGCCCTTCGATCGAAGCATCGATTTTCACATTACCAACATTCGGCGCAAGCTTGGTCCACAGCCCGACGGCGGCGAGAGGATTCGTAGTGTTCGCGCCATCGGCTATCTCTACGCGTGGCCCGGGAAACAGTAAGTCCTCGGGTTAGTCCTCCTTGCGTTTCGAGGTTTGGCTTCGACTCCGTTCCTGGCCAGCTTACCTACAAACACTAACAGTAGAAACACTCTTCCTAGCCGCACTCCCTCTCACAGATCACCAGAATGAAAGAGAGAGGAGAACTTTTTATGAAACTCCGGTTTCAAAGGATCTGTGCGACCGTCTTGGTGCTGTTCCGGGTAATCGGATATTAGGGATCGCGATGGAACTATCGAAAACGACATCTTTGTTCCCTCACGTTTCACGCTTGATTACGCTCGCGCTTGCTGCTGCCATGGCGTTGCCATCATCGTTGCCTTCTCAAACGGCAAAGGAGTTGATCGGAGACGCGTGCTATAACGAACTGCAACAGCGCGAAAGAAAAACGCTATGGTCTTATGTCGCCGAGCGCCGCGTTAACAACCACGTATTTCGCGAGCAAGTAATCGAGACTGTGGACGGCCCAGTTCGTCACCTGCTTTCAGTGGATGGCCACCCCCCGACATCAGCGCAGATGAAAGAGGAGGACGACCGGCACCAAGAGTTGCTGAAGAATCCGTCTGCTAGGCGCACAATCCGGAAACAACGGGACGATGACGAAAAAACAATGCAAGAACTACTGCGCATAGTTCCTGACGCCTTTGTTTTTGAGGATCAGGGCAACGAGGGAGAGTCCGAAAGAATCGCCTTTCATCCAAATCCGGGGTTCAAGCCCAAGACTTATGATCAACGGGTGTTGCATGCTTTGGATGGGATAGTTTTCATCGATCTTCACGAGAAGCGAATAGCACGCATTTCTGGTTCACTGGGAACGCGCGTCAAGTTTGGGTACGGACTGATCGGCCACGTGGAGCAAGGTGGCGCCACGGAAATTACGCGCGTTAATCTGTCGCCGGGCTTATGGGAAACCAGTGCGGAAAGAATCGAAATCGACGGACGAATCGTAATGTTCAAAACAATCAATAAGCATCAAGACGAAAGCAGAACTGGTTTTGAGCCGGTAGCGCCAGACACAACATTCGCGCAAGCGCTCGACAAATTTGGACAAAAATAATCTTCCTGCTGTTGTGGGACGGCGAAGGATAGCTATTCAGCAAGCACGACGTTCAAGAACTCGCCTCTTCATGTCGTCGTCCTCTGTCGCTCGAGCCGGGGTACTAAGCTCTCCGCTAACTTGTATCGAGCACGAAACATCCGCGCTTTCATTGCTGCCAGCGTGATACCCAGCCGTTTCGCGGCTTCTTCCTGCGAGTGCTCTTCTATCCCACAGAGTACGAACGCTGTGAATAGTGGGGACGATAGTTGTCCCACATTCGATTGAATCATTTCTTTCAACTCGGTATGCGCGAACAGTTGCTCAGGATTGGGATCCTCGGCTTGCAAGCGCTCCGACAGCGGCAGTTGACTCTCTGGATGCGCAGCGTCGAGCGAGGTCACCCGTAGCCCGGTGGCTCGGCGTCGCTGCATGAGTGCCGCATTGACCACGATGCGGGTCAGCCATGTCGAAAACTTGGAGCGCCCCTCGAAACGCCGCACATTGCGGTATGCCGAAAGAAGCCCGTCCTGCAAAGCATCTTCGGCGTCTTCCGTGTTTCCCAAAATACGCCGGGCTGCTCCAAGTAACTGCCTTTGGTAGCGGCGGAACAGTGTCTCGATTGCCTGCTGATTTCCACGCCGGCTCGCCCGAACGAGTGCCTCTTCCGATGTCGTTTCGGTTCTACTGCATCGGCTTCCCATTTCCTGCCTCCAAAGTTTTGTGTCGATGGACAAGACGGGCTGTGCCATGTGGACAGCGGATGTGACTTGTCCTTCTCAAAAACTGCATCACATTGTTGTCACGGATAGAGTGCAGTGCCGTAGGGAAGTGAAATCTCTGCGTAAGGAATTGATTGCCGAAGAATTTCTCGGCTTGGTTCCAATCGCGGACCGGAAGGAATCGTGCTGACCCTTGCGACGCTTTCGCCTTTCAGATTCAGCTTGCTCGCATGATGCTCCCCGTAAGTGCTTGAGTTTCCATATCAAGGTGCCCCGTCACAGCGGCGTACGCGAGGCTTACGTGTTTGCGCCCGCTATGGGGATAGATGGCTCAACGGCAGTGTGAACGCGTGTTGTAGGTAGCCGAGTATTGTTCCTCTCTTCAAATAGGAATTGCTCATTCCCGCAGATGGGCAGTGATCTTGAGATCTTCACCTGCCGCGATGCGCACTCTTCGCGTCCATGGCTTTCGGCCTGCTTTGATAAGCGTCACGTCGTGCCAGCAGCAAATTAGGTCGATATCTAAGGGAGTCGTGCCGACGTAACCATTGTCCACGAGGATGTCCGCACCCGCGGGAGTTGACTTAATGTTTGCATGCATCTTACTTGTAGATCTCCGTGACTGTGGCGAAGCTTGTCCAACATGCTCCTCCGTCGAAGCTACCGGCAAATAGCCAAACAACCCTCCGGCGCCATGGCTCGGTCCGGCAGTGAAATACACTCGCGCGGTCAGTCCGGCGGGGTAATCAACATTGTTAGGGCTGACATTTCGAGAGCTGAGTGCCCACATGTCTTTGATTCGGGAGTAGTGCCGTCCAAAGCAAGTAGAACCCATGATCAGAGCCAATGCCGTACTCGCGATAAGGCGCAGGGATATTTTCATCCGCAAATCTCCTTGAGTTTTGCCTGAAGGGCGCGTCTCTGGGCGCCGAATGTTTGGGATCCTTCTCGCTTAGAAATCTCCTGTCGCTTGGATCTACGGGCTTGGAGCGGCGCGGGGGCTCTTTCACGGCCTGATTTCCACCTCCAGCAGAAACACACAGTCTTCGGCGGTCAGCAGCAGCTCGTTCGGGTTCTCGCCCAGGACCGCGATTAGGCCGAGGGCTTTTGCTTTGTTGTCTGAATCCACGCCAACGCGCTTTCGGTCAAAATCCAATCTCCACAATTCATCGAAAGTCATTGGCTTATTCCTTTTGTAAGGCATTTCGAGAAACGATTAGGAACTCGATCAGCCAAACTTCTCTCGTCGTGGCGGCCTTCAGAATCACTGGGCACGATCACGTTTCGTGCCTTCTTTCTACTTCGCCTTAACGAATGTTTGTGTTTACGCGGCTCTGCGGTACCGACCGTCGTTCAGAGTTCGACCCAATCCGTGAAGTACGAAGCCAAGGCTGTCCGCCGGGACACCAGTCCGTCGTAGTAGTCCGCCCAGTCGGTAATCTTGCCGTTGTCAGTCCGCACGATGGAGGCCCCCTGCACCGAGACGCGCACCTTTCGTGAAAGGTCGCCGTAGAAAGGCTCTGTCAATGTAGCTTGAAGTGTCCATTTGGTGATCACGTCATCGCCACTCAGGAAAATTGTGTCAGTCAGCAGCAAAGAGTCTGCGTAAAGTTCCCGCGTCTTCTGGAAGAATTCAGTCAAGCGCTCTTTGTCCTTAAACTCCAATCCCACCCCGTGGTCTTTGAACCTAAACTCCTCTGCAAAACAAGCGATCGTGTCGCCGATCTTTCCGTTCTTTAGGTACGTCAGGGAGTCAACACCACTGATTCCGACACTCCATTTCCAATCGCAATTTCGCTCATCTCGATCCTCCTTTTATCTTGTTTCTCCAAATTGACCTCTCCGCACAGCCAGCACTCTGTAAGCTCTGCTACAGTTCGGCAGTTCTCACAACTCAATCAGCAAACCGCAAGGCGGATATGGTGCTGTGTCTACATCTATGGCTCTGGGCCAAATCTTGCGGAATTCTTCCTGACTCAGATGGAAATCCAACCGGTGAGACACTCAAACCTGAGCAGCATGCGACACAGGTGAGGTCTCTAACTTGTGTTCGGTCCGCAAGGCCTCTGCGGCACGCTCGCCGATGATGACGCAGGGAGCCATGGTGTTGCCGGTCGTGACGCGCGGCATAATCGAGCCATCTGCGATGCGAAGGTTTTCGATTCCATAGACCTTAAGTTGGGCGTCTACGACCGACATCGAATCGCGCCCCATCTTGGCAGTACACGTCTGATGCCAATAGGTGCCAACGGAATCTCGCACAAAGTTCTCCAGAGCTTTTCCTTTCATGCCTCCCGGTATTACTTCGCGTTTCACAAAAGGACGAAGGGGAGTGGAGCTAGCGAGTTCACGACAGAGTTCCACACTCGTAATCATTGCTTTCAGATCATCTGGGTCCCTTAAAAAGTTGGCTTCGATTTCGACGGGGTCGTGAGGATCTGCTCCTGTGAGACGGATATGACCCCGGCTCTTGGGCTGAACAATGCCTGTGACAATGCTGCACGAATTCGCCGGTGGATTGAACTTCGCTGTCTCGGCGCTGACAAACACACCTTCGCCATGGACGCACAGCATGTCCGGAGTGTCTAGACTGGAATTGCTCTTCCACAGCAAGACTGCCTGCGCTCTCTGGGCAACCGGCTCGGGCTGCTGATGCTCCCAGACACAACTCATAAGAAGAACATGATCCTGAAAATTTTGCCCCACGCCTGGCAGATGTTGGACCAAGGGTATTCCAAGACGCTGCAATTCAGCCTGGTCGCCGATGCCAGATAGCATCAGGACCTTCGGCGTATTAATTGCGCCGAGCGACAGAACTACTTCAAATCCGGCGCCAACGCGAAGGACCTTTCCATCGTAAGCAATCTCCACACCTGCTGTTCGTTTGCCCTCAATAATCAGCCGTGTGACCATTGCTTGTGTGAGGACAGTAAGGTTCGGCCGGTCCATGTATGGAAAGGTATAGGAGCGAAATACCGAGAGACGCCTTCCATCACGGATTCCCCGCTCGACTAAGGAGCAGCCTCCATTGCCTTCCATCATGCGACCATTACGGTTCTCAAAAGTGGGAATTCCGAGAGAGAGTGCGCCCTCAAACATGGCCCGACCCATTGGGCTGGTTGGGAGCAAGGGTTGGACGAACATCGGTCCTCCGGTTCCGCGGTATTTTGTGTCGGGCTCACCATGCCAATCTTCAATGCGGCGGTAGATGTTCAACACGGAGTCGTAGTTCCAGGCAGCGTCGCCCGCATCGTCCGCGAAGTAATTCCAGTCATTCTTGTGGCCGCGCGCCCAATACATCACGTTGATACTGGATCCGCCACCCAGCACTTTGCCCATAGACATGGGAAGGGCGCGCCCATTGACTCCGGGATTTGGTTCAGCCTGAAAACCCCAGTCCCGCTCGGTCCCCAGATTGGTGAACCACTGATCGGCGTCCATAACACTCGGTATGTCATCGTCGCCACCAGCTTCAAGCAACAACACACTGACATCGGGATTCTCGGCCAGGCGGCGCGCTACCACCGATCCAGAGGAGCCTGACCCACAGACGATGAAGTCGTAATTCGACTTTAGATTGGACCTGAGCCTCCGCTGATTAACGCGAACGCGCTCCACGAAATCTACTTCTGATTGTTTTTCATTATTCGAACTCATCTCAGTGCTCCTTGCTCGTATGGGCTTGCCATAGCTTGTCTGCTTTGGCAGATCTCACAACTCAATCAGCAAACCACATCGTGAATAGGGAGTTGTGCCTGTATCTGCTTTGCCGGGCCGAATCCTGCTCATTCTTGATGACAGAGGCGGGAATTCAACGGATGACACATTCATCCAGGGGGGCCGTCATGAAGGAGACAAACGATGACAGTTCAAGTGCGACTGGGTGCGACTCTGGATGAAGTATAAGTCGGGCGCACCCGACGGATCGTCACAACGCGCCTGCGAAACCAACGGTAGCAAAACCGGGCGCACCCGTGGGAGCAGGTCTGCAAAGCGGCAAGCCACTCAATGCTGCAGAAATTCCTGGCGATATTCTGTAGGACTGGCTCCGCACATCCGGCGGAACACTCGTGCAAAGTGCTGCTGGGTTTTGAAGCCGCAGGCCACCGCGACGTCCAAGACACGCGCCTCTGCCGCGCGCAACATTTCCTTCGCACGCTCTACCCGGTGACGCAGGACAAAGTGATGCGGGCTCTCGCCGGTTGACTTGCGAAACATCCGCGAGAAATGAGCTGTGCTCAACTCCACCGATTGCGCCATTTCGCAAAGGGTCAACTCGTCTTCCATCTTCGCGTGTACGAACTCCTTAATCCTTCGCAAGCGTGCGGAACCTAGCCCGCCTCGATGCGTCTGCACAGAACGGTGTCGCACTGCATAACCGTTGACCAGCGCCACGGCAAGCGCCTGCTCGATAGAATCTAGAAATAGCCTCCCGCTCGGAAACCCCGCAATCCTCTCCGCATTCACCGCCTCAACCAACGCACGCAGTCGTGCGTCAACTAGGTTATCCGTTCGGCGCAACTCGACCTCACCGATTGTTCCATCTGAAGCTGCCGTTAGCGCGGCGTCCGAAATGGCGATCAACAAATAGTGCAAGTCTTCGTTTCGAAACCATTTCT
>Ga0137362_10002421_pt1 | contig 12103 bp, 7 predicted proteins | sample MadtaG_2_FD_104801 | JGI IMG/M metagenome (GOLD analysis project Ga0137362, IMG submission 104801) | Vadose zone soil microbial communities from Angelo Coast Range Reserve, California, USA - Mad1_100_16 metaG | ecosystem: Environmental > Terrestrial > Soil > Vadose zone | place: USA: California... | reverse complement strand
CGCGAGACGCAGGAATTTCTGACGCTCGCGCTGGTCACAATCGTTCAAGGTGCGACATCGCTGTCACAACTTGAGCTTGAGCTGATAATGGGACACAGGATATGGTATGACAGAGACCTGCGGCGTGACTGCCGTCCTCCCACCAGATATCATGCAGTATGGCTGTGTGGGCCTCCCTTCCCCGTCCGTGGAAATCAAATTCCTCGACGTGCCTGAGGCTGGGTACTTCTCGACCAACGACCCACCTCAGGGCGAGATCCTTGTCCGAGGCGCATCCGTGACGAGTGGCTACTACAAGCGCGATGACCTCAACAGTGATGAGACCATCTTCACCGAAGATGGTTGGTTGCGCACTGGCGATATAGGTCAGTGGAATAAAGACGGAACCTTGTCCGTGATCGATCGGTAAGCCCAGTAGAGACTGACGATTTTTTTCCTGAACTGAGATATCATCTCTTTTGCAGTATCAAGAATCTTGTTAAGCTCCAGTCTGGGGAGTACATTGCTCTTGAACACCTCGAGTCAACGTACAGATCGTGCCACCTCGTGTCGAACATCTGCGTACACGCCATACCAGACGCGACGCAGCCCATCGCGATCATCTTCCCTCATGAGGTGCACCTGCGCGCGTCGTTGCCTGATGAGGATCCACGGACTTCACTCGGGGATTTGTGTGCGAATCCGAAGGTCAAGGCGTTGGTGCTAAAGGAGTGTAACGCGGCCGGAAAGAAGAGCGGGTTCAAGAGCATCGAGATGCTCCAAACTGTCGTGCTCACGGCGGATGAGTGGACGCCTGAGAACGGGCTGGTCACCGCGGCACAGAAGCTCCAGCGGAGGAAGGTCGCGCAGAGGTACGATACAGAGATTTCGGTGCGTTTTTATTTACTCTTGTTCCCTTTCATTGTTGCCGTGTGGTATCATGTCGTCGTCGTCTGTACGCACGCACGCAACGTACACCCCGGATCGACGACAATTGACTGACAATCAAATTTATTCACATAGGAGGCTTTCGGGAAACGGAAATGAATCACATGTTGGCAATAATACGATACCGGACAGTTTTTAACACGCGTCGCGTCTTCTCATATACCACAACACCCTCTTCCATCCAGCAACATCATCTTACCGTTTGCCTGTATTGCTTTTCTTTTGGTTGTCTAGCTTGTACTGTCAGTAGTTTTTTCGTATCACTACTACCTCCCGTGCGAGGAATACCTAATACAGTACTGTTCCGGGCCCGCCTCGTTTCTCTCACCACATTCCCGGCACCGTCAGAACAGATCGGCTAGCTGTGTGATTCCACCTCTGAATCGATAACTCACCACTGACACGTAATTGACGACTCATCAACTGATACAAGGGTTAAGGTTTAGATTAATATCATTGACTGATTGATTGATTGATTGCCGAGTAGTGTAAAATGGTGTGGATACAATGTGCTCAAGTACTGTACTGTACTGTCAAAAGAAACGGCAATAGGTGGGGCCGTGGTAAAGCTCATACGTAAAAAAAAAGGCATGACATCGGTCCGAAGTGGCGGCTTTCTTCCCCACCACGTACCATTTTCTTGCGCGCGCAGGCGTAGTATGTGTACATGTACCATGAACGAGGCAATACAGCACAACCACTGTAAGTTACCTCTCTCACTATCACGCTATGACGCGGGCCACTTGCACTGTATAAGTACAGTTTTTTCGACTCGAAAAACTCAATCGCTTGTCCCAAAATTATTATTTTTTCTTTCTCGAGGTCATTTTCAATTTCCGAAAAGCCATCGAAAGTGAAAACTGAGGGTATGTATAAAAGGTACTTGTGTCTGATCGGGTCTACAGTATATATGAATATGAATATGATACGCAGATGACTGGAGATCGGAAAGCTGCGGCGCTGGAGCTGGAGCTGGAGCCGCGTGAGCTGAAGCTCTCCCAAGTGTCCCATTATGGTCCGCAGATACAGTACTGCTGCCGAGAGCCTCTGCACTTGGTTAATTCTACTACAGTACGCGTCTGGGTTGCACGGCGTTGGAAAAAAGTCTTTTTTCTTTTTTTTTTTTTTCATACTTCTTGCACATAGATCGTCCCTTCTTTTTCTTCTTCTCGCCATTCCTTTTTTTTTTCTTTTTTTTTTTTTTGCGTTTTCATATATATAGTTTTAGTAATGACATGGAGGAATTGACCGCCACACACACATGACACGTCTCGGAACCGCGGCTTGCCAATAAACTAATAACTGAATACAGTACCGTACTATTCAGTACCGTCACAGTACAGTACTAACAATAACAATACCACTCGGGCAATCCCCGGAGTGGAACCCTTTATGTAACATTAGAGTTACAATGACTGTAGCCATACCCTTTCTGCAGCACTTTGACTCCGAGTTGGGAACGCCATGTGGTCCGAGTCTTTCCGAGTCGCTGCAGAGGAACTACCTCACCTTCATCGATTTTCATTCCCCAAAGCTTCTCCCCCTCACATAACTTAATCACATTCTAAACAGTATATTCTGATTAATATTGCCAACTTACAGTATACGTAGCGCGGTTGTAAGAAAAGTAACCGGCATCATATGGTATTTCAATGATTGATTCGTTATCAGTTGTGTGGCGTTGATCGATTTTGAAAATCTATTCTTTTTTTTTTTGGGTGTCTTGGCGTTTTGGCGTTTTTGGTATTGACACAAAATGGATACGATATCGTATCGTATCGCTAATAGTTAATGGATCAAAGCTGCCGGACTCCTCCCGACGTCGAGGTCAAATGAAAAAGAAAGGATGAAGCGGCCGGGGGCTGCCTTTCCTTTTTTGCCAACGAACAAACGAACGAACGAACACAAACGAGAGGGAGGGAATGTGCCAGGCCAGGCACAAAAGTTTGGGTTCTGTCATGAATGAGGGCAGGGCCAATAACGGATGGGAAAGTAGTCATGGGAATCATGGGCTATAATACCATATCGGCTGCTATCCTTTGCGGGCCAACAAGAACGAGATACCAGATATCAAAGAGAGAATTCGCCGGACCGGGGTGAGGTAGGGGTGAGGAGTTGGGTGAGGCGGGAACGTTATAGAAGGGTTCGTGAAAGGAGGCACTTGCGGGGAGGAAAGAGTTGGTGAGAATTCGCAATCTTCGATGAAGGATACGTGAGACGTACAGTCGGCCTGAGCGGCGAGGGCGGTGTCTCAATGACATCAGGGTCTCGGGTCGGCGCAATCAGAAGTTGGTCAACAGGTCATGCGCACGACTCGCATGACGCATGTTAATAGATAATGGTGACGTGGTGATAACAGACGCAAGGGTGGGGGGTCACTTGAATGGTTAGCGCGATCAAAAGTAGAGTAAGACACCAGTAAAGAATTTGTCATTCCAGCCAGCATCAGCACATTCCGCTGGAAGACCGTAAAGTTGTGTTGCGTAAGCGTTGGGGAAAAAAAGAGAAAGTTCCAAGTTAACATTTAAATAAGAACATAGCAGCGGCACATCAATAGAGCGAGGAGGGACGATATGAGAGTGCTTGGAGTGACAGGGGGACCAACGAACGAAAACAGGTTGGAACGATGACAATGACGAGGACGAGAGAAATACATACAGCAGCATGGCGGACATAAAGTTACAATTACCCTTAGAGGAAATGCGTAGTGCGTAACGTAAAGAATCAGTGCTAGACAAGAAAGACGGGAAAGCAACCTATGCTGAATGGGACGAAACAAGGCTCAAATTCCCGGCGGCCTGGCTGTAGGGGCGGGTATTGGAGGCTCTGAGACAGCTTTCTTTAGTGCGCTCTCGAGGAAGACAGCATACGAATACGGTGAATGCGCCTCGTCGGCTGCGGCCACCCGCAACTTTGCCACGACGACCATGCACACGTCGATAATATGAGTACGTTGTTCGGCAGTCAATGTCGGGGAAGTTTGCGGGCTGAGGAGCTAATAGTAATGATCGCTCAGGAGCAGGAAAGCTCGGGTCAAAAAAGCAAACAAACCTCAAGGAGGAATGCACCAGCGAAGCCTGTCCCGACGAAGAAAAAGTCTGGCGCGTATGGTACGTGGCCCGTAGAATGCATATAGTTCAACCACAGATCGAGCAAGGCAAAAGCGGCTTCCATGCACTGAATACCGAAGCTCAGAATGGGGACAAGATGCTCGCACGACAAGAGGCAACACGCACTATGGCAACATAAGAGCTAGGTTTCGACAGGGGGGCCAAGTCATTCAATTCTGCTTTATGGCCGAATGAATGGATGATGAGGCGACAATACTGAAATAGACTGTTCAATTTATCAATCAGCCCTCCCTTTCTACGAGCATAAATCAATCACAAATCACGCACAAGAGAACCATCCCAAGCCGGTGCTTCCCAGCCAAATCTGCAATTTACTAAGGCAAATATATCCGGGATAAAGAGGTTGTGACTCACCTCGGCCGGCAAGCCGCTTGTTTGCCTGGACAGTCGTGTTGGCAATTGAGGTTTGCAAGTCGCGGTCGAAAGTGGTGATAAGTCGGTCTAACGCGCGGCTCTTTTTCTAACCCCGCATATATCAGATGAACCAATAGCAAGTTCATGCAGTGGCGAGTAATCTTACCTCGAAGCCAACGCGCCGGATTGCCTCCGTGAATCGGTGCATGATGCTTAGAAGCTCGATGATCGCGGGGAGGTCCGCATCGAATGGGTGTTGGTACTTGGAGGCTGAGCACCAGCGGGATGCGTTCGATGTGAGCTGTCCAACAATGGGTCAGTTTGACTAGCGGCTGACGACAATGACCTAGCAAGACCTCTTCATCTCTTCCAACTTCTGGCGCCTTCCCTGTTTCTAGGGATGTACTCCCGTCTATAATAGAGCAGATCATCCAAGTCCGCCGCCGATTTAGTAATTCACGTTCATGTCGCTCATCGATAGTCTTCACGTTCGAGTCACGGTTCAGCCCAAGCTCTATGGCAAGTCTGATACAAATTCATCATGGGTTTGTAATCCGAAATGCGGAGAATTATTTCTTTACCTGGTCGCAACACCAGAGTAGAAGCCGCTTCGGTTGTCCTCGAAGCGTTGCGTGGGTGGGGTATAGGCAGTGAGCATCAAGTAGGCTTGACACATTTCCACACACTTCCAGCCATCTATAAAAGCATAGGCTGCCGATGCCTTTGCGAAATGAATTGCAAGGGTATATAGCCCCGGCCGCCGTGTGTAATACCGAGAGGACAAGGCGCACACTACCCCAGGGTCTGTCAAGATACGACGTCCAGAATGAAAATGTGCAGACGCACCGACAGTGAAAAGGAATGGACATCGTCTCATTACCGACGCTGCGCTATGTATTGCCTCATCGAGCAAACTTAAATATGGCTATCGACCGGCCGAAAGGATTAATGCATACAAGAAGGGCAAGATATGAGAAGACCCACGTTGATACGTTCAAAGAATCTAAAGCGTTACGTTATCAGGATGACAAACTATACAGGACGTTGGAAAACGCTTACAAGTCAAAAAGATCCCGCGCCTCCTGAGGGGTGATGAGACCAGAGATGAGAATCTCAGGGACAGCTTCGCGCTCAATGACGATTCGTCGAAGGTTTAGGTCGGTATATGGGCCTTCCATTCAAATCAGACGCGTTGCCACAGAATGACGCGGAAGTGTGTGACCCACTAGGCTGGAAGTACCGCTTATTGGCAATCCCAAACACGTCCGCTCCAAGAGGACTAGGGGACCGATTCCAATGCGACGAGAATGCGGCAAGGAACCCCAGCGGTGCTGCCTGTTCTGGCAATGCAGAAACCACTGGACTGGAGGACGTTAGTACAGCGTACGTGCGCGCGAGGGCCCTCTCTTGGGCTTCTTCGTCATTCTCATCTTCGTCCTCAGAAGACGAGTACATGCCCTCATCTTCGAGCTGGGAGGTGTCGTACGCAACGCACGCTTTTTCCGACGCCTGAGTGCTGACAGCATGACGCCGTTCCATCCAAGATAGCACCTCTCCATGTCTTTCGCGCTCTGCAGGGTTCAACGGGATGCGCGCAGCATTGATCGATATGGGAGTTGTAAGAGAGGTGTTCCGTAATTGGTTGAGTAAGAGCGATATGGTGTCATTCTTCTCACGGATCTGCCTCAACAAATTCTCGCGTTGGCTGCGTGTCGGCGGCAAGGCGAATCAAGTCAAACCGGACACTAAATGGTAAGTCAACAACTCACCCCGGAGTCCTCGCCTTCCGGCCCTCGACAACACAGGGGTGTGAACCGGCAGCACACCTGATGCAAGTGCGCGGGTCTGGTCCAAAGGAACAACGCATCTGTCGAATTCGACGTCAACGTGATTTCAGCGCCTCAGCGCCGCCTGCGTAAATATAAAGTGTTTCATACCTTGAGCTTCTTGCAACGAGAACAAGCACCGGGCCGGCGACCCGTACCCTGTGTATTTCGAGACGTTACGAGGGGGCTTTGAGCGGCGGGCTCAGATGTCTCCTCAGAGACGTCCTGAGTGCGGGCGTCTATGACGGGATTGATTCCCAGGGACTCGGCGGTGGGAGAGGGAGAGAGGAGAACGCCAGCATAGTTGGCGAGAGTAGAACTCGGGGAGTTACTTGACGGAGGGGTGGTGTCTGAGGGCGGGGACGGGTGGACCCAAGGAGGGGAGGGTGCGAGAACGGGATAATAAGAATTGGCCTGAACAAGATTGCTTTGTGCTAACGTGGCTTGATCATCAAAATGCACCGCTTTTAAGAAAGAAACGTCGGAAATGTTAGCAGGGAACTGAGGGAAGGAATGAAAACCGAACCGAGCCAGATTCTCACCTTCATCACGCGGGCCCCAAGACTCGACGGTACTAACCTGCGGATGCATGGCACTAATGTCGAAGAGGCCTAGACGAGTGGATGCGGCGAAATCGTCTGATGGTAGTGAGCTCGGCTCGCAGACGAAAGGGGGGGCGGGGTCTGGTTGTTGAGGAGGGATGTATCGCGCGTAGTGGGAGGATTCGGCAGGGTAGGGATACGTCCAGTATTGCGGGTCGTCGGGAGAGAAAGAGGGGTACGGATGGCGATTATCCGAATGGCCATTGCGACGTGCGTGGTAGTCGAGCTGCATAAGATAGTCTGAGTCCATGGCAGACAAGTTGGAGTTGCAGAGATGACGGAAGAGGAGAGGAGAGGAGGCAGACCGCCGGGCGGCGAGGACGAGAGTTAAGGAAAGAGAGTTAATATATGAATGTTGTATGTAAGCCCAGCCCCGTACCTCTTTCTTCTTTCGTCCCCGGGGACCCCATCAAGCAACGAGACACATCCAGCTTTACTCCCCGTGTGATCGGCATTCAACGGCCTCGAGCTGTGCGAGATCAGGGACCGAATCCGATGTGATATTTGCAAAATGAGATTACAGTATTACTTTCCGAGATCTCGACTCGGAATCTCGCCTCGCCTGTTTTATACTACCGTTCCTTGTGTCTGTGTCTGTGTCTTGGGGTGCTCTCTGCTCCGCACTGCGCTCAAATCGGAGCGCGCAGTTTCCCCCCCTGTTTCAATGTGCGTGTATCGAGTATCAACAAGAAGTCCGTAAACTTCATTAAAGTGTAAGCCATACAGCAGATTACAAGTTGCCATTTACGGTACGTATCGTAAGATACAGCGTCTCATGAACCAGCGTTTTCGAAGTTGTAAGGACAACTACAACACCACGCCCCCTCTTGCCCCCTCAAGTCGGGGTATTTCGGCAACGCTGAGAGTATTTGCATAAGTATAGAAGAAGGCTCTTAGGAGACCTCCGTCGCGGATACCTTTTTTCGACTCGCCTTGCATCAATACAATAGCACACGACGATTAGGTCTTGGGTCGAGACCTATGAAGGCAAGTTTGTGACACGAGGCGAAGATTGCTGTCTAACGAATGGGAATGATCGGAATGGAGGGTGCCGAACACCCCGCCCCCGATGGGAAGAAGACCTTGTTGACAGAACCACGGGGGTACATCGAAAGAGCCACAGTGCAAGTCGAGAGCAACCCCAGAGTCGGAAGACGGGAAAGAGCATCAGACGTAATATCCGGATGATTCGAACGATCCCGTGTGTACAAATTGTCTGGTCCCGAGGCCACTCATGTTACGTTCCAACAAGATATTTTGAGGCTTTTTTGACTGCCTTGAGAGTGCTAGCAATGCGCAGACACACAGCGCACAGCACAACTTGTAGAAAAGGCCCACTGCATCGCAGAGCAGGACGAGCAGACAAAATGTGGTTCCTCCGGTCCGTACGTCATACGGCATTCCATAAAGACGACAAAGGCCGCCGAGCAAGTGCGGAGGGAATATGGTCACCCCCGCTCAACAAGGCAAGTACCAGCGGAAACTTCCCCCGTCGTGCTGGTAATGGCGGCGCGCAGAGAAGCGGGTCTGGACCGTAACAGGTCATCAATCTAGCAAGCGCCTTGTCCGCAAGGAAATCGTTGCCTACAGATGAGCCACTCCGACTGAAGAAATGCAAAAAGTTCCTTCCTAGAAGCTCTCACGCCACAGAAGACGTAAGTGCAGACAAGGCGGAAGATACTGTAACTTGCGGTATGCTCGCGGCAACTTTACGTGGCCTTGTTGATGATTCTCTCATGCAGTCACCTTGAGGACAGACCGTATGCTGGCTCATAGCTTGCGCACGCGCTCTGCATTCGGCATCTAATTTGTTCTAGAAAATCGTGATTGTCATAAAGCTGAAGAGACCGGGCGTGATTGCCACAAGCAATGCGCAAATGCCGGTGGCTCGCATCACCGCCGGTTCAAAAACAAATGAAACATACCATGCTGTAGCACAGCCTGATGAACCACAAATGGTCGGGTGTCGCCGTAATTGAGTCCCTGCGTAATTGTTGAGAAGGAAGGGGGGGATAGACAGATTCATACCTTTGGTCGATTACACTGTCAAACACATCAAACGCTTGAAGCAATCCGTCGAACCTGAATGTCTGAAGCACCACGCCCGTACAAGACGGCTCTCCAAAGAGCAAAAAGGGGAAGTACACCAGCCATATCGTTCCAGTGGAGAATACCGTTCCGGGTGTCCTGTCAAGTTTGAGTTATAGTATCGGGGGGATGAGGGGGAAGGTGGGGAACAGCGGCGTCGAACATGGCGCTCCTGGGCCATCTGGGTGACAACCCACATGTCTTGTCCTTCTAATACCGTACTGCATGAGAAACGCACCGTCCAAAAGTCTACTAGGCTAATTCAAAACTCCGCCCAGCTCAATTCTTGCGTCATTCTGCATTGGCGGCGTTTTCAGACGCGCTCGACGCAAAGCGATGAAATACAGTATTTATTTGACCATGACGCATCGACGAATCGCCGATGACGATTCAATGACTTGCCCCTTTTGAGGCCATTAAAATAAAAAAAGCCCCGGCTCAGCATCCAGATTGATAGTAGCCCGAACCATGAACGACTAGAGTTTCGCTTTTCTCTCCGTCGGAAAAAGTACTTGAGGGTACTTGTATTTTTATACGGGCAATTGACCGTCATTTTTGTGGAGACTGAGGAGGAAACGAGTGAAGTGTTCGCCGTCGAACTTGAATGACGGGCCTGATCGAAGGATGGGTTGCTAGTGCCAGAGTACCCCGCCGCCTTTTGCCGGTGGCCGCCCCGAACTTTTTACGTTGACCATTGATAGGATGTACGATAGAAGTCTCTGGAGGGAAGCAACCGAGTCCAAGTCCGCCCCTGGCACACACTGGCAACCGTGACAAAAAGATGAACACCGATTTCCACCTATCTACGTAGATTGAGTCATCAGAAAGGGAGTACCATCGGAGTCATGGCCGACATTGGTCGTGACCCTCACTCACCACGATGAACGCTTCTGCACCGGCGACAGAAAAGGGCGTATTTTTGTGCACAGGTCAATACACCGCCATATCCGAAGCAGAAGGGAAACTGCCGCCCGCCATTTTTGACATCTGCCACGCACTAGTACAGTAGACAGGTGCCACGGTGGCTGCCGCCGCGGGTGCGGCGGTGACTCTCACAGGACAGGTTTTTCTCTGTCAAGTCCTTGGCGTCGATCTGATCCAGGAACAGAACATCAGCGTATCAACTATCAACCATGGCAGCAATGACGGCATGTCATACAGTACAGTATGACAGCATACAGCGGGGGACCAACTTGAAAGCACTGCACAGCACAGTAAAAATGCGTCATAACGCCCCATGTCGCCCCATAGTTTCACCAGCACGGAAAGAATTCCAGAAAGGATGGCTTGCCATCTTAGCAACGCCCAACCAATACCATTTTTGACACGAGTGCGAGGCGGTCGGACGGAAGGAAGTTAAGTTTACTTTGGCACTACGGCTCGGGTGCGGTGGTATTTATACAACATACGGTGTCAGTGTACTGTCGTTGGCGGGGTACGCCTCCTTTGAAAGGCTGTACGACGATGGTACCAGGGCCGCAGAACCTTGTATTGGAGTGGTCGCGGTCAGCTAGTAGAGCTATTAGTAGTCTAATAGACGTGACATCGTTCAATTTTCGACACTTGCCAGCTATGTACTGTATATAAACCTGACATTCGCATACAGTTGAGTATGGAAACGTTTGTGCGGTGAACGACGGGGATAGATGATTTTTTTTCCAGCTCCGGCAACGCCCTGGTAAAGTAGCAACAAAGTGCAGGTGAGACCCGCGCCTCTCCTCTACGGCATCGGTACGCACCTCATTCTCCCTCTTTACTGTATTGTCGTCCCTTCAAGTTGCCCCCGTGCCTCGTCCTTGTCACCGTCACCGTTGTCGTCACTCTCATCACTACGGGGACATATTCACAAATGTCAGTATTCATAAATGTCAGTAGTTATTGAACGGACCGCAGGGAGCCATTCCCCGTCACCGCACTTCTCAGTTTTCTCCGCAGGCATTCCCTTCCCTTTCTTCCCCGCCTTTTCTCTTAGGATAATGTCCCTACTCTTGCAGTGTGAAGGCTACATACAGCACCCAGTCCGACATGAGGCGTTTCTAGGGATCGAATATACTTTTACCTAATTTCTGGCATTTTCATTGGACTGTGGCCAAATAGATTTCTTGCATCGTGTATCATACGGGTTTTCATGAGTCTTTCTGTCAAGACATTACAACAAGGATGCGCAAGATCTTTAGACGCCTTCAAGTTCGTCAAAACCACAACATCAGTGCATCTAATCCCCTCCTTGCCATGGGATCATCTTGTTCTTAGAGACGGGTGCTCTTAAGGACACTTGATGCACAACCGTCAGCTATGATGACGAAACCCGCTCGCAAAGTTGATGGCACACGTACCAGGGTCATACGCGTTCTTCCCGACCAGTCGATGAGACGTGCGTACTGGTGTAACATGAACCAGCATGTGGTCTGTCCGCGAGCTGACTCCGGGGTTTCTTGTACCGATCGCTCCCAGACGGTAATGAGGACATTTTGTTGTTGTGGCGTCAATGCGATAACTTGTAGCTACGGATCTTGCAAAGATCAGTTTTTCACATACGTTGACATATATCTCTCAACTGGTTGTCACGGACTGCGGCTCCATCGTGTCGATGACGACAGATGACGACAGATCTCCACGTCCCTGCTCCACAACGTGCGAAACTTCTTACGCTGGCCCTGGTCGTCCTTCTCTCCCTCTTACGCTGGCTCTCGCGTCTCGAAAACGATCTCCAACGATCGATACTACGGCCGCTCTGTCTTTCTCTCCCCCTTCGACGCGCAAAACTCTCTTGTAATGGGCGTCCCGTTCACCCTCATTTTCCACTCTCATCTGCCACTGCACGTCATACCATCCACCGTAAGCACTCAACAGTTTCCGGCTCACCATCGCGTTCTCACTTCTTATCACTCTCCAGAATGATCGCACCCAGACGGGACATTTCATCATCACCAACGAACGTAGTCCCACCTCCGTCACCGTCGACGTTAGCGCGACCACCGCCAGGTCTTCCTACACCACCGCCTCCATCACCTGTTTCCAGAAGAGCGCTCGCACAGCGTAGACGTCGCGAGAGAGAAAAGTCCCTTCGGTCCCATCATGTACAGCGTGACGTTCAGCCCGTGCCGCCGTCGCGACGTCCACCGGAAGCACTCTCAACAGTTTCTGGCTTACCATCACGTTCCCCCATCTTCTT
>Ga0137362_10002419_pt1 | contig 12105 bp, 9 predicted proteins | sample MadtaG_2_FD_104801 | JGI IMG/M metagenome (GOLD analysis project Ga0137362, IMG submission 104801) | Vadose zone soil microbial communities from Angelo Coast Range Reserve, California, USA - Mad1_100_16 metaG | ecosystem: Environmental > Terrestrial > Soil > Vadose zone | place: USA: California... | reverse complement strand
CCTGCGGCACACGCTTGACCGCTGTTCATAAAAGCCATGACGAGAGCCGACGGGATGGCCTGGCCAAGAACGGCATCGTCCAGCACAATCGTGGGTGACTTGCCGCCCAATTCGAGGGTCATGCGTTTCATGGTTTCCGCCCCGTCGCGCATGATCGATTTGCCAACGCCCACGGAACCTGTGAAAGAGATTTTGTCGACATCCGGATTGCGTACGAGTTCGGCGCCGACGAGATTGCCCCGGCCGGTAACCACATTCAGCAATCCCTTGGGGAGATTGGCTTCGTGCAGCGCCTCGACCAAAACTTGAGTTTGCAACGAGCTTAATTCGCTGGGCTTTATGACGACCGTACAACCGGCGGCGACGGCTGAGGCGAGTTTTAAGCAAATGAAGAGCGTGTTCGCGTTCCACGCCGTAATTAGACCAGCTACGCCGACTGGCTCCAGTGTGACCGTCGTCTTGCCCCAGTTGCGAGTCAGCGGCAACTCTAGGAGTGCTTGCTCGGGCTGCCAGAAATGCGCTAACTCCGGTTGGCACGATGATGCCAGCGAACTGAACGACACCCCCATATTCCTCGACCATTGCCGCTGTTAGTTTATCAACGCGCGCAGAAGCCGCGTGATACAGTCGGCGCAGAATCTGTGTGCGCTCTTCCTTGGTCGAGCGGCCGAAGGTAATAAATGCGCTCTTCGCTGCGGCGATTGCGCGCTTCGCGTCTTGTTCATTGGCCATGGTTACACGGGCGATCACCTGACGGTTGGTTGGCTTGATGATGTCCATGACCTCGCTGCCGTGGGACTCGACAAACGTGCCATCGATGTAGTGCTTCGTAAGTGTTTGCATTGCACTCTCCCTGAGAATTCACCATCGGAGCAAACTAGTTCGCGTGTAAACCAGCATCGCCATAACGATGCAAGCGCAATTCCAGTCACAATCTCCGCTTAGCAGGCTAAATTGCTGCACAGTGAACATTTCCTGCAGGGAGAGATGTGTTTAGGGTGATGTTGGGTGGTCACTGTCAATCTGTTGACAGCGACCTCGATTAATTGAGGATTTGATTCGTGCAACCCAGTCTCCATATCGCTGTTGGCTGCCGGGCTTCGCCGAAGGATGAACGGGGGCTCATTTCATCCATCAGATGGCCGTTGCGGTGCAACCTGTAATAGGGTAAGTACGGTTGAGCTTGAAGGTGAAAAGACGGCGGGATAAGTTGTTCGAAGTCTACTGACGGAAGTTGCACAAGGCTCTGACGATGGCCAATGACGATGTCCAAAAGACACTGGCGGAATTATCATGGGATTTGAAGGAGAGCAAAGCCAGGCTTGAAGAGGCACAACGTGTCGCTCACGTCGGCCACTGGGAATGGGATCTTGAGACGGACGTCGTGGTCTGGTCGGATGAAACCTACCGCATTTTTGGATTAAGTCCGCAGGAACGTCCTATGGACTTAGCGACGGTACGCTCGATGGTCCATCCTGACGATCGCGAGCCTCTTTATCAGGGGGTCGACCAAAACCTCGTTGCCGGAGAACGCCCGGACGCCGAGTTTCGGATCGTTCGCCCCAGCGGCGAAGTACGGACGGTCTCCAGCGTGATGTCCGAACGCTGGAGTTCCTTGCCGGGCGACACGAAAAGAGATGCATCGGGACGTCCCCACAAATTGTTCGGCACCCTTCAGGACATTACTGAGCGGAAGCATACAGAGGAGTCCTTTCAGGAACTTTCACGCAAGCTACAAGAAAGCAACGCCAGGCTTGAAGAAGCCCAACGCATTGCCAATGTTGGCCATTATTCTTGGAACCTTATCGAGAATCGGGTGACTTGGTCCGACGAAGTCTACCGTATTTATGGATTGGATCCGCGGCAGGGCGCCATTGATCTTGAGAAGGTCGGCGAAATGATTCACCCGGAAGATCGCGAGCTTGTCTTCGCCGCAGCTGAGAAGGCACTTCAGAGCGGGACTCCTGCCGACATCGAACATCGTCTCGTTCGTCCCAACGGCGAAATTCGGACGATTCACAGTGTAGGCACGGTAAAACGTGATGCCTCCGGCAAAGCGTACGAAATGTTTGGCACGGCCCAAGACATCACGGACCGCAAGCGCTCCGAGGAAGCACTGAAGCAAAGCCAGTTTTATCTCAGTGAAGGACAGCGCCTCGCGCACATGGGGAGTTGGGCGTTCAACGATTCGGGACACTATTGGTCTGATGAGTTGTACAAAATCTACGGTTTGGATCCGCAGAATGGAGCTCCGACGATTGAACAATATCTGGCGCTCATCTATCCGCAAGACCGAGCATCAATGGCTGAAACCATTAAGCGCATGCAAGAGGAGCATTGTGGCTTTGATCAAATAGAGCGCATCGTTCGACCTGACGGCCAGTTGCGCTACATTCGCGCGGTAGCCGTTCCTGTCCTTGAACAGGGAATTTTCAAAGGTTTTATTGGCACGACCATGGATGTCACCGAGCAGGAATTGCTGACACAGGAATTGCGCAGGGAGCAGGGATACCTTGCGGAAGCGCAAAGCTTGGCGCACATCGGCAGTTGGGCGACCAATTTCTACACAAAACAGATATTTCACATATCGGACGAAACCTTTCGACTCCATGGCTTCGACCCCAAGGACCGCACTCCACTCGAACGTTTTTTCGAGACGGTTCACCCGGAAGATGCAGCAGCTGTGACGGCCGCCATTGATCAAGCAATTCATGCGAGAACGGATTTCGACCTTCGTGAGTATCGGGTTTGTCATCCCGACGGCACCATCCGCTTTGTGCGCGCCATAGGGCATCACAACCCTTCCGGCGAGATGGGCTATTACGTCGGCATCACGATGGATATAACCGAACGGAAGAAGGCCGAGCAGGAACGCGAAAAGCTGCGGCAGTTAGAGGCCGATCTCGCACACATCAATCGCGTCAATATGATGGGAGAACTGGCCGCTGCGCTGGCGCACGAAATCAGGCAGCCGATAGCCGCTTCCATCACCAGTGCCAATGCGTGTTTGCGATGGCTCGCTCGTGAACCTCCCGACCTTGAAAGGGCGCGCGCGGCAGCAGCCAGAATCGAACAGGACGGAAACCGCGCTGCCGAAGTGATCGATCGTTTGCGCTCCTTCTACATGAAAGGTGTTCCTCCTGAACGCGAGATGGTTGACATCAAAGAGATCACTCGGGAAATGACCGCTCTACTCAGGAAGGAAGCGGTCCGGCACTCCATAAAAATCTATTCCGAACTGGCCGAAGATCTGCCTACCGTCCTGGCAGACAGAGTACAGATTCAACAGGTGTTCATGAATCTGATGCTCAACGCAATTGAAGCGATGAAAGACACGGGAGGGAAGCTGACGATCAGTTCTCGCTCAACTCCGCAAGGTCATGTAACGGTCTCCATCGGAGACACCGGCGTCGGCTTGTCGGTAGAAAATACGGAGCGGATCTTTGATGCCTTCCATACTACGAAACCACAAGGCACTGGGATGGGCTTGGCGATAACCCGATCGATCGTTGACGCTCACGGTGGCCGAGTGTGGGCGACTGTCAATCAGGAAGCTGGCGCAACATTTCACTTCACTCTTCCCGTCAAAACCGAGGCAGACGCATGAAATCTGTAGCTGCACCAACGGTTTTCATCATCGATGATGACCGCGGCATGCGTCAGGCGATCCACGACCTCGTGGAATCAGTTGGGCTTCGCGCGGAGTCCTTTGCAACTGGTGAGGAGTTCCTCGGTACGAAACACCCTCATCGTCCGAGCTGTTTGGTTCTCGACGTAAGGCTGCCTCGGATGAGTGGGCTCGATTTTCAGCGCCGATTGGCTGAGAGCGGTATGCAGATTCCCATCATCTTCGTTACGGCGCATGGGGACATTCCGATGTCTGTCAGGGCGCTAAAGTCAGGCGCCGTGGAATTTCTGACAAAACCTTTTCGGGACCAGGATTTGTTGGACGCAATTCGGCAAGCACTTGAGCGTGACGGCATCACGCTAAAAGAGCAGGCCGAGGTTCACGATCTGCAGGAGCGATATCGCGCATTAACTCCGCGAGAGCAAGAGGTCATGACCCTGGTGGTTTCTGGAATGCTCAATAAACAGATCGCCTCCGACATCGGAGCCAGCGAAGCCACGGTTAAAATCCATCGAGGTAATGTCATGCACAAAATGCAGGCAGCTTCGGTGGTTGATTTGGTGCGTATGGCCGACAAGCTAAAACACACGTCGCGTAAATAGCCCGATCTGATCCAGAATCCCCCGATTATTCCTCCGCTTTCTCCGTTTAGTTGACTACTACTAAAGTCGTATTGTTCAGGACTAAGTGCTGATTGTGCGCAGCTCGCAAACGCGGTTAGGCTTCGCGCATGAGTAGCGAGCAAAGCCCAGGGCTGATAGCCATCGTCGACGACGACATATCAGTGCAGAGCGCCCTACAGGATTTGGTCGAGTCGGACGGTCTCTCTACAGTCTGCTTCGGTTCCGCTGAGGAATTCCTGGCGTCCGGCGCTGAACATAAGGCCGGATGCCTCATCGCAGACATTCGGATGCCAGGTATGTCCGGCATCGAACTGCAGGCAAAGCTAAAAGCGGACCGATGCCGCATACCGATCGTTTTCATCACAGCCCACGGTGACGCCAGGATGCGAATCCAGGCGATGCGTGACGGGGCAGTAGAGTTTTTAACAAAACCATTCAACAACGCAGTCTTACTCGAAACGGTTCATGTCGCCGTCGAGGACTATGCGAAAACGCTGGGGCTCGGGAAATCAACCCAATGGTAGGAGCAGATCAAGAACGGCGAGTCCGCAGATTCGAGCAGATCATCGGCAACAGCCCGGCTCTGACAGCCGTTCTCAAGCAAGCCGAACGGGTTGCGGCGATGGACACGACTGTTCTGATCCAAGGAGAAACCGGCACTGGTAAGGAACTCATCGCTCACGCGATTCACAATGCGAGTCCCCGCAGCGGCCAACCCTTAGTCAAGCTGAACTGTGCGGCGATTCCCTTCGACTTGCTCGAAAGTGAGCTCTTTGGCCATGAACGGGGCGCCTTTACGGGCGCAATCGCACAGAGAGTTGGCCGCTTCGAATTGGCTGACAAAGGGACTCTCTTCCTTGATGAAGTCGGCGATATGCCACTCGCCTTGCAGCCCAAACTCCTCCGTGTTCTGCAGGAACAGGAATTCGAACGTCTCGGAAGTGGTCGCACCCATCGCGTAAACGTCCGCCTCATTGCTGCGACGCACCGGGACCTCGAGCGAATGGTGAACTGTAAGGAGCTTCGCAGCGACTTGTACTATCGTCTGAATGTTTTCCCGATCGCGCTGCCGCCTCTGCGGGATCGCCGCGAAGACATTGCCGCACTAATAGAACACTACGTTGAACTTTTTTGCCATCGAACAGGGAAGTCGATACACACCATTCCTGAGGAATTCGTCGATGCTTGCAAATCCTATTCGTGGCCGGGAAATATTCGGGAACTTCAGAATGTTATCGAACGCGCCGTAATACTTTCGAATGAAGGATCGCTTCCGAATCTTCTGCGCCCATCGCGTTCGCCCGGATTTGCTGCATACCCACCAAGCACGACGCTAAAAGAATCCGAGCGAATCCTGATTTTGGGGGCACTAGAAGTTACCGGATGGTTAGTCAGTGGACCGTATGGAGCAGCCGCACGTCTGGGAATGAAGCGCACTACCTTAGTCGCACGGATGAAAAAGCACGGGATCTTTCGCCCTGCAGCGGGCAGCAACTTCGACGAAGTTCTGCCCGCTGACCGGCCACCGGCCGAACGCCGTTAGTTGCTGCCCACTCCATGGTGTGCAAAATGAAGGTGAAACACGCCATCTGAACGGAGAGATTTGGTGATCGCATCACAGAAGCAATGGCTCGACCAAGTGGGAAGCGTTCTGGAGACTCTCAATCAGGGGGTGATCATCAGCGACGAAGACAAGCGGATCATTTTTGCGAATTCCATGTTTTTGGAAATGGGCAAAATGTCGGCCGAGGACATTGTGGGCAGATCGGTGATGGATTTGTATCCGTCAGATGAAGTCGGCAGGCTGCAGGAATTCATTGCGCGACGTCGGACCGACGGGCGGGCTCAATATGAATTCTACATCCCCCAATCCGACGGGGGGCGCCTGTCCGTTGAGGTCACGTCACGCCTTGTGCATGGCGGCGATGGACGCGCTTACGGAATTATCACTGCTACCGATATCAGCGATCAGAAACGGATCCAAGCGGAATTAAGCCGAACCAACGCTTTGTTGCTGGAGCGCCAGCGTCAAATGGAGGAAGAGTTGCAACTCGCCGAGCGAGTGCAGCAAAGCCTTGCGCCCAAGGGTCTCAGCTGGAGCGGCGTATCGGTGGAAGCTCACTACCAACCTGCGTCATCCATAGGGGGAGACTACGGGCTGGTCATTCCCGGCGAGGGCCGTCTCGATGTTGTCGTGTGCGATGTATCTGGCCACGGGATCAGCTCAGCGCTGGTCGCCAATCGTATTTACTCCGAGACGATGTCGCAGATCGAGCGCGGCGCGGACCTCGGATCTATGCTGCGCCATTTAAATCACTTTGCGGTTCAGAATCTTGCCAGTTCTAGTTTCTATTTCACCTTGGCGGCCGTGCGGTTTCATCAATCTCGAGGTTGTTTGCAGTTCGCCGGAGCGGGCCATCCGCCGGCAATCGTAATTCGGCGAGGACAATCGCCGACGCTTCTAGAATCAACATGCATGATTCTTGGTCTGTTCGAAAACGCAGTGGGCGAGGAATCCGGGGTCGAGACGAATCTTCAAACGGGCGACCGCGTTGTCATATACACCGATGGCTTGACGGAGAGTTTCAACTCCCAGCGCGAAATGCTTGGTGTGGATGGCCTGCAAGAGATCGTCGCAGAGGCGTCAGCTTTACCCTTAGCGGAAATGAAAACCCACATTCTCAATCGAGTTGCAGCTTGGCGTCACGGCCATGCACAAGATGACGTTTCCCTTGTGCTGCTGGAAATCTCATAAGCACTCCCCCATCCAACCCCTCATTTCCTGGGAATAAGAAACGTCGAAGCCTCAAGTGTCAGGTTCGTGACACTGTTCTCGAGTGGTCACGCATTGGCTCCGAATGTTTCCGCGTTTGGCGCAGATATTCACGGCTTTGTGCTGCGATGAATTGAATGGCAGTGGAATTGCAAAAACGGATAGAGAGAAATGCGCACACCATCCCATTCTTGGCTTTCGGAAATCTACATCTCTTTTTCCAGCGCGGCAACTCTGTGTCTTCTGACGATTCTAACGCCGATCTTGTTCTTGGGTACGGGTTGCGGCGGTCCGAAAGCAGCATCCGCCGTTCCCACCCCGGAGGTAGAAGTCGCTAGCGTTGTTCAGAAAGACGTACCCATCGTCAGCGAGTGGGTGGCAACGCTCGACGGCTATGTCAACGCACAGATTCAGCCCCAGGTCGCAGGTTACGTCATCCGGCAAGGGTACAAAGAAGGTTCATTTGTGCGTCAGGGTCAGATTCTTTTTCAAATAGATCCTCGCCCGTTCCAGGCGTTACTCGATCAAGCCCAAGCGCAGCTTGCCCAAGCACATGCACAACTTGGGAAAGCGGAAATGGATGTGAACCGGGATACTCCGCTGGCCAAAGAACGAGCGATTGCTCAAAGCCAGTTGGACAACGACATGCAAGCGCGCGAGGCGGCGAAGGCGGCCGTCAAGGCAGCAGAAGCGCAAGTCGAGCAGGCTCGTCTGAACCTGGAATTCACGGATGTCAAATCGCTTGTCAATGGAATCGCAGGTATCGCGCAGGTTCAGATCGGAAATCTCGTCAATCCGACAACGGTTTTGACGACGGTCTCGCAGGTGAATCCGATCAAGGCGTATTTTTCCATCAGCGAACAGGAGTACATCCATTTCGCCGACCGGATTAACACCGAAACGCAAGAGGAGGTTCCCTCGAACGGCCCGCCGTTTGATCTGATTCTGGCGGATGGTTCCGTCTATCCGCATAAGGGTGTGGGGCTACTCACCAATCGTCAAGTAGACGTTGCCACAGGCAGTATTCAGGTCATTTGTTCTTTTCCGAATCCCAAAAACTCACTCCGCCCCGGTCAGTTTGGAAGACTGCGTGCGGCGCCAGAAGTAAGAACTGCGGCGCTTCTTGTACCTCAGAAAGCCGTGACCGAACTGCAGGGAACCTATCAGTTGGCAGTGGTGGGTGCCGACAACAAGGTCAGCATCCGCGCAATAAAAGTCGCGGATCGCGTTGGCCCAGATTGGATTGTCGAAAGCGGCGTCAAGCAGGGTGAACTGGTGATCGTAGAAGGGCTACAAAAAGTGCAAAACGGTTCTACCGTAAAAATCAAACAGGCCCAACCCGCGAAAGGCGATTGACCAGTGTCCAAGTTCTTCATCAATCGGCCAATCGTGGCCATGGTCATTTCCATCCTCATGGTGATCGTGGGAGCGGTAACAATCACCGCCCTTCCTGTGGCGCAGTTTCCGAACATCGTTCCACCAGAAGTTCAAGTCCTCGCAACCTATGTGGGCGCGGACGCAAAGACTATCGAGCAGTCTGTGGCGACGCCAATCGAGCAGCAAATGAGCGGCGTCGACAACATGAACTACATGTATTCGCTGAACTCGACGGCCGATGGGCTGATGCGCCTGATTGTGGACTACGACGTAAAGACCGATCCGAATACCGATCTGATGCTGACGCAATTGCGCCAGACGCAAGCGGCCTCACAGATGCCAAGCGATGTGACCAACTATGGTGTAACGGTACAAAAGACTGCGACTGCTCCCTTAATGCTGGTGACGGTCTATTCGCCGAAAGGCACGTACGACGCGCGATTTCTCGCCAACTACGCGTACATCAACTTGTCCGACCAGATCAACCGTTCGTACGGCATAGGCAGCGTTCAAGTGTTCGGTGCCGGGCAATATGCCATGCGTCTGTGGGTGAAGCCCGATCGGCTCGCGAAACTGGGCATCACTGTTCCCGAGATCGTCTCGGCCATTCAGTCACAAAACAGTGTGAACCCCGCCGGGCAAGTGGGCGGCGAGCCGATTCCGAAGGGCCAGCAGTTCACCTATTCCGTGCAGGCACAAGGCCGCATGAGTTCGCCGGAAGAGTTTGGAGAAATCATTATTCGAGAATCCACGGCCGGGGCCGTGGTGCGAGTGAAGGATGTTGCGCGAGTGGAGCTGGGCGCACAGGCGTACAACATGGTGAGCCGGCTCGATGGGAAAGAAGCAGCCATCATCGCTGCGTACCAGCTGCCCGGTTCCAATGCCGTTCAGGCAGCAAACGAAATCCGGAAGCTCATGGCGGAACTGAAAGGTCGTCTGCCAGAGGATGTGGACTACGTAATTTCGCTGGACACGACAGAGGCCGTCAACGAAGGCATGAAGGAGATTGTTCTGACGCTGGTCATCGCAATCGTTCTGGTGCTCATCGTCGTCTTCGTGTTCCTGCAAGGCTGGCGCGCTACGCTGATTCCGCTGCTGGCCGTCCCCGTCTCTCTTGTGGGCACCTTCATTTTCTTCCCGCTGTTCGGGTTCTCTGTCAACACGCTGTCGCTGTTTGGGCTGGTCCTTGCCATCGGTCTTGTCGTAGACGATGCCATAGTTGTTGTTGAAGCAGTGGAGCGTCACATCGAGCATGGACTCGCTCCGAAAGCGGCGGCACTCAAAGCAATGGAAGAGATTTCCGGCCCGGTGATCGGCATCGCTCTGGTCCTCTCCGCCGTCTTTGTTCCTACCGCTTTCATCCCGGGAATTACCGGACGCCTTTACCAGCAATTTGCCGTGACTATCGCATTTTCCGTCATTCTTTCGGCGTTCAATGCATTGAGCCTGAGCCCCGCGCTGGCCGCATTGCTGCTGCGTCCAAAGACGTCATCAGGTGGGCTGCTCAAAGGATTCTTCGGGTGGTTTAATCGCATCTTTGCGAATGCGACAGAATGGTATGTCCGAGTCTGTGGTTTTCTCATCCGCAAAACTGCAATCGCATTCATATTACTCGTGGCTCTCGCAGTTGGAGCCGGTTGGTTTGGAAACAAAGTCCCCGCGAGTTTTCTTCCCGACGAAGATCAGGGCTATTTGTATGTCAACGTGCAGCTTCCCATTGCGGCCTCTCTTGAGCGCACGGACGCAGTCGCGGCGAAAATCGAAAGCGCTCTGGCCAAGACGCCAGGCGTTGAGCACACAACTTCCGTCATCGGATTCAGTCTGCTGAGTTTCGTACGCACCAGTTACAACGCTTTCTTCTTCGTGACGTTGAAACCGTGGGACGAGCGCAAATCACGTTCCGAGCAACTTCAGGCCATCAAGCAGCGGATCAACGAAGATTTGTCGGCGTTGCCGGAAGGGATTGCCTTTTCCTTCTCGCCTCCGGCTATTCCGGGAGTTGGGACCTCCGGCGGGTTTACTTTCGTTCTGGAAGATCGTGCTGGCAAGGATCTGAGGTTTCTTTCCTCGAATCTCGAAACCTTTCTTACGGAAGCCCGCAAACGCCCGGAAATCGCCGGCGTGAGCACGACCTCTCTTGCGAGCGTTCCTCAGCTATATGCCGATGTGGACCGCGCGAAAGTCATCAAGCAAGGCGTGGCCATTAAGGATGTGTACCAAACGCTGCAGACATTCATGGGCGGCTTATTCATCAACTACTTTAATCGCTTCGGTCGCCAATGGCAGGTCTACGTTGAGGCCGAAGGCGACTATCGCACCCGGCCGGAGAATGTCGGCCAGTTTTACGTCCGAAACGACAAAGGCGGAATGGTAGCGCTCGCCTCCATTACCCGCTTTGAGCCTCGCGATGGCCCCGAATTCACCATGCGATTCAACGAGTACCGCGCCGCACAAATTAATGGTGCCGCTGCTCCTGGCTACAGCGCGGAGCAGGCGATGAACGCTCTTGAAGACGTCTTTCGGAAAACGATGCCGCGCGAGATGGGCTTTGACTACCTCGGCATGTCTTTCCAGGAGAAGAAAGCGCGGGAAGGTGTCCCGGCGGCAGCTATTTTCGGATTCTCTCTTTTGTTCGTGTTCCTGATTCTCGCCGGATTGTACGAAAGTTGGTCGCTTCCGTTTAGCGTGCTACTCAGCACACCCGTCGCGATATTCGGTGCATTTTTCATTTTGTGGTTGCGCCGGACCCTCCTCTCCGCATTTCTACCAAGCTACATGGTGCAAATCGAAAGCGACGTGTATTCGCAAATCGGCTTGGTGATGTTGATTGGCTTGGCAGCAAAGAACGCGATTTTGATCGTGGAATTTGCGAAGGAGCAATACGAACAGGGCAAGTCCCTGACTGACGCAGCGCTTGAAGGAGCGCGCCTGCGGCTACGCCCGATCTTGATGACTTCGTTCGCCTTCATCTTGGGTGCTGTTCCCCTGTGGACCGCTACTGGCGCGGGAGCCGTAGCTCGCCAGATCATGGGCACGGCCGTCATCGGCGGCATGCTGGCTGCGAGTCTCATCGGTATTTTCTTCATACCCGCGATGTTTTACCTGGTTGAGAAGTGGTCGGGGACAGGTAAGCAACACCAGGCGCCCGCTGCTGCCGAAGGCGCCACCGCAGAGGCCGACTAGAATGACGTCTCGCCTTTTCTTGTTGAGCGCAGCGCTTCTGCTTTCCGGCTGTACTGTAGGTCCGAATTATAAGCGGCCCACCGTCGCGGTGCCGGGTTCGTATCGGGGAACGATCCCAGATGAAGCCGCACAGACGCAACTCACTGCACTTGGAGACCAAAAGTGGTGGGGCATATTTCAAGACGAGCAATTGCGTACGCTGATCCATACAGCGCTTAACCAGAATTATGATTCTCGCATCGCTGCTTCCCGCGTGCTCGAAGCCCAAGCGCAACTCGGAATCACCCGCGCTGATCAGTTTCCAAGTGTAGGTGCCGGAGCGGGAATTTCTGACACTCGCACTGGCCAGTCCAAGTTTCTCCCTGCATTTGAAACGAGTACCGGACAGGCGAGCATTTCCGCCGCTTGGGAACTTGATTTTTGGGGAAAGTACCGGCGCGCAACGGAAGCCGCGAGAGCAAATCTGGTTGCTAGTGAATGGGCACGGCGGTAAGTTCTTTCGACGCTCGTGGCCAATGTTG
>Ga0137362_10002418_pt1 | contig 12108 bp, 10 predicted proteins | sample MadtaG_2_FD_104801 | JGI IMG/M metagenome (GOLD analysis project Ga0137362, IMG submission 104801) | Vadose zone soil microbial communities from Angelo Coast Range Reserve, California, USA - Mad1_100_16 metaG | ecosystem: Environmental > Terrestrial > Soil > Vadose zone | place: USA: California... | reverse complement strand
GAAATCACCCTGGTCTCACTGTTCACATTCGCAAAATTGATATCGCTAACCTTTCGCAGGTCGAAGAACTGATCGCATGGCTTGAGCGCGAAAAGATCGAGGTCGATCTTTTAATCAACAACGCCGGGCTCGGCGATCTCGGCGCCTTTGCGACGAGCGATCCCGCGCGCAATGAGCAGATCATGCTCGTGAACATGGTCGCACTGACTTCGCTCACGCGCCGTTTGCTTCCCCAGATGATCGCTAAAAAGCGCGGCGCCATCTTGAACGTCAGTTCGTCCGCTGGTTTTCTGCCGATTCCCGGCTTCGCCGTTTACGCGGCAACCAAGGCTTATGTCACAAGTTTTTCCGAAGCGCTTCGCGCCGAGCTGCGCGGCACGGGCGTGACTGTGTGCACGCTTTGTCCTGGACCGGTGCCGACCGAATTTCAGGAAGCCGCAAAACGTCCGGGCGGCCAGCCAGAAGGCGGCCCGGAATTTGTTCAGGTTTCGGCCGAGCAGGTCGTGCGCGACGCGCTCGCCGCGATCGAGGCCGACCGACCGCTCGTGATTCCGGGTTTTGTCATGAAAATCGGCATGTTTCTTGTCCGCATAACGCCGATGCCGATCTTGCGATGGGCTGCGCGATTTTCCGCAAAACGGGGTAAACCGTAGCCGCGGCGCCGCGGCTACGAGCAATACAAACAGGGAAACGAGGTGTCGCCGCTACGAAGATTTGTATTTGACCGAGCAGCCGTACGGTTTGGTCGTCGGATTAGAAACCGGTTTGCCGGCGAGTGATTCGTCGAGCGCGGCTTTGACGTAATTGGTCGAGCTCGGGATGTCGGCCGGATTAGGCGACGCTTTGCTGTCGATCGCGCCTTCGTAGATCAATTTTCCTTCGCGATTGATCACGACCATGTTCGGCGTGTTCTTCGCTCCATAAAGCTTGGCCACTTTGCTTTCCGGATCGAGAAGCAAGGCCGTCTGCTTTGTTTTCCAGGAAGCCATGATTTTCTGTGCTTGGTCCGGCGTAATGTTGCCCTCCGTGCCGGGCGCATTGGAATCAATCGTCAGCCAGACGACGCCTTTGCCGGTGTATTCCTGTTGCAGCTTCTGCATGTTGTCACTGCCGTAATGCTTTTTTACAAACGGGCATTCCGGATTAAACCACTCGAGCACGACGTATTTGCCTTTGTATTGCGAAAGCGAATGTGTCCCGCCCTTCGCGTCAGTGAGCGAAAAGTCCGGGGCGCTGCTGCCGACGGGCGGTACGTCAACGGCCAAAACGGCGGTGGCGGCGAGGGATGTGAGAATGGCGATAATGGATTTTGTTTTCATAAGTTAGTGTGAGGCGACGGCGCGCGACATGGTTTCAAGTTTGTCTAGGATAATACTCTTGGTGAGCAACTCAGGAAATACAATTGGTTCTTCGGACTTGCCGCGATAGAGCACGTAGAGTGGGACACCCGGCCGGCCAAATTGTTGCAAGATTTTTGTGATCGCGGGATCGCCGTTTGTCCAATCGGCTTTCAATTTCACGATGCCGTGGCGCTGAAACGCGTCCCGCACCACAGAATTTTCGAGCACGGTGGCCTCGTTGAATTTGCAGGTAATGCACCAGGCCGCGGTAAAATCGACAAACACGGGATGACCTCGCTCCATCTCAGATTGCACCCGCTCAGGCGTGAACGGTTGCCAGTCGCCGCTCAATTGCGAACCTGCGGTCGCGAGTCTTGCCGAACCGAATTTTTCGCCGATGAAATAAACGCCGCTAACGACAAGCAAGATCGACATGCTGACGGCGGCGACGGCGCGCGCTTTTACCGAGGCGGTTGGAACGAAGAACGCGCCTTTCATCCAGCAGGCGATCGCGACGATCAGCAAAAAGCAACTTGCCCAAATCGCGCCGTCGAGGCCGCGTTGCGCCCCGAGCACGTAAAGCAAGAATAAGAGCGTCGCGAGCAGGACAAATCCCATGAACTGCTTCACCTGCAGCATCCAAGGACCCGGCTTCGGCAGAAATCGCAGCCAGGCCGGTTGTGCACAGAGCAGCAAATAAGGAGCGCTCATCCCGGCCGCGATCGCCACAAACATCAACAAGATAATTGCAGGCGATTGGGTGAAGGCGAATCCAAGGGCGGTCCCGAGAAATGGCGCGGTGCACGGCGTCGCCAGCACCGTTGCGAAAACGCCTTGAAAGAATGAGCCCGCTTCACCTTCGCTGGCGGTCCAACTGAGCAATCCGCGCGTGGCAGGTTGCGGCAGCGAAATCTCGAACACGCCGAAAAGATTCAGGGCGAATACCAGCACAACGACGCTCAGAAAAAGAACAAAGTAAGGATTCGTGAATTGAAATCCGCCCCAGGTAACCTCGCGGCCAGCAGCTTTAAGAACAATCAAAAGCAGCGCGAGACCGACAAACCAGGCAAAGATTCCCGCAGCAAAAGCGAGACCGCTGCGCAAAATTTTCTGCCGGCTTTGGCCGGCATGCTGGATGAAGCCGAAAATCTTGAGCGAGATCACCGGCAAGACGCACGGCATCAAATTCAAACTGATGCCGCCGAGAAAACCGAAGAAAAGAAAAGTGAAGACGCCACGCGCCGGAGTCGAAAAGCCAGCCGAGGCGACGGCAGGACTCGCGATTTGCCACGCGGCCCGGTCATTCCCATTGGCGTGTTGAGCAAAGACGACAAGACCCCGGAGCGAGGACAAATCTTTGTCCGCCGATTCTATCGGAATTCGGAATGCAATTTCATCCCCCTGCCGCGACTCGATCTTCGGATGGCCAACCACGACGTTGGCTGGCGGCAAAGGGAAAAAATCTGCTGCCGGATAATTCGCCAGGGTCGCACTCGTTAGGCTGAGGTGAAGATCAGATCCGGCGCGGGTCCAGTTTGCTTTGACGACCTCCGCGCCGGGCCAATCTTGCGGCAGCAAACGACGGAAGCGCGCGAACATTTCGGTGTTTGCCGGAGCACTGGTTGTCGATGTTGGCAGCTCAAGTTGCAAGCTGGCGCTTCCCGGGATGCAGATTTTTTCGCAAACGAGCCAGTTTGCCTCGGCAGAAAGTTTCACTGACGAACTGTCAATCTTCGCTGGCGGAATGATTTCCTGCATGAGCAGGACCTCATCTTGATAACCGTAGGTTTGAATATCGCCCGGGTCGGTCGTTTTCAGCGGAATCGGCCACTGAATATCTGCGACTTTCCAACCATCCGGCAAATTCCACTTGATCTCGCTTGGTAAACCGGCATCGCCGGAAAATTTCCAGTAAGTGTGCCAGCCGGGCGCCATTCGAAGCAGCAACCCGACGGTAAACGACTTTCCGGGAACAATTGCTTTCGTGTCGGCAACCAACGCGGCGTGGACGAGTTGCTTTCCCTCATAAGTTTGGCTTTTGCCCTGCGGGGCAAGGCCGACGATCGACAAACAAACTGCCGACCCAAGCAAAAGCGGGAATGCCAATCGCATACGGCTACGTAACATCTGCTGGAGCGCTCAGCAACGGGCAACGGAGGGTAGTGTCCTAATTTCGCGGCAGGAAATGTAACAGGATACGCCAAAGAGCAATGGCAGCGAGCACCACCGCAATCGGCCACATTGGAGAGCTTAGACCTCGCTTCATGTTTTTCGTCCCTGGCTTGCAATCCACGCCCGCACCGCTGCCAGCGGCGAATCAATAGGCGGCTCTCCGAGGACTGCAACGTATTCAACGCCTTCCGGCGCGTCTACAGCCCATCCGTAAGCGCGCTCTGGCGGTGGCTTGGAGACACGAAAGCCTTCGACCATCCCCTTCCAGATCGTTTCGCCGCGGAACGTCCCTATCGCCGACAAATCAACGGCCATACGGGACGGCGAAGAAGCGGTGAGAAGCTTTACAGCTTCCTCGTAAATCGTGCGCTCGCCGACAGTCCATTCGTGGTCGTGATCGGCGAGCGCCACGCCGAGAGAATCCAGTGCGCCAACTATGATCTGTCGGTCGCCTTCGGAAATCTTCATTTCAAATTAGGACACTACCCAACGGAGGACGACCAGAAAATGGCTCGGGAGATGCTGCATTTCATTGGTATGCGTCCCATTCCGGCCCTATTCCTCATGGCGGCTATTGGCTTCGTTTTTATCTTGCACAAGAAAGACGTCCCTGAAGTAACGGATTCGAAGATGCGGACAAGCGAGCTGCACAAAGTGAGTAAGCACCATTGGATGAAACGTGCGCTCGACACGCGCCGTTTCGTTGCCAAAACCGCATCGAAGCAGCGCAAGGAAAACGAAGTTCCTTAAGTTCTCGATCTAAGCAGGCGGACGGCTTAATCGCGATCGTAAACCTCGATAAGTCCGATGCCGGTGGAGTTGGTCGGGCTACGAAGGATGGCTGTATAATTGCCGGGAGCCAATCCCGCAACAATTGCTGATTCGGCCGGATTAGTTGGCGCCAAACCGCTCGAGCTGATCTCAGCAGAATCGGGGCTGTTCGTCCAGCCGGTGTTCGATTGCATCAAAGCGCCATCGCCATTGTGCAGCTCCAACGAAGTATCTGGCAACGCGTCCGGAACTCTCGAGGCGAGGGACGGCCCGATGCCGCGCACGATCACGTTGACCGACTGCGGACCTTTAATAATGAAGCCGCCGATCATCACGTTATCACCAGTGGCCACCTGCCCGCGCGTTGAAATGTTTGCGATCCGGCCTGAACTGGTGGCGAGATCGTAAACTTCGACAAGCGCGACGCCGTTGCCGCCATTGTTGCCACGGACGATCGCCGTGTAGTTGCCCGGTGCGAGTGTAGCGAGAATGGCTGACTCGAGATCACTAGAGGGCGGAAGGGAGGTCGCCGCGATGGCCTGTTCCTGGCTGTCGCGCCAGTTGTCGTTGGTTGTGATCAGGTCGCCGGCCAAATTGTGCAGCTCCAGGAACGGATCGGCGAGAACACCGCTGACGCCGTAGCTAGTAAGAGACGGCCCCAGCGCGCGGATAAGAACTTGCTTGGAGGCATCGTGGATGATAAAGCCGCCAATCATAACGTTATCACCAGTGCCAACCGAAGCGCGCGTTGAGATGTTGGCGGGGCGACCGTTGCCGGTTGGCGGGGGCGCATTGACCGGTTGGCCATAAAGAAATTGGCCGCCATCGATATCGTCGGCTGCGAGGTGATCTAAATCACTGGTGTTCGAATTCATGATCGCCTCCACGTCTTGTGGGGGATGAGCCTGGTCGGGATGGTCGAGGCCGAGCACGTGTCCGAGCTCATGTAAAGCGATCCGATGCATGTCGGGCAAGGTCTGGAGATTTCCCCGGTAGGAATCGAAGGTGAAGTATTTCTTGTTGAAGACTATGTCTGCCTGGGTCGTGGTGTTTCCGGTGCTGAGGAGGGTAGTTACAGCCAGCGTGTTTCTGCCAAAGCTCTGACCGTGATCGGTGTCTTCGAGGGTAACTGTTGTCATCCCATCGCCGTTACTCGCCGGAGCAGGAGGCGCCTCTGTCCACGTAAACTGAATGTCAGCGAGTTGTTCATTCCAGAGGGCCATCGCGTTTTCAACGACAGCGTTGTAGGTCAGGCTGCCATCTTGGAGCGTGAATGACGGCGGAACCATCTCGACGACAACCGGGATCGTGGGACCGGGCCACGTCTCGTTCTCCAAGGCGTAACCCAACAGCTGCTGGGCCGCGCCAACAAGAATGACGGCTAACGCCGCCGGCACCGTCCGGGTTGAGCGCGAATTCACGTCATTACGGGACGTGCGTGAGTTTCGTATGGATGGCTGCCTTAAATTCGTCGATCGAAAGGGTCGCACCGGCGCTGGCCGCCTGCTTATTCTTGCCGAGCTGGGACACGTTGCTGAGCGGTTCGCCTTCATTGGTCGTGACGACCTCGCGGCCGCTTGCCTGCTCACGCTCGACCCGGAAACGTCCATGCATGATGCCGACTAGCGGAACGAATTGGCTGCCATTATTCTCGACAAAAAGTACATCGCGATTGCCGACTTTGAATTTCGGACTGTCAGTCACTTCCATGGTTTGATCACCGACTGCGCCGCCCAGCATTCGCATGGTGTAGGTGCTGCCGGGGTTACCCTTCATCGCATCTTCGACTTTAAAGGTCACGTAACTTACGATGGAGCGTTGCGCGCCTTCACCGACCCATTGCGAGCGCACATCGGTGACGACGCCTTGGAAAATGACTTGGGCCCGGTTAACCAGTTCCTCGAACGTGGGTGGAATGACGGTCGTGCCGTGGAGAGCGCTCGCGCCCATCAAGGCGGTGAGGAGAAGGAACGAGCAGGGAAACCTTTTCATAAGGGGGGTTCGATTAACACACAGAAACTCGGACAAAAGATCGCACGATCGGTTCATTCTTCAAGGATCGAGATCGTAAACTTCCACCAGCCCAACGCCGGATGTGTTGTTTACTCCGCGAACGATCGCCGTGTAATTCCCCGGACTCAGCGTGGTCAGGATGGCGGCTTCAAGCGAATTCGATGGCGCCAGCCCGCTGGCAACAATGGCGGAATACTGGGGGCTGTTCACCCAATCATCGTTGCTCGAGACCAGGTTGCCGGATCCATCGTGAAGTTCCAAAACCGGATTGGCCAGCGCGCCAGCCAACGGATTGGCCCCTGTTCCCAAGGAAGGCCCAAGCGCGCGCACGATCACTGTTTTCGAATCGCTTCCCGTGACGATGAATCCTCCGATGAGCACTTCATCCCCCACTCCCACCTGACCGCGCGTGGAAACATTCACCAATCGGGTCGCCGTCGAATCGAGCTCATAGCATTCAACTAACGCGATTCCGGTGGTGTTGTTCACGCCCCGCACAATTGCCGTGTAGTTTCCAGGTTGAAGCGTCGCCAAGATTGCCGATTCCAGCGGATTGTTCGGTGCGAGGCTGCTTGCGGTGATCTCGCTGGCTTGCGCGCTTGTCTGCCAGTTGTCGTTCGTAACGATGGTGGCGCCAGTGGAATCGTGCAATTCCAGCGTCGGATCTGCCATCGCCCCGCTCACTCCGGCCCCGGTCAACGACGGCCCGATGGCGCGTAAAATCAGCCTCTTCGGCTCAGGTCCGCGCACGATAAATCCGCCGATCAGAACATCGTCGTTCACGCCCACATTCAGGCGGGTCGAAATATTTGCCAGATGACTCGAGCTGGGGGTTGGAGTAGGCGTCGGTGCCGGAGCGCCGTACAGGCTTTGTCCCCCGGCAATGTCATCGCTGGAAAGAGTTTCGCGGTCGCTCGTGATCGAATTCATGATCGCATCGACATGTTGCCCATGGTCATCCGGGTGAGCCAGACCGAGCACGTGCCCAAGTTCGTGCACCATAACTCGGCGGATATCTGCGATGACATATCCGTTCGATCCAAACCGCAGGGCGCCCCGATAGGAGTCGAAGTTTTGTCCTCTATTAAAAAGGATGTCTGCTTCGACCATGCGCGAGCCTTGCGTTCTGTAGTAAGTCACCGCCAGGGTCCCACTGCCAAACGACTGTCCAAAAATACTGTCGGAAAAAACGACCGAGTTTACCCCATCGCCAGATGAGACGGACGCAGTCGAGGGTACAGAGGTAAGTTGGGCCCGCTGGATATCTTGGTCCCACATGTTCAGCGCCGGTGCGGCGGCCGTGTTCCAAGAGGTATTGCCATCGATCAACGTGCGTCCAGCATCCCCGAGCCCCAGTTGAAGAACTACTGTCGGGCCGGCCGGCCAACTGGCACCCTCGAAAACGTAGGCCCGCGCCGTGCGGGGCGCCGCATTCAAAAATGCCAAGATGACGGCGCCAATCAACCAAGCGGTTAACGCGTGGCGTCGCGCGGGCGCGAGGAAAGCGGCGGGTCGGCTCCGAATGAAAGGGGCACGCGGGGGCAAAGACATCGTATAATAACCATAAAAGCACGAAGCATGCGCGATAGCCTGTCGGTAAAATTCTTCGAGTCGTCCGCTAAACACGCCAAATATTCAAGGTGGATCGAGCAGTCCCTTGCTCGATGCTAAATAGTGGCGGCGAAGCCGCGTTAACTTAACATCGCCCGACGGAGCGGCCGATCCACCTCGAATTTGGCGTCATTTCGCGCGTTTAGCCGTTCACCCGCCAATGCACTAACGGTGTCACCGCTTCCCGATGCGCTACGGAACAATAAAGATTTTTTGAGAATCCGGGTCCTTAACTTTGCTCCCGGGCGCGTAACCGCTGACATCGATGTATCCGCCGTTGGGATCGTACGGATTGTAAACAAGACCAGCTCGACCAGGAACTGGCTTGGCGGTTGGGAACTGCGGCTGTGCGGCCGCAGTGCGCGGCGCTTTGGGTTTCGTCGCCGCACGTTCGCTCGGAGCTGCGGTCGCCGAGGCGCTTGAAGAAGCAACCCGCTGCCGCGGTGCTTGCTGCTCCTGTGGCGGCGGCCGCGATGAACCTTCAGAGGCAGCTGGAACGGAGTATCCCGGAGTGGTGACGTCCGAAGTTGTCGTTGTCGTCGTAGTCTGCGGTGGTTCGTCGCCGCGCCCCCGAAACAAATGCACCGGAGCGGTAGCGACACGATACGAACCGACCGCGACACCGCGGGTCACATGGTACGAAGTAACCGCAACATCGCGAGTCGCTCGACATCCTCCGAGCAAAACCGCAGCTAAGATCAAAGCTTTCGCCGTCGCTTTCATCTTACCGCTTCTATACGGACGTCTTTTCCAAAGTGCAACTGCTGTCGCACCGATATCGCTTCAACCCTTCAATCCTTCAACGCAACAACCTCTGCAACAAAATCGGCAATGTCTCGATCGGTCACCGACCATGAGCACGTCACGCGGTAGATGTCGGGCTCGATGAACTTGTAGAAATGCCAGCCGCGCCCATGAAGCTCGCGCACCAGATGCTCATTCATTCGCAGAAAAACCGCGTTCGCTTCCACCGGAAAAACAATATCGATCTTTGCTTCCGATCGCAGCTGGTCCGAGAGCCGTTGCGCAGCCCGATTTGCATGTTGCGCATTGCGCAACCAAACGTTGTCATTCAACAGTCCGATCCAAGGCGCGGCCAGGAAACGCATTTTCGACGCGAGCTGGCCGGCTTGTTTGGCGCGATAATCGAATTCGCGAGAAAATTCTTTTTGGAAAAATATCACTAACTCGCCGGCCGCTGTGCCGTTTTTGGTTCCGCCGAAACAGAGAACATCAACGCCGATTTGCCACGTGATTTGCTTCGGCGCGCAGTTGAGAGACGCGACTGCATTTGCAAAGCGCGCCCCATCCATGTGCACAAACATTTCGCGGCGTCGCGCGAATTCCGTGACTGCGGCGATTTCGTCACGCGTGTAAACCGTCCCTAACTCGGTCGATTGCGTGATGCTAATCGTACGCGGTCTATGCGAATGCAGCTCTGGTTGGCGCGCGACGATTGCTTCCGCTTCGCCGATGTCGATCTTGCCGTTCGCTCCCCGCGTCACGAGCAGTTTCGATCCGGAAAAAAATTCAGGCGCACCACACTCGTCGGTTTGGATGTGCGCGTGCTCGTGACAAATGACACTGTGGAAAGGCTGGCAAAGCTGCGCCAGCGCGAGTGCATTGGCCGCGGTGCCATTGAAAACAAAGAAAACCTGGCAATCCGTTTCAAAAATTTCACGTACCAGGTCGCAAACACGCGCCGTCCATCGGTCCTCGCCGTAGGAAGGCGCCTCATCCGCGTTCGCTTCTTGCAGCGCGTCCCACGCTTCGGGACAAATCGATGCCGTGTTGTCGCTCGCAAACTCATAGCGGTCCGCGCCCCGATTCATCTCGCCTGTTTGCTACGCGAGTTTTTCTTTTCCGGCAATCAGGAACACGCGCGTGAGAGGCCGAGCGCCGTGGGCGCGTCATGTTTATAGAGATCGTCTCAATGAGGAGGTAAGCTCCGTCAGGAGCGCGACGTTCCTGCTCATCCGGCTCCTGATGGAGCTTTGTTTACCCGCGAATTGACGCGAATAATCAATCAGCGATCCGTTAAATTCGCGTAATCCGCGGTCAATCTTGATCCGTTTCCCGATTCGCGTCATTCGCGGGCTTCGCAAAAGAGATTGCCTGACGAACCTGAGCCCTGGGCCTCTAGAGTCCGCCAGGCAAATTACCCTCCTGGAACCGATGCGTCCTTTCGCTGTCACTTATCATTTCGGACAGCGAACCCGGGGTGCGCGTATGGAGGAATGACGAATGACAAATGTCTAATGACGAAGGAATGACAAAATCCAAATGACGAAAAGAAGCGTCCGATCGCTCTTTCGTGACCCGAGCATTCGGCCTTTCTTCGTCATTCGTTATTCGTACTTCGTCATTGTCATCCGTCTTGCTAGTCCGCCATCGGCTGGGGCGCGCGCATTTCCAAGAGACGAGCGGCCTCGTCCCGGTGACGGCTGGCCAGATCGGAGCGACCGATGCGGGCATAAATGCGCGAAAGATAACGGTGCGCGAAAATGAAACCCGGACGCATCCGCAACGAGATTTCGAAAGCTTGCGCCGCGCGCTCAAACCAGCCAAGCCGCGAAAGCAACGCGCCGAGCTGGAAATGCGCCTCGGGAAATTCGTGGCGCAGTCCGACCGCGAGCAGTCCATGGTCGATTCCTTGCTCGACAAAATTTTGCCGGGGCAATGCCACGCTCAATCCGTAGCGCCCCGCGCACCGGCTCGGCCGGGTGACTCACCTGCCACCCGCACACGATGCTGCGCCGGCCAGACTGCGAGGCGATATTCCAAAGCGCCTCGCAGCGGCGCGTGTCGGTACCAACTGGCCGCACGCCGGAGCGGTCTGCCAGCGGTTCGACGAATCCGCTCGCACCGTGCACGTACGCGCGCTTCCCCGTCGCAATGCTGGTCCAAAGAATCGGCGAAAGCATCGGCGAAAGCGACGCCACGTTCCCCATCACACCGCCCTCGATGAGCCGCTCCATATTCGGCATCAATCCCCCATCGAGCAGCGGATGGATCACCTGCCAGTCGGCCGCGTCCCAACCGACGAGCAAAACGCGGCGATCAAGCGACACGGTCATCGGGAAATTACGGCAAAGAAAAAGCCGCGGCGGGCGCTACCCAGTTACATCTTTTCGCCAGTCGTGCTTCGCCGCGTATAAGCGATGTAAAACGCGGGTAAGTGAGTCCATGTTTACGCGGCTTCGTCATTCCTTCGTCATTCGACATTCGTCATTGATCCATGGCATCCTCTTTGCCGAATCGCGACGCCAGCATTATCGTCACGCATGAGTTCTTTGCAGGCTCAAATCGAGAAGCGCGGCGAGCGCATTTTCGATCTGGTCGACCGGCATCCCGAATCCATGTTCAGCACGGCCGGTTTTTATCAGCGCATGATGGCGCTCTCGATGCGCGATGAGCATTTCAAAGTGCAAATGTTCCGCTTTGTCGATGTTCTCGCCTCGCTCCAGCGCTCCGGCGACATTGTCCAGCATCTCGGAGAATATTTCGCCGATACGCGCGACGGCTTCGCGCCCGTGATTCACACCGGCGTGCGCCTCGCGCGCATCGTTCCGTGGCTTAGCAGTATGGTGCTGCGGCGCAATGTCTCCGGCATGGCGCGCCAGTTCATCGCCGGAAAAAATCCGGACGACGTCATGAAAACGCTGCGCAAGCGGTGGCAACAAAAGATCGGGTTCACGGTCGATCTCTTAGGCGAAGCCGTGGTCAGCGAAACAGAGGCCGGCGCATACGCCGCGCGCTGTTTGGAATTGCTCGAACATCTCGCGCGCGAAACACGCGGCTGGACCGATCCGCTCGGAAAAGACTCCGAGCTTTTTCCAGTTGTAAATCTCTCGGTAAAAATTTCCGCGCTTTATTCACAAATGAATCCGGCCGACCCGGCCGATGCCATTGCCCATCTCACGCCAAAGCTCCGGCCGATTCTACGCCGCGCGCGCGAGCTGGGCGCGTTTATCAACTTCGACATGGAAAGTTACGCCCATAAAAACACCACGCTCGACCTTTTCAAAACGCTCTGCACCGAAGCCGAATTCAACGATTGGCCGCATGCTGGCATCGTTATTCAGGCCTACTTGCGCGATGCCGAAGCGGATTTGCGCGACCTGATCGAGTGGGGTCGCGCGCGCGGGACGCGTTTCACCGTCCGGCTCGTCAAAGGCGCGTATTGGGATTACGAAAAAAT
>Ga0137362_10002415_pt1 | contig 12128 bp, 9 predicted proteins | sample MadtaG_2_FD_104801 | JGI IMG/M metagenome (GOLD analysis project Ga0137362, IMG submission 104801) | Vadose zone soil microbial communities from Angelo Coast Range Reserve, California, USA - Mad1_100_16 metaG | ecosystem: Environmental > Terrestrial > Soil > Vadose zone | place: USA: California... | reverse complement strand
AGGCCGACGAAATCGCAACAACCTTTCGCGTCGCTCACCTGGCCATTCAACAAGCTAAAAGGAAACGCCAGCTGGCCATCTTCGATCAACTCAAAGAAAACATGGTTGAAGAGCCGATCCAGCAGGCTCGCCACCCATCGGTTCATAATTCCGCGCGCCGCCTCGAAAACAACGTAGTGTTGAGCCCAGCCCACCCGCGCGTCTGGAACCAGCTCGTGAATCGCGCGATAGGCTAGCACGTGAGCTCGCGCCTGCATGCTGTTCACCCTCAGAGCGTTGAGCAATTCTCCTTTGCGGCCAGGCGGGAATTCGCCCAGCACATAGCCACACGCCGCATATACGTTGGGCTCATTGAAGGTAACCCAAAACCGGCAAAGGGCGCCAACCGCTCTTGCCGCCTCACGCGCGAAACGCTCAAACAATCGGGGCGCATCCGGCCGAAGAAAGGCCCCTCTCTTCTCAAACCAGCGCGGGTGAGTGAAATGATGCAGACAAATAATTGGCTCAATGCCTCGTTGATGCAACCCTTCCAGCATCTGGCGATAGCGCTGCAACGCCTGAGGGTCGAAACAATTTTCTTCCGGCTCGATCCGGCTCCACTCGAGCGAGAGCCGCAGGGCCTTCAATCCGAGGTCACGGGCGATATCGAAGTCCCGCTCGGCGTTCTCCCACCAATCACACGCCCTACCGCAGGAATCTCCGGACTTAATCCGGCCCGCCTGCTCCCAGTCGGACCATTGATTGCAGTTGTTGCCTTCGACTTGATGCCCCGCCGTGGAAACGCCCCACAGAAAATCCTCAGGAAATCGGAGAAATGATTCGGAACTCGTGGCGCATAAGTCCAATTCACTCATGGTTTGCATTCTACGATATCGCAGAACCCGGTCACGCAGGCGGCCAGGGAATGAACAAAATGCAGCGAAGCGATGTGCCTTCAAAACGCCGGCCCATGAAAAACTTGCCGCACATCATTCGGGAGGATTTGCTCAAACCGTGCCGCCACCTGCGGGCGCCTTTCGCAGCGTGATCAGGGTCACTTCCGGAGGGCAGTTGAGACGTATCGGCACCTCAATCGTGCCAATGCCGACGTTGGTGTACAGGGCAAGCCGGCCAATCTGTCGCAGTCCCCAAGGATATTTTCGCGCCAGCGGCGGTAGAAACGGAGGGCCCAGAAACGGAATTCGTATCTGCCCGCCATGCGAGTGTCCAGAAAGTTGCAGGTCCACTGGGTGCTTTGCCACGTGATCCGCCCAGTCCGGTTCATGAGCCAGCAAAACAACGGGCTCGTCTGGGGGGATCCCCTTCAACGCCAGATCGAGCTTGGGCTTTCCAACGAGAATGTCATCCACTCCCGAGATCCAAAGCCTTGTCCCATCGCGTTCGAAAGGCACAGAGCGATTCCGCAAAACCGGAATATGATGCGACTGCAGGACTTCAACGATGTGGGCCGAGTCGCAATCTACATCGTGGTTGCCGAGAACCGCCAGGAGCCCTGAAGGGGCGTGCAACTGGGCCAGCAGCTGAGCGCACGGCTCGATCGCTTTAGCCGCCGCCTTCACTTCCCGAACCGAAGTCACGTGCGACCGCATACCTCGCGAGGTTACGAAATCTCCGGTCAGCACCACCAGATCCAGCTGCAGCCCGTTGACGATATCAATTGCTTTCCGCAGGGGTACGACTGAGAAATAATCGTCGTAGTGAAAATCACTCAGTTGCGCGATACGAAATCCGTCCCAGGCGTCAGCCAAACGAGACAGGGAAACTTCAATGCGTACCAGTCGTGGCCGATTCGCCTCGAAAATCGTGCCATCGCCCGCCACGGCGAGGGTGCCGACCGCAGCCCCTGCCGCACCCATTTGTAAGAATTTCCGCCGCGTCGGGAACAATGACAAGCCAGCACTTCTCCTGTGGTCCCGCACGGCAACGTGGCTCGGCAGGTTCTAGTTCGATTCAGCAATTCACGGCGAGACTGTGCACGAACTGTTTAGCCTGAATCGCGGCCGGTGGCAGGCTTTCCCAATTGCGGCTCCAGTTCCCGGCTGCGGTACCATGCCACGGTTCGCGTCAGACCTTCTTCAAAATCCACCTTGGGCTTGTAACCCAGATGCTTCTCCGCCAGGGAAATGTCCGCCAGCGAATGCTTGACGTCTCCTTCGCGCTCCGGACCGTATTTCACCTCGCCGCTATAACCAGTAAGCTTTTTGAGAATCTGGAAGGTCTGGTACAAATCCGTCCGCCGCCCCGTGGCCACATTGAATACCCCTCCTGCCACTTCGCCGCTCGGCGCCGTGCAGGCCAACAGGTTAGCCTGGGCCACGTTGTCCACATAGGTGAAGTCCCGGCTCTGCTTCCCGTCGCCAAAAATCGTCGGCGCCTCCCCCTCCAGCATTTGCGTGATGAACTTGGCCAGCACTCCCGAATACGGCGAAGCCGGGTCTTGCCGGGGCCCGAACACATTGAAATAGCGCAGGCACACCGTCTCCAGACCGTAACAGCGGTAAAAACTGGTCATGTAGTATTCGCTGGCGAGCTTGGCCGTGGCGTAGGGAGAGATGGGGTAGGGCAGCATGTCTTCCCGCTTGGGAAGCGTGGGCGTATCGCCGTAGGCCGAGGACGAAGCGGCATAGACCACGCGCTTCACTTTTGCGTCCCGCGCCGCCACCAGCAGGTTCAGCGTGCCATCCACGTTCGCCCGGTTACTCTCCAGCGGATCCTTCACGGACCGAGGGACGGAAGGGATGGCCGCTTCGTGCAAAACATAATCCACTCCGCGGCAGGCCTGGTGCAGTGCGTCCAGATCCAGCAAGTCCGCCTCATGGAACTCGATCCGGTCCAGCACGCCCGCCAGATTTTCGTGGTTGCCGGTGGAAAAATTGTCGAGGCCCACCACTCCCCCGCCCTGTGCCAGCACCGCGTGCGCCAGGGTGGAACCGATGAAACCTGCAACCCCCGTGACCAGATATCTGAGCATCCATCTCAATCATACAGGATCGCAATGCCGGGACAATCTCTACCCGAAATCGGCCCGAAATCGCAACCGCAGTGAGCACCGATAAACCCCAACTTTGGGAGCGTCGTAGTCGGTCTGACGCTCCGGGCCTACTTCAGTGGGACGATACTTGATCAATGAAAGTAGCCGGTGTCAGTCTCCACGAAAAGTGCCAGTTGTGGATTCATACGTTTGCAGACCCCGGAAAAATGTACCGTCATTCCGCCGCTGCCGTCTCGACCCGTGTGGTGTTGAGCCGGGTCAGATAAGGAAAGAACGGTGTAACTTCGAAGGGCATCTTCTCCTGCGGCGAAAGCAGGACCACCGGCTTGTTCTTCATCATCTCGAGCCGGTTGCTCCACGGATCCAGCTTGACCCGGCCGCCCAGCGGAAGAGCCGCGATCTGATCGATACGCTGCGTTTCCAGTGGCGGAGCGCTGCTGAGCAGGGCCGACATCCGAATGGTCTTTCCGTCCTCCATGCGGTTACCCAGGTGCGGCCTGATCAGGCTGGTAAGCTTCGGTGCGCCGCTTTGCAAGGCTTTCAGAAATAATCCGGCGGTGCCGAGTTTGTCCTTATAAGGAGAGTTCGCTAGCAACTGCATTGCTTTGGTGTCGGCCGCTTCTTCCTCTGCGGAATTGCGGGCAAAATCCAGGCGCTGGAATGTATTCACGTCGGGGAAAAAGAAGCGGTCGTTAAAGGCAAACTTGGTATCGATACGGTGACCCAGTGCGATATGGCTAAGTTCATGAGCCAAAGTCATCGCCAAAGAAGCCTCATCGGGAAGGACGTCGAGCAATCCCCGGCTGACCACGATGGTGTGGCCCACGGTAAAGGACTCCAGCGGCGAAGTCAGCAGCACGCGGCAGCGAACGTCAGGAATGATTTCAAGACTGTTGGTCACGATCAGGTTGTTGACCACGGTCTGCAGAATCTTGTCCACGTTGCCCGGGGGCGCGAGCAATCCAACTTTCTGAAGGTGGTCCAGCGCGTTATCTTCCGCCGTCCGCTCCCACATGCGCTGCGCTTCGACCGGACCAGCCTCTTTGGCGGAATCGGTCTGATCTTGGACCGCGTCTATCTGAATGTCCGCGAACTCCTGGTTGTGTTTGAGCGGCTCCGGATCGTAGCTCCAGAGGCGGGTTTGAGCTTTGAAGTGCAGGCCAGGAAGCAGTGGGCCGACGCCCTTGAAATTCGACTCTTCGATGAAGACATACGACGGCAGCCACAAACCTGATTGAAGATTTAAACGCCAGCTATCAAAATGCAGGTAGTAGCTATAGCGGGAACGAGGAGAATAGGTGCCGTTAAAGCGGACGATGTTGTAGTCGCGGTCTTCGACCCAAATCCTGCCTAGAAACCGTCCGCCCGCGTTGCCTTTCGGTTGTACATCCATCACCAAGCAGCGCACCTCCCCGAGGAACTCCTGCCGGACAAATTTGAAGTCATAGTTCTTTTTCTGGAAATCTCGGTCGAGCATGACCATCTGCGCGAAACCTACGGGTAGAAATTTGCGGGAAAAGATGCCAGGGAACGGGTTCAGCGCGCGGAGGCTAAGACCGGTCTGCTTTTCAAACAGCTGGTCCCCCACGCCGTCGGTCAGATCCAGCCGTCCCAGGAAGTATTGATCGCTGGCCGGGACCACAACCGAATCGTGGTCCGACTTCAGGTTCTGGATGTAGGTTTCGGCAATCGGGTGCAAGTGCTGCATTTGCGCCACCAGGGCGCGCTCGCGCTCAATCACGCGATCCGCAATTTCATCAATCGACACTCGCGGCACCACGGACAACGAGTCGCTCTTGGTGACCCCGTAATTTCCGTAGATCGTGACTGCACTTGGCGTGCTCGCGCTGACCGCGAAGGTCGCGCTGGTCGCGCCGGCGGGAACCTTTACGCTGGCCGGCACGACGGCTGCCCCGGCTGGATCGGCGGCCAAAGACACTGCCACTCCGTCGCCGGGAGCGGCCATATTCAGCGTCACAGTGCCCTGTAACGAATGGCCCTCGGTCACGCTGGTTGAGCTCAGGCTGATCGAGGACAGTAGTAAAGCTGAATCCTGGGCGGAAACCGACGCCGCCACCCCCAGACATACGAGCAATGAGAGAAGAACTGTTCCAAGTATGCGCATAAGACTTTTTGACCTCGTTGCGTCAGGACCTTTCGCTAGCATGTGAATGATGGCCGAAATACTTCCGAGCCCGGGGACTGGCATGTTATCGCCCCACCTTTCGGCCTAAGAGATTCCAGTTGAAAGAGAAATTTGTGAACACGGAGAGACCACCGGCCGCCAGACCCGACTCGAAGCGGTTCTCATGGAGATAGGACACACCCACTTCGGTGTATATCTGGTCCCGCGGGATAATGGCTTTCACGCCGCCGCCGAAGGTCGCTCGGTTGTCCCAATCGAAGCCCTTGCTGTCACGAAATATCGTGGCCTCGACGTACGGCACCAGCGTGGCCCTTTGAAATCTCTTAGCCACGACGCCCTGCGAGATATAACCCAGACCGAGGATGTTGCCGCGCTCGACCGGCGATAAATTCCCCACTTCAATCCACGAAGATCCGGGAAAACGGCTCGATTTATCGGCGACAGCTTGCCAGCCGAACCAGTCTTGGACGTAGAGAGTGAGCCCGCTGCTGTTGAAGCTCTTGAAGCGATCTTCGTAGGAATACGCGGAACCGATACTTACCACACCCTTGCGGAAGTACTTGTTTACCTTTACGCCCAGGCGGGGCTGAATCTTGTTGTTCCACTCGTACCCTTTGGTGTCGAGAACCAAGCCCACGCCGACGAAGGGCGTTACCGTGATCGATCCCGAGTAGGTGGAGAAAATCGCCGCGCTCTGCTCGAAATAGGATTGAGTAAAGAAATTGTTGTGCTCGATCGGACTCAGGTTGCCTACCGATGTCCAGCCCTGTCCGGGCAGTCCGACTGCGTCCACCAAGCTGCCTTGCATCGCGGACTGAGCACCGTCCTGAGCGGGCGAGAGAGCCGTCAGCGCCAGAACAACGAATATCGCGAATAACGACTTCATTTTCATAGTCCCACTTTTCTTGTCAGTACCGTTTGACCGCAAACCAGCCTCTTACCTGTTTTTTCTGAATGACGACTTTCCAAAAGCTGTACAGAAAGATTGAACAGTCCACAAAGCGCAACAGCGGATAAAGCATTGCGTACAGACAAACATCGATTCGTCGATCGCAGGCGGCACAAATCATTGACAGGAAGACAAGAACCACCATGTCCATGCCGACTGCATAAAACGCCAGGGTTGGGTAGAGAAGTAACCAGACCGGCAGCAACAAAAACAGGGTGGCAAAGACTACGCCTTCTCCCATCAGGAGCTTGTATTCCAGGTCGATCTTGGTCAGTCCGGTGATCATTTCGTACTTCATGCCAACCTGCCAGGCGCCGGAGTGCCAGCGGTACATCTGCTTGATGTAGTCGCGAATGGTTCTCGGGTCTTGGGTGGAGACCACCGCCCGCTTCTGGTAAATGATCTTGCCCAGTTTCTTGCGGTGGACTTGAATGGTGCAGTCCATGTCCTCGACGATCGTGTCGTTGCTCCAATCAAGCTGTGCGAACACGTCGGCCCGGAAAGCGGCGGCGCAACCTGGGGTCACCGTAATTACGCCCATGTTGCTTTGCCCATCCTTGTAGACCGCGTGCGAAATCCAGTAGGCGAGGCAGCGATACGCCGTGAGCCAGTTGTGGGGAGTGCTTTTGGCCCGGCCGCAAACCACCGCCACGCCAGGTTGCTCAAAACTATCTCCTACCGCCTGGAAATAGTCCTCGGAGACCTGAGTGTCGGCGTCCATCAGGCAGATGTAGTCATAACGCGAAACCAAATCGGACACGGTGGCCAGCCGGGCCAGACTGTGAGCTTTGCCAATGTTCTTGGGGTTTCTGACGACATTTACGTCGAACGAACGGGCAATGTCTCCCGTGCCGTCACTGGAACCATCGTCAATGACGTAGACGTCAGAAGGTAGAACCCCAGCCTTGAGAATGCTCTTCAACGTTTTAGCGATGCCCACAGCCTCATCCTTTGCCGGGAGCAACACGCAAAGCTTTTTCACAGTTGACCCTTCACGACCAACTCGCGTGAGTCGAAAGACACGGAGTAGACACCGTCCTTGTTCCGGTGCAGCTCATGTCCCGCCTGAAAAAGACGTGCTCCAGAGCCTCTCGCCGCGACCTTCAGCATTACGCCATGCGGGAACGGAGCCGGAATCTGCCAGGTAAACGTCGCTTCGCTTTTTGCCGCTTGCGGCTGGGCCGTTTCCACAATCTTCTGCGCGCGGAAGTAGGCTGCAACTTCGCCGAACGGGGCCACCCAAAGACCCCTGCCTTCCGCGGTTTTCAGGTAGTCAAGGAGATCAATGAAAGTTTCGCTGGGGATGGGCTCGAATCCGGTCGAAGCATTACCGATGCCGTGGATCTGAAGCGTGGTCCAAGCGTTCATCGAAAAATCCTTGTCCACCCAGCCCCGGTAAACCGCGGCGTCATATTTCGTGTAACTGGGCTGGCTAGGCAGGTCGTACCAATCAGGCTGCGTGTCCGGTGTGATGTAGACCAAACTACCGTCTCCGCGTCCCCCTCGCGCCGCGAAGTCATATCTCTTTACCCAGAAGAGCAGTCCCGGTGAAACTTCAGTGAAGGGATAAGCAAAGGTGAGAACCTCCGCCTTAAAATTGCTGTCCAGAAAATTCTTGGCATCCTCTACCTGTAGTTCCTCGGTGGCCTTGCCCAAATCAGCCGCGTGCTCGTGGGAAACAGAATGATTGCCAATCTCATGCCCTTGCAACCGGGCCTTGCGCCACTCATCCAACCGGGTCGTCTTGGAAACAATGAGGAAGAACGTTGCGTGCAGATGCCGCTTGTTCAGTTCAGGAATCACCACATCCAGGTGCACTACACGCGAATCGTCAAATGTAAGTGACAAGGCGGCTGGATGGTTATTCCAGGGCAGCACCTTGAGGTTGGGCGTTTGCGCAAGGCAGCAGCCCGTGAGCAAACTCACCATCAAGATCGCATTGACACTTTTTTTCATAGTCCGGTTAGGAAACTTTCACAACTGACAATGCAAACCCGATGCCAACGTGGTTGGATCACTGCGCGGGATGGATGCCAGCTGTCTCTGCTGCCGCCCGTCTGTTCGGAATTGCCGCTAGGGACGGCACTTAGCGGATTTGCCTGGCTTGAAAGCCGCGCCAGCAGCCAGGTCCGGACAGGGTCTCGTAACGCCTGGTTGATTACCGCCGCGCATTACTTAAGTAACGACCGCTTCTGACCTCGAGGGAACAGCATTCACCCGAAGAGGAAAACATCTTCCACTCTCGCGGCAGGCGCAAGACAGTCCAGGCACAGTGCGCAAGTAATCCCAACCCCCCCGGCGGAAAAGCAGTTAGAAGACCAGCAAGACTCAGAGAATGGCTCGCCGTCAGATGACCCGTCCTCGAGACAGGCAGACGGCTGTCCCTCATTCGGGCTTCGTTGTCCTGGGTATGAAGCGGGCAGCGAAAGCATGGACGCCGGCTACTCTGACAGTGCCAGCCTAAACAGGGCCTTCCGTAACGGCGGATTTGCACGGGCGCAGTGTTACGTTTTGATTATCAGGAAGTAACCAATACGCTCGTCAACCGATAACTCGTTTATGTAGACGCCCGTGCTGGGATCGAGCGGAACGCCGGGAAAAGACTTCAGAATTCAGCAAGCTGAAATTGAGATTCTCGTCCGTCTGGCCACCAGGGATTTTCAAATCCCGACTAAAAAGGATATTCATGCTGAGGATGTCGGTTCTATTGCTGGCCGTTTGTTTCCTGGCAGGGTGCGGTGGAGGAACCATGCCCTCCACGCCTGCTCATAGCGGAGCGTCCGGTAGCAGCGGCTCAAGCAGCGGATCGTCTGGCAGCGGCACCTCCAGCAGTGGATCGTCCGGGAGCGGTACGGCCAGCGGGTCTTCTGGTAGTGGAACTTCCAGCAGCGGGCCTTCGGGCAGCGGTTCTTCGGTAATCGGCCCCAGCGAATTCGCCTTCTCGGGATTCACGTGGGAGACGCATAACGGTTCCGCTCCTCCGGTGGGCAATGTGAATGGAAATTTGGGCACCTTCGATCCGATGAACGTGTCTGTGGGATCGGAGCTGGTCTTGTCCCTCACGCAAACCCAGAACGGTGGCCAGATTCTCTCGAGCGGCTCGGAAGTCATGACCAAGCAGACTTTCAGCTATGGCACGTTTGAGTTCACTTCCCGGGTGGACAACGTTCTTTCGGGTTCTGATTCTTCGGGCTTTCTGTACGCCCCCAACTCCTCAACTGAAATCGATATGGAGCAGGTAGGAAACAAGCCCGACGCTGTGGACTGCACCAACTGGAAGGGAGTCTCCAATTTCCAGGACACCGAGATCACCGGATTTCAGCAGGAAAATAGCCACGCCTTCAAAATTGTCTGGGCACCCGCTCATGTCGACTGGTACGTTGACGGCCAACTCGTGGTCTCGCATACCCAGGCAGTACCGAGCACCCCCGCCCCCTTCCTGTTCAATATGTGGGGCACCAATAAGTCTACCTGGGGCGGCATGGCCACCATCGGACCCACCCGGTACATGTACATCAGCAATTTTAAGTACACGCCGTAGTCGTTTGAGTGGCGCGCCCGGTCTTGAACGGGACTTGGACGGCATGGCTGAAGTCGTACACTTCCCGTGATGAATAGGGAAAACTAGCGCCCGACGAGCCGGGATGGGGCTCGTGTACGAAACGGAATGGACGATAGCGCGGTTCACCACCCTGACTTGCTTGAATTGGATCCCTCTCCCCGATCCGTGCTGACGGTCGATCTCGTTGTGTGCTGCGCATGGCGGAAGGCCTGTGGGGTCGTGTGGTTCCAACGCTTAAAAGCACGGTGCAAGGCGCTCGGTTCGGAGTAGCCCAGCAGGTAGGCTACCTCTGCAATCGACAGCGATAGATCCGTGAGATATCTTTCTGCCGCCTCCCTCCGCGTCAACTCCACCAGATCCTGATAAGAGAGCCCCCCGGCCGCTAGCCGTCGTTGTAGTGTCCGCGAGCTAGTCGCGAGGTCATGGGCTACCGAGTCAATTCGTGTATCTCCTCGGGCGATCCGCTTCGCGAGCGCCCGGCGCACGTCGAACGCTACACCGTCCGCGGAAGGGAGACGCGCGATGATTTCGTCAGCTTGTTGTTCGAGTACGCGACGGAGAACGGGATCACTTCTTCGAAACGGCAGGTGCCATGCTCCGCGACTCATTTCCAGACCGCTCCACGCTGCTTCCGCACGAACAACGCACGCCAGAATTCGCTCGATTTCCGCTACATCGTCGGGGCTGTGAGTGAAGGTGACGCATTGGGGATGGAACCGTCCATCGGTTTCTTTGCCTAAGTTGAGCACCACGAGTGACACCGTGAATTCGACAGCCAGACAGTTGTTTACGGCCCAAACCACAACGCGGACCGGATCTTCCTCATCGTGGACCTCCAGCGTGCAGGGGTTGCCCACAAGCCGGAAGTAGTGTGCAAGCTGCTTAATCCCCTCGCCGACGCTGTTGGAGCTGAGAACCAGATAGTCGAGTAATGGAAACGCCCCAATAGGGGTTTCGGTCGCAATCCGTACTCCTATGTTCTTCATGGGCCGCTCTTGCATGGCGCGGCCTATGACCGCCCCGAACCTGTCGCAAGGAACCCTGGCGTCGGGATCATCCATGGCGGAGCTGCCCAACCCGGCTGCGGCAACCAGCGATTCGGCTTTGTAGCCCAGTCGAGCGAGCGCTGCAATGAAAACACGAATGTCGTTGGCAGGGACGGTTGGCGCCTGGCCGAGGGCGGAATCTTTGGCGCGGTTTGTCAATCGATTGTCATCGGCGGTCATTGTCCAGCGCCTTCTCTTCCCGTAATCATTCTGCCATTCCGTTGCCGAGGCCTCAAGCGAGATACCGGAGTCCGAACGCGCGGCCCCCACCGATACTCGGAGCGCCGGCACGGCAGTGGCGAGAGCACGAAAACAACTTTCAAGAGATGGAGAAAACTATGACAGGAAATTGTTCCCAAAACGAGCGAACAGGCACACTGGCGGTGGATACGCACCCAGCACGAAGTCAATCGACGAACAGATCTGCGGGCCGCGATCCGAGCGCTGGCTCGGATGCAACGTTGGTGCAGCCGACGCGTTGGATTGCCAAACTTGGGCCATGGGCATGCGGGGCGTTAATGGCGATGTTCCTTTGCGCCAGAATTTTGAACTGGGCGTGGGGAGCCGATGGCCATGTTCCTGTCAAACATGGCATGGGGACAAGAAGCGTCAATGCCGGCCATCCCGGTGGCAACAAAACCTGACGCCGAGATCCTCAGGGCGGCCGAAGCCTACCGCAGCGCTGTGTTAGGTGCGAATGCGGCCGGAGTAGCGGCACTGTTTCGAGAAGACGCCGTAGAGATGCCACCGTTCCAACCCCCGATAACAGGCCGCGTTGCAATCGAGCGGTTTTACCAGGGTATGTTCAAGGGTCGGGTAAGGGTCACGGGATTTACTTTCACACATACAGAAACCACAACTCACGGAGATGTCGCGTACGATGTCGGCACCTACAAACGGACTATGTCGGGAGCCCCAACAGGGCTCATTGAGGCTGTGGGAAGGTACGTAGCGATCCTGAAGCGCACTGGCGGCGAGTGGAAAGTCGCCTATATCATCTACAACTGCGATTGTCCGCCGCCCCCTGCGGGTTCCCACCGCGACCCACTAAGAGCGCTCGGCCCGCGACCATGTTGGTTCGATCAGAACGAGAATGCCGCTGGATTTGCCAGCAGCATTCCAACTCAATGCCCGGCTGGGGCGGTTCTTGACGGACCGCAGCCGGGGTTTGGCCCTGTGGTCGGCCTGGATGACAGCTCACTCGGCAGTAATTGTGGCAATAGAGCAGGCGATTACATTCACGACCTGGTTGTTTGGTGGAATGGGGATACTACGCCACCTATTTCACCGCTTTCGCCGCAGCGGGGTGAAGTCGGATGGCAGCGTGGCGTGCTGTCAATGGCTCCCATGTGCTGACATGAGAGCACGAGAGTGCCATGTATCGCTCGTGGCTGGCGCGGGAAGGACCCGCAGGTTCGCGAGGGAAAATCATT
>Ga0137362_10002409_pt1 | contig 12147 bp, 10 predicted proteins | sample MadtaG_2_FD_104801 | JGI IMG/M metagenome (GOLD analysis project Ga0137362, IMG submission 104801) | Vadose zone soil microbial communities from Angelo Coast Range Reserve, California, USA - Mad1_100_16 metaG | ecosystem: Environmental > Terrestrial > Soil > Vadose zone | place: USA: California... | reverse complement strand
GGTGATGTTCATTTACCCATGCGGCCAAGCTGGCGCCTCGCTCTTCCGGCAAATGGACCGAACGCCAAAGATCCATGTGAATCTCGGCGCCACTTTGAACAATAGCCCTTACTAATGACTGGTCGGTTCCCGGCTCAGTGACCACCGAAACCCGGGTCCCCCTTCGCACCAAAAGATCGCACAGGTCAACCAGGAAGGTATGGGCTCCCCCCGTTGGTGGTGTGGTTAGGAGAGTGTCGATGATTACTATGTGCATTCGTGGCGATCGCTTAGAGCGCGGTCGCATCTGAACGAAGTCAACGGCCGAACTTATGTGCTAATGTCCCGGGTGATCGCCGGCGCCCGTTTTGTCCCCAAGGTTCTCTTTACAAATTTTAGTTAGCATATCGGCTAAGATCGTTTCGGGCAATTCGGGGGCGGAAAAGTATTTATTTGTCAGTGCGTGCCCCTTGCTTATCCATTGGTTGCGCCACTCATCATCGCTGATAAAGCGGTCAATCATCTGTTCCAGTTCTGAGCAGTTCGTTACCTGGGGAAACCAGTCCTCTCTAAACATGTCGTTTACTGAATAGAGTAGCGTTGATGAGGCCCAGCGTATAATCGGCACGCCGTTTTTCCAGGCAGCTATCGCCGGGCTGGATCGATAGTCAAGCATGAGCACCAGATCAACCTCGGGAATTATCTCTTCGGCCACAGCGTTGGTCTCTAGTATGAGTTGCCCGGAAATGAACGCCTGCGTATGTTGGACCAGATCTTTGAGCCAGCTAAAGGATTCCAGACGGGGATGCGCGCGAAAAATTACTTTCCAATCAGTTCTTTTATCCAGATACGTGATCAAAGCCTCGAGCGACGAATAGAAAGCGCCGGGATTGCAGTTCTGAAAAACTCCTGGAGTAAATCCCCCAATCAACACTAAGATTCTAGTGTGCTCTGTTCCTGAAGGTTGCGCATGAGGCTTGATTTCCTCGGGCAGATCACTCTTCTTTGGCTTAAGATTTCCCACGACTAAAAGCTGTCTCGATCCCACTATGCCTTTTAGAAAACGCGCAGTGCCCTCGTTTTGCACAGCTATGTAATCTACCGGGTACTCATAGTCTTCCGGTGAAGCCCATCCGAGATTGTGTGGCACCAACACCGACGGTCGATTCAAGACCCTGGCGACCGCTGACACCGTCAAGTCCTTCTCGCTGACATTTCCGACGAGCACCACATCCGGCCGGGCTTGCTGAAAAATATCGTAGGCTGCATCAACAACCCGGCATAACTCTCCCATAAGATCAACTAAGAGATAACGAAACTGAAACTCGAGTTCCGGGTTGGCGAATATTTGGGGGTAGTCACCTTGATAGTTCGCTTGCCAATCCAGGAAGCGCCGCCACGCGTGATTTGTGAATTCGTTGTGAACCCTCCAGTCATTCCTGGCTGCTTTGAAGATTTCCAGGTATTTGAAGGGTCGGGATCGGTTTGAAAGTAAATAATCCGACGCGCGGGGATCTTTCAGAGTCGACGCAAGATCAAGATGATGCCCCGTATGAACAAGCAAGGTTGACCAATCACCTCTCTGCTCCAGGTGGTCAGCGATCGGCATCAACATCAAAAGACCCTGGTAAGCAGAGGCGGCGATCGCCGTGTACTTACCTTCCTCCTTATGCAGGCTCGATATTGCCTCACTCAATCCATCAAATTCATGAGCATCGGACCGCTCCTGCTTGCTGGACCATTCACGCAGACGCCGCACAATTCTCCGAACCGGTGCTGGAACAGATCTCCGCAACAAACTCGAGACGCTCGTCCTTACTCGATCTCCGCGTTTGCCGGCCCAGGACACGGGGACGCCGAGAACGTTCGCATAGTAGGCGAATATTGCTTCCGGAACATCTGAGCGAACGGCGAGACTGTACCTGGCTGGTATTTCAGAAACGCCGGAAAGACTAATCTCTCCTGGTGAAGTGAGCTTGATTAATTGCTCGGCAACTCTCGCACTCGCCAGGGCTTCCCACAGAAAATGGAAGAGGGGAAACTGAAAGGCCTCGGCCATGTTGATACCTCGATAGGTCAGAGAGTCACGTAGCTCGTCATACCAGTGATCTTTCAGATTGGTGGCGTCTATTACTATCTGCCTGCGCATGTCTCCAGTAATGTAGTCCCACGTTCCGGTTACTTCATGACCCTGATTGCGCAAACGGATATAGGCAGGCATGCTCGATGTAAGAAAAAGATCTTCGCCCTGGTTGTCTTTAACCCGATCTAAGTCGCTGTCATCTCGGATGAATACTATCCGTCTAGCATGTTTGTCGTGGGGTTGTTGCATCGCCTGGAGATATCAGTCTTCCATCGAAATCGCTTTCATCGAGAATAACGACCGGGAATCGGGCCCCTTCATCTAACCTTTCAGTTCCGCTCCGATCGTCGGGAGCTCGCGGTTCCGGTCAAAGGGCAAGCCTGCGGAACAACCGTTTTGCGACGCCAGCGAAACCCTCTCGTTTGAGAGTCTCTCCTATTGACCTTTCCATCATTGCCCAGTAGAAAAGACTGGAATGCTTCGCGGTTGACTGCGCCGCCACAACCTTGTGTATCAAGGGATGCTCGCCTTCCCTCGGAGGAACTCTCCCCTGCAGTCGTTCTCCGATTAAGGGTGGCACCTTTGCCAGTTCCTCCGGAGACAGCAGCGTGTCGCAATCGCCCGACGGAGCGCCAGTCGCGCAGGCGAGTCCAACGAGGGCTACCACACCCGCATTACCGTTGAGATTTTCCTGGCGACCGTGCCATGTCTCTGAGAGAAACAGATAAACATCGCCTTTCTTCCCGCTGGCGGCCCGGAAGCGCGAATTGAGCTTGCGTTCGAGAACGCGATTAGCCAGGCGGAAAGTCCGTATCAGAGGATGAACCGGACTCCCATCCCGACTAAGAAGGCAACATAACTGAGGGTCGTAAGGAAACTCGTGTGATCCCAAAACCATTTTCGTCGAGCCATTGTCTCCCTCCGGAATGTCCGAAAGTAGAATGCCGATGGTTGCCCCACCCCGACCATCCCGGTGCCAGCGCTGGCCGGCCAGGCCATCCAGTTGTCTATCCCTTTCGCCTGTCATCCGGCGACAGAACAAAGTCAGGAGTCGATAGTCGTGACCTGCAAGTCTCTCCAGGAGGCTCCCAAATACAGGATCAGTGATCAGTTTCAGCATCATCCCGTCGAGTGCTGGGCTCTTGCCCCAGCAGTCGCTCAGGCCATGAGCGTATCGACTCAGATCACTGTTGCCCGCAGCGCCTTCAAAGTGGTGCCAGGCCGGAGACGTTTGCCGATCGGCTCCCACTGCGGCCCGCTCTTGCAGGTCCAGCTCCAACCATCTGTTAATTTCGCTGCGCGCCTGATCTGCCTCTTCGGTCGAGAAGAACCCGCGCAGCATCAGTAACCCGTCCCGCAGGATCTCTTGCTCGAGCCCTTCGAGCTTCACCTCGGCGCTTGGATCGCTGGGTGCTGCTACCAACCCTTGATTGGGAAAATTGGAAAGGTCACTTGGGTCTTGCAATTTTGATCACTCAGCCTGCCGTGGGATTCGACTAATAGCATCAACAACTCTCTCAAGGTCACGGTTTGATAATCCTGCCGAGCACGGCAAACTGAGAGCCCTCCTATGCACAAGGTCCGCAGTCTCCACATGATATGCCTGGCACGACTTGTAAACCTTGGATTGATGTAGCGGTTGCCAAAGAGGCCGAGTCTGAATCTTCTGTTGCTCTAAGCATCTGAGAAGGCCACGGCTGCTCATGCCGCAGGTCTCTTCGTCTATTAACACCGTGTATAGCCAGTAGATGCTTTGTGCCCACTGGGCCTGACGCATGGGAGTGATTCCAGGGACGGCAAGCAGGGCTTTATCATAAGCCGCCGCAATACTGCGCTTGGCAGCGATGAGCATTTCCAGCTCCTCCAACTGCGCACAGCCCATAGCCGCTTGAATGTTGGTGAGGCGATAGTTGTAGCCCACTTCATCATGGATGTACTCGACTGGATCCTCTTTAGCCTGGGTCGTCAGGTGTTTCGCCCTTCGCGCCCACGCTTCGTTATCGGTGACGATCATTCCGCCGCCGCCAGTAGTGATGATCTTGTTTCCATTGAAACTGAAACAAGCAATATCGCCCAGGCTGCCAACTCTATTCGAGTTGTACTTTGCGCCCAGGCTTTCTGTGGCATCCTCGATTACAGCCAGTTGGTACTTGCGAGACGCGCTCAAAATCGGATCCATATCTACTGGATGCCCGAGGATGTGCACTGGAAGGACGGCCTTGATGCGTCGGCCTGTCGTCTTATTTCGCAGTTCGCCATTGATCCACCGGCATTCATAGTCAAGAAAGTCCGTGACCTTCTGGGGATCCATTTGCCAGAAGTCCGCTTCGACGTCGATGAAGACTGGCCAGGCTCCCACGTAACTTATCGCGTTAGCCGGAGCAATGAAGGTGAGTGCGGGAATTAGAACTTCGTCGTCGGGTTCAACACCGGCCACGAGGAGAGCGATATGGAGGGCAGCGGTCCCGTTGACTGCGGAGACGGCGTGCTTAACGCCGGCGTATTCCGCCAGTTCGCGTTCGAACCGATCAACGAAGGCGCCTCCCGATGAAACCCAACCCGTGTCGAGGCATTCCTTAATGTAAAGCCATTCGTTCCCATGGATTTCGGGAACAGAGAGTGGAATAAAATCCGCGGGTGCAGGGGCTCCTGGCTCAAATATTGTAAACATCGACTCGATACCGATCCAGATGCTGACGCATCCACTCGATGGTCTGCGTCAGCCCGTCTTCTAAAGTTATCGCCGATTCCCATCCCAACAGACTTCGCGCCAGCGTGTTATCGGCCAGAAGGCGGTCTACTTCACTTTTTTCGGGACGCTCCCGTTGTCGGTCGCTTTCTATCGTGATCGTCCGTCCACACAGGCGGGCAATCAACTGCGCCAGGTCGCCAATGCTGATTTCGCGCGCTGAGCCCAGGTTAATCGTTTGTCCTACCGCCTCCGCCGTGGCAGCAGCCTTCACAAATCCCTCCACAATATTGGTGACGTAATTCAGATCCCGAGTTGGATGCTGGTGGCCAAGCCGAACAACGGGGCCGCTCAAGCACTGACTGATGATGGTTGGAATTACGGCGCGAGCTGATTGCCGGGGTCCAAATGTATTGAAAGGTCGCACGATTACGACAGGCAAGTTAAAGGAAAGGCAAAATGCCTCAGCCATTTTATCGGCGCCGATCTTGCTCGCCGAGTATGGCGACTGCCCTTGCAATGGATGGGCTTCATCGATCGGCACATAGCGGGCAGTTCCATATACCTCGCTGGTAGAAGTTTGGACGACTCGCTCAACGCAGGCCTCGCGCGAAGCCTGCATTATGTTCAGCGTTCCTTCGACATTCGTACGCACATATGAAGCAGGAGCATGATACGAGTAAGGAATCGCGATAAGTGATGCCAGGTGGAAAACAATCTCGGCACCGTCGATGGCTCGCTTAATGATATCGCGATCACAGACATCGCCGGCAATGAACTCGATATCGTTACGAACGGGAGACTCGTCGAGCCAGCCCCAGGTACCCTGGGAATCGTAGCGCACCATTGCTCGGGTCGTGGCGCCGAGATTCACTAGTCGCTCTGTGAGGTGACTGCCAATGAAGCCCCCTGCCCCGGTAACCAGTACTTTCTTACCGACCCAGTTCACCTTACGACTCTCCCCTTTTTGAAATCATCGTGAGCTTGTTCATAGTCAATCGGGCTGCCGATATCAAGCCAGTATTCCAAAACCGGAAAACTTACGACGCGATGGCCCTCATCCAGGACGCGCTGGATCAAATCCGTCATGTGAAAATGCTCGCCGTTTGGAATGTACCGATACACGTGCGGCTCCAGCAGATAAATCCCGGCGTTCACCAGAAAATTTAGCAGCGGCTTTTCCACCACGGCCCGTACAAAAGCACCGTCTCCTTCGACCACCCCAAAAGGAACGTTCAAATCATACTTGCGCACCGCCATCGTCAACATCGCTCGGTGCTCCTGATGATAAGCAAGCATGGCGCGAAAGTTCACCCGCGTCAGAATGTCGCCGTTTATGACCAATAGCGGTCCCTGGGGCTCCTGCATGAGCCCCAGGGCTCCGGCTGTACCCAGGGGAGTGTCTTCGGTTACGTAATTCAACTCAACACCAAAGCTACTGCCATCGCCGAAGTGCTCTCTGATCTTCTCAGACTTGTGATAGGTAGTAACGTTGACGTGGCGGATGCCCACCTCACGCAATTGCTCGATCATAAGTTCCATCAGCGGACGATCGCCTACCGTTAGCATCGGCTTGGGCGTCTCTTCGGTGAGAGGCCTGAGCCGACTACCCGAGCCGCCGGCCATGATCACGGCTTGCAGAGGCAACACCTGATCAGGCAGCAACTCATCAAGGGTAATCAGATTCACCAAGCGACCGTCTGGATCAAGCAAAGGTATTTGCCGGACCACATTTTCCTGCATCAACCGAAGGAGAATCGATTGCTCTGTTCCAGCCAGTGCCGTTATGGGTTTGGGATAGGACCATTTTGTCTTGAGAACGAGCAGCTCGCTGACCGGCGCCCCCAGATCCTGATTGCTCAGAAGAGCCCGGCGCACATCGCCATCGGTAATTGTGTCAAGGAGTCTTCCTTCTTGATCAGTAACCAACGCGATCCCGCAGCCACTTCGATCAATCGAGGCCACCACCTCTCGGATGGATCGATCTACCGGCACGCATAGCTCATGAAGATTGAAGGTCATACTCTGCTCTTATGGAAAATAATTCCGGTCTTACGACACTTGATGCCTTAACTTCCAATCGTCGCCCACTTTCTCCCACAAATGAGGAGACCGGAACTCGTCACACAATTCGCGAAACTGCTCTGGCTGTATTTCAAGGTAATCCAATATTTCCTTCAGGTAACGTTCTGGATACTCACCGTCGAATCGCCGGACTAACGCGATCCCCTCTTCGCGGGTCAAGTGTTTATTCCTGATCTCCTGCGAGGCGTCATACGATGCCCGACCAAGTCCGAACTTGATATGCGTGGTGTAGTAGTGAAGATCATCGATCTTGTCGTCAATGCTGTTGTACTTGCTGTAGGTGCCTTCGGTCCGAAACGGCCGGGCCTGAAATCCGGTGTGCTCCACGGCATAATAGTAAGCTTCCTGCGGCGTCCATTTGAAGTAGTAGCCAAGATAATGAACCTCGATTCTGGCTTCCTCAAGTTCCTTGTAGTCCGCTGGGAAATAAGCTGCCAGGTCATTCAGCGAAAGCGAATGCTTCTCTATTAGTTCGGGGATCGAAACGCCGCCGAGATGGATTTCTGCAAGGTTTTGCATCGAGTAGTACGACTTGTCCCGAAGTGATGACTGAGTTTCAGCAATGGGGTTGCCATATTCTGCTTCCGGTTCGCCATAGAAGATCAACGGCACTTTGTACTTGAGCGCGATCTTGGGAGCCAGATTTTTCTGCCCAAGAATAAATGTCTGAAACGGATGAAGAAGATTTTCGATCCCCAGTTTCGTTAATAGCCGATGGACCCGGCCGTTTGGCTTGAAAGTGACATTGTCAAAGCCGCCTATCTCGATCCAGTTGAGAAAATTCTGCCAGCCATAGTCAGTGTAGAGAATCGGAGGCCAGGTAATGGTCAGCGGGTGCATGCCGTATTTGTACTTGAGCAGGTGCGCGGCGTAGGCGCTGTCTTTACCGCCGCTGCCGGGGACAATGCAGTCGTAGTAACCATCATTGCGGCGGTACTGATCCAGAACTTCCAGCAGTTGCCGCTCTCGAGATTCCCAATCAATCTCGTCCTTTTTGTCTGCATAGCGACACGCATCGCAGATTCCTTCCTCGTCAATGTGCAAGGTTGGTGTAACGCGATCACGTTTGTGCTTGAATTCCGGAAATGATGATGGCCGTTGATTTGACATCACACAGCGTTGGCAAAACCTAACCTCGCTGGGCAGCCCGTAATAAGCGGCCGGTTCGTTACTCATGCTGATTGTTTCTCTCCTGGGCTATTCGGCGCATCTTGATTTTCTGATCAAGGACGCCAGATTCCTATAGATTCTTAGACCCTCAACCCCGCTGCGTTCTGGATGAAACTGGAACGCAAAAATGTTCGCGGATTTCAAGCTCGAGCAAAACTCAATGTGACCATACTGAGAAACTGACAAAACCACATCCGAGGCGTCAGGCTTAGCATGATACGAGTGGACAAAATACATGAACTCTCCATCGGCCAATCCCTCGAGAGGCGAGTTTGTCCACGCCTCTCCGTTCGTGGTTGTGCCGGCAGGGGCTCTACCACCTGGGGGACGATAAATATTGTTCCACTCGATTTGGGGGACCTTTAACTTTGTAGAGCCTTCAACTGGATTGTCGAATTTCACTACTGACCCTTCGACAAACCCGAGTCCCCGATGCCTGCCAAACTCATGACTCTCGCTCATCAGCAGTTGCATCCCGAGACAAACTCCGATCAATGGCTTTCCAGAAGAAACTACATCGTGCAGGGGGCTAATCAAATCCAATCGTCTTAAAGCGTCCATTGCATCGCCGAAGGCTCCCATTCCGGGCAGGATAACCGCGTCTGCATTGAGGATTTCTTCTTGAGAGCTGGTGACCGTTGCGTTCATGCCCGCATGCTCACAGGCATGTTTGACGCTGAACAAGTTGCCCAGTCCGTAATCAAGAATTGCAATTCTGAGCGGGTCAGCGCTAAGCATTCGCCACCACCTGTTGAATTCGCCGGCACCCAATTCCGTGGCTAACCAGGTGGTCTTTGATCTCGGAAAGAGTTACCCCCCGCATTCCCGAGAATTCCTTTCCTCTTTTCAGGAACTCAATGTTGCCTTCGCTCTTGAAATCCTCTGATTGGTAAGCACGCTCTTTAATGAAATTGTAATGGACAATGGAAGCTATGCTTACGGCGTCGGCTTTGCCATCCTGAATTACGTCGAGAATATGACCAAGTTCACCGGCGCCACCACTGGCAATCACTGGCACGGGAACTGACTCCGCGATTCGCCTCGTTAACTCCAGATCAAATCCCTTCCCGGTTCCTTCACTGTTAATCGAGGTTACCACAAGTTCACCGGCGCCCAGATCCACCGCCTGGATGGCCCATTCGAAGGCGTCCATACCGGTCTTTTGCCGGCCATAATCAACGTAAGCCTCATAGGCTCCATCCGGCTTCTTAATAGCCTCGATGGAAACAACAATAGTAGATGATCCGAATGCTCTGGACGCTTCACGAATCAGTTCTGGGCGTCCAACCGCCGCAGTATTGATTGAAACCTTATCCGCGCCGGCGCGCAATACAGTCCGTATGTCGTCTACGCTTCTGAGGCCGCCTCCGACCGTCAAGGGAATAAAGATCTCTTTCGACGCCCTCTCGACAATCTCCAACAGGCTATTACGACCATAGAGACTTGCCACCGCGTCCATGTAAAACAGTTCGTCCGCGCCGTTCTCATAATAGTAACGCGCAAAGTCTTCAGGCTTTCCGAGGACTCGCAACCCTTCGAAGTGAATTCCTTTCACCAGATTGGGGCCTTTTATGTCGAGCCTGGGGATAATACGAACGTTCAAACTCTCATTTCTCCCGATTGATCAGAACACAGCCGCATGGTGTATCGGTCTTACACCGGCCGGGCCGGAACACCCACCACCGTCGTCCGCGCGAGGACATCTCGGACGACCACTGCTCCCGCTCCTACAATGGCCCACTTGCCGACATTGATGCATTGCCGTACGGTGGCGCCGGCACCGATGTGAGCACCGATGCCGACTTGAACCGTGCTGGCCAGACATGCCCCTGTGGCTACATGTGCATGATCGCCGAGCACACAGTCGTGTTCAATAACGGCGGCGCTGTTCACGATGACATTTGCTCCGACCTGCGCCCGGGCATTAACGACGCTCATCGGCAAGACTTGAGAGCCCGGCCCGAGTATGGCCCACTGAGAGCAGACCGCGGACGGGTGAATAATCGTAAGCGGTCTCAAATTATGCGAAAGTCCCAATTCAAACAGCCGCTGTCGTGGCCGATTGTCACCAGTTGATCCCACTCCAACTACAAAGCAATCTGCGCCTCGTTCCGCCAACTCAGGCAACAAATCGTCATCGCCGAGGATGCGCACCCCCAGCAGTTCCGTGCCCCAGCGCGCACTATCGTGATCCAATATCGCAAGCGGCGCAACGTAGCCACCGGCGCGCAGGCTGTCGATCAAAACGCACGCATGTCCTCCGCCCCCGAGGATGACGCATGTGCCGGCGTCCTCTTTCTTCATTGTGCTTCGCCCGCTGTCCTGCCTGGCAGGTCGTAAAAATGCTTTTGTATCAATCTCTCGTCCAAAACAGCCGTCTTAAGACGGTCGACGATCTTTTCGGCGGCCTGACCGATCCCGTAGGGATTGACCAGCGTGCTCAGGCTTTCGCGGAACGTTGTCTGAGTGGCTCGCCTGATGCCCTCGGAAATCTCATCCATCCCATAGCCGACATCGATGACGTTTGCCGCTCGCACTCGTCCTTGTTGACGTGTTCCAATATTAACTACAGGGAGCTTGAATGAAGGAGCTTCAATGATTCCGCTCGATGAATTACCAAGCATCGCCGCGCCAATAGCCATCAAGCTGAAATATGCTTCAGTACCCAGGTTATCCACAATCCTGGCGGACGATCGCCCTTTGACGAATTCTGCCAACATCGGCGAGATAACGCGACCACCAGTATCAGCATTAGGCAGGGTGAACACGATCGGGAGATCGAACCTGCTCAAGGCAGCCAGCAATTCTCCGATTTGCCTGCGGGTCTCTTCATATTCAAGTGTGACGGGATGGAAAGTAACCAGCAGCGGCGGATGATCTAGCGGGAAGTCTAACCTTTTCGCGAGCTCCGCTTTGCCCAGCAGCTTGGTCTCCTTCAGATTATCCAGGCCGGGCGCTCCTGAGATCACCACTCTCCAGGGCTCTTCACCGAGTTGGACGACGCGGTCACAGTATTCCTGCGTTGATACGAAATGAAGATGGCTTAACTTGGTTAACGAGTGGCGCAGCGCATCGTCGATGGCGCCCTCTGTCAACTCTCCGCCATGGATATGGGCGACGGGTATTTTGAAAGGCAGTGCCGCAACAGCCGCGGCGTGCATTTCAAAGCGATCGCCAAGGACCACTAGAATGTCCGGTCGGTGGCGAGCGTACGCCTGGGCCATTCCCATGGTCCCCAAGCCCATCGACCCCGCTATCCCCTCCGGCGAGTCCGACGAAAGCAACATCTCTATTCGGTCGCCTATGGGGTAACCGTCAGCCTCAATAGTCTTAACCGTGGAACCGAATTCCGCCGACAGGTGCATTCCGGAAACAATTAGATGAAGTCCAAGGTCCGGGTCGGCCTGAATTCTTCGTAGAACTGACTGGTAGATGCCGTAGTCAGAGCGGGCAACCGTTACGACACCAATTATTCGCAAGACAAACTACTCCTTGAGCAGGCGTAATCGAATCTGATCAGCGACAACTTCGTTCTCATCATCCTCCGGGAAGAGTTAGACTTCATGGCCCAGGGTTGTTAGCCCGTCGCAGAATAAGTACGCCCGGAAGGATAACCCCATCCAGCCCCGACTCGACCAGCGTTTTGATCGCATCCGCGACGTTGCAAACTATGGGATCGCCATGGAGGTTTAGAGAGGTGTTAAGCAACGCTCCTACTCCGGTTCGGCTCTCGAACGCCTTGATCAACTCATAGTAACCGGGATTCAACTTCCGAGTGACCAATTGAGGGCGCACGGTGAAATCAGCAGGATGAATGGCCGCCCTAATGTCTTTTCGGGCCCGCGGCGTGCTGTCGAAGGCAATGGTCATGTAAGACGCTTGCAGCTTCTTCGGATTTATCAGGTAATCATCAGCTCGCTCTTGAAGTATCGATGGCGTGAAGGGCATCCAAAAATCGCGGAACTTGATCTTCTGATTAATCAGATTAAGGTTTTCCGGTTTCGAAGGGTCGCAGAGGATTGACCGGTTCCCCAGCGCCCTGGCGCCAAACTCCATTCTACCGACGCATCTTGCCAGCACCTTCCCCCCGGCCAGCAGGTCCGCCAGGAGCTCGACGTTCGGGTCGTCTATCACCGCGTAG
>Ga0137362_10002399_pt1 | contig 12168 bp, 9 predicted proteins | sample MadtaG_2_FD_104801 | JGI IMG/M metagenome (GOLD analysis project Ga0137362, IMG submission 104801) | Vadose zone soil microbial communities from Angelo Coast Range Reserve, California, USA - Mad1_100_16 metaG | ecosystem: Environmental > Terrestrial > Soil > Vadose zone | place: USA: California... | reverse complement strand
GGCGCCGTCCCGCCGCCCACGAAGGTCGGGCTCCCGCTGCTGGTGATGGTACCGCTCGTCATGGCGCCGTCCTTGTTTCCGCAGCTGGTGTCGGCGGCGGCCGAGATGGTGACGGCGCTCCCGCTCGTGTGCACGTCGCCCTCGACCGTCAGCGCCGCCGGCGGGTTGAGCCACTTGACGTGCGCGAGCGAGGCGTGGACGTGACGCCGCGCGTTCTTCTCGGCGGCCGCCGCCGAGTACGTCGGATACCAGCCCACGGCGTCGACGATCCTCTCGTTTGGAGCCGCGCCGCTCGTGATGGTGAGGAAGAACCCGCCGGCCGACCCCATGGCGACGAAGGCGCTCCCGTCGTACGGGGCCGCCCCCGTGTTCACGGTGGCGCTCCCCAGCGCCCAGATCGCCTGCTCGACGCCAGACTCCGCCAGCGTCCGCGCCTGCGCCGCCCGGCTCTGATTGCTCGCGATGGTCGGCTCGCTCGTGGCCAGCACGGCGAAGGCGACCAGGAGCGACGAGAGCAGCATGAGCGCGATCAGCGCCGTGACGAGTGCCACACCCTGGGTGTCGCGGAACGGGCTCAACAGCCTACTCACAACCATCGCGCTCCTCCTCAAGGGCCGGCGCTGGCTCTGGCGCGCTCTCCGCGTGTCCGACGTCGGCACCGCAGAGCGTCCGGTCAGGCGACCCGACGACAACCCAAACAGCAGGACACGTGCCAGCCCCTCTTCGGGCCTAAAATCGCGAGGTTAGCCTCGGCCCAAGTGCCAAACCGGTCCAAGGCGAGCCGGGTTGGCACCATCGGGCTCGTGTTGGCACGAAGAGCCCGCGCCCCGCCTTCCGGGATTCCCGACCGCGTCGCCGGTCGCCGTCTTGGTCGCATGAACGCGACCCGAGGCTTCGCCAACGAGGTGAAGCGAGGAAGTTCCAAGCGTTCCGAGACGCGGAAGGCGCTCCTCTCTCGAGAGCAAGCCGTCTCCCGCGAAAGCGAGCTGCCGAGTGAACGACGGGCTTTCGGTCTCGGAGCTTGCGGTCGGCGCCGAGCCGAGAGGATCTCGGACGTTCTCGGCCGACGAAGTGGACAAGCGGGAGTCGGCCCGCGGCCCTCTGACCGCCGACGCTCTGCGGTGCGTCGCCGTCGCCGCGACCGAGGGGCGACGCGACAGCCTGCCCGCGCCGTGACGCTCTATCGCGCTCGGCCGAAACGCTTCCCTCCCCGGCCTCCGACCCCCGTCTCCTCATCCCGTCGACTCTCCGGGAGGCTCACGGGGTCGGTCCCCGAGCACGCCGCTCGACGGCACCGACGGCACGCGCGAGCGCAGGGAGCGAGGCCATCCTTCGAAGGTGGCGAGCTCGCCGAGCAATCAGAATCAGAGCGGAGGACTGAAAAGACGAACGACCGTGCGGTCTAGCGAGCGGTCACTGGATCGTGGAGCGCCCTCTCAAGATTCGACCTCGCTGCAACGGTCAATGACGAACCCGTCGGCGCCCCTCTGCGTAACCCGAGCGCGAACCGTCACGCGCGAGCCCGGCGATACGTCCGCATTTGACAGACACCAGGCAAGGATCCGAACGCCTTCGCTATCTCGGAACTCGATGCGCAGTAGCCGATCCGCCCGCGTCGTGCTTTCGACTATACCCGTCCACGTCACCTCGTAATTCCGGTAGTATCGGTCGAGCGCGTCAGTTCCCCCCGGATGAGACCGGAGCCACTCCTCGAGCTCACGAGCCGAAAGACCCCGAGGCGGGGAGGCAACCTCCTCACCCGCCCGAGCCGCAGACACTCCCGGTGCGGACGCCGTCGATCCGCCGACCCTTTCCGTCTCGCGGGTCGCCGCTCCACGGAGGGCAGGAGACGACTTGACGATCGACGGCCGAGAGAGATAGGAGTACCACCCGGCGGCTCCAAACAGCGCGGCCACGACGACTCCGCTGACGGCCAACCTCCGGGGCCAGCGCGCCGGCTCGACCTTCGTCGTCGTCTGCAGGCTCGCACTCGGTCTGCGGACCCCTCGCGCCGGGGACGCGGTCGCCTTTCTTGCCTGACTTGGCTGTGCCGAGCGTTTCGGAGCCGCCATGACACCTCCCTCGAATAGTAGCGCACGTCGCGGCAGATTGTGAACTGGGCGATGAAGGCGTTGCTCCGGCCCTGGCGATCGGCGACGCGGGGCCGGCGCAGACCTCGCGCCGAGACGGCTTGCTGCGCTGCGGAGCCCGCTGGCTGGCTGGGCGGACCGGGCGGATGGGGCGGATCTTCAACTGCCGCTCGCAAGGACGTCAAGCGACCGTCCGCAGGAGGCGCGCGGCCACACAGGCCGGCAGCGGGCGACTTACTGCTCGGCGGGCGAGCGCCCGGTCTTGGTGACCGTGGGTCGCTCGCGCCGAGCAGCCGGCCGACCCGAGTCCGGCAGCGGGGACTTCGAACCCTACCCGCGGCCGACACCCCTACTGCACGGAGAAGGCGGCGTGAAGCCGGAGAGATCCACCGGGAGCGCGACGCCGATCGGGGCCGCCGTCGAGGTCGCGAAACAGCCGCCATTCCAGGTTCGGGCCACAATCGTGTGTGTCGCGTCGTGCGTGATGAAGGTTCTTGTACCACGCGGCCTTGCCGCTGACCACCGTTTGCTAGAACATCCCCGCCGACAGCAGGTACGGGGTGGTCTTGCAGGCCGAGTCCGGGTAATAGAAGACCGGAAAGGCGGACTGCGTAAAGCCGGCTGGGCCCACCGGCAGCAGGACCCGGTCCGCACCCTGGGCCGCCGGGGGCGCCGCAACGCGCACCGGGGGCGTCCCCGGAGTCGAAGAGCACCCCGACTGTCTTCTGGCTCGCAGCGACGACCATGAGTCCGCCTGGACCGGCCGGGCCCTGCGTACCTTGTGCCCCCTGGGGTCCAGCGGGGCCTACCGATCCTTGTGGTCCTGCCGGACCCTGAGGCCCCCCGGGCCCGTGAGTCCCTGAGGGGCCTTGAAGTCCTGAAGGCTCAGCGGGGCCTGTCGCTCCTTGGGGCCCCCTTGACGCCCTCAGGGCCGGCGGGGCCGGTCGGCCCCTGTTGATTCCATACGGCGCAAGCCGAAGGTGCCCGCCGGCGCGTCGGCTTCGGAGAAAAAAGGTGAGTGTGCGGTGGGACGCCGCCGGGCCTCGACCCTGAGGCCGCCAGGCAGGCCGTCGACCAGGCCGCCGCGCGGTAAATTCCCGACGCGCCTCACCCCTGGAACGGGCTCGGCCGGGCGGATCCCTTCTCCGCCGCCTGGATCTGCGCCCACGTCTCGTCCTCGATGTAGACGCCGTTGCCGCGGCGGTCGGCCTCCGTGCGGGCCTCGGGCTCGCCCGGGATCAGGATCCCCTTCGAGTTCTCGATGAGCGGAGCCGACTTCACCCAGGCGAACAGGTCCTCCGCCTGCCGGTAGAACGCGTCGAGGGGAAGAAAGCGTCGGACGTCAATGACGACAATCAGCGTCCCGTTCCGGACGGGACCGACCTTGGCGGAGGCGGCGCCGGTGCCGGAGAGGATCCCGGCCAAGACCTCCACGGCGAGCGCGAGGCCGTAGCCCTTGTGCTCGCCCATCGGCAGCAGCGAGCCTCTCGGCTCGGCATAGTACTTCTGCGGATCGGTCGACGGGTGCCCCTCGCCGTCGAGCATCCAGCCGGGCGGCGCCTGCTCCTTGCGGTTGAACTTCACGCGCAGCTTCCCCTCGGCGACGACGCTCGTGGCGAAGTCGAGCAGCATCGCCGCGCCGCTCCGCCCGGGGACGCCGACGGCGTGGGGGTTCGTGGCGAGCCGGCGCGCGGCGCCGCCCCACGGCGCCACGCCGAGGGCCAGCGGCGCGTTGACCCACATGAGCCCGATCATCCCCTGGCGGGCGGCCAGCTCGACGTAGTCCGCGAGGCGGCCGACGTGGTTCGTGTTGGCGAGCGCGACGGCCGCGAGCCCCTGGGCGCGCGCTTTCTCGATTGCTAGCTCCATGCCGCGGCGGGCGACGACCTGGCCGAATCCCTGGTCGCCGTCGATGACGGCCGTCGTCGGCGTCTCGTTGTGCACGCGGATCGTCGGCGTCGGCTTCGTCGTGCCCTTCTCCATGGACGTCACGTACTGGGGGATCCGGATCACGCCGTGCGAGTCGTGGCCGCGCAGGTTGGCGCGGACGAGTAGGGTCGCGATCCAGGCCGCGTCCTCGCGGGGGACGCCGCGGGCGGCGAAGATACGGCCCGTCAGCTCCTCGAGATCTTCCGCCTTTACGATGGGCATGGTTCAGGCTCCTTGGTTCGACGCGGGTCCCGGCGCCGGGTGCTCAGGGTAACGGAGCGGTCGCACACGGGCGAGCTCCGGTGTCACGTCTCAATCTGCGTGACCGCCCGAGCCCTGAACCCCGACTCGGGTCGCCACGACCCGCGCCGAGGAACCCGCGACTCGACCGAGTCCTCGGGAGGACGCCTCCCCTGCGGCGGGGGCAATCGCGCCAGGTCGCGCAACGCCAGGGCCGTGACGGCCCCAGCCGCGGCGGCCCGGGACCGTCCACGACGATGAGACGCCGCGCGCACCCGAGCCTGACGGCCTCCGCGTCGCCCGCGGCCGATCCGGCCGGCGATCGCGCTCGATCGCCCGAAGCCGCCGGCGCCGCGGGACCGCCCCCCGGTCACGCCCAACCGCCGGTCGTTAGTGGGGGACACATCCGCACGCATCCGCCCCCGCTTTGGCGACCATCCCGTCCTGCGGGGCGGTCGCCCCGCTGACGCCGATGGCGCCGATGACCTTGCCGTCGACCCAGAGCGGCAACCCGCCCTCGAGCGGCAAGGCGCCCGGTAGCCCGAGCAACGCCGTGCGGCCGCCCGCCACCGCGTCCTCGAAGACCTTCGTCGGCCGCTTGAACGCGGCCGCGGTCCCCGCCTTGCGGATTGCGACGTCGATGCTGCCGTACTGGGTCCCGTCGCGGCGGGCGAGATAGACGAGGTGACCGCCCTCGTCGACGATGGCGATCGCCACCGGCCAGCTGTTCTCGGCGGCTTTCTGCTCGGCGGCCTCGGCGACCTTCTTGGCGAACTCGAGCGTGACAGCCTTCCTGTCGATGAGCGGGCCCGTCACCGGCGGCTCGGCCTGTGCGGCTGTGCTCGCAAACACCGCGGTTGCCAGGGCCAGGATCAACGCTTTCATCGTGTCTTGTCTCCGGGGCGCGCGGGCCGCCCTCTTCTGGGTGTGCGACGCAGGGCTTCCCATTACGGGCGCGGGTCGAGCAGCACGGGCTCGACGGCCTGCTCGCCCGACCGGACGCAGTCGGCGATGCCGACACCGCGGTAGGCGCCACCCGCGAGCGCCAGCCCCGGGTGGGCGGTGAGCATCCGATCGATCGCCTCGACGCGGCTCAGGTGTCCGACGAGGTACTGGGGCATCGCGGACGGATGTCGGCCGACGCGGGTCAGGACGGGCGGCGAGGTGATCCCGAGCGCGCGCTGGAGCTCGGCACGCGCGAGCGCGGCGAGCGACTCGTCGTCGCCGTCGAGCACGCCCGCGTCGAGCGCGCCGCCCAAGAAGACGCGCAGGAGGGCGTGGCCGGCGGGCGCCCGCCCGGGATACTTCACGCTCGAGAAGGTGCACGCCAGGATCGGACGTCGCTCGATCCGCGGCACCACGAAGCCGAAGGCGTCGAGCGGGCGCGGGATGTCGCTCCGCCGGTATCCCAGCGTGACCGTCGCCGACGACGCGCACGGAATCTGGCCGAGAAGCCGGGCCACCGCCGGGTCAACGCGGCGGAGGAGCCGCGCCGCCTCGTGCGGCTCGGAGGCGATCACGACCGCGTCGGCGGCGATGCCGCCGCCGTCGGCGAGGCCCACGCGCCAGCCGCGGCCGGCCCGCTCGAGCCCGCTCACCCGCTCCTTGAGCCGGACCGAGCCGGGCGCCAGGCGGTCACCGAGGGCGCGCACGAGCTCGTCCATGCCGTCTCGGAAGGTGACGAACAGGCTCCAGCGCGCGCCGCTCGTGCCGGCCGCCTCCCCGCCCGCGCGACGCGCCGCGCGCCAGAGCGCGAGCGTGACGCTCCGCTCGCGCCGCTCCAACTCGAGAAACCGGGGCATCGTCGCGGCCAGGCTCAGGGTGTCGGGGTCGGCCGTGTAGATGCCGGCAATCAGGGGCTGGGCGATCCGCTCGAGCGCCTCCCGCCCGAGCCGGCGCCGTACGAAGTCGCCGAGGCTCTCGTCGCCGCCGGCGCCGCGGGGCAGGACGAGGTCGAGCGCCAGCCGGAGCTTGCCGCGCCAGGAGAGGAGCCGCGAGCGCAGGAACGGCGCGAGGCGGGTGGGGGCCAGGAGCTGGAAGCCTTCCGGGAGCGGATGGAGCCGGCCGCCGAACAGCACGAAGATCCGGCGGAAGCGGTCGTCGGTCCTGACGAGGCGGTCCTCGAGGTCGAGCCGCCGGCAGAGCGCCAGCGCCCACGGCTTCTCCGACAGGAAGGAGTCGGGCCCCGTCTCGACCAGGAAGCCGTCCACGTGCTCGGTCGCGATGGTGCCGCCGAGCCGCGGCCGTGCCTCGACGAGCGTCGTCTCGACGGCCGCCCCGCGCTCCCTCGCCAGCTCCGACGCGCGGTGGGCGGCGGCCAGCCCGCTGACGCCGCCCCCGACGACGACCAGCCGTCTCACGCCCGCATCACCAGGTCGGCGAGCAGCTCGATGAACTTCGGATGATCGTTCACCGCCTGCGCCCGGTGGAGCCGGACCCCGCACGCCTCGGCCGCCGCGCGCGCCTCGACGTCGAGGTCGTAGAGCACCTCGACGTGATCGCAGACGAAGCCGACGGGGACGACGACCACGTCGCGCTCGCCGTCGTTGGCCAAGCTCCGGATCACCTCGCCGATGTCCGGCTCGAGCCACGGCTCACGCGGGCTCCCGCTCCGGCTCTGATAGGCGAGGCTCCAGCGCTTGTGCCGGAGTCGATCCGCCACGCGCTCCGCCGCCAGGCTGAGCTCTGCCACGTAGGGAGAGGCCTCGGCCATCGGCACCGGCACGCTATGGGCGGTGAAGACGAGCGGGGTCCAGGCGCGCCGGTCGGGCGCGACCTCGGCGAGCGCCGCGGCGGCGCGATCCGTGACGGCCTCGATGAAGAGCGGGTGGTCCGACCACCCGGGGGCGAACACGACTTCGGGCGCTCCGGCGACCTTCGCCCGCGCCGTCGCGACGTCCTCCTGGTAGCGCTCCCAGGAGGCCTCGGTGCGGAGCGAGGAGAGGATAATCCCGAGGGCGCGCCGTGCCCCGCCCCTCGCCATCGCCGCGAGCGTCTCGGCGAGGTAGGGATGCCAATGGCGCATGCCGGCGTACACCGGCAGCGGCCGCCCCCCGTGCGCGAGCGCGGCCCCGAGGGCGGCCGCCTGACGCTCGGTCAGCTCTCTGAGCGGGGACCGCCCGCCCGGCATCTGCTCGTAGTGGTGCGCGACCTCCTCGATGCGCTCGCGCGGGATCCGGCGGCCGAGCGTGACGTCGTCGAGGAAGGGGCGGATCTCCTCGCGGGCGGCCGGGCCGCCGAACGCGATCAGCAGGACGGAGTCGATCACGCGCGTGTCATCGGGGTCCGGCGGGGGACGGGTGGGGAGGCGCCGTCACGGGCCTCGTCACCCGCGACCGGCGGCGCGTGCGAGACGGGCGGCGATCGCGCCGCCTCATCGCTTCGACATGTCGTGAACCATGTCCACCAGGGCGATGACGTGGTCGACAGGCGTTTGGGGCAGGACGCCGTGTCCGAGGTTGAAGATGTGGCCGGGCCGGCCGCCGGCGCGATCGAGGATCGCGCGGACCCGGGCCCGGAAGTGCTCGGGGCGGGCGAGGAGGGCCGCGGGATCCAGGTTTCCCTGCACGGCCACGTCGGACCCGAGGCGGGCCCAGGCTTCGTCGAGATCCACCCGCCAGTCGAGGCCGATCACGTCGCCGCCCGCGCCCTTCATGAGCGGCAGCAGGGAGGCGGTGCCGGTGCCGAAGTGGATGACGGGAACGCCGGGCGTGAGGGCCCGGACGAGCGCCCGTGAGTGCGGGAGGACGAACTCGCGATAGTCGTCGGGCCCGAGCGCCCCCACCCAAGAGTCGAAGAGCTGGACCGCCTGCGCCCCCGCCGCGATCTGGCCGTTCAGGTACTTCGCGGTCACGTCCACGAGCACATCCATCAGTTCGTGCCACGCGGCGGGCTCCCGGTGCATCAGCGACTTCGTCTCGAGGTACTCGCGCGACGCCCCGCCCTCGATCAAGTACGACGCCACCGTGAACGGCGCCCCCGCGAAGCCGATCAGCGGCACTCGGCCGGCGAGGGCGCGGCGGACGATGCGCACGGTCTCGAACACGAACGGCGTCGCCTCCAGCGGATCGACCGGTACCAGGCGCCGCACGTCGGCGGGGGAGCGCACCGGCTGGCGGACCACCGGCCCCGCGCCGGGCGCGAACTCGAGCCCGACGCCCATCGGTTCGACGATGAGCAGGATGTCGGCGAAGAGGATCGCCGCGTCGACACCGAGGCGATCGACCGGCTGGAGGGTGACCGCCGCCGCCGCGTCCGGGTTCCGGCAGAGTTCGAGGAAGCCGAACCGCTCCCGCATCGCCCGGTACTCGGGCAGGTAGCGCCCCGCCTGCCGCATGAGCCAGACGGGAGTGAAATCGGTCGGCTGGCGGCGCGCGGCGCGAAGCAGGGGGGAACCGGCGGCTGGCACACGGACAGCGTACCCGCCGCCCCCCCTGGAATCAAGGATGGCGGGGGTTTATCATCGTGGCGCGGCGACCCCGACCGAGGAGGAATTTCATGCCGTTCGTCTCCGGTAAGCAGGCCTTCCTCGAGATCCTGAAGGACGAGGGCGTCAGCGTCATGTTCGGCAACCCCGGCACGACGGAGCTGCCGCTGATGGACGGGCTCGCGCGCGAGCCCGCCATCCATTACGTCCTCGCCCTTCAGGAGGCCGTCGCGATCGCGATGGCGGACGGGTACGCGCAGGCGAGCGGCGGCCTCGCCGCCGTCAACGTGCATATCGCCCCCGGCCTCGGCAACGCGATGGGCATGCTCTACGACGCCCGGAAGTCGGGCGCCCCCCTGCTCCTGACGGCGGGCCAGCACGACCAGTCGATGATCACCACCGAGCCGATCCTGTGGGCGGAGCTCCCGCCGGTGGCGCAGCCCTTCGTCAAGTGGTCGACGGAGGCGCGGCGGCTCGAGGACCTTCCGCGGCTCGTCCGGCGCGCGTGCAAGACCGCGCTCGCCCACCCGACGGGCCCGGTCTTCCTGTCGCTCCCGGTCGACGTCCTGAACGCTGAGCGCGACCTCGACTTCCTGGCGCCGACGCGCATCGACCCCCGGATCCGCGGGCCGCGCGCGGCCGTCCGCGACGCGGCGCGGCGCCTGGCGCGAGCGCGGCGGCCGCTGATCGTGGCCGGCGACTGCGTCGCCCACGGCGACGCCCTCGCCGAGCTCGCGGAAGTGGCGGAGCTGCTCGGCGCCCCCGTGATGACCGAGCCCGTGGCGAGCACCTGCAACTTCCCGTTCACGCACCCGCTCTACGCGGGGGCGATGCCGCGGCTCGCCCCGCAGATCCGCGCCGCGCTCGGGCGCCACGACCTGCTCTTCTCGGTCGGCGGCGACCTCTTCACGCTCTCCCTGCCCTCGGACGTCGACCCGATGCCGCCCGGGCTCGACGTGGTCCACCTCGACGTCGATTCCTGGGAGCTTGGCAAGAACTACCCCGCCGCCGTTGCGATCCTGGGCGATCCGAAGGCGACGCTCCCCGATGTGGCCGAGGCGCTGCGCACGGAACTCGGCGCCGCGGGGCATCCGGAGGCGGCGGCGCGGCGCGCGGCCCAGGGCGCGACCCAGGCCGCGCAGCGCGCGGAGCTGTCCGCGCGCGCGCAGACGGAGGCCGGCCGCGTCCCGATCAGCGCGCTCGCAGCCGTCCGGGCGCTCGCCGAGACCGTGGCCGACGACGCGGTCGTCGTCGACGAGTCGATCTCCTCGTCGGCGGGCGTGCGCGACTTCTTCCGCTGCCGGGACCCAAAGTCGTTCTTCTCCCTCCGGGGCGGGGGCATCGGCTGGGGGCTGCCGGCGGCGCTCGGCGTGAAGCTCGCCCTCCCGTCCCGCCCCGTCGTCGCCCTCGTGGGCGACGGGAGCGCGATGTACACGATCCAGGCGCTGTGGACGGCGGCCCACGAAGGGCTGGCCGTCGTCGCCGTCATCTTCAACAACCACTCCTACCGCATTCTCAAGCAGCGCACGCTCCTCCTGAAGGGCTTCTCGGCCGAAGACGACCACTACGTGGCGATGGACCTCGACCGTCCGTTCATCGACTTCGTCGGGCTCGCCCGCTCGCTCGGCGTGCCCGGCGAGCGCGTCGAGAAGACGTCCGACGTCGCGCCCGCGCTCGGCCGCGGCCTCGCCAGCGGCGGACCGTACCTGCTCGACCTCCGCATCGATCCCGCGTTCGAGCGGTGAGCATGCCGGGGCGGCTCGCCAACAAGGTCGCGATCGTCACCGGAGGCGGCTCCCGCGGCCCCGGCCTCGGCACCGGCAAGGCGACGTCGATCCTCTTCGCACGGGAGGGGGCCCGCGTGCTCTGCGTGGACTCGGCCGTCGAGCGCGCCGAGGAGACGGTGAAGGAGATCGCGACGGAGGGCGGCGAGGCCTCGGCCTTCGCGGCCGACGTCACGCGCGCGGCCGACTGCCGGGCCATGGTGGCCGCGGCGGTCGACCGCTACGGCGGTCTCGACATCCTCCACAACAACGTGGGCATCGAGTCGCGCGCGGGCATCCTGGAGGTCACCGAGGACGAGTGGGACCGGGTGATGGCGGTCGATCTCAAGAGCATGATGCTCGCCGCCCAGGCGGCCATCCCGCGGATGCAGGGCCGCGGCGGCGCGATCACCTGCGTCTCCTCGATCGCCGCGCTCCGCGGCCACCAGCGGACGGCCTACGCGGCCGCCAAGGCCGGCGTCCTGGGCCTCGTGATCACGCTCGCCGAGCAGCTCGGGCCGCGCGGCATCCGGGTCAACGCGATCGCGCCCGGCCAGGTGTGGACGCCGATGGTCGCCTACCAGGGCGACGAGGGGCGCGAGGCGCGTCGGCGGCGGACCCCGCTCGGGACCGAGGGTACGGCCTGGGACGTCGCCTGGGCCGCCGTCTACCTCGCGAGCGACGAGGCACGCTGGGTCACCGGACAGACGATCGTCGTCGACGGCGGGCTCACCCTCACGACCCGGTGATCATGCGCGCCGCCGTGCGTCCCCTGTCGTGCGTCGCGCCTGGCCCCGGGCGACCCGCGCGGCGACGGCGGGAGTGAGACGTGGCGGGAGCATTCGAGTGGCTGGCGACCGTCAGTGCGGCCCTCTTCGCCGGGGGCGCGCTCTACGTCTCGGTCGTCGAGCATCCGGCCCGAATGCGCGCCGGCGCCGCGGTCGCCATCGCGGAGTTCCGCCTGAGCTATCGGCGGGCCACGCCCTGGCAGGCGGGAGCTGCGGCGGCCTGCCTCGTGTCGGGCGGGCTGGCCGCGTGGCTCGCCTCGGACCTCGGCTGGGCCCTCGGCGCTCTGGCGACCGGGGCGGTCATCCCGTACACCCTCCTCGTCATGATGCGGACAAACCGGCGGCTCCTGGCGGGCGGGCCGCTCCCGGACGGCGAGGTCGTCGCGCTTCTCTCCCGGTGGGCACGGCTGCACTGGGTGCGGACCCTTCTCGGAACCCTCGGGCTGCTCATCCTGGTGTCGAGGGCCGTGGCGCGGTAGCGTCCCCGGCCCCGGTGGTACTGTGGAGGAAGCATGACTGAATCGAGCGGACTCATTCGTGGATTGGAGGGCGTGGTCGCCGCCGAGACGCAGCTCTGCGACCTCGACGGCGTCAACGGGCGGCTCGCCTATCGGGGCTACGACATCGCCGACCTCGCCCGGCAGGCGACCTTCGAGGAGGTCGCCTACCTGCTCTGGCACGGCGCCCTCCCGCGGCGGGCCGAGCTCGACCGCCTCCAGGCCGAGCTCGTCGCGGCGCGCCCGATCCCGGACGCGCTGACCGCCGCCTACCGGCTCTTCCCGAGGCAGGTCGACCCGATGCGGGCCCTCCAGGTCTCGGTGGCGATGCTCGGCATGACCGACCCCGATACCGCCGACGGCTCGCGCGTGGCCAACCTCCGGAAGGCCCTGCGCCTCACCGCCCAGCTCGCCACGGCGATCTGCGCCCACCAT
>Ga0137362_10002389_pt1 | contig 12183 bp, 5 predicted proteins | sample MadtaG_2_FD_104801 | JGI IMG/M metagenome (GOLD analysis project Ga0137362, IMG submission 104801) | Vadose zone soil microbial communities from Angelo Coast Range Reserve, California, USA - Mad1_100_16 metaG | ecosystem: Environmental > Terrestrial > Soil > Vadose zone | place: USA: California... | reverse complement strand
GTTTGCGATAAGCGTCGAACAGTCCGGGTAAATCGCTTCCGTGCAGCTTCTCGTGTTTCCAGCCGATGCCCGAGACGCACCAAGCCGCCAACGCTCGATACGTAAGAGTATTGGACTCGTTCGCGACGGCCGCAAGATTGTCCGCAATCGAGCGATTGCTGACCAGCCGACGTTCATGCTCGACCGACGGGTGATGGGTTGCGGTGGTGACTAGGTGTTCAGCGGATCGGCTCTTGGGTGCTTCGGCTAATAACCGCGCAAGATGTGCAACAATCATAACGTCTCCGCCGACTTGTCGCCGCCAGCTTGCATCCGTGCTCGCTGCAATGGTCATGGCAACATCGTCGACCGAGCCAGCCCCTATGTCCTCGAACGCGATGATTATGAAACGACGCCAGATCGCAGAGCCCTTTTGCGCCAGGAACGTCAGCGCGGCTCGCCGCGCGATATCGACTTCGCCTCGTCGGATCGATTTCTGAAGAAGGCTTTTGATGACCCATTGATCTGCAATGAGCGGTTCAAAAATAGGTGGTTCACAATCAAGGCCGATGGTCAATCGGTGTTTTGCTTCGGCAAGTACGTCGCTCATCAATGTCTCCGTGCGGTGAAACGCACAGCCGACGTTAACTTTGACCAACTAGAAGACAATAAAATTGCGAAATTAAAATCAAATAATGCGCAGAGATGAACTGAGCAAAGACGGCAACATTTCCGCGCGGATGCATCCACCAATACGTCCGTTATTCCCTCAAACCGCCGAATATCATCGACCGGACGGTGAACGCAGCAACCAAGTTGGTATTCTCGCTTCTGTAATGGTGGGGCCGCGCTCACAGCCGGAACAGCATCTATCTGCTGTCAACCCATCGCGAACGATCCGGCTGGTGCCTGTGGGATAAAGAGCTGCGATAACCCTGCAGAGGATTGATAACCGCTCTATCGCTTCTGAAGGGGCAGACTGTTACCGGCCCCGATCCGTCAGCCGGTGACAGTCCAGCCATTTTAGGGGACTCGGGGGGAGTTGCTAGGGGTATCAAGCGTGGTGGGGTCTAGGGGCGTCGGCATACTCCCGAAAGCGACCTTGGTTCCAGCAGAATCGGCCATCGTCTTCTGGCCTATTAGCCCAAGCAATCTTGCCTGACGTTCTTTCAGGTCGTTAAACATTTTCGTTACATATCCTGGGAAAGCCCTAGGGAATGGAAGAAGCGCTGTGTTCTTCTGCAGCGCTTCTTCGTGGTCGATTTCACCTTTCGGCGGGTTATCTGGCCAAGTCTTCATGACGGCCTTGTACGATGCTACATGCGCGAGCATATCGCCAAACGAGGCCGGCATGCTTGTCCCCTCGATCAAATGTGCATTTTCCGTGATCACCTTCTCGATGCGAATATTTATTGGCATAAAAACCTCCGACATCCAAAGGCGATATTCTCTTATCTCCTCTTCGCCGTAACGCTGCGTCGCATCCAAAAAGAAACCCTTATTATTCCGACGCTTCAACAAAGCATCGACCGCCTGCCCCCCGGCAGAGTTCAACGCGAACACGGGTCCATAAAGATACTGGAGTTGATCGCTCACGAACTTGAGCTCGCCCTTGCGTCTTTCGAGTCTCCAATCGTTCCAATAGGTTATGAAATATCCTACAATGCCAGCTGTAATCGGTAGGCCTATTGCTAGTGCTTGGCCAATGTCAGTCGACTGTTGGACCGCACCCTGTTGTTGGGCCGCAGCCGTCGAAACGATCATGATACACGGGGCCAGTAAACCCGAACCCATGCTCACTCGCCTTAACGTGGAAGTGGCTCTACACATCTGCGCACACTGTGAGCCTTGATTCGGGTGTGGTGGACATTGAAGCTGCGCGCAATCTCCCGCGCAAATAGTTCAATGTGCTGACCGCCCGCAACCTACTCGATCCGGTGTCTCATGTCTTCAGGCTTTCGGCGGGGGTTCGCGCTGGTTCCGACGTGCAGACCCGGTTTGGTCGAATTTTATGGCGCGGCCGGCCGAAACGGTTCACTGTTCAAAGTCGGGTGACGAGCGGGAACACCCGCAGAGTAACTCCCCAGGTTCCCCCTCTTGTTCCGTCTGGCAACAGGGAGGTCGGCCGTGGAAGAACTGTTTCGCTTCTCGGTTACCCGCGCTGTGGAGCGCCGCACCGAGCCAATGTTGGCACTCCAGCGACCGAAGAGCACGTTCCAGCAACAACTTATCGCCTTGGCATCGTCGCGAAGCTGGACCCGACTTCAGAACGCGGCGCTGACCTTCATCCAAGGCCGGGCCGCGTGGGCCCAGGCGCTCGCGGACCAACCCTCGTCAAAGCCCTGTGGGCCTTGCTCGCCGACCTTAATTCCTACCTGACAGCGCCGCAGCCCACGAAATGGCGATCGTTGATCCGCGACGCGGCGAAGCAGACGAACTCGACGCGTGCAGCCGAGCTTTGGACGAATTTGCTATTCCGCGATACCGGACTTCTCCAATTTGCAGTTGTCTGCACACGGGCGATAAATTTGTCCTTGGCCAATCTGCAGTCAACGCGCTTTCGCCAGGAGGATTCGACGCCTTTCATCGCGACGCTGATTTACCTCGCTCCGGTCACGACTTGTGCACCTTGCAAGATGCAAACACCGTCTCGCTTATCGGTTGGAGGACCGATAAGAAAGTTGGTCAGCGTTCATGACCAAGTGGGCCGGTTTGGTCGAACCGCCGACGCGGCCCGCGGGGCGTGGTCGATTCGCGCTTGCGAGCGAAACGGTTCAGTGCGAGCGTAACGAGCTCCATGAACCTCACAATCGTGCTGTGACCGGTTAGCACTGACGGAGCATGCGATGGCCGATCCCATCGTTCAGACCGACAACACGAACGGCGTGACTCCTGGTCGAATCGAGGGTGGTGTGTTCGGAGTAACGCCCGACGGCGCTGCGACGTACGAACTCCCGCTCTGGGTTCCGTTGGGCCGGCGCGGCATCCAGCCCGAGCTCGGGCTCAGATACCATAGCCGGGCCGGTAATGGGCTGCTGGGCGTCGGGTGGACACTGATGGGTCTCCATCTCATCGCGCGCAGCCGCAAGACTATCGCAGACGACAAAGCCGAAGGGCCCGTTCTCTTTGACAAAAGCGATCCGTTCGTTCTCGATGGCGAGCGGCTCGTTCTCGTCAGCGGCACGCACGGCGTGGACGGCGCGGAGTACTGCACCAAGCGCGATACCTTCACGAAGATCGTCCTGCACGACGTCGATTCGGCGCCGGACGGCCACATCCTCGGGCCGACTTGGTTCGAGGCCTTCCACAAGGATGGCCGCATCTTCACCTTCGGCGGCATCGGTGCGGGGGACCTCGGCTCGCGCTTCGAGGGGATCGCGCAGCTGTTTGAGCCCGTACCAGTACCGCCGACGACGCCCAACAAGCAGGCGCAGCAGTCGGTGCTCGCCACGAATTTGATGGTTCGCTACGCCTGGGCGCTGCAGAGCGTGAGGGACCGTTCCGGAAATACGCTCATCATCTACTACGACGGTTACCCGTTCGTCCCGGGGGCGCCGCCACCTCCTCGCGACTTCGTACCGACGCGAATCGAATACACGGCGTCACCCTCCGACGGAACTCCGGCGCTGCGGTCAGTGGATTTCGTCTGGGAAGATCGCCCGGACAAGGAAGCGCGGCTCTTGACCGGCTTGCGCATCCCGCAAAACAAGCGGTTGAAGCAGTTGCAGATGAGCGGGCCGGATCCGACGAGTACGGATCCCTACAACACGAGTGTCCTTCGCAGCTATTCGTTCGCGTATCAGAACAACAGCGTCAGCGGCCGAAGTCTGCTGACGAGCGTCCAAGAGATCGATCGCTTCGGGGTCGCGAAGGGAGCGCACACTTTCGTGTGGGAGCTCGGGCTGAGCACGTTTCACGAGATCGCCACCGGCATCACTGACATCAAGACAACCCCCGCGGGTCGGAGCCCGCTGCCTGGTCGCATTCGTGTCGCGGACTTCGACGGCGACGGCCGCGACGATATCCTGTACGTGCCCCTAAGCGATAAGGACCACTTCTATATCCTTCGCGCCGATCCGTTGTCGCCGACCGGCTTCTCGGCCCCCTTCAACACGAACATTCCCGTACCCGCCGATCGCGATGGACGCGTCTTCGTCTACCCTGACCCCGCCGGAGACTTCATGAACATCCTGGTGCGCAGCACGCAGCCTGGGACCCCCGGGTTGCCGACGTACCGCGTCTACCACGCGGGGATTGATCGCTCCGGCGCCTCCGGCAGCATCGGTTCGTTCTGGGTCTTTCCAGGGCGATCGATCTTCAGCCCCACGGGCTCGGTCGACGGTCCGGTGGAGCTGGCCGACATGGACGGCGACGGGCTCCCCGATCTCGTTCACGGCTACACCGGGGGCGGTGGCGCCGATCCGGTCTGGTACTTGCGGGCGAATCTCGGCGGCAACCTGAACTTCGACAACCAGCAGCCCATCGGCGTCTACCCGATCGATCACGCCTACACGAACATCGACGGCGGGAGCGCGGCGGCGATGCTCGTCGACGACTCGGCCGCCACCAATGGCGACCCGCGCTACTCGATCGTTCGGGTACAGCGCAATGGCACGAACGTCACCAGCACGGTGACACTGAGCACCCTCCTACGGGACCAGAATCACATATTCGCGGACTTCACCGGCAGCGGCCGGCCCTCGGCCTTCAGCCTCGGCAACGCAACCCAGTCCGATCCAACCTTGGCCGAGAATCTCGGCGGCAGCTTCGGCCAGCCGGTCCCGTTCGTGCTCAACCTTCCACAGCCTCCGAGCACCTTCGTACCCGCGCTTCGCGTGTTCGACTGGAATCAAGACGACCACGCCGAGCTTCTTGTGCGTACGCGGACGGTGGCGCAGCTCAACGAACCCATGTTCGCACTGCGGTGGAACGGGGCGGGGTTCTCGCAGATTCCGCTCCCCATCACGAGCAGCTGGGACCGACAGTTTCCCGACCAGTTCGATGTCTTCGAGGTCTTCGATTACGACGGCAACGGGCTCGACGACATCGTGATGTTCAGCGGCGGGCAGCTGCGCGTCTTCGTGCGCGACGGCAACAAGGCCGACATGCTGACCGACGTCACGGATGGTCTCGGAGCGCGAACGAGCATCACATACGCGCCGATCTCCGACCCCAACGTGCACACTCCCGCCTACGGCTCCGTGTTCCAGCAGCGGGCGGTGGCTTCGAAGGTGTGGGTGGTCGGCGAGCACCGCGACGACAACGGGATCGGCGGAGTCAATACCTACCGATTTCAATACCAAGGCGGCATCAAGGACGTCACCGGGCTCGGCTTCCTCGGATTCCGCCAGCGCTCCGCCGTGCACGTGGAGACCGGCATCACAACGACAACGACGTACATGCCGGAATTCCTGGGATACAATGGGACCTACCCTCTGCTCGGGCTACCGACTGTCGAAATCACGAAAACGCCGCTGGGCAATGGGGTCGAGCATGTCGCGACAACGCACACGATGCATGCGGTACGGCCCCAGCCACTCGGAACCGTGCCTTTCTTCGTATTTCCAATGACCACCGTGCAGGAGCACGTGGAGAACAAGAACGGCGTGCCGACCATGCCCGTCCGCCGGCGGACAATCACCCAGGACATGGATTCCTACGGCAATCTGACCGCGTACAGCGAGGTGTGGAGCGACGGTAACAAGTTCACCTCGACCTCGAGCTTTTCCGTCTACCCCTCTACTTGGCTTGTGGGTCTACGGACGTATGCGACCGAGCATAGCTCGACGCCCAATGGACTGACACAGACGCGCAGCCGAGCGTACGAGTACGACGCGCAGGGCTTGATGTCGCGCGAGATCATCGAGCCGGGTCCCAAGGGGCCGATGGGATATCTGCCCCTCGGCCCTGAACCCGACGGCGTCAAGACTCTTTACCGATCCATCGACCGCTATCTTAACGGCAACATATATCGTGTCGTCGAGGAGGAGACCACCGCAACGACTGGGCTCAAGCGTTCGAGTACATACATCTATGACGATCTCGAGCACCTGCTCCCGGTCGAAATCAGCGATGACCTGAGTCACCGCGTACGCGCGACCTACCACCAGGGGCTTGCGGTCCAGATCAGCTACAGCGACCCGAACGGCGTCCAGACTCTTCGGCAGTACGACGGCTTTGGCCGCTTCCGTCACCAGACCTCGCCGGACGGCAACGATCTCACCGTGAACTACTCGCTGGTCGGCGGTAACGTCCGCACCACGGTCATCGCCGCAGCCGGCGAGCAGCGGACGTTGGACCACGATGTTCTCGGACGGATCGTCAGACACACCAGGGTTGCGCGCGACGACGGAGCGGCCGTTACCCACGACGTCCAGTACGATGCGTTCGGCCGGATCTCCGGACTGTCGTTACCCTACTTCGCGACGGCAACCCCGCTGTTCGACACGTACTCGTACGACGCGCTCGGGCGGCTGACCAGCAAATCCGGCGCTGACGGCACTAGCCTCACCAACGAGTACCGCGGAGAATGGGTGATCTCGAGGTGGGGCAACCAGAACGCCATCGCGCGTCGAGTCGACAATCTCGACCGCGTGGTCTTCTCGACCGACCGCGATGCGGCTCTGGTGGGCGGCGCGACCGGTCCCGCGGGCATGACGTTCGACTACGCGCCATTCAACGTGCTCCGAGCGGCGACGGACATCGCCGGCAACGTGACGACGCGAACGTTCGACCGGCTCGGGAGGCTCATCGACGTCAAAGATCCCGATCGCGGCCACCGCACGTATCAGTACGACGCCCTCGGCGACCTTGTGCAGGAGACCAAAGGGAACAATCAGATACTTCTATATCAGTACGATGCCGTCGGTCGCCTCTACTGGATCCAGGACGTCGTCGACGGCGACGTCAAATACACGTGGGACACGGCGCCGAACGGCGTGGGTAAGATCGCCCGAATCGACGCGTCGGCGTCCGGCGTCGCCACGAGCTTCGGGTACGACTCCCTTGGGCGGCCTGTGGCCAAGAGATGTGCCATCGGTTCCGACTTGTATGAGATCACGCGAACTTTCGACCCGGCGGGGCGCCTCACCGGCCTCACCTATCCGAAGGTCGCCGCGTTCAACCCGCTCACCGTGTCATACGCGTACGGGAACTTCGGACAACTGCTGAGGGCGACTGACGCCGCGACGGGTGGCGTGTACTGGCGCTGGGTGAGCTCCGACGCGTCCGGGTACTTTCTGGAGGAGGAGCTTGGGAATCACCTGCTCGACCTGCGGATCGAAGATCCTGCGCGGCCGAGCGTGCTCAAGGCCATCCAAACGATGGATGCCAAGAGAACGCTCCTTCGCGACACGGTCTACGGGTTCGACGCCAATCTCAACGTTCAGTCGCGAGAGGACAAGATCTTCAAGACCAAGGAGAAGTTCGAGTACGACTCCTTCGATCGCCTGCATCGGTGGACGTGGAAGGGCGGCGCCGGCACGCGCCGCGTCCGCTGGGACTACGACGACATCGGCAATCTCAAGCTGCGCAAGGTAGAAATCGGTCCGGGGGGCGACCTCTCCTACTCTTACAATACCACAATTGCCGGTCCGCACGCCGTCATCAGTACGACGCTGGGCTCGTACCAGTACGACATCAAGGGCAACCAGATCGGTGCTCCCGGGCGTACGGTCACCTACGGCAGGCACGACCTTCCGACGCGCGTGGTGCAGACCAGCCAGAATGCAAAGGCGATCGACCTCGTCTACGACGGCGAGATGTCGCGCGTTCGAGCGATCGACCAGCTGAGCGGTTTGACGAGCGACACGCTGGATCGGCTGTACGAATACCAGCGCCCCAACGGCAAGGCGGCTCCAGACGGAGAGCATAGTTTCCTGGTGTGGGTGCCTGGTCGTCTCGTGGCGCGCAGGACGTGGACCATCGCTGGCAAGAAACGAAAGGGCGACGAGACACAGTACGTGCACGCCGACCACCAGAACTCGATCGAGCTCGTCACGAGCGCTACGGGGAAGGTCGTCGACCGATTGAAGTATGAGCCCTTTGGCCGCAGGGTGAGCGTCTCTGACCCGGCGAAGCCGCCGAGCTCCCTCAAGACCGACCTGGACTTGGGGTACACTGGGCACGAGCACCTAGAGGACTGGAGCCTGGTCGACATGAGGGGTCGGGTCTACGACCCGACGTTGGGAAAGTTCCTGAGCCCCGATCCGTTCGTCTCCGACCCGCTGCGCCCGCAGGCCTGGAACCGCTACTCGTACGTGCTGAACAACCCAGTATCGCTGCACGATCCGACCGGTTTCCAGGACGATGACGACGATGGCGGCGGCCGGGACAGCGTGACCGTCGAAGGGGGGACAACGACGATCACCTTCGGCACGGGTTCGATCCTCGAGGGCAACATGCCGGCCGCTTCGCAGGGAAGCGGTAGCGTGCCGGTCACTACGGGGACCACGGAAACGGTCATCTCGGGCCTGTACGGGACGCAGCAAGCGGAGACGCCCCAGCCGGCTCCGCTGACGATCGGGCCGACGACGGTGTCGCCCCCCAATCCGCCGCCGCCGATCAACGACGACGGCTCCGGTGGCGCGGCCGACGTCGGTCTGCCGACGAACGCCGGCGTGCCCCCTGGCGACCGCGGCCGAGGAAACGACCGGCGGCGAGACCCGGCGGAAATCTTCTTGACGCTCGATCGCAATCGAGCGCGCAAGTTTCAGGAACTAGTCCCGTTCGCTCACCCGGGTCGGAACGTCCTTTACAATTCCGTCAACGTCACTCTCATCTCGGCGATCGCCAGTCCACAGCTCATATCGGGGATCCCGCTGCTATCGCTAGGCGGCGGCGCCGGCGGCTCCATGGTTCTGAGCGCAAAGCCGGGCGCTACCGGCGCGGCTCTGGCCATGTGGTGGTATCAACTGCTACCACGTCACCACGTCCTGTCGCTGCAATACAACGACATATGGGAAGAGGCGGGGATCAATACACAATTATTCACTGTGAGAATCCCGGCAGCGTTGCATCAGCTGCTTCACGCGGAGTGGAACTATCTCTGGGAGCAGTTCATCGCCGAGAGCGGGGGCGCTCCAACTGCAGAGGAGATAGCGCTGTACGCTGGGATGCTCATGGACAAGTGGGGTCTTACAGGGCTGGGATGGATCGTCTACCGGCGACACTAGATGGAGGGTCCAAATGCAAGGCACGTTCAGCAGCAACGTCGCAAACGTACCAGCGGTGGCGGCAACCGGGACGAATAGCGCCGAAGCCATTAAAGCCACCAGCGATGGCGTCACGGTCATCGAGGCCGTGAGCGACGCGAGCACGGCTCTTCTCGGTGGGACGACTAGCGGGATCGGGGTCGCGGGCAATAGCCTGGGAAGGGGCATCGGCGTGCTGGCGCGGAGCGACAGCGGGACCGCCGTCAACGCCACCAGCGGGAGCGGCGTGGCCGTCCTGGCTCAGAGCACGTCCAACTTCGCTGTCCGTGGGGAGTGCCAGGGCTACAGCTTTGGAGTTGTCGGTGTAGCGCCCAATGCGGGCGTCGCCGCTTTCAACCCCAACAACGAGCACGCGGCCTACCTCGCGTCCGATTGCTGCGCGGCATGGCTGACGGGCAGCGTCATGATCACGGGCTCGCTCTCCAAAGGGGGAGGTGGATTCAAGATCGATCACCCGCTGGATCCCGCTGGAAAGTTTCTCGCCCACTCCTTCGTCGAATCGCCCGACATGAAGAACTTTTACGACGGAGTCATTACCGCAGACGCGAACGGCGAGGCGGTCGTCGATCTGCCCAACTGGTTCAGCGCGGTGAACGGAGAGCTCCGCTACCAATTGACGCCCGTGGGCGGGGCGGCTCCGGAGCTTCACATTAAGCGCGAGATTCAAGGGAATCGATTCGTCGTCGCCGGCGCTCAGGCAGGGATGAAGATCTGCTGGCAGGTGACTGGTACGAGGCGTGACCCGTGGGCGACGGCGAATCGAATCATAGTCGAGGAAGACAAGAAGGCGGACGAGCGCGATTGCTATCTGCACCCCGAGCTGCACGGTGCGGCGCTCCACAAGAGCATCGGAAGCGTGCGCCATCCGAGGCCTGCGGGCGCCCTGAAGCCGTAGGTCGCCCTCAGCAGGTGGGTCAAGATGACACGCTTTGCATTTGGATGCCCGCGGTTTGCGGCGAGCAGCTGCCCGCAGCGTCCGCCGCCTCGCCGCGGCCTGATAAACAGCGTCAAGTACACGAAGCCGTAGCCGCCAGATGACGCCTACCCTTTTTCGCGTGCATGCATGAGCTACGCCGCTAGGCCTATCCCGCCGATGTCCTCCAACAATTTGCGAATATCAGGCGGCGGAGCATTGCACATGGTTCGATATGTATTCAGGAAGGGCAAGGAATTGTCAGGCGGCATGCGCCAGCGCGTCGGGTTTGCCCGGCCACTGGTCGTGCATCCGGAGCTTTTGCTGATGGACGAACCGTTTTCCGCCCTCGTGCGATCGCATTCTCGTATCTTCATCCAATCCCGGTCGCGTCGCCGCCGAGATCAAGGTCGACTGCCGCATCCGCGCAACCGTCTTGACCCGACGTTCCGGCAACTCGTCGACAGCCTCTATGCCCGCATGACGCAGCGCGCGGCGGTCAGGGCCCCTGCCATCGAAGGCATTCCCGGCACCGGCGTCGGCATGGTCCTCAACCATGTCTCGTCCAACGTCCTTTCCGGTCTGATCGAGACGCTGGCGGGGGCCACCGTATAACGGGCACGCCGATTTGCCTGTTCTCGCCGGCGGCCTCAACTCGAAGCCGACGAGATATTTCACCTCCGTGAATCCGCGCAATTGCTGAGATCTGCCCAATTGAGCGAAGGCGATCTCATGCTGACGGAAGCCGGCAAGCGCTTTGCTCACCTCGAAACCGATGCCCGCAAGAAGCTGTTCGCCGAACATCTGATGACTTATGTGCCGGTCCTGGGCCTGATCCGCCGCGTGCTCGACGAGCGACCCTCGCACACGGCACCGGTGGCGTGCTTCCGCAATGAACTTGAGGATTACATGGCGGAAAATCAGGTGGATGAAACGCTTAAGACAATTGTATCGTGGGCACGCTACGCTGAACTATTCGCCTACGACCACCAGGCCGAGCTGTTCAACCTCGAAAATCCGCATTAGGCTAGTTTAGGTGCGGATGCACAATCACTTTAGTCGCAAACAGTTGTTTGTCCGCGTGGGACTTTTAGTCCTTCTTATCGTGGCGGTTTCCTCAGACATCACAAACCGACATCCAGGGCGATAGCACATACCGCCAATCTTCTCCGCCGTGTTCGGCAATATGGCCCCCTCCCATTTGCAGTTGACTGCAAACTGGCGACGAATTTTTCCTTGGACAATTTGCAGTCAACTGCACTTTCGCTGGGAAGATTGGACGCAGTTCTACGCCGCTATGTGGACCGCCTGTCACGGCATGCGCGGGATACCCATTTGCAGTTGACTGCAAATTTGATTTTGTGACTCGCGATAATAGAAGGTTATCGGAGGTTGGGATGGCCATGGCCTAGTCCTCCTCCGCCGCCATGAGGGCGGTCGCAATGTCGACCAATCCCCGTTTCTTGCAAACGGTGTGAACGCGAACCTTGTTGAGGTGCTGAACATTCGCCCGAAATAATTGGAGCAAGGGTTCGATGCCCTCGCGGGGCACGCCCACCTTCAAAAGATCGGCCTCAGTTCCCAGTGCTTCGAGTTGATCTGCCCCGTCCCATGAGAGCTTGGATGCCAAGGGCGCAGCATCGGCGTAAAACGCCGCCATATAGGCAGCATCATGCCGCTGAGCTGGGGCAACATACCGCTCCAAACATTTACGGATTTCATAGTTGTATTTGACCAAATTTCGGATGGACTCAAGCCCGACGCGGGTATGCTTGTCGAGCGCATACATCGAAATGCCGTTAAGAACAGGCGAACTCGGTACCGCTGCTTCCACAACGACGGGCACTTGGGCGTCGTTAGCCGCGAGCCAAATCAGCGGCGCCATCAAGGTAATCGGCTCGCGGGACTTTGTGGCGGCGATACTGGTCGCCGCGACCAATTCCTCGGGCACCCCGTGTTTGCGATAAGCGTCGAACAGTCCGGGTAAATCGCTTCCGTGCAGCTTCTCGTGTTTCCAGCCGATGCCCGAGACGCACCAAGCCGCCAACGCTCGATACGTAAGAGTATTGGACTCGTTCG
>Ga0137362_10002387_pt1 | contig 12187 bp, 10 predicted proteins | sample MadtaG_2_FD_104801 | JGI IMG/M metagenome (GOLD analysis project Ga0137362, IMG submission 104801) | Vadose zone soil microbial communities from Angelo Coast Range Reserve, California, USA - Mad1_100_16 metaG | ecosystem: Environmental > Terrestrial > Soil > Vadose zone | place: USA: California... | reverse complement strand
TTTGGCTGCCGCCGGACGCGAGCGCGATGCGAGATTACTGGCCGCGTCCGCATGGGCTAGTCCAATTAATCGAACCGAACTCAAAATGGATAAGCGTGGACGAGTGGGCGAGCGACAACGAACAATTGATGAAACGTTATCGCGCACCGGCCCCCGGCGGTATCAGAGCTAACACATTCGAACGCGAAATTTTGTTCTCCTATTCATTCGCCGCGTGGCAGATTGGAGCGAGGTACGAACGAAGCGGATCCAAAGCCGAAGCCCGGTCGTGGTACCAGCGCGCGAGAGACATTGATCCTAGATCAGAAGCGACCTATCGACTGCTTTACTGGCTTACCGCGAGATGATCAAATCAAAACGGCGCGCAGACGATCGCTGAGACCGGGCTGGACAACGCAGATTGAGGAAGCGCGAAATAAACCAAAACGTGCCTGCATTCGACAACTCGGTCTCGATCATTGTTCCCACGCGTAATGAAGCGGAAAATGTTGCGCCATTGGTGTCCCAGATTGTCTCTCGCCCTGTTCCTCTTCAGGAAATTTTGTTCGTCGATGATTCGACCGACGCAACGCGTGATATGATTCGCGCGCTGGCTGCGAATTATCCAGTTCGGCTCATCGAACAAGACCACGCGCGGCCCGGCTTGGCGGCTGCGGTCATGTCCGGGGCCGAGGCAGCAACGGGAACGTTCCTACTCATCATGGATGCGGACCTGAGTCACCCACCCGATCGAATCAACGATCTTCTGGCCCCGCTGTTGAGGAATATGGCGGATATGGTGATTGGAAGTCGATATATACCGGGCGGATCGACCCCGGGCTGGCCGTTCTCGCGCCGCATGCTGTCGCGAACAGGCGCAGCGCTCGCTTATCCCCTCACAGGTGTGCACGATTCCATGTCCAACTTCTTTGCCATCGCGCGCTCTCGATTATTGGAGCTCGCGCCACCGGACAATGGTTCCAGAACAGCCTTTGAAGCAATGGTCCGCGCCGGGCCAACTTTGCGCGTGCTCGAAATTCCCATTGTCTTCCAAGATCGCACGCGGGGCAGATCGAAAATGTCTTTGGGAATCGTGTTCCGATGTTTCTCCAGGTGGTTAGTCGCGGTTTTTGGGCGCCTTTGCAGCCGAGTAATCGCGTAGGCGCGATCCGCATCTCGGACAGTCCGGATCGCTCTGTTGCTCATGATCGAACCCCAAAAGCACTCGGGGTTCCAGAACTCCGCACATAAGCGAGCAATTCTAGCAGAGCTTCTGCGTCAATCAGTTCAATTGGCCTGCCCTTCGCGAACCCGATCGCTTCAGGGGTAAATTGGCTCGTTGCCACGAGCTTCGCAGCCGCCGCCTTCCGATCCATTAATACGCCATAGAGTAGTCGCGCTATTCCGACTGGAACCGGTAGCCCTCTCCACCGCTTGCATTGTACGAGGGTAGTTTCGCCATTTCGAGTAAGAATGAGATCGACTCCCTCATCTGTGCCGCCACTAAGCATTTCCTTAACGACGTATCCCTGCCTGCGATAAGCTTCGCCGACCAAGTCTTCGAATTGCTTCCACGAGAGCCTGCAGAGACTATCCAACCCGGCCTGCTGTTGCAGCATCCGCGAGTTGAATGACGTTCGCAGTGCCGACAACGTCGCAAGGCAGAGCAGACAAAGACTAATCAGTGGCGCGCGAAGAGCCCCGTACGAGAACATTGCCAAGGCCAGACTGAACCACCACGGGCAGAGGATTAAATTTTCAATGACTGAAGATTTGCGCTGGGCCATGAGAGATGACTCTCCCCGAGCACTTTTCACGCGAGCCTGCCTCAAGATCGGACAAGAAGCGGCTGGTTGCTCTGCCGAACGAATGGAAGATTGTGTTCGTTTCATGCCGGCACCGAAGAAAATCTGGATTATTGCGGCTTTCGCGGCGCTCTACGTCATTTGGGGTTCGACTTATCTCGGCATCCGTTTCGCGATCGAAACTGTTCCGCCATTTTTGATGGCGGGGACGCGCTTTTTTCTCGCGGGTTTGATCATGTACGCCATTGCCCGCTGGCAGGACGCTCGAAGATCGACATGGGCGGAATGGCGGACCGCGTTGATTGTAGGCGCGTGTTTGCTTCTCGGCGGCAACGGCGGTGTAACCGTGTCTGAAAAGTACATCGAGTCGGGTCTGGCGGCGGTGGTGGTGGCAACCGTCCCGATTTACATCGTGCTGCTTGGATGGTTAACGGGCATGGCGCCGAGGCCAAAACCGATCGTGTGGCTTGGTTTGGCGGGTGGATTTGTCGGAGTCGCGATTTTGCTAGCTCCTGCGTTGAGATTTTCGTCGAACGGCGGTAGTCATCCCGCCATCGGCATGTTGATCCTGCTCGTTTCTTCATTTATCTGGTCGGCCGGATCGCTCTACTCGCGCACGGCGAAGAGCGCGACGTCACCGTTTCTAGCCGCCGCGCAGCAAATGCTCTGCGGCGGGTTCCTTTTGATGCTCGCCGGTTTTCTCACCGGCGAGCCCCACCGCTTTCATCCGAGCGCGGTATCGATCTTGTCGTTAGGTGCGTTTGCTTACCTGGTCCTCATCGGCGCGATCGTGGGATTCACTGCATACATTTGGTTATTGCGGCATTGTGATCCGGCAAAAGTCGCGACGTATGCGTATGTGAATCCGATCGTGGCGGTATTGCTCGGCGCCGCATTTGCCGGCGAAACTTTAAGCACGCGCACGTTGATCGCCGCGGGCCTGATCATCGGCTCGGTGGCGTTGGTGATTACCGCGCAACAGTTGAAACCGAAAACCGCTCCCCCCATTGCCGCGACAGTTGCTCCGGCGGAATGCGCGAGATGAAGACCGACAACGGAGGAGGCGGGGGCCGAACGACGCGGACGGGCAAGCCCGCGAGGGTTGGCGATCCGGGAGGCGAGCCAATCAATCCAACGATCGAAACGAAAGATCGGCACGAAACGATCGAGGTCGTTAGGCGAAACTGGCGCGCCGAAGTCGAGACCGCGCACGTTTATCGCGAACTAGCGGAGCGCGAGCGGGACGCGAAGCGAAAAGGAATCCTGCTGCGCATGGCGGAAGCGGAAGAGCGACACGCGCAACGTTGGGAAAAGAAACTTGTCGATCTCGGCGAACCTGTCCCGACTTTGCCCGACACGATCGGCCGCCGCTTGAAGCGATGGTTGAATCGCGCGCTCGGAACGGAGATCGCGATTCGCCGGATGGAAGCAGCTGAGGAAAAACACGAAGCGCAATTTCGTGATCAGCGAGATCGGGCCCTCGCCGGCGAGCACGACGTAAAGGATTTTTTGCGCGAAAGCGCTCTCGAGGAAAAAGCGCATGCTCGCGCTTTGAACGCAATGGTGCCGCAACTTGGTCCGCGCACTGTGCTCGACACGATCTTGAAACGCGAACGCTGGCATGGCCGGGGTGGAAGTTGGGTGGCGGATGCGATTTACGGCGTCAACGATGGACTGGGCGCCGTGTTCGGAATTGTTTCCGGCGTCGCGGGCGCGACGAACAATCAACAGCATTACATTCTCATCTCCGGTCTGGCCGGAATGATTGCTTCGTCATTGTCGATGGGCGCGGGCGCCTATCTCGCGGTAAAAAGCGAAGGCGAAGTTTACGAAGCCGAGATCGCGCGGGAGAAAGCCGAAGTGGAAGAAAATCCAGAGGAAGAAATCGAGGAGATGGCGCTCTTTTATCAATTGCAGGGTTTCAATCCGGAAGAATCACAAAGAATGGCCGAGCGATTAGCCGAACAACCGGAACAAATGGTGCAAGCGATGGCGCAAAGCGAGCTTGGCCTGTCGCAGCATCATAGCGGAAAGCCGTGGACTTCGGCGATGTCCGCTGCACTCTCCACTGCGATCGGCGCGTTTATCCCAATCATTCCGTTTTTTTTCATGAGTGGGGTGCCGGCGATCATCGCCGCTTTTGCGATCAGCATCCTCGCCCATTTTGCCGTGGGCGCGCTCAAATCGCTCATCACGATCCGCTCATGGTGGGCATCCGGTTTAGAAATGACGATCGTGGGCGTGATCGAGGCCGCGGTGACTTACAGTCTCGGTCTGGCCTTTGGCGCGCTTGGTTAAGAGAACAAAATCGCGAATCTTCTGCGTCGTTCTAGGCACGCGCCCGCGATACGTTCCCAACAGGGGAATTGACGCTCGCAGGAATAAACATCTTATTCGCAACCAAACCGCAGTGGTGCAGGTCAAAATCAATGGGGCATCCGGCACTCAGGAGTCGGGGTGCTGCGATATTCGGCACATTGCCGCTCGCCATCGCCATTGTCGGCGGCCTGATTGTCTCGCAAACGCTTACTCTCTACACCACGCCAATTATTTATCTCTTTCTCGATCAACTCCGGGAGCGTCGAAAGAAGCGCGGGAGGGATATTGTCGATCTTCATCCACTCGGCTGGCCGCAGTTCGCTGGGCCTTCCGACGGATAAGCGACCGGTGCGTTTGACATATCGGTTGGACGCGATCTTTTTAGAGCTTCGTTTCGCAAATTCTCATGAGCTCATACTTCGCCATCATTCTCATTTCCGCCGCCCTAATTGCGCCGGCCGGATTTACCCAAGAACAAAAGCCGCCGACTCTCGATGAGTTGGTCGCCAAAAACATCGAAGCTAAGGGAGGGGCCGATGCATTGCGCGCGCTGCAATCGCTGAAGCTCACCGGTAAAATGCTCGTGCAACAGGGCCAAATCGAGCTGGCTTATAATCAAACCAAGAAACGTCCAGGCGAAGTGCGCACCGAGGCCACTCTTCAGGGCATGACGTTAGTGCACGCTTACGACGGCAAGGAGGGATGGAAAATTTCACCATTCGGAGGCCGCAAAGATCCGGAAAAAATATCGGCGGACGACGTTAAGTCGCTCATAGAAGACGCTGAGATCGATGGGCCGCTGGTGGACTGGAAATCGAAAGGAAGCACGGTCGATTATCTCGGAACTGAAGACGTGGACGGCACGCTGGCTTATAAGCTAAAGGTCGTGCGCAAAAACGGCGACGTGAACTTCGTTTATCTCGATCCTGACCATTTTTTAGAGATTCGAACCCTGACGCAGCGGGTCGAGCACGGCGCACAAACCGAAGTTGAAACGGATCTCGGTGATTACGAAAAAATCGCGGGCGTGTTCATTCCGTTCTCGATCGAGGCTGGCAGAAGAGGTTCACCAGACAAACAAAAGATCATTATCGAAAAAGCCGACGCCAATGTGCCAGTCGATGAGGCTGTCTTCCGTTTTCCCACAGCTGCTTCCAAATAATTCTTGATCATCCATGCGATTCTTGAAGTTCGTACTAGCTGCATTATCCGCGGCCGGCCTTGTCTCTGGTGCAGTGCAGGCACCGTTTAACTCTGCAACCATCTCCGGTCTTGGCGCGCGTAACATCGGTTCCGCCACAATGAGCGGACGCATCTCCGCGATCGCTGGAACGAGAGAGCCCTCCGGCAAGATCACGCTTTTCGTCGGCGCGGCCAGCGGAGGCGTCTGGAAATCTGACGACAGCGGAACTCGCTACCGACCGGTGTTCGACGAACAACCGGTGCAATCGATTGGCGCAATCGCGCTCGATCCCAAGAACGCAAAAAACGTTTGGGTCGGAACCGGCGAGTCGTGGACGCGGAACAGCGTGTCCATCGGTGACGGAATTTATAAATCGAGCGACGGCGGCGAGACATGGACGCACGCCGGTTTGAACAATTCGGAGCGCATCGCGCAGATCGTGGTGAGCCCAAAGAACAGCGACACGGTTTATGCCGCCGTGCCCGGCGCGTTGTGGAGTGATTCGCCGGATCGCGGTCTCTACCAGACCACCGATGGCGGCAAGACATGGAAGTTGATCCTCAAAGGCGCCAACCTTTCCACGGGTTGCACATCAGTCGCATTCGATCCCACGAATCCAGAAGTAATGTTCGCGAGCTTGTGGGATTTCCGCCGCAAAGGATGGGAATACCGTTCTGGCGGGAGCAGTCCCGATCAACCTTCGTCCAGCGGATTGTTTCGTTCCAATGATGGCGGCGCTACGTGGACGGAAATTACGCCCGAGAATAACAAAGGCTTTCCGAAGAAGCCGTATGGCCGTCTTGCCATCGCGATCGCGCCATCAAATGCCAAACGCATCTACGCTTTCGTCGAATCTCCCGACAGCGCGCTCTTCGTTTCGGACGACGGTGGCATGACGTGGGATAGGCGCGACAAAAGTAATTGGATGGTGTGGCGTCCGTTCTACTTCGCGAATCTGATTGTCGATCCAAAAAATCCGGATCGCCTGTTCAAAACGGATGGTGCGCTGATTTTAAGCGAGGACGCGGGCAAGAGCTTTTCCGTCGTGGGCGGTTTCGGGGGAACGCACGGTGACGTGCACGATGTCTGGATTGATCCCACCAACCCGCAGACCGTTTTCAGCGGTGACGACGGCGGCATGTGGTATTCCTACAACGGAGGCAGCAAATGGTGGAAGAGCGACAACTTGCCCGTGTCTCAATTCTATCACGTTAGCGTCGATGACAAGGATCCCTACCGCGTTTACGGGGGTTTGCAGGACAACAGTTCGTGGGTCGGCGAGTCGCAGTATCCCGGCGGCATCACCAATTCGCGGTGGGAGAACATGTTTAATGGCGACGGTTTCTGGATGTTCCCCGATCCCGTGGATCCTGATTACATCTATGCCGAATACCAAGGGGGCAACATCGGGCGAGTGAACCGGCACACGCACGAAACACGAAACATCCAGCCGCGGCCGAACTACAAGGAGAAGCTGCGATTCAATTGGAATACGCCGATCGCGGTATCGCCTAATGAGAAGGGCACACTTTACATTGGTGCGCAGTTTTTATTTCGCTCTCGCGATCACGGCCAAACGTGGGATCGCATCTCACCGGATCTGACAACAAACGATCCGCAAAAGCAGAAGCAAGAACAGTCAGGCGGCGTGACGGTGGACAATTCCTCCGCCGAGATGCACACCACGATTTATTCGATCAGCGAGTCGCCGAAAGACAAGTCGCTGATCTGGGTGGGAACGGACGATGGCAATCTTCAGCTCACTCGTGACGGAGGCAAGACATGGAGCAACGTGGTCGGCAGTGTTCCTGGTCTGCCGAAGAATTCATGGGTCAATTGGGTGCAAGCAAGCAATTTTGACGCGGCCACCGCTTACGCGGCCTTCGACCGCCATACTTTTGGCGACATGGCGCCATACGTGTTTCGAACCGCCGACTACGGCAAAACCTGGACGCCGCTGATTACGCCGCAAGAACTCAAAGGCGTTCGTGGGTATGCGCACGTAATTAAGGAAGATGTCATCCAACCCAATCTGCTTTTTCTTGGTACCGAATTCGGACTCTATGTCTCGATTGATGGTGGAAAAGTTTGGGCGCAATTCAAGGGCAACCACTTTCCAGCCGTGGCTGTCCGCGACTTCACCATTCAACCGCGGGAAAACGATCTCGTCCTGGCAACACACGGCCGCGGCATTTGGATTGTGGATGACATCACGCCGCTGCGTGCTGTGACGGCGGATCTTATAGGACAGGAAGTCGCCTTCGTTTCAGCGCGACCTGTGCAACAACGGATTGAAGGAGACGGCGGATGGGCCAATGGGGACGCAGTCTTTGTCGGCGATAACCCGCCAGATGCCGCTGTGATCACCTACTATCAGCGCTCCCGTCATCTATTTGGAAAGTTTAAACTGGAGGTGTTGGATGCGTCTGGCCGCGTCGTCGATGAATTGCCAGCGAGTAAGCGTCCAGGCTTAAATCGTGTGACGTGGGCGATGCGCGAGAAACCGCCACGGGTACCGCCCGCAGCGCAGATCGCTGCGGCCGGCATACGCGGGCCGCGCTTAATTCCAGGCGTCTACACGGTCCGGCTAACAAAGGCGGGAAACGTTTCCGAGACGAAATTGACCGTGGGCCTTGATCGTCGAGCAAAATTTACGGAGGCCGATCGCAAAGCGCAGTTTGAGGGAGCTATGAAAGTGCACGCCTTGTTCGGCGAGGAAAGTGCGCTGATGGATCGGATACTGTTTTTGCGCACGGGTCTGGCCAAGAGCGCGGCAGCGCTGGCGGAAGGTGACGCGCTGCGGAAAAGCATCACGGACTTCGATGGTAAGATCGACAATGTCCGCAAAAAAATCGTCGCGACGAAAGAAGGCGGCGCGGTTACCGGCGAAGAGCGTCTGCGTGAGCACACCGACCAGTTATACGGAGCAATTCTCAGCTACGAAGGGAAGCCGGGCGACTACCAAATTGCATACATCGACGCGCTTAAACGAGAATTGGCTGACGTAACCAAAGAATTCGAGCAACTGCTGGCGACGGAATTGACGATCCTAAACGAGTCCCTCAAAGCCAAAGGTCAACAGCCGGTTCCGCCGCCTCCACCTAAAGTCGCTCTCAATGAGAATGGGCTTGGTTCAGGCGTGGGCCTCAATCGATCGGGAGATCCCGAAGCGCCAGGTGTTAACGTGCGCCTGCCCGCTGGCTTTCGACTGCTGCACTGACGCAACTTGCACTTTCAGCGGTCTTTTCCCTTGCTGACAAATTTTCGCATCGTGCTAGTTTTCGCTCGCCGTCGAGGGGGTATAGCTCAGTTGGTAGAGCGTCTCGTTCGCAATGAGTTCCGATTGATTGCGCTCACCTTTCCTCACTTGCTCTTGAGTGCTTTTTCATAGGTAAAAGTGCCAACTCGGCCATATCTCAAGTGTGCTTACATGCGCCCAAAAAATACCGTCGGTGGACAAAGAAGTGGACAAAGGTTTCGTCGGTTCGAATCCGACTGCCGGCTCTCTCGTAAATCGCGGGCCAATTATATTTGCGAGCGCCCATGCTTGGACACTTCTTGGACACTTTTGAGGCTCTACACCTCTAAAATCGCCCTCTCGTCGATGCAATAATTAAGACGGCGCACGGCAAATGGATTCACTGCCACGCGTATTTGGCGACCGCTGCGTTTGGGAATCGGGATGCCCGACCCGCGCGCGTGAAACGAGCGCAGTCATCCGTTGAAGCAGGCAGACCGGCTTTTCGCAGTCGCTCACGTAATTACTGTGATTCGTCTTTTCGACGAATCGGACACTGTGATCGAAACGCACGAGCACGGTGGCGATTTTCAGGAGCCGTGAACATCGTCGAAGTAAAGTACTCGACATCCAGCAGGCACGGTCTATTTTGGGCTGGGCTCCGAAACTAGAGTTTAGTGCGGGAATGGATCTTATGATTAGCGACTATCGCGCTAGAAGATCCAATTATTCGACGTTATTATCCGCCAGGGATACCGAAGGGGATCGTAAATGGAGCATTGTGCATGAATAAAGAAATTCTAGAGGAAGCCGAACGATTGCGCGCTTCATTAGACAAACCGACCGCCGGGGGACTGAGCTTTTCCAACGCCCAGCAACCACTGGTACCCTCCGATCCCGTCAGCGTGGAGTTTCATCGCCTAGGCCCCTGGTTCACGCAATTCAGTTTTAAGGGAAAGGAATATGGCGGAACGAACCGGTACGCCGGCGACGCCAGAGTTTGTGATTTCTTTGAATGGTTGGATGTGGAAGGCTCACTTGTCGAGCTCGCGTCGTTTGAAGCAGGTCACACTCTGATGCTCGCGGAGAATCCCGCTATACACTCCATTCTTGGTGTGGACGGTCGCTCTTATTTGATTGAACGGGCGCGGTTCATCAAGGATCTTTATGGCGACAAAAAAATGTCGTTTGAACTCTGCGATTTTGAAACCGAACCCTTACGCCGTCTTGGGCGCTTTGACGTTGCGTTCTGCAGCGGCCTGCTTTACCACCTGACGGAGCCGTGGAATTTTCTCCGGGAGGTCGCCACGATAACCGACCGTTTTTTCCTTTCCACTCACTACGCCGTCGAAGAATTGGAAAGCAAGGGCGAATACGGAGGGGAAACCCGTCCGGAGTATGGCTATTACGAGCCTTGTAGCGGGCTTAAGGACTACTCCTTCTGGCTTTCCCTCCGCTCGATTTGGTTGGCGCTACGCAATGCCGGCTTCGAAATCACTCACCAACGCGATCTTCCCGACGCCCAGAACGGCCCGATTGTCAACATCTATTGCAGGCGGTCGGGAAAAGTATCCGGCTGACCTATGCGCGTTCGCATTAAACGGCTGCCCTCGCACGTCGGCAGTGATCGCTTTGAACTCCTCGTAAGTCGGAGTCGGACGGATTGGTTTTCGCGCTTCGCGTAACGCAGGTGCGCCGCGGGTGAAACGGCGATGATCCGATCGCGTATGGCAAGCGCGAAGATTGCCTTAATGCACGAGAGGAAGAGATTTCGTGAAGCCGAACCAAAATGGTATCGGGACAGCCACAGATCGACATCGCTTGGTCTGATCTTCCCGACCTGAGTCAGCTTGCCAGTCGGCCAATTCCGCCAAAGTCATCCGTCCCTGAGACCGGTCGATTTGGCGCAGTTCATCCTTTAGTGCCGCAAGATCACGCCGTGCGAGCGTCGCGTCTGTGGTTCCCAAGGAGCGCTTGATTTCCTTGCCGTCCACCAACTCTCTGTAGGGTGCCATTTTTGTGCGTTACTTCCATACAGTAGTATACACGTGTGCAAAAGGGGTGGACAAAGGAAATTTTTGGCGGATTTTGTCGAGCCCATTTTCATAGGTAAAACGGGGGTATAGCTCAGTTGGTAGAGCGTCTCGTTCGCAATGAGAAGGCCAGGGGTTCGAATCCCCTTACCTCCAAAGCCGAAGGCTTGGAGGTAAAATCCACATAACCGGGCTTCACTATTGGGTGCACTAGCGGGAGCATAATCCCCCTTACCTCCAGTCTACGCTCGCAGCGTAGCGGAAAACGAAGGCTGTCGCGCCGTAGCTTCGGCGGAGGCGGACCTTTTTACCTTGCCACACTTTCGCGGCGAGCTACGACTCGGCAGGCCACTAAAATTCGAGGGGGACGAGAACTTGTTCGACCGGCGGGGCGCGGAGCGCTGGGTCAAAAGCGGAGCTCTAAGGCCCGAGCCAAAGCGAAGCTTGGATAATCCTCTTACCTCCAGCCCTTCGCTTGGAGCGCAGCGGAACAGCGAAGGCTGTCACGCCGAAGTGAAACGAAGGCGGGCTGGTATCGATGATCTGCCCGTTCTCAGCGCTCCAAGACTACGGCTTGGCAGGCCAGTTGAGATGTGCGCGTTTTCTTGATGCGCCTCAGCCGATGGGAGGTCAGTGACCGATCACGCGCAGCGAAGGCTCATTAATTAGGACGCCCGGCGTTGTATGCCGCCCGGTCTCATCAATTTCACGACGATCAATGATTCGGACCGGCGAAACCGTCGTGGTGCCGATCGGCCGCAATTGAACACGTTGTGGGATAAGCGAACCGGTGACGAAAATCGCCCGTTCTTCAATCTTTTGCTTGCGTTCGGGGGTTTGCTTGACCGGGGGACCGGCCAACACTGTTCCGGCAAGCATGCTGGCGGCGATGAGAGTTGTAGCGCTTGCAGATGTCAGCGTCTTCACGAATGACACTACACCCGCGAGAGCGCTGTGCAAATTACCGAAACGATGGAGATGGACCCCTTCCACAAAAGCAAGAGAGGGGGTGGCTTTTTGCCACGGCCTCTTCGCAGACTAGACTGAAATCCAGGGTTAGAATTTCTTCGTGAGGCGCCCGTAAACGAACCGGCCAGTGGCATCGTAAGTGAAGCCGGGATAACCGACAGCGTTTCCGCCTTCCCCGTATGCCTTAGGCGGATCCTGACCGAAAACGTCATTGCACCCAATGGTAAGGATCGTGCCTCGCAGCAGATGGTCCATGACGCTACGACCGTAGTTGCTGGTCTGAGCCGAGGCCGTTTCCGTAGGCCCACCGCCCTTGCCGCCTACGACCTCCTTTTCGCCCTTGGAAAAGCCGGGCACAGGATTGGTCTCAACCGGAAGAAGGGAAGTGAAGTCGTAGGAAAGTTGGGCGTCGAAGAAAAAGGTCTGGTGAACCCAGTGCTGGTGAAGGTTTGGCGTAAATTCGTGGAATCCATCGGTGTAGCGCACGATGGTAACGAGATCGAAGCCCTTCCATGTCCAGTCGAGGCTGGAAGTCCCTTTCCATTTATACCAACCCTCATTCGAGGCGCCTGGGTCCGTGGTTCTGCCGGCCAAGTTGCCATTATCTGGCCCGAACTCTCGGAAGATGAACCCCTGGAAGATGAATTCATCCAGGTAGGTT
>Ga0137362_10002385_pt1 | contig 12193 bp, 7 predicted proteins | sample MadtaG_2_FD_104801 | JGI IMG/M metagenome (GOLD analysis project Ga0137362, IMG submission 104801) | Vadose zone soil microbial communities from Angelo Coast Range Reserve, California, USA - Mad1_100_16 metaG | ecosystem: Environmental > Terrestrial > Soil > Vadose zone | place: USA: California... | reverse complement strand
TGGCCGACCACGGCCTTCCTCACCACCTCCGGCGACATCCTGACCGGTGCCACCTACATGCCACCGGACCAGATGGTGGACGCGCTCTCGCGCGTTTCGAGCTATTACCACGCCAACCAGCCGGAGATCGCGAGCCGCGCCTTGGAGGCACGAAAGCGTGCGGGCTCCATCGCCGCTCGGAGCGCCGGCGAGCTCGACGAAGGCATCGTCGATTCCATCCTCGAGGCGGTTACCAATGCTTACGACCCGGAGTACGGCGGGTTCGGCAGCGCCCCCAAGTTTCCGCAGACCGAAGCCCTGCTTCTATTGCTCGAACAGGGCCAGGTGCGCTCGGACCCTGAGCTGCGCCGGAAGGCGGTGCACTCCCTCGAGCGAATGGCCGGGGGCGGCACGTACGACCACGTCGAGGGCGGCTTCTTCCGCTACTCGACGACGCAGGACTGGAGCGTCCCGCATTTCGAGAAGATGCTCGAGGACCACGCAGGCCTAGTCGGCGCGCTGGCCCTTGCTGGACTGCGCACTGAGTTGGATGACACAACCGCGTACCTCGACCGCATCCTCCGCGATCCGGCCACCGGTCTCTACGCGGGCAGCCAGGATGCCGACGAGAATTACTACTCGCTCGATGCCGCTGCACGCGCACATGAAACCGCACCCTACGTCGACCGGCGGGTCTACACCTCGTGGAATGTGGCGCTGGCGATCTCGTACCTGGACGCGGCATTGCGCTGCGAGCGGCCGGCGCTGCGTGAGCACGCGGCCAGCCTGCTCGAGAGGCTGTTCCGCGATCGGTACCGGCGCGGTGCGGGACTCGCGCGCGGCGAGGGGGTCGCGGGACAGCTGGCCGACCAGGTCTGGGGACTCTGGGCTGCGGTGCGCGCTCACCAATCAAGGGTGGCCGGTGATTGGCTCACGATCGCGAGCGACATCGCCGAGCACCTCGAGTCCGCATACACCGATCCCGAGCTTGGCGGCTACTTCGACCACGCTGGAACTGACCAGCTCGGCCGGCTGAGCGAACGAATCAAGCCGCTCGTCGAGAACTCGATCGCTTCAATCGCGCTCGTGGAGCTGGACCAGCTGGTTGGCGATCCCGAGCAGCCTTACCTGGTCCGCGCCCGACGCGTGCTCGAGTCCGTGGCCGCGCTCCCCCGCCAGTACGGCTTGATGGCGGCCGTCTTCGCGCGTGCGCTTGACCGAACGCAACACGTGATCAAGGTCAGCACTGGCAACGCCGAGCTGGCGCGCGCCGCGGTCGTGGCGCACCCATACGTGGTGCTCGATCCGAATGCCGACGACCGCGCGGTGGTCTGCGTCGGGACAATATGCTTGGCCCCGGTGTCGACCCAGGCTGCGATCGGCGAGGCAATCCAGGAAGCACGCCAAGCGCGTGCCTGAATCCCGCCGCCACTTCGCCAGGCGCGTCAACAAAGCTCTGGACGACCCCAAGCTGCAAGGCGCGTTGACCAAAGCGATGACCGGCCTGCGTACTCGGCGTGACGCAGCCTTCGCGGATTTCGACTTTGAAGCCGGCCGCACCGAGCTCAAGCGGCGCCGGCGCGCCAACCTCCAACGATTGCCGGAGCTGGTGCAGCAATTCACCGAACGCCTCGAGGCTGTGGGCGGCAAGGTCCATTTCGCTCGCGACGCGGCGCAAGCGCGCGACATCATCGGGCAGATCTGCTGGAACGCCGCCGGTGGGCAGCACCGGCCCATCGTGACCAAGGTCAAGTCGATGGCAAGCGAGGAGATCGAGCTCAACCCATACCTCGAGTCGCTGGGAATGGAGGTGGTCGAGACAGACCTCGGCGAACGGATGGTGCAGCTCACACACACACATCCCTCCCACCTCATCGCGCCCGCGATCCACCTCACCAAGGAAGACGCAGCGCGCGTGTTCGGAACCGAAGCGACGGTCGAGGCGATCCAGGCGCACGCACGCGAATCCCTGCGGCAGAAGTTCATCAGCGCCTCCGTCGGCATCAGTGGCGCCAACCTGGCGATCGCGGAGACGGGAACCATCATGCTGGTCACCAACGAAGGCAACGCAGACCTCACGGTCACGCTGCCGCCGGTGCACATCGCGCTGTTCGGCGTCGACAAGGTCGTGGCCTCACTCGACGACGCGGTCGCGGTGTTGCGCATGCTCCCACGCAGCGGCACCGGCCAGATCATGTCCAGCTACGTCAACTGGATCACGGGTCCTTCACGCTCGGCCGACATCGAGCAGTCGCTGACGATCGGCGTCCACGGTCCGCGTGAGATGCACTGCGTCATCCTTGACAACGGCCGCGAAGAGATGCGCGCCGATCCGGTTTTCAGCGATGCTCTGACCTGCATCCGGTGCGGCGCCTGCTCCAACGCGTGCCCGGCGTTCATGGCCGTCGGCGGCCACCAGTTCGGGCACATCTACAACGGTCCGATCGGCCTCGTGCTGACGCCGTTTCACCACGGCCTCGACGAGGCCGACTTGCCCAACACGCTGTGCACGCAGTGCAATGCATGCCAGGAGATCTGTCCGGTCGACATCCCCCTGCCGCGCCAGATCCTCGAGCACCGGCGCAAGGGCCGGAAGTCGCTGCGGAAGAAAGCGGTGCTGGGAGTGTGGAAGCGGCCGGAGCTGGCAGATCGTCTTCTACGCACAGGAGCTCCCTTCAGCGGCCTCGTACCCGGGGCGCCTCGCCTGGCGCGGGTGCCGTATCGAGATCGGGCGCCCGTCAAGAGCCATGGAGAGGGTGAGCCGCTCACGATCTTCGCCTCGTGCATGGTCGATCGCATGCTCCCCGAGTCAGGCGTGGCTTTGCAGCGAATCGCCGAGGCTGCTGGCTACAACGTTGGGTTTCCGAAGGGCCAATGGTGTTGCGGGTTGATCTCTGCCAACGCCGGCGACTTCGCGAGTGCCGACAAATTGAATACAAGGCTCTCGGAAAGCCTTCGAAATTCCGAGGGGTTGATCGTGACACCGTCGGCATCTTGCTTCGGCGCCTTCACGATCGACGCCCCAGACTGGGGCGCCCGGATCGACGCCGGGCTGCGTGACCGCTTCCGGGACTCGACCCGTTTCGCGCTCCGGCTCCTGGCCGAACACCCCGACCTGGTCCGAACGGATCAGATGAGCCTGAAGGTCGCCTACCACGATTCCTGCCAGACCCTCCGGCAGCTTGGGCTGAAGAGCGAGCCTAGGCAGCTCCTCGACATGGCCGGCTACGAGGTGGTCAACATCCCCGACATCGCCAACTGCTGCGGCTTCGGCGGCACATTCAGCCTCGAATGGCCGCGCGTGGCCGGCCGCCTGGCTGAGTGGAAGCTCGACGCGATCGCGAAGACCGGCTGCACAGTCGTCGCCTCGGACAACCCGGGCTGCCTGATGCATATCGCCGCCGCGGCTCGCAAGCGAGGCATTGATCTTCGGGTCGCGCACGTCCTGGAGCTGGTGGCGGAGCACCTGGCCTAGGGGCCCACCGGCCATACTGGGGGCGTGTTGATCCCTGGACCGCAACACATTTCCCGGAAGGCGGGTTAAGAACACCGTGGCACTCCTCGAGACGATCAACTCGCCAGCCGACCTCCGCAGCCTCGACCAGTCGCAGCTCGCGCAGCTCGCCGCCGAGGTCCGCGCCTTTCTCGTCGAACAGACGTCCAGGACCGGCGGCCATCTCTCACCAAACCTCGGGGTCGTCGAGCTGACATTCGCCCTCCACCGTGTGTTCGACAGTCCCAAGGACGCGATCGTCTGGGACACCGGTCATCAGGCCTATGTCCACAAGATCGTCACTGGGCGCGCGCGAGATTTCGCCCGGCTTCGTCAAGCGGGCGGCCTGTCCGGCTATCCGTCGCGCAAAGAATCCGAGCACGACCTGGTCGAGAACAGCCATGCGTCGACTTCGTTGAGCTACGCGCTCGGCATCGCTGAAGCGCGGCTGCGGAAGCGGACGAATGGTTTCGTGGTCGCAGTCATCGGCGACGGCGCGCTGACCGGCGGCATGGCGTACGAGGCACTCAATCAGATCGCGCATCTGCAGCCACCCAACCTGATCATCGTCATCAACGACAACGGCCGCTCTTATGCGCCGACCGTCGGCGGCCTCGCACGGCACCTGTCGCAGCTGCGCATCGACCCTCGCTACGAGCGCGTGAAGGTCGAGATCTCGCGCCTTCTGCGTGACCTCCCTCTGGTGGGCTCGACCGCAGACCAGGCGGCGTATCGGGTCAAGGAGAGCCTCAAGCAACTCTTGCAGCCATCCACGGTCTTCGAAAGCCTCGGCATCAAGTACGCCGGAGTTGTCGACGGCCACGACGAGGCCGAGCTCGAAGCAGTTCTATCGCGCGCGAAGAAGTTGAAGGCGCCGGTCGTGGTGCATGTCGTCACCGAGAAAGGCCACGGCTACGGTCCGGCCGTGGAGGACGAGATCGACAAGCTCCACGGGGTCAGCGCATTCGATCCGCTGACCGGGCGGCCGCGCTCCACCGACGTCAAGTACACCGATGTTTTCGGCGAGGCGCTAATGACTGCTGCCACGCGACAGCCCGAAGTGTGCGCGATCACCGCGGCGATGGCCTCATCGACGGGCCTCCTCAACTTCGCCAAAGAATTTCCAGACCGGTTCTTCGACGTCGGCATCTGCGAGCAGCACGCGGTCACGTTCGCCGCCGGGCTGGCGATGGCGGGGATGCGCCCGGTGGTGTGCATCTACTCCACATTTCTGGCGCGCGCGTTCGACCAGACCGTCATGGATGTCGCTCTGCACAAGCTTCCGGTGGTGTTCGTCATCGATCGCGCCGGCGTCACCGGACCTGACGGCTCATCGCATCACGGCATGCTCGACCTCTCCTATCTGAGGTTGATACCGAACATGAAAGTGGCCGCGCCGGCGGATGCGACCGAGCTCTGCGCACTGCTCGAGACCGCGCTCACGATGGATGGCCCGGTGGCGATTCGATATCCCAGCGGCGCCGTTCCCGCACCGCCAGACCTGCCCGTCGAGCCATTGCCGGTCGGCCGTTGGGAAGAGCTGCGCAAGGGGTCGGACGCGGCCATCTTCGCGGTCGGGCGGATGGTCGAGGTCGCGAAGGAAGCGGCGGAACGCCTGGCATTGCAAGGCATCGAGGTCACGGTGGTCAACGCGCGCTGGGTGAAACCCGTCGATCCGCGAATCGTGGATTGGGCGAAGCGTCATCCAATCGTGATGACAGTCGAGGACAACGTCGGCAGTGGAGGATTTGGTGGCGCGGTGCTCGAGGCACTGGCCCCGCACGGATTGGCCGGGCGCGTGCGGACCATAGCGCTGCCCGACCAGTTCTTGCCTCAGGGCAAGGCGGCCGACATCTTGAAAGAGTTCGGGCTGGACGCCGCGGGGATCGCGCAGTCCACGTTTGCGGCGATCAAAGGCACGGTCCCGAGCGAAACGGGGAGCGACTCGGCTTAGAGTTTTTTCCTTCCTGCGAAGCCTTCGCCGACATGGTGCCAGTACTCCACTTTTTCTTCGCCCAGCTTCCAGCAGAGCTCCACGAGCTCGCCGTCGCGATAAGACGGAAAGTCGATCAAGCCTTCGAGCGGACCCTTCAGCTGGATGCCCATTCCGTTGAGGCCCGCGACCGCTTTGAGCAGCTCGAGCTCCGCGCCGCCAGCCGCATCGCGCGCCTGTTGATGCCTGTCGCGATCTTCCTCGCCGGCGCCGGCACGTTTCGACTCGTACTCTGCGATCCGCGCCTGGTCTTCCAGCTCGGGCAGCAGCGCCGAGAGCTCAGCGATCTGGGCGACGATCCTCCGCACGCGAGGCAGCTCGTTGTTCGCCTCTTCGACGGTATACGTACGGAGCCGCTGCACCGCTCAACGATATAGCAGCAGACTTGCCGCATGAACGCGATGGACGAGCGAGAGATGCGCCACCGGATCAAGACCGCGATGGTGGCCCGTCTTGCCACGGTCGGCCCTGATGGGCGACCGCACATCGTGCCGATCACATTCGCCCCTGCCGACGGTAGCCTGTACTTCGCAGTCGACCAGAAGCCGAAGCGCACGAGGAATCTCCAGCGCCTTCGGAACATCGTGGCCAATCCCGCCGTCAGCGTTCTTGTCGACCATTACGAGGACGATTGGTTCAGCTTGTGGTGGGTGCGCGTCGACGGGACCGCGCGCATTGTTGAAGAGGGCCCTGAGTTCGACGAGGCGATCTCTCTGCTCACCGCGCGATACGAGCAGTACCGATCGAATCGCCCGGCAGGTCCAGTGGTCGAAATCAAGGTCGAGCGCATGACTGGATGGTCGGCATCGTGATCTCCACTCAAATGCGCAGGAGCTCCGGCTGGGCTTGCTGGACTGGATACCGGAGCGGAATCGCCTCCTGCACAAACGCGCCCATCGGGTAAGGCCCGACGGTCAGGCCGCCCAGCACTGCCGTCCACGTGACTTCGTAGCGCACCGACGCCCGCACGATGTACCCGGCCTGGTTGTGAGCTTCATAGACATGCGTTACCGGGGACTGTTCCGGGTACGCGCGGCCGTAGCCCCGCGGTCCGGGAAGGCTCGCCGTAACGCCATCGCCGAAATCCCACGCCGCCGACCGTGGGGTCGCGGTGATCGAGTAGTCGGTGCCTCGGTCCTTCTCATGAATCGTGAGCCCTCGTGGCGAAGGATCGAGCCAGAACCATGAGCCCAACCCAACCAGTCCGGCAGGCCCAGGGTTGGCGGCGACCCGTGAGGCAAAGGCGGTCCACGCCGGCATGGGCGGCGTGGCGAGAGCTCGCGAGCAGGCGACTTGCTCAGCGCTTGCGTTCTCGACTCGATCGACGGCCTGGACGTGCACGCAAGCGATGTCCAGCGGCGACATGCCCGACTGCGTGATCGTCCGCGGCTCCGGAGTTGAAAGAAGCTGCAGCCGCTGCGACCCGCCGTCAATGGTCAGCCACGACGTGTAGTGATCCATGCCGGCGACGAAGTAGTCGATGCCGGCGCCATCGCCGATGTCGACGACGGGGTCCCAGGTGAACGACACCGAATCGGCCGTCACAAGCGAGACATGCGGCTGCGGGGCTTGCGGCGGCACTGCATCGACGTAGATGTCGACGACGGGATATCCGTATTGGTCGGCCATGTATGGGGGCGGCGACATTCCTCTGTACCATCCGAGGCCGCATTCGCCACCGAACGTCCAGTTGTAGTACGCGATGTACTGCTTGACGTGGCCGCGCACCGCCCACCCGTTGTCAGCGAAGTTCCAGTGATAGTGGTTGGGGTAGTCCTCGTGAAGGAGCTGGACCCACCCCGACGAGTCGCCAGGTTTGCCCCGGAAGTCCCCGTAGAAATACCCGTACCAGTCGTCGTAGCCCGGATTCCGATGGAAGCCGTAGAACGTATCCCGCTCCGGGTTGGTGCCGACAAGTGGATCGTTGGTCACGAGGGTCGTGGTCCACATGTCGGAATGTTTAGGGCACCAGCCGGGAGGGTCTCCGTAGCCAGGACTGCCCCAGCCTGAGCTTCCGGCTGCAGTAGATGGAAACAACCCGACCGCGATTCCAATCGCCGCCGCAACCATGCGAAACATCGCGCCGAGACTAGGCGCCGCGGCGGTGCGCTCAAACCCCGGTCGTTAAGGTGTCCGCTCGATCCTAGAATCGCTGCGTGGCCGAGCAGAGAAAGATCGTGACGATCCTGTTCGCCGACGTCGTCGGCTCGACCGAGCTCGCCTCACAACGCGACCCCGAGGTCGTTCGCAGCTGGATGTCGCGGCATTTCGAGCGAATCTCTGAAGTGGCCGCGGCGCATGGAGGGACGGTCGAAAAGTTTGCCGGCGATGCGGTCATGGTCGTGTTCGGTGTGCCGGCTGTACACGATGACGATGCGGAGCGAGCGGTGCGCGCTGCCCTCGAGGTGCGCGACCGGGCCGGCGACCTCACGGTGCGTATCGGTGTCAACACGGGGGAAGCGGTAACGGCCGCTCGGGAGGATCGGCAGTTCATGGTCAGCGGCGATGCCGTCAATATCGCGGCACGCCTGCAACAGGGCGCAGAGCCCGGCGAGGTCGTCGTCGGGCCGATGACCGAGCAGCTGACCCGCAGCGTCATCGAATACGAAAGGCGCGAACCAATCACGGCCAAAGGCAAGTCCCAGGCTCTGCCCGCGTTCAGGGCTGTTCGGCCGCGGACGCAGGTCCCAGAGCAGGCGCGTGGGCTGCCTGGTTTGCACACCCCACTGGTCGGGCGCCGCCGCGAGCTGAGGCTCTTGGTCGACACCTTCGCGCGCACCGCGGAAGACCGCAGCCCTCACCTCTTCACGCTCACAGGCGCTGCAGGGGTAGGCAAGTCGCGTTTGGTGACAGAGGCGCTTGCGGCGCTCGCGGGCTCCGGCGCGAGGTTGCTGCGCGGACGCTGCCTGCCTTATGGACGCGGCATCACGTACTGGCCGTTCATAGAGATGGTCCGGCAGGACACCGGCATCACGATCGCGGATGACCGCGATGCCGCTCTCTCAAGGCTCGACCGATGGCTCGGAGAGCTGTTTTCTGATGATCCCCAACGGCCGGCGGTGCGCGGGCGTGTCGCGGCCATGCTTGGCCTGGTGAGCTCAACGGAAGGAATGCCCGACACCCCGCCAGACCGAGTCGAACGAGAGATTGCGTGGGGCATGAGGCGCTATCTCGAGGCGGTCGCCAAGGGAGCTCCCCTCATCGTCGTGGTCGACGACACACAGTGGGCGGAACCGCCAGTGATCGGTCTGCTCGAGCAGCTCGCGGAGCGATCCGTCGACGCGCCGCTCTTCCTGGTCTGTGTCGCCCGCCCCGAATTTCTCGAAAGCCACCCGACATGGGGTGCGGGCAAGTCCAATTCCAGCAACATCACCCTCGACCCCCTCAATGCAGCCGAGACGGGCACGCTCATATCGAGCCTCCTCGAAATCGAGTCACTACCGGCAAACCTCAAATCGCAGATCATCGAGCGCTCAGCCGGGACACCTCTCTTCTGCGAGGAGTTCATTCGCATGCTCATCGATGAAGGGCGGCTCCTTCGCGAAGGAGCAGGCTGGCACGCCGTCGGGCCGATCGAGTCGATCCGGGTGCCGGCGAGCATCCAGGCCGTGCTCGCAGCTCGGCTGGATGGGTTGCCTGAGGGCGAGCGCAGGCTGCTGCAGGCGGCGAGCGTCGTCGGCGAGCGCTTCGGCGTGCAACAGGTCAGAGACCTGACCGGCTCGGATCCCGAAGCCGGCTTCGTATCGCTGCGGCGCAAGTCGCTGGTGAGCGGCGGCGACGGTCCGACCGACGAATTGCGATTCCGCCACCTGCTCGTCCGCGACGCTGCTTATGGATCGCTGCCTAAATCTCAGCGGGCGGACCTGCATGATCGGTTCGGATCGGTTCTCGAGGCTGAGGCCGGCGACACGCTCCAGCTGACCGAGATCCTGGCCCATCACGCAGAACGCGCGCTGACACTTTCAATCGAGCTCGCGATGGAGGGCGACGCGCTCGCCGATCGCGCCCGCCGTGCGCTCGAGTGGTCGCTGTCAATGGGCGACCGCGCTGTGACGCGGCGCGATCGAACCACCCTGGAGGCGGCACTGAACACAGTGCGAGCAGCGGCGGCGATCCTCCCCGATGCCGGCGGGCCGGTCTCGAGGTCGAGGACGGCGCTGCTCGAGGCCCAGCTGCTGGTGATCGGCGCCGACTACCCCCGGGCCATGAAGGCCGCCGCGGACGCGGCGGCCGCCGCCGAACAGGCCGGACTACCCAAGCTCGTGGCCAACGCCCGCCTGGCCGAGGCCTGGATCATGAACTGGAGCCTCGAAACTCCGATCGAAGACTTCCAGGCCGTAGCGGAGCGAGCGGTGGAAGCCTGCCGGCAAGCAGGCGACATCGCCGGCGAAATCGAAGCACGGCACGTCGCGGCCTATTACCTATGGGCTACGGGTCGCATCTCTGAATACATCGACGTCAACCAGGAGCTGCTACAGAGGGCGCGTTCCATTGGAGCTCACGCCCACGTAGGTGCGATCCTGGTTCGCCTTGCGCCGGCTGAGGAAATGCGCGGCAACGTCGCCGCCGCAGATCCATACCTCACGGAAGCCGAACAGATTGGTATTGCGTATGGACTGAGGGACCTTGCACGGGCAGCTTTGTGGCAGCGCAGTGGGTGGTTCACGACGAGTGGTGACCTGGTCGATGCTGAGAGGAGCCATCGCAAGTTTCTCGCTGAGGCCGAGGAGGCAGGCGCTGTTCAGCATCAGGTCAGCGCCCTCCGCCACCTGGCGACGACTCTCATGTATCAACACAAAGACGCCGAGGCTGCGCAGTGTGTCGAGCGTGCGCTGCAACTTAGCGAGGCAAGCGGAGAGCGATGGAATCGCAGCGAGCTGTACGCCATGCGTGCGCGCGTGGGACTCGAGCTGGGCGACATGGCCGGCGCGGCGACGTGGATAACGAGCGCCATGGACAGCCTCCGCGATTACGACGTGACCGCGGTCTCGGAGGTCAACCAGACCCTGGGTGTGATTCGAGCGGCACAGGGCCGCACAGAGGAGGCTGAGGCCGCCCTACGCCGCGGTCTCAGCGTGCTCGAGCCGACCGACTATCTATGGAACCAGGTCGACCCGGCTCTCGACCTGGCTCGATTCCTTGCCAGGCAGGGCAGGGCCGAAGAGGCAAAGCGGCTTCTCGACAAGTACGAGCGCTGGGTGCGTGAGCGCGCAATTCCTTTATGGGACGACCAGTTCGAGGAGATCCGGGCGCTGGCTCAAAGCTGATTGAGACTTGACGAGACAGGACGTCTTGTCTAGTATCGTTCCAGGTGGCGACACACACTCGGGAGCGCATCCTCGTCGGGGCGCGGGGCCTTCTGGCCCGAGGAGAAAGCCCAACGGTCGGGCAGGTCGCGCAGGCTGCCGGAGTGTCAAAGGCCAGCTTCTACCGGGCGTTCGATTCGCGGCGAGCGCTGCTCGATGCCCTCGATGTCGAGCCTGAACCAGGGGCAAAAGAACGCATCCTCGAGTCCGCGGCGGCGATGGTGGGCGACGGCAGCCTCGCGGCGCTGTCGATGGACGAGCTGTCGGTTCGAGCCGGCGTCTCCCGAGCCACCCTGTACCGCCTCTTCCCAGGCAAATCCGCCCTGTTCACGAGTCTCCTGCTGACTTACTCGCCACTCGAGCCTGTCACCAGCCTGCTCAGCTCGATGACTGACCAACCACCCGATGTCGTTGTGCCGGAGATCGCGCGCACGGTCGCCAGGACCGTGTACGGCTCGGGTGGACCCCGAATCGGCCTGCTCCGAGCCATATTCCTGGAGCTCAGCTCGCTGAGCCCTGACTCGGAAGATGCTGCTCGCGACCTTGTGGCGGCGACGCTTGGTTCCGCGGGCGCCTACGTGATGCAGCAGATGATGGCGGGCAGGCTGCGGCGGATGCACCCACTGCTGGCGCTGCAGTCGCTCATCGGGCCGATCTTTTTTCACCTTCTGACGCGACGACTCGCGGAGCGATTGCTGGGGCTCGAAATCGAAGTCGAGGAAGCCGTGGTGATGCTGGCGGAAAACTGGCTGCGGGCGATGAGACCGGATGAGGAGGGAGCGAATGGCTGAGGCCTTTGCGGTTGATGTCGAAGGCGTCCAGAAGAAGTTCGGCGGTATACGTGCGCTCGATGGGGTGACGCTGCGGGTCAAGACGGGCGAGATATACGGCCTGCTGGGCCCGAACGGGGCCGGCAAGACGACGCTCATCCGATCGATCGTCGGCCTGGTCGCGCCCGATGCGGGTACCGTCACGGTGCTCGGCCGCCGAATGCCCGACGTCGACCAGCTGCGCAATGTCGGCTACATGACCCAGCAGGCAGCTCTCTACCCCGGCCTCTCGGTCGAGGAGAACGCCGAGTTCTTCGCCGCCATCAACGCAGCCGAGGGTGGTGTGACGGAAGCGCTGGAGCTGGTGAGGCTGGAGGGCCGGCGCAAGGCGGTGGTGTCGACCCTCAGCGGGGGCATGCGGCAGCGGTTGTCGCTGGCGTGCGCCCTCGTGCACAAGCCCAAGGTGCTGCTGCTCGACGACCCCACAGTCGGCGTCGATCCGCAGCTGCGCGTCGAGCTCTGGGAGGACTTTCGCAGGATGGCCGACGGCGGCACAACGATCATCGTCTCCAGCCACGTCATGGACGAGGCGGAGCGCTGCCAGCGCCTGGGCCTCATCCAGTACGGGAAAGTGTTGGCGGAGGGAACGCCG
>Ga0137362_10002381_pt1 | contig 12198 bp, 7 predicted proteins | sample MadtaG_2_FD_104801 | JGI IMG/M metagenome (GOLD analysis project Ga0137362, IMG submission 104801) | Vadose zone soil microbial communities from Angelo Coast Range Reserve, California, USA - Mad1_100_16 metaG | ecosystem: Environmental > Terrestrial > Soil > Vadose zone | place: USA: California... | reverse complement strand
GCATCCACATCATCCAGACTCAATTGAAACCGGCGACCGCGCTTCTTGAGAAAATTGAGCGTCATGTTCACCGCGATGGAATGAATCCATGTGTAAAAGGAGGATTTGCCACGGAACCCGCGGATTGCTTTGTAGGCTTTGGCGAAAATGTCCTGCAAAAGATCGTTCGTGTCCTCGTGGTTCGAGGTCATGTTGTAGACGAGGCCGTAGAGACGCGGCGTGTATTTGATGACTAGCTCGTCGAAAGCGCCCGCATCGCCCGCTTGCGTGCGCTTCACCAACTCCTGATCCGGGTCGGTTCTTGGTTGGTCCATCGCCTCGCGCTTAGATTTAGCACGAGCTTCGAAACCGGACGACAACAAATCAGAGATCCGGCGAGCAGGCAATGCGACTGAGGAATTCATCTTTGGCAATAATGCTGCGATCGATCACCGGCGATCGCGGAGCGACATTAACCAGAGCAAGTTACCCAGCGCAGCGATAAATGCCGCCACGTAAGTGAGCGCGGCCGCGTTCAAAACGCTGTTCACGCCGGCAGCTTCCTGTCCTGGCTGCACGATTCCCATTTCACGCAGAATAATTTTCGCTCGGCGTGAAGCATCGAATTCCACTGGCAACGTAATCAACTGGAAAACCACCAGGACCAAATAGCAGTAAATACCAAGCGTAATCAAACCGGTGATCCTAAAGAAAATACCCCCAATAATGATGAACGGCAGTAGTTGCGACGCGATCATCGTCACGGGCACAATCGCCATCCGTGCTTTCAGCGGCGCGTATGCCCTGGCGTGCTGAATGGCGTGACCGGTCTCATGCGCGGCAATGCCTAGTGCCGCTACTGAAGGCGTGTGATAAACATTGCTCGACAAGTGCAGTTTCTTGTCCCTCGGATCGTAATGGTCGCCAAGAAAATCGTTCGTCTCCACAACTTCCACATCAGGTATTTGGGCCGCGCGCAGGATATCCTGCGCGCACTCTGCACCGGTGATGTTCGAGCTCGCCCGCACCTCGCCCCATTTTCGGAACGCACTGGTCACCCGAATCTGCGCCCAAATCCCTAGGATCAATGGGACGCCGATGTAGAGCAGCCAGTGAGATCCAAGGCCAAAACCGTATGGAGAAAACATGTCGACTTTAATTTAGCGTGGCAAAGCGAATTGTCACTTTGCCGCAGGGAAATTAGACGCCGAGAGACGCTGCGCGTTCATTTGCAGCAAGGAGCAGCGGCTTCCCAGCCCCGAAAGCATTCGCGGTCGCCCAGGCCGCCGCTCCTTGAAATCCGATCAAATTTCCAACTGTTTAGGAAATCGGGACAGAATTCTGCACCCCGTTTTGGTAACCAAAACCACATCTTCGAGGCGCACTCCACCGAGCCCGGGATAATAAAGCCCCGGCTCAACGGTGAGTGCTTGCCGATCTTTCAGGGTCACTTTCTGCAAACGCGGATGCTCATGAATCTCCAGGCCCAGACCATGCCCGGTGCCGTGAAAGAATCCCACTCGTCTGCCCTTGCGAATCTCGGTCGGAAAACCGCGGCTGGCGAAAAATTCCTGGATCGCCCTGTGAATTGTCATCCCGTCAACACCGGCTTTAATTCTCGTTAGGGCGAGCGCTTGTCCACCTTTCACAGTTTCCCAAAGTTTTCGTTGCGCGTCGCTCGCGCGCCCGCGCAGCACAGTGCGTGTCATATCGCCAAAATATCCGGTCTTCGCGTCACGCGGGAAGACATCCAGAATAATCAATGAATCCGCGTACAGCGGTCCGAAGCCGCGCTCATGTGGATCGCACGCCTGATCGCCACCGGCGACAATTGTGCCATTAGGACTGCCGCCCGCGCGCAAAATCGCGGAATCAATTTCGGCCCGGAGCGTTTCAGAAGTCAGCGTTTTACCGCGCCAGCGTAATCGTTTTCCGGAGGCGGGTTTGGATTGCTTCAGCACTTCAATCGCGCGTTTGAGCCCCTTTTCAGTGATTCGCAAGGCATGTCCCATCATTTCGACTTCCTTGTTTGATTTCGCTTCACGCTCCGGCCAGAAGATTCCGTTCGTTGCGCGAACACGGATTTTGTTCGCTGCAAGTTCCTCCGCGTAGCGAAGCGGGAAATTTGCCGGAACGGTTGCGGATCTTACGCCGCGTTTCTTGAGAAAACGGACGAGAACTTTTTCATAGGGCGGCGCCTTTTTGGATTTTCCCTGCACTTCGTTCTCAAGCTCGCTGAACATGACGAATTCATCCGCGTCGGCCTGTTTGCGACCACGATCGATTTCCAAATCGCTCAAGACCAGAGTGCGCTTGCCGTTGCGCTCGAGAAAAATGAACGGATCAGGCGCCCAAAACTTCGTGGCGTAAAGCATGTCTGGGTCGGTCTCGCTTGCAGCAACGATAAGGCGCGCTGGTTTTGTTTTCGTTTTACTCATTGTGACCTCTATTTTCCTCGGCAACCTCGCTGGAGCAAGTTCTCATTAACACCCTGCTTTAGCTGGGTGTCAGAGGCGAAGTAGCTCCTAACTGCTTTAGCAGTTTCTCGGATCACAGAAACCGCTAAAGCGGTTCTCTTCATTGCCGCGGGACGCCACTGTGCTGAAGCACAGTATTAATGAGAAACGTCGCTTTAGCCTCTTCGCACCACTTCCAATTGCTTTCGTAAAATCCAATGCAGCAGCACCAGCAATCCCAGCGTAGATAGAATCAGAACTAGTGTGTTGAAGGTAAACACGCCAATTTTGAATCCGAAATAACGTTTCTCCAGACCGAAGAACACGTTCGGTTTTTTGTCCCTGCGATAATCGTTTTGTTCCATCTCGGCCTTTGAAATCAAATCGGAAACCTTCTGGTTAACGTAGATTTGTTCGGCCGTGACCGGACCGTTCGCGTCCTTGAAGAGTGACCCATCGAACCTTTGTTTTCCGGCGATGACGGGATCGACCAGCTTCAGATAATGATCGATCTCTTTAGCAGAAGGTGCTTCGAGCCCCGAGAGCAATGCCAGGACGTCCTTTAAGTCGTTGAGACGCGCGCGCTGCTCGGGTGTGTTCGCTTTGGGCGCGAGCTTTTGAATTTCATCATTAGTGCGATCTTGTCGGCGCGTGAGCGGATTGAGTTTGGCCTGAGCGACAACCATCTCTTCGTACGACCAGCGCATGGCGATGAACTGGCAAACCAATGGCACCTGCAGCTTGCTCTCCGTTTTCAGGGTCTTGTCCGTGCTCGGATGTTCAGAAATCCAATGTGAAAGCGAGTGAAGCAGACCGACGTTCCGGTTCATGTCTTCGTATTTGATGAGAGCGCCACCCATGATGATCTGCGGAATCAAGACGAGCGGAACGATGTTGGCCGCCGTTTTCGGGTCAGCCACGAGCGAAGAGATGAGCAAACCCAGCGCTACGCCACTCATCGCGGTCATGAACATGATCCCGATATCTATCCAGAACATTCCGCGGATTTGCAGGAGGGAATTGCCGATGAGAACAAAAAGAATGCACTGAATAAGGGCAAACACTCCGAGCGTGAGCGTCTTCGAAATGACATAGTACGATAAGCGAACCTTGATATTGCGCTCGCGTTGGAGCACAGGCCGGTCCCGGATGATGTCATCAGCGCTATTGGTCAGGCCAAGAAACATCGCCACGATGAGACCGAGAAATAAATATGTCGGGATGTGATAAGCAGAAGCGAAATCGTATGTCCCGTTTTCTGAATAGCGCAGGATTGTGGCGATCAGCAGCGCGAGCACAGGCGAAACTCCGATCGTGATGACGAGGTTCGCCCCGTTGCGCAGTTTGCTCAAAAAAGAACGGCGCAGCAACGTGCGAAATTGCGTCCACTCATCATGCCACCGAAGTGGGAGCCGTTTTCTTTGAACCGGCGCGACGGGTAACGGTCCGGCCGGCTCCTGACGCAGCGAAACTTGCTTGACGTCCTGAATCAATCGGAACGCTTCGTACTTGTCGCGCCAGAATTCCGGCGAATAACGGCGCGACGCGACGAGCTGGCCGCGGCTGTTTTCTTCGTAAATGATGTCGCCACTTAAATCGCGCAACGGCGTCTCCAGCACATCAAAAATGAATTCCGGCCGGGTTGTTCCACACGATGGACAGGCGCCCAATTCCGCTCCGAACTGATGTTGGTGTTCCGCCTCCGCAAAATAGCGGAGCATATCCGACGGCGTTCCGAAAAACACGAGGCGCCCGCCTTTGTCGAGCAGGATCGCTTTGTGAAACATTTGAAAGAGTTTCGAGCTCGGCTGGTGAATGGTAACAATGACGATTTTGTTGTGCGCGAGGCCCCGAATAATTTCGATAACGTGCTCGGAATCTTTTGAGGAAAGGCCGGAAGTCGGTTCGTCGAATAAATAAACATCGGACATCCCGATCATATCGAGTCCGATGTTGAGGCGTTTCCGCTCGCCACCGCTAAGCGTTTTGCTCTCGGGGCTGCCGACAACTGCATCACGCCGTTCGCCCAATCCGAGCTCAATTAGTTTTGCATCGAGGCGTCGGGTGCGATCGCGCCGTGAGAGATGCGGCGCGCGAATCGTCGCCGCAAACAGCAGGTTCTCGCCGATTGTAAGATGTTCGTCGAAGGCGTCCTGCTGGGGCATATAACTGACGTACTGCTTCAAGACGTCGAGATTTTGATAGAGCGACTGTCCGTTGAGGACGACATCTCCGCTCGTAGGTTGCAGCTGACCGGCAAGCACTCTCATCAACGTGCTCTTTCCCGAACCGCTCGCGCCCATCACGCAAACAAGCTCGCCACGTGTGATGCTAAACGATATTCCCTCCAGGCCGGTCTCGCCCTTGCCAAAATGGTGCGTGACTTCGTTTACTTCGAGGGTGCGAATGATGTTGCGCTCTTCCTCGATGATTCGTTCCGAAAAGTTGCACCGCAAAACCTGTCCTACATCGATTCGAATCGTATCGCCGTTCTTAAGCTGCGCTGTCGTGCGCACTGTCTCGTCACCCACCATGATCGGCCGATCCGCTTCGATGACCTCAAGGACCCCCACCCGCTGGTCGTAGTCGCAGAAAATCTTCAAGACCACATCACCGCTCGTGCCCGGCGACAGCAGAATATCGTCAGCCTCAAGCCGGCTCGGGTCGTTCGACACCAAATATTCCGATTTGGAGGCCTTGAGCTGGAATCGTCCACCGAGGGCGCGAGCGCGCCGGCGCAGATCGCTCAAATCCATTTCGCTGTCGTTGTGGAAAATGATCCTGTCCTCGAGTGTGGCCTCGACCTGTGTGCCGGCTTTCAATCTGACGCCGTTGAGCTCGGCATTCACATCCCGCAACGCCTTCACTCGTACGTTCAATCCAAAGGTGACCCGCAGTGCGCTTTCACGCGTTCGCGAGCGTTCCAGTTCCACTTCATCCGATTCGTTGTTTACGCGGATGAAGATTTGTGGGAGCGAAACGTTCTTCTTGGCGTTGAAATACTGTGCCAGTTCCTGATAGCTGAGCACCTGGTCGCCCACCAAAATGCGCTGGCCCGGATAAATTCGACAGAAGCCGCCGCGCACCAAGGGTCTCCCGCGCACCGAGACGTTTTGGCCGCTGTAATTTTTCAACAAGATCAGATCGTGATAGCGAAACGCCATCAGGTGATCGGCTTCACTGAGATTCTTGAATATTATATCTGCCTTGCCGTTGGGCCCGAAAGACAGCGATTCCAGTGGTGACGCGCCATGCTGATAGATCGAGGGGTCCGAATCCTCTGACGCGTTGAGTTGATAAACGATGTCGATTGCTTGCGCGGCCATCCCCATCTGCGACATGAACGAATAAAAGGCGACCACCTGTTCCTGCTTCAAACCGGCCTGCGAGATCAGGTCGTACAGCTGCACCCCGAGCATGATCTTGCGTTCGGTGCTCAGTTGCGCGCCGAGCTTTTGAGCCATGGCAGCGAGATCCTGCTGCTCGTAAAGCGCCTGGCGGAACAACTGTCGCAGCTCCGAGTAAACCGCCTCTGGGTAATCGTAACGCAGGAAACCAAGACTTGAGTCAATCTCTTCCTCGAGGATGACACCGTCTGCCTTGGTAAAACTCGCCAGTACCTGGATCAACAAGGGCAACAAATTTGGCCCCTCGGAAACGCTGCGAGGCTTGCGCATTGCCCGGCGCATCCAGCGCCGGCCGGTCCGTCGCACTCGATAAGCAAGGGGCGTCACCCGCTGTACAGCGCGGTCGATCTTGTCTGCGACTGATGAAATAAGCTCTGCCATATTAAGACTAGGGTGCAGATTTTAACCGAAACCGGCAAGCGACGCAATGCGTGGCCACGAATATAGAAGTGTAACAAATGACGAAATACCGAACGACGAAGCTCGAGCGGATGACTAATGATTTAGTGACAAACGATTCTGATCTGCTTCAAGGCTGCCGCCCCGGCCAGCTTGCACGCGATAGCTTCGCCTGTTTTGCATTGCCGTTTGTTCATGGTAATTTTTAACCTCATTAACAGTTTTTATGCCCCAGTTCGATCGCAACTCTCAAAAGGAGAATAAATCTCGAGGCAGCGAACCCAATTTTAATTGGCGCGGCGTTATTCTCATCGTGATCGCTTTCAGCCTGATTGCGATGGCGATGCTCTTTTATCGTGGCGGGATGCAACCGGTCGAAGACGTGCCGTATAACCGTTTTCTCGAGCTGCTGGAGAACAAACAGATTGTTAACGACAAGAATTATCCGCTCCAGTTGGTGGTGGAGGACGGCCGGCCCACGCAAACACTGCGCGGCGCTTACATCCGCCAGGGAATCGGTGCTGCGCCGTCCCAGCCGGTGCCCTTTCGGACCACAGTCTATCTGACCTTCACAAATAATTTGCAGGAGAAACTCGCTGCCGCCGGCATGCAACCCGCCATCAAAACGGAATCCAATATGCTGGCGCAAACCGTGGTTGGTTTTCTACCAATCGCCCTATTCTTGCTGGTCCTTTATTTCCTGTTTCGCCAGCAAATCCGCATGGCTGGCAAAGGCGCTCTTAATTTCGGAAAATCGAAGGCCCGCATGCTCGCCCGTGACAAAAATAAAATCACGTTTCGCGATGTCGCCGGTGTCGAGGAAGCCAAGGACGAAGTGCAAGAGCTCGTTGAATTTTTGCGCGACCCGAAAAAATTTCAGAAGCTCGGTGGTCGCATTCCCAAGGGCGTCTTGATGGTCGGACCGCCCGGTACTGGCAAAACGCTGTTGGCGCGCGCCATCGCAGGTGAAGCGGATGTTCCGTTCTTTTCTATCAGCGGCTCGGATTTTGTTGAGATGTTTGTCGGCGTCGGCGCTAGCCGCGTCCGCGACATGTTCGAGCAAGGCAAGAAGTCCGCGCCCTGCATCATTTTCATCGACGAAATTGACGCGGTCGGGCGTCACCGCGGCCACGGCGTAGGCGGCGGGCACGACGAGCGCGAACAAACGCTAAATGCGTTGCTCGTCGAAATGGACGGGTTTGATACGCAAGAAGGCGTGATCATTATCGCTGCTACGAACCGCCCTGATGTGCTCGACCCCGCGTTATTGCGCCCGGGACGTTTCGATCGCCAGATCACAGTCAATCTCCCTGATGTAAAAGGACGCGAAGAAATTTTGCGCGTGCCCGCCAAAAAAGTGAAACTGGCCGAAGGCGTTGATCTGGCAGTGGTCGCGCGCGGCACACCCGGTTATTCCGGCGCTGAACTTGCCAATGTGATCAACGAAGCGGCATTGCTCGCAGCACGTCGCGGGTTAAAGGGAATCACGCTCGCCGAGCTGGAAGAAGCGCGCGATAAAGTTCGCTGGGGCAAGGAGCGCCGCAGTCTTGCGCTCAGCGTAAAAGAGAAAACGAACACGGCCTATCACGAAGCGGGTCACGCATTGTTGCTCGAACTACTTCCCCACACGGAACCGCTCCACAAAGTTACCATCATTCCGCGCGGACCGTCACTTGGATCGACCATGTGGTTGCCGGAAGAAGACAAATACACCAATCGCAAGAACGAGTTGCTCGCCGGTCTGGCAGTCAGCATGGGCGGCCGCGTTGCGGAGGAAATCATCTTTGGCGACATCACAAATGGGGCACGTGGCGACATCAAAATGGCCACGGCAATTGCGCGCCGGATGGTTTGCGAATGGGGCATGAGTGAGAAGATGGGCATGGTCGAATATGGCGATCACGAGGATTACGTTTTCCTGGGCCGCGACATTTCGCGTGCGCGCGATTACAGCGAGGCGACTGCCGAGCAAATTGATCAGGAAGTGCGCAAACTTCTCGATGATGCATACCAACTTGCCAAAACAACACTCATTGCCAATCGCGACAAGCTCGAGGCAATCGCAAAGGCGCTGCTGGAATTTGAAACGCTCGACGGCTCACAACTTAAAGAGATCGTCGACCACGGCCGCTTGATTAATCCGCCGCCAGGCGCAGCGCCGCCTTCCGGCAAAAAACTGCCGGCCGAAAAACCGCCCAAGCAAGTCGTAGCCGCGCCCGACGTTACACCGCCGCTCCCCGGCGCCTTCGGCGGCGCCCCGGCGTAATCTGCATTCGAAGTTGGACATTGAGCGTTCGGCGTTTTTTTCCGCCTTAAATTCAGAGGGCTCTTCGTGCCGACCCGTTGCCGGAAAACGGTTACGATATCCGTACTGTGCAGGGACTCTTCGGCCACAGACATTTCTACGGCGATGATTTACACGCACGTCCTGAACAAACCGGGTCTTGCTATCTGCAGCCCGCTGGACGACCAACAGCTAACAGGGAGGCGGCCCCCGATTCCGAGTTAGACGAAATTTTCTTCTAATTCTCGTTAGACCTAAGTCGTGGACGACTACCCGACACCAACCTATCTGCGCAACCACGAATCCGTTGTGGCCGCGCTCGGCTATTGGCCCCACCTTCCATGATTCACCGGTGCTCGCCTTTACGCGCGCAGAGCCCCCGAAGGACACCATCGCGCTCGAAGTTCAAGCTTGGGAGATGACAGACGAAGCAGACGCGCGTGGTTATTTCGTCACACTCAAGCATCACCTTGTACATTTCGCCTTTTCCGACATTGTGAAGACAGATTTGGAGCAGAACAAGGCGAACAAGGCAATAATGTAACGAAGTAGCGGGACGTTGGTATCTGGAATTCAGGCCTTCGCATGATGAAGACGAACCCAAAAATGGAGACAGCGAATACGAAGGACATGCGAGCGACAAATAGAACAATGTGGCCAACGAACGCGTTACGAAGCGGCGGCAGCGGCGGACGAAGTCGATGGCGTATCCAATAACCCGCCTGCATCAACGTGATCGCCGACAACGACCAGATCAAATTTTCAAGTCGCGCTTCATGCCCGCCCGGGTCTAGAAGAACTCGCCTGAAAAGCGGAAGGGCATACCAGAAAAGGATGGCCGCTCCTATTGTTTGTATGGCGAACAAAAAGAAGTAGCGCGAGGCTTCGCCGACAGTGTGCGATGGGCGCCCTGAGGCGCCTATCGGATCCTGTGGTTCTATCATTGAGGTGTAACGTAGCGCATAATGCGAGCGACGGGACCGCAAGTCAGCAGATACAGCATGATTGAAAGACAGCGGCCACAATTACCGGCGACGATCACTTCACGCATTCAACAATCCAGGTCTCCTCGAATAAAATGTTTGACTCAGGTCTCCGGTTTGGGATACACGACCTTCATCCAATAGGAGCCGCCGGAGAGAAGTTCTTGCTGTGCGGCGAAAATAAATCAAAGGAGACACACAACTATGAAGGATGCTAAGAAAATCGTAATTCTACTGTTTGCCCTCGGCGTGATGACAGGATTCACGCAGGCGGCTACTCATCAATCAACGCCAGACGCGACCTTGCGGCTGAGCGGCGGATCCTTCGCGGCGGGTATCGGTTTTAGTTGGGGCAAGGGTACCCTCACCTACAAGGGGAAAGATTATCCCGTCTCTGTAAACGGACTGTCGGTCGGCAAAGTCGGGATTACCGGCAGCTCTGCTTACGGCGATGTTTACAACCTGAAGCATCTGCGAGATTTTAGTGGTCATTATAACGCGGGCGCCGCAGGGAGCCGCGGGGTGACGGTTGGCCGTGGAAAAAGCGGCACCATTATGACGAATCAGGTCGGCGTGACGGTCGTGCTTTCCTCCACACAAAGGGGCGTTGATGTTAACGCCGCCGGTGCGGGGGTTGACATGCAACTCAAGAGGTAACGAGGTTGCCCGATAAATAAATCTGAGCGCGCCGTCCATCAGGCGGGGCGCTTAGAGATGTTTGATGACTGGCTGTTTCGGATCCGCTGCTGTAGTTGAAATCGCAAATGCAGCGCTATGGTTTTGTAGCGGAACCGTAACGATTGAACCGCATCCGCAAATAACCGCTTACTTCTCGTCAAGAAAAGTGACCGCTCCCGTGTCCAGACTGTAGTATGCGCCAACCACGCGAAGGTCGCCGGAATCGACTTTTGCCTTGAGGATTGGCGTGGACGAACGCAGCGCTTGCACTACATCCTTGACGTTCGCCTTTATTGTCGCTTCCAGATCACCTTTCGCCGTGGCCTCGACTGCCGGCTGAATGGCTGTGACCAGCGATTGGATATGACCGGGAGCCTTGCTCTTGGCAGCAATAGTTTCTCTCGCCGCTTGTACGGCGCCGCAGCTCTGATGTCCAAGCACGACGATCAAACGAACTCCCAAATGATCGACCGAGTATTCGATGCTTCCCAGGCCGTGATCGTCGATCACGTTGCCTGCCACGCGGACGACGAATAAATCGCCGAGTCCCTGGTCAAATACGATCTCGGGCGGTACACGCGAATCGGAACAACTAAGAATGGTGGCAAACGGATACTGGCTCTTTGCCAGTTCGGCGCGCCGCTCTGCCGTCTGACCGGGATGCTGCAGATTGCCGCCAGTATAGCGGCCATTACCCTCCTTGAGCTTGGAGATTGCCTCGGCGGGAGCTACGCTCGGCCGCTCCGGATGGCTCGGATCAGCGGCAAAGGCGAATTGGCTCGCGGCAAGCAAGCTGACTACAGCGAAGCAACATGCGAGTTGTGCTTTTATTATGCCACGGTTACACGGAATTAGCGTTGTCATTTGATTTTGCCGCTTAGTTTTGTTTCACGCACTGATCTTTCCCAATGCCGGAACTCTACAACGCAGAGCGCATCGGGAAAGCCTGATATTTTGACAGCAAAATCTTTTAACGGAACCGTAACGATTGAAAGCTTACCAATGCTGCGTGGTGGACTGACTTCGCCGCACCGACTCTTCTGACCGCGAGAGCCGTTTTTGCTTCGAAGTCGTACTTCGACGTGACCAGTTCGTGTATCGGTTCATCGCGGAAGCATGGCCGTCCGCATAATCGCGACGCGAAACTCCGCCACAGCAAAAGCGAATGCGACGACACGCACCCTGCGCCCGCACCGGTTACGAGGCCGGCGCGGGACGAAAGTCTTATTGAGGATGCGCAGGCTTTCTGCTTTCATCATCACTCGCGTCTTGGATCATCTCATGAAATTCCTGAAAATCTTCGCTCTTGCCGTAGCTCTGCTCACCACCGCGCAGGCCGTGCAAAAACCGTCGGCTCATACAAAAGGCACGCCGACCGGAAAACCGACCGGTTCACTCAAGCCGGGTCAATATTGGTGGAACCCGCAGCTCTCGCCGAGAGGTCCGCTCATGGTGCTTGTAAGCATCCCTCAGCAGACCATGCACGTTTATCGCAACGGCATCCTCATTGGCCGTTCAACCGTGAGCACCGGCTCGAAAGGCCACGCCACGCCGGGCGGCGTTTTCACCATCCTCGAGAAAAAACAGGAGCACTACTCGAAGAAATACAACAACGCGCCGATGCCAAACATGCAGCGGCTAACATGGACCGGCATTGCCATGCACTCGGGCAATCTGCCCGGCTATCCAGCCAGTCACGGTTGCATTCGCCTGCCGTACGATTTCTCGCAGTTGCTTTTCAGTGCGACATCCAAGGGCGGCACCGTTGTGGTGGGTGACGGCAAAACGCCCGTGCCGCATCTCGCATCGAATCCTGGACTGATGCTCGCGCCGAAGGATTTTACGCCTGAAATGCTGCGCCCACTCGCGGATAATGACTACGACTGGAAGCCGGAGCGCAGCTCAAATGGACCGATCACAATCGTCGTCAGCGCTGCCGACCGCGCGGTTTACGTCTATCGCAATGGCAATCCCATCGGGCGCGCCGCCGTCGAGATTGTCGGAAGCGGATC
>Ga0137362_10002375_pt1 | contig 12217 bp, 19 predicted proteins | sample MadtaG_2_FD_104801 | JGI IMG/M metagenome (GOLD analysis project Ga0137362, IMG submission 104801) | Vadose zone soil microbial communities from Angelo Coast Range Reserve, California, USA - Mad1_100_16 metaG | ecosystem: Environmental > Terrestrial > Soil > Vadose zone | place: USA: California... | reverse complement strand
GCCTTCCTTGCTGTCCCTAAGACGGCAAGTTGAGTCTCTGTCTTAACTACCAGAAAACCCACAATCTACTGTTCTCTCAACTTCTCTCTCTTCGCCTGCTTCCCTTCCCTTCATAACGGGTCTTGCGACGTACTGCAAGGCGGTAACCGTTGCTCTATAAGCAATCTAGGAGAGGTGCTCTCTTAGCTCGACTCTGAAACACTTCATGTCCAAACTAGCGCCCAAATATCCCGAATAGGCATACCGAACGCCACAGATGCCCACCTATCCTGGTTAGGACGTACCGAATCACGTGCTCACGTGACCACCTTAGGGCCGGCTTCATCTCGACTTCGCAATACTCAGAGGGATCACGTGACCTCTTTAGGGCAGGCAATACTCTCGACTTAGCTTTACAAGTCTAAAGTCACGGCGGTGACACCTTATTATTTGGCAACACACCCACATTCTCAACCTCAGGGAACTTTAATTGAGCATCATTGGCCACTACCAAATTATATAGGTGTAGAGACAATAGATCCCTGAAAAGTGGTGAGAGTTGCTCTTATAAAAGTACAAGTTCAATTCACTTACTGTGATTGGTCCCTGAAGAGCATTTGGGAGCAGATTAACCTTGTTGGCTCAGTTAATTAATGGTTGGTATACATGCAAAATTTCATCAAGAGAATCATGGATAACCACATAATTTGGTTGAGGAGCAGCAGCAGCAGCCATGTGTGTACAGAGAGCAAAGAGCAAAGAGCATTGTGTGTGCGAGAAAGAGGTGTCCCGGGCCGGCCCGGATAATGTGCGACATATTTTGGTTGCTGCTGATGGCCACGGACCAGGCCACACCTCACAGTGGAGCCCACCTTGGAGTGGAGAGACCTGCTAAACCCGCCTCGAGAAAGTCTAACCAGATTAGACCCTCGTATTAGTTCCGCATCGGGGACTTTGCTGACTCGGAGCGAGCACACGCAGTACTGTCGAGGTCAGGGCGCCCACTCAAGCTTTCAAAGCTAACACACATCATCATGTCACTTCCCCGCTCTGCCCTTCCACCACTCTATTATGTCATATTCGGTATATATGAGCCCACCCTGACCACGATGGGCTTTATCGGCGTAATCATGGACCCCATAAAGGCACGTAATTCGGCTCCCTTTAATCATGGACTCGAGCTCTGGGAATGAACACTGTTTTCTTTTCTGTGTTGTTGGGCGGGGGAATTTTGTGCAGACACATAATATGCAAGCTCCGTGGCCCGCCCACATCCCGCCCCCGCAGCGTTTACCTCTCGCGACGATGGTCACGGTCGTGCAGCTCGCACATGTATGTGCCCTCCTCGGCCTCGTCAACTTCTTTCTCCTTCGCGCCGCACGCCGCTATCTCTCAGGCCACCCTGTGCTACAAGAGAAAGTCGTCGGGGCCCTGCTCACCCCACTCCTCATTGGCGACGTACTCCATCTCGCGCTCACGTTTTGGGCTCTCGGTGATATGAGGTGGAATTTATCCGAGTGGAGCCTCATGCTCTGGTTGACCGTAATACTTGGTTTATCGTTATTGATCCCACGGATCGCCTGGCATTTGGGAATAGGAAGATATACAGAGTCTAGGGACGGGAAGGGAAAGAGGAAAGGGCTCGGAGCAAATGTCCCTCTCTCCGGTCGCATGTAAAATCGCGCACATAAAATTACTCTATTACTTGCGTGGATTGGATTTTATTTGATACGTTTGATTAGGGGGTAACTTACTCGAACCATTGTCCACTCTGAGGAGGGTCCTACGGTAGTAGCCTTAAATAGTCCTTGAAACTCCCGAGAAGTCGCAAGCGAGTGTCATCAGGTCAGACACGTAAAGCATTACCTATCCTCTCATCGTGTGTCGGCTTCCTGGTCCCCACGTGTCTCAACGGCGAGCACATGCGGTGTCATGCCGTTGCAGTCAGTTCAATGTCACACGTGATGTCATTCGTAAGGTATATATAGCTTCCGCAGTTCCTTGTAAGTAAAACCGCACTGGCATGCCCTGCGAAGAGATCAAATCCTAGCACGCATGTATGTCAACAAAATACGTCAAATACTCAAAAGACCATATTCATATTAGATCAAGACAATTTCACCGGGATCCGCAGCCTCATGAAGTGGCAACAAGCGGTTCCCTCCATTCCACTTGTATAATCATTAGGGCTAGGTAAAGGAGATATGCTCACCGGATCGAATCATACGAGCCATAGAGCTCATCTCCGCTTCCCCTTTGGCATGGGTGCGCGCGTTTGAACGGGTTTATCGCCTGTTGTGGTGGTGCCAGGAGATGGGACAGATTGAGACAATCTCCGCAGGTCAGATCTTCGTTTGTCCAAGTAGTCGAATATCCAAGACTGCAAGAGACCGAAAGTCGCCGACGAGACCCAGTAAAGTACCACGCTCTGAAAAAGCAGCACGGCCAACAAAGTCAGCGTCAGCATCGAAAGGGGAGCAATGAAATTCCTTCAAGCAAAATGTGAGAGAGTGGGGAGTACGCACCCCAGGTACGAGCGCCCCGATCAATATCCTCCCGACGGACAGCAACCTAAGACTAGACTGCACGATCTTTCGCGGCTGCAAAACAATATTTCCCTGCGCGCGCTTCTCCGCATTCCGCTTCTCCTCCAGCTCCTCCCTTTCCTTCGCCTCTGCGCTAGCGAACCAGCGCAACGACGACGACGACTCGACATTCGCGAGCGTGATCAAGCCCAATGCGATCGGCAACGCGGCTGTTGGGTCAGTATGCGCGAGCGAAGTGAGTGTGAGGAATGACTCCGCGTCGAACACGGTCGGTGGTTGTGACAGTCTAGAGAGAAACATGGATGAGCCCACGAAGAGCGGGAGCTGCGTGAGCGGCGGGATAAGCATTGTTAGCCAGGGACGGCAGCGGTGTTTGGCGAAAAGTTCATTACGCTGTGCGAGCATCTGGCCCCGTGAAAACGAATAATGATGAGGGGATATGCGGAAACTCCGAATCGAGAGTGGGGATACGAACGTACAACTTTTTGAACTCGCTCGCGGAACTTCCTGTTGAGCTCCTCTTTCGTCCCGAGCACGCGTTCTACGTGCATTTCATGTACGGCTTGCTTTTCCACAAGAGGTCTGGTTTCCTTTAGACTGGGGATGACAAGCTCCTCTACTCGCCATTGTCTTTTCTTAGCCTGCGAGCTGTGAGGCTGTCGACCAATATAACATGTCTGCACAAGACTCACCCACACGGAGAATGGGATGGTGAGTGCAAGACGAGAAACAACGGTAAGCAAAATTATAGTTGACGAATAGGGAGGGAATGACACGGGCCACGGAAGGGCTAGTGCCAAGTCCAAGAACCCATCCTGAATAGCAGAGGTGAATTGGCGCTTTCCCAGACTGCCAACACTGGCTTCTGTCGGAGAGAATGGTCGAGATGTTGTGAGCCTGGCTACGTGTCTCCGCGCAAACATGGACGCGTGTGAATATCGTCTGGTCAGACTTGTAAAGCGAACTTATATCCATGCCTCTGTGACACGCGCTGCAAATTGGAGAAAAGATACAGGATTGCGAGAAGGGATAAGTCATGGTGTATGGTGTACAGCAGTAATCATATCTCCGCATAATAGTGACAGCGAGTGAGTCTGGCATAACCATGCTTAAAAAACAAGCTGATGCGGGTATTCGCCCTTGGAGAGCCCCCAGCTCGCTTTAAGATACTTCGCAAGGTATTCTGTCTTCTTCACAGCAGCAAGAACCTCCTTGTCCACCTCCCGTTGATCGGCAGCCTTGGACTCAGGGAATGGCTCCTTGTCCTTTGGCTTGCCATCTTCGAAAAACTCATCCTCTGCCGATCGTGTGCGCTTCTTTTCCGACTTGGAGAAGTACGAATCGTTAATCTTCGCATCAGTCTGCAACAACCATCCTGAGCAAATCATTCAACAACAGAAATGAGACCTCGTACGCACTTTGAAGTCACCAAGGTCGATCTTCGTCGAGGTCGCAATAACATATGCCTGATTAACTCGGCGGAGGGGCACGCCATTGATCTTGTAAGGGCCGGTGACAAGCAATAGCCCGCTTTCCAGCTGCTTCAAAAAGACTACCCGCTTGCTCCGGAAGCGACCGGCGAGAAGAATCAACACGGTGCCAGGGTTGATAGTGTCACGCAGTTTTGTGGGCTTGACAGCCTTGCGAGATTGCTTCGGCTTGCGAACGTCCTCGGCGGGGTAGAAGCGTGGTGCCTTCGATGTGGGAATAAGGCGGCATCCGCCATTTTTGCTGCCCTTAACCTGCACCTCCTTGGTCTGTGCGGCCTCTGGTTTGGCTGGCGCAGTACCAGTTTTCCTGCCCTTGTAAAGCTGGCGTCGTGCATACACCTGCGAGCGCGAGAGACGGCCGATGCCGGGGACGATTTCTTTTCGGGCCATCTGTGTAAATGCATAAAGCAAGTCAGTGAATGTACGAGGTCAGACAAGAGATATGTGGTGCATCGCAGATGTTCTCCATCCATCCACCACGAAAATCTCCATTAATTAGATCCGAACCACCCAAGTAGCATGACTCTTCCACAGACGGCCTGTTCCAAACAAAAGAGAAGGAGAGATTGCTCACAGTTACGATGTCTTGAGGTCGCTGTCGGGATGATTTCGTCTCAGTCGCGAATAGTGCTCTTGTCTTCGGAACGTGCCGGTGACATTCCTGAATCGGAAGTTTGGACGGACTTGCACGTGACAACCTCTTAAATCATATAATCGTACCGAGTCAGTCGTGACAGTTTCAATGGTGGACCCTTGCTCAACTTCTACTACCATCTGCCTCGAAGATGACCGTAGAACATACCCATGGTGAGTTGAAACCGATGATGTTTCTTCACGACTATTTGACGACCGATTACAGATGATCGGCTCGTAGTTTTCTTTGACGTAGATGATACCCTCTATTCATCAGGCTTCAAGATTGGACCAGCAATGGCTGAGCGAGTTCACGGTAAGTCTGACATCTGCCTAGGAGCTGAGTTGAAATGAACATGATTAAGCTTATATGGTATCTCTCGGCCTTTCCGACGAGACGGCTTCTATACTACGCTCACAGTATTATACCCAATATGGCCTCACCATCCGTGGCCTTCGGCGTCACCACGGCGTAGGTAGTGCTATTTCTCGCTTTTTTTTCCCTATCAAGGCATGGATTCATCACCTTGTAGATCCCTTGGTCTATGACAAAGAGTGTGACGGCTCGCTCCCCCTTGAAGACATGCTTACTCCTGATCCATGCACGCGGAAGCTGTTGGAGGATATTGACCGTTCTAAATGCCGTGTATGGGCCTTGACGAATGCGTATCGGCCAGTGCGTCTACTCCCTAGCTGAAATCTTTATTACAGGTCTGAAAGCACATTTCGCAGCATGCAGAACGCGTATTGAAGATCCTGAAGCTACGGGACCAGATCGAAGGGATCGTTTTTTGTGATTATGAGAACAAGAACGAAGATCTCGTTTGTAAACCCCAACCTGCATTCTACCATCGGGTTGGCCTCTCTTTGTTATCTGCGCGTCTTAGTTTAGTCTAATGATTTGACGGGTCAGGCAATGGTCAAGGCGGGGGTCAATGATCCTACCAAGTGCCTCTTTGTTGACGACAACCTCGGAAATGTTAGAGCGGCAAGGAGTGTTGGTTGGATTCGCTCCGTTCACTTTCGGGAGTATGATGTGCCCGAGACCATCGGGGCCCATGTAACTCACATAGACAAAGACCAGAAGACAATCACCAAGGACGGGACACCCATAATTAACAACTTACAGCAGCTGAGAGAGCTGTGGCCAGACATCTTTTTCCAAAAATACTAGAGGCGCAGTGGGGTGTGCTAGACGTTAGCGTGGTACTATAGTATAGTGTCGCGTGGCCACAGGAGCCGAGCCGAGCCGTTAAAAATAGCCGGCTTGAGGTCATCACAGCGACGCAATCTTTGGGCTAAATTTTGTTTCCATATACCAACTACAAGTCTACAACAAATAATTCATAATGCTTGATACATGATCGGAGTGGACTGACGGCGGCTGTGTTTGTTCAAGTCGGCGCTCACCGCCTCCCGCCTCTGCGATATGACCGGCACTGTCCGCGCCAACGAGTTCGTCACACCGTGACCGTGACATGACACAATACCGGCCCTAAACAACGGGCGACTTATTTATTCCGAGACAGAACCGTCTCCTGAACCCATGGTCTATCTATAAACCAAGGCAGCCGTTCACGCTCTCGACGTTGTGTTACCTAATGGCGAAGACCAAGATTGATTTTTTCAGAGGGACATAATGCTTGATTTCAGTCATATCACTGATCTCAGAGCTTCGCTTCCTTCAAACAATGTTTTCAACTTTTTCGGCTCCGCCACTGTCGTGCACTTCTCCATGTTACTGTACTGTATCATTACTGGGCTCCGAGTCCTGTACGGCAGTACACATACGGAATGACATCACTCTGGTGCCAAAATATTCTTCGATGCTAGATACTCTGAGTGTGCCTTTCCGTGATCCAGAACTTGCTTGTCCACATCTCTCCGCCATAGCGTGAGGCCAATCTACTCGGGTCATATCAGACTTAAATCTGTTCACGAGGGTGCACGAAGACATACCGTGCCGATAAAACCGAAAAGCAGGTCTTTAAGGACGTTTGATCCGAATGGCGAGGCGCCGCGGGTGCTCGTTCGGAACAAATTCGCAATGAAAGTATCCGTAATGTGAAATTCACCCTTTTTCACGCCTGTATATATATGTTATCAGCCCTATAGTCAAAAAAGAGACAGAGATGGCACCTTCGTACAGCCCCTCCGCAGCTTTCTCTGGAGTGAGACCTCCATCAGACTCCTCCACCTTGAGAACCAGCGCGGGCTTGGTTTTATTTTCTTCCTCATATCCAGGGGAGAACATTGTCACGGGCATATAAAGTTGAACGTCAATAGAATAGAGCAACAGTTCTTGACGGAGCGTCTCGGCAAGACCTTAATGCATCCGGCGAGTTGTTAGCGCGAGACGAGATGCCTTGACTCTGTGTAGAGCTTACCGCGAATGGCATGCTTGCCCGGTGAGTATGTCGAGTAGCCAATCATACCAAAGTAGCCCAGGATGGAGGAAACAAAAACTATTTTTCCCTTGGTGCGCGTGCGTATCATCCGCTTAGATGCTACCTGGTGAATACCGTGAATCAGGGCCAAGGGAAAATGAAGGCCCAAGTGGGTTACGAACCATGGCAGACCAGGCCGCAAGCCAGTAGGTATCATCCATACCCTTCCGCATTGATTCTTCCGTTTGCTCAACAAAGAATCCCGGCGTTGCTCTGCCAGCGCACAGAAACACCGCGTCGGGCGTTTGGCCACCGTGCGGCTCGCAAGTGGCTTCCAGCGCATCGGCTGCGCCTTTCTCTGTTCCCAAGGAAAATGAATACGCCCTCAAAATTTGATTAGGATTCGCTCGTGATGCCTATGGGAGAATATAAGAAGCAAAAACATGTTCCATAAGAAGTCAAGTACCTCAAGCCGCGCCAGCGCCTTTTGGAGATTCTCTTCGTTTCGTGCGACGATGGACACGTCAGCACCTCCCTTCGTAAGAAGAATAGCTAGTGCCAGGCCAAGACCACTTGAGCCCCCAGTGACGTAGCAATGCTAAATCTGTCTCTATCAACGACATTCGCGTGGTATAAAGGGCGCGAAGAGACACGTACACGGCCACTAGGATTCCAGCGAGAACGAGAGGAAAGTGGCCAAACCATGATAGTAACAAGAGTAGACACGAGGAGGACTACGCCAGCGACGGCCAACTGCGACATGGTCTTGGTGGATGCCGTAAGACGTGTCAACTTGAATTTGCAATGTAGTCCGCCCTCTGCTCACTCAGGGCCATCTGCGAGAGTTAATGCCATTTTTGTCAATGCGAGTGCCGCTTCCCGCCCCACGGTCAAAACGTCAGAGGGTTCTGATTTGCAGACGAATGGCACGACCCGTGATGCGCATCGCAAATATAACCTCGCCCTCCACTTGGAAAACATCCACTTAGTCGCAGATTCCACCAGCACTAGTAATCACTAAATCGTGAATGTGCCGCCGGTGGTCGTCTTCCCATCCGATTTCTATCAGGGCGATTATACAAGATGACATCGCCCAAATTCGGACGACTTCCATCACCGCCCGTGCGCAAGATCGATGAAACAGCCGGACATATTATGATAAAGAACGCAGTGCTCGATACATGTTGAAGTGAGGCACGCATATCTTCACTGATCACAGCTTGGATCACAGACTCTTAAATGACAAACTCCCATGCTTTTAATACAAAGGAGGGCGGAGACGTACTCGCCAAGTTCATCGAGGCTTCGTTGAGAGCACATGCAAGCCCCAGACACATGACATTTATCATGATGGTACTTACCGCACATCCTCATGTCAAGCGTCTTTGTAATCATGCGCAGATTTCAAGAGAAGCGATAAGGGGTCAGCGCGGTCAGCGCGGTCAGCCACAACACCACAACTTACTGCATCCGAGCTTCAGACCTGAGACCTGACATATCAGCTCTCTCTGTGAAGGGGGTCGACGTGTCAGGATCCCTTCTACATGTGAATCTTGTCGCGTGCACGCAACACCCACTGGCACCATCATCATGTTAACCATATCAAGCGAAACAAACGCAGCATCGCGTCGCCACAGCATGGCAGGCACGAACCGTACAATGTCACTAACGAGTATCGAACGAACCCCAACCGTACTGGAACAAACAACCCAGGGCCTTCCTAGAGTTTACCACCCATTTTCACCAGCCGTGATTGCCCTACTCATGCCAGCCTCCGTCTTCGGTGTCCTCGCAAGGCTGGGCCTACAGGCGCTCGGTACCTACGACGGAAAGAGCATATTTCCTCTAGCATACCCGCAAGCTGTAGGGTGCTTGATCATGGGGATCGCGCTCCCGCTGAAGGATGCCATTGGGGACTAGTAAGACCTTTCTTACTGCATGTCAGGGTCGGTCTTACTTATGATCACACTCTAAGAAGTTACGGCCCTCTCTACACTGCGATCACAACTGGTACGTTGACTTCAGACCACCGTAACCGCGCCTCCGATGCCTAAAGCATTTAGGTTTTTGTGGTTCTCTCACAACTTTCTCCGGATGGCAGTTGGATATTTTCTTTTCTTGGATCAATGAAGGAAAATACCATCGAAATGGGTTGCGTGATGTCTGTCTCCCATCTCTTCGACTACCTTTTTGGAAGCTCACGGTTCAGACCAGGCAGTTGACGGGATCGGAAAAATCTGCTTTACATTATCGATATCCATGGCATCTCTATTCCTTGGTATCCACATTGGTACGACGCTCCTACCCATCGTCCCGAAGCTGCGACCACCATCCAATGCGATGCAATACGCGGCGTCTATTGTCTCTGTACTGGTGTACGGTGCGACCTTCCCGGCATACTTTTGTCTCTCGGCCTCCTTCCGCCATCAAGCGACCGCCGCGTTACTTTTCAGCTTTCCCGGCACCCTCACGCGCTACGTGCTGTCTATCCTTCTGAACCCACGTTTAAAATTCCTACCCATTGGCACGCTTGTGGCCAACGAGGCCGGCACGTCGTTGCTCGCCATGTTCCATGCCTTGCAGGGTTTACGGCCTCCAGTATCCCCGGTCGCGTGCTCGATATTACAGGGGTTGGATGATGGATATTGTGGATGCCTCACGACGGTGAGCACATTTGCCTCAGAGCTGAGAGTGCTGGGAAGTTGGAAAGGATTGTTGTATGGGACGATTTCTGTCGTTGTAGGGCAAGTACTCATGGTACTCGTACTGGGATCAGCGGTGTGGACAGGGAGGGTTAGTGCGCAGATTAGTTGTACGCCGATCTTGTGAGAAGTGGAAGACGTTATTCTAAATCTGACGAAATCGCAAACACGTTGTCGGAGTGCAAATTGACCTGCTCCTCTGCTCTGTGCGATATATCCAACCCACGACTTTCCTTCCTACTCCACCATGTCCCGACGACCTCAACACCAGCCTCCCTTAGATACAAGCCAGCCCGAGGTACCAGAAGATGAGTTATTGAGCGCCACTGGCGAAGGTGATGAAGTAATGGAAGAGGCCGAAGAACAAGAGGGTTACAGTGCGTGTACAACAACCCTTTCCCACTAACGTACTCTAATCATCTCGACCATCCCTCCCCTCAATTCTACCTGCCATGTGTCGCGATCTGTCGCACCCTGACTGATGCCTTCCCAATCGCGTCGTCTCACTCGGCAGCATCGTCGACGCCTACGTCATCCTTGACATGGATTAGCTGGTTTTGCTCCTTACCCGGCCATGATTATTTCTGCGAAGTCGCAGAAGATTTTATCGAAGACGATTTTAATCTCACTGGGCTCAACGCGATGGTACCGTTCTGGAAAGAAGCGATGGAGATGGTTTTGGATGTTGAGCCAGGTGTGTTTCCTCACACATCTGAGCAGAGTTCAATCTTCCTAACGACGTCCTAGACGAAGACTCTGCTAAGATCCCTGATGTCTCGATTGTCGAAGCATCCGCAGAATTGTTGTATGGGCTTGTGCACCAACGTTACGTGCTTACGAGAGCTGGACTCCACGCGATGGTCAGTGAGCCCCCCTAGTTCAGTATTATAGTCATAATTATGAACCCAAATGCTTTCAGGCGGAAAAGTATGAAGCTGGTATCTTTGGCTCGTGTCCACGCGTGTATTGTATGGGTTGCAACGTTGTCCCATGTGGGCGATCAGACCTACCAGGACTGGAGACAGTAAAATTATTTTGTCCCAACTGCAATGACATCTACGTCCCCGCGAGCAGCCGTTTCCAAGGCGTTGATGGTGTGTTTCCCTCCTCGTCTGCCAAGTATTTTTATTAATTACGTGCTGACTACATTATCAGGTGCTTTCTTTGGCACTACATTCGCCCATCTTTTCTTCCAGACCTATCGAGAACTTATGCCCGCACCGTTCTGGAAACAACCATCGTCATCAGGTTCTATGTCGCCGTCTCGGTCACCGCGCAGCGTAACGGGCAGTAATTCTTCTCAGCAAGCACCATTCGTCAATCCCAACCCGCATGGCGGTCAAAAACGTGCCGCGGGAAAAGTATATCTTCCCCGAATTTACGGCTTTAAAGTCAGCGAGAGGGCGAAATCCGGCCCAAGAATGCAATGGATGCGAATAAGACCAGAATCGCCCGAAGATCTGGACGAAGTCGATTGGAGAGGGCGGTGGATAGACGACGAAGAGGATCAATACGATGACGGGATTGATGGTGAAGCTGAGGAAGATCGACGGATGGAAGACTTTGACCCGGTGCGTCGCGTCTTTTATTGTGCTATGCTTACTATTGACATCTGGAAAAGGATCATGCGGATGATGACGATGACGATGACGATGAGGAGGGAGAAGAGGAAGAGGAAACAAAAACAGCGGGTACTCGAGGAGGTCGTCACCACGGTACGGCCAAAACGGATGATCCAATTGATCAACCGCTGGTACACGCGATGACAACAGGCTCGGGTTTCTCTGCTCGTGGTTCAAATTCACGAGGACCGGCAGTGGGCCAGCTGATATCGGTCTAAGTTTAAATTTTTGTCTCGGTAGAATACATACTGTGGAGCTTTATATGATACCACCAGCATTGACATACATAACTTATCGCGTGAGAACCCATGAGGTCATCAACTATACATTTTTAACAGCCACTCGACGAATAGATCGCAATCACGGATACAGTCGAGCAAGCCTTTCATCATAGAAACATGGCAAGAAACGGTGAGTATTTTTTTGTACAAGAAGGACACCGGATGGAGACGTACTGTAGACACCCGCCGTGGCCTCAAGCACGGCCATCCCACTACCTCGATCGAAAAGGCCGCTAAGCCGAGCCACCGCAAGGGCCATCTATCAGCAAAGACCAAGTTCGTCCGGTCCATTGTCCGGGAGGTTGCTGGTTTCTCAGCATATGAACGCCGGGTTATGGAGTTATTGAGAAACTCAAAAGTGTGTGCGCGCGCGGAAACCCAAAATGATTATGCTGACCCTTTTTTGTGCACTTGCCAAATTGTAGGACAAGAAGGCACGAAAACTCACTAAAAAGCGGGTATGTCTCCCTTAGAGTGTGTCTGCCTCCGATGTTTCGTTGATTCGCTTGTGTGATGTAGCTTGGGACTTTGCTTCGTTCGAAGCGCAAGCTTGAGGAGCTTGGCACTATCATCCAGG
>Ga0137362_10002367_pt1 | contig 12247 bp, 19 predicted proteins | sample MadtaG_2_FD_104801 | JGI IMG/M metagenome (GOLD analysis project Ga0137362, IMG submission 104801) | Vadose zone soil microbial communities from Angelo Coast Range Reserve, California, USA - Mad1_100_16 metaG | ecosystem: Environmental > Terrestrial > Soil > Vadose zone | place: USA: California... | reverse complement strand
CTAAATGGGGGGCAGGAGGGAAATTCTGGCCTTGGCCGACGGCATGCGAGTGCATCCACGGTTGGGTTAAGACGGGGTCCAGGCAAGAGGCGTAAGACTCAAATAGGGAAGTCGCCGTCGGGGACACCGTGACCGCAAGTAGCGTTTATTGTACAGAATCTCACAGTCGTCAGACTCGGTTAGTATACCCGGTCATGCACCGTCGTCAGTCCCCCCGCCTGTCTGGTACCCTCCACTGTCTCGGTCGACGTCTTTCCAGACAGCGTACTTCTGCTCCGTGAGCTTTTTACAGTTCGGCGAACTTGGCTGTGTGCAAGTGTCCACAGCCCCGGTGAGCAGTGATCTACCCTTGGTTGGTTTTCCCTGGCAATTGAAAGAAGACTCCCGTGCGGCCCTGGGCTCTCCGACGACCCCATCATTATTGTCTCAATGCGTAGGAATTGGCAGGGGTACACCCCTTCCAATCCCTATCAATGCGGCAGCGGTCTCATCTCCGTCCGCCTTAATGAAAAAAGGACGCCACAAGCATAACCAGATCTCCAAGCGCGACTGGCGAGCGTAGGCACTACATTCCATTGAAACGTTCCTACGCAGTTCTTGGCATCGTACCCTTCCTTGCACCCGGCTCCTCGATTAGTGGCGCTGCGTCTAGCGCCTCTTCCATTCCCATGGTATAGCGCTCGAGCGGCTACAGCCCGCATGCGGACATAGACATTGGAGACGCGTTACCATGGGTAGGAGGAGCGCGAGGGCATGACGTCATCATCGAGAGTCGATGGTGCAAAGTGTTCGGGGCACTGGGTCTGGAGACACTGGCAAAAAAAATGGTGCACTGGCAGGCAGCTAGGCAGAGCTAGCAGCCGCCCAGCCGAGCTGGACACAACAGAAATTTACCTCGCCAGACCTGCCACAAGTCCACTGGGACTCGATTTTGCGGCAACAACTAGACCAGGACACACAGCTCCGAGTATGGTCAAGAGAGACACCAACATTTCGGCAAGTACACCGTGGCTGGGGCGGAGCAAAGACACTGGGGGGAGGAGGGCCACCCACCAGTCGAGAAAGTCAGATAAGGATTCGACAATTCCGGGGCTTGCTGAGTTTCTGCCTTTATAAACCCCGGAGGAGTCTGAAATTTTCTCATTTTTAAAAATGGGTCCACCCGTCATGAGGCAGGTATCGATGGAACACAGCGCGGTACATCACTTGCTGCGTGTTTTCGAAGGGGAGTGGGGTACTCACCGATCCCACGCGGCTTTGCTTCGGTAGCCCTTCAATATATAGCGACTATCATGAAAGTTCAATCGGTCGGACTTCATAGTCTCTGATCATGTAGACGGAGTCCCGTTCATCTATTGCCTGCACCTATCAGCTCATTTTGTGTCCGGCAGTGCAGTGCATCCCCCATTAAGCTAGGATCAGATGGCTGACGGCCGATATTCCGAACGCCTTGTGATGTGTCCCAGAGACTGAGGGTTTCATCGTTTGGCCTCATAGATGAACGCGGCGCTGATTTTTAAGCCAGCCGACCGTGTCATGAGACGGGATCTACCTCATCCGGATCGCAATATTTTGCCGGACGAAGTTCACCGTATCATCTTGGCGCCTGGCGCCTGACCACATCAGGGGACAATGTCCCGCGCGACGATACTAGAATTAATGGCAATTCACCTCGTGCCTCATTATTATCGTTCCAGACCGATCCCCGTATCTTCATTGCCGGAGCAGCCGAGGTCATCACAATCACATCTTTTCCGTTTCCGTCTCTCCGGTGCATCCGATTCTATCCCAACCGTGCCACCGCTGCCTTGAGCTTTTCCTGATGCAATCTCGACAAATTGGTGCTTGTGAATGCCGCTACGGCAATCGAGGGACGGTATGCAACGATGACTATGGCCACGATGCTATGACACCCAAGGTGACGTCGCATTGAATTGTCCCAGATCGCTGTAGTATGTGACAGAATCATGTTACTTGTAGCCTGTCACCAGACCCAAAATACTCAAAAGGTTATTGTCGATCTTTCACGGAGGGCATTCGCCCACACAACGAGCAGAGAATAACGTCCCCAAGCTGACTGGCTATCGGGAATCGTTCAGAGGATTACCCGCTTGAGGACCGACTCAGACCCCGTCGGTGACCTCTGCGCCCCTTCCCTCCCCCATCCACCTATTCAAGTGCACAGGTTAGAGGCGACTGTTTTCCCGCGAAATTCGGCGACATCGGGCGAATGGGGAGGACGAGACAACCCGTTCGGGTTGACCCTCTCACAAGCGCGGGGAACGCAAACCTCAAGGCATCGTCTCGTGCTCAGGCCCTCAGGCCAGCAGGTATTCGTCACTCCTCACCTCGCTCCCTTTTTTCATCTCCGCTCTGACTTGCTCCGTCTTTTTTCTGGAAATGGTACTTCCGAGAGCCAGCGACTCAAGTCAGACAGAACGGTTCAATGAAAGAGCTATGAAACGGCCGATCTGTTGCCAGCCTCCTCCGTCGATTCAATCAATCCACGCAAATGACCTGTGTATGCGTATGAAGCCCCCTCCAACCCTTCTCACACACAACTTCCGCAACTTCCGAATTGCTTTTCCTCATCTTGCTTTTATTTCTCAACCCTCATGCCAATGTGCGATCGCGCATGCGTCCTTCCGTTCGTCAATGAACGCAAGAATCGAAAACGCCCCTCACCCCCAAATCCTGAATGGATTGGATCGCGAGGTATTGGATCGCGAGGTCTCCCGACTCCACAAGATTTCCAATCCGTCAGACTTCCGGATGCGCCGGAGCCTGGAGGGATGTGTCTCGCCCTTATCGGCGGCTGTGCGGTGTCTTTTGTGGACTTGCCCACTAGGCTTTTTCGGCTGGATTAAAACGCGACACGCCCCTCACCACCTCACCGATTGTTATTTGATTTATTTTGGGGTTTCTCGAGGCGCTTGGCCAGAAGCCTGCAGACTTCCGTGTGGTGTCCCGAACGAAACGAACCCCTCTTGGCATGCCTCCTTGGTCCTACCCCAGTAAGGTTCGTGTCTTGGGCTTGCTTGCAGACGGCGCAAGGTCTATCTATCAGAGGAGGATGGGCCTAGCACGTTCTCAGCTCAGCACAGACTGACGAAGGTCTCGGCCTGTGAAAAAGGTCCCAGTCGTCTGGTCTCTCTGAACCAAGTGTCACCTCGCATCGCAATGCGAGTTTTCCCTCGCTTCTTCTCGCCTCGCGTCCCCTCCGCCCTGTTCTCGGTATTGGCATTTTCTGGCCGCTGAACGGTATGCCCGAATAAGTTAAACTTGAACCCCTTTTCAAATGAGAATCATCACTTCGGATCATAAAAAAGCCTTCGACAAAGTAGGTTTTATATGTTACAGTATCCCCTTCCCCCATAATTCTAAGCCTTTTCTCGCAAGAATTTCAAACGCCATCGTGACATTACCTTCATATCCCCATATCTTTATTTCTCCTTTCTCCTCTTTGGTCATTCCTCTTCTTAACCTACTTCTGCTTGTTTTCGCCATCCGATATGTTTACCTGAGTTATATTACATAACGTAGTTGGCCATAAATATCATGATGATCGCGCTAGGTTCCGCACAACACTTGACCACCTCCTGATACATGATCGGTCCGAGTCGGTCATTCAGGGTTGTCAGATGCGCCACCACCTCCCAAGCAGGTCACGGGCGCTCTTGCCCTCGGCGGATTAAGATTAACACATGGAGGGATGTCCCGGCTCCGTTAGTGGAGTTGATTGAAAGGGATAAATTACGCATCGCGAAGATGGTCCGAATCAGGTGACTTTGTGAAGACCTGATCGGGATCGGGAACGTGCTCTGCTGTAATGTAAAGCCACGATCCGTCCGGCGTGGTCGTATCATGTAACTTGGTTGGTAGTTTGGTGCTTGCAACGTCATGGTGCGTGCCGTGCCAGTGCACACAGGCTGCACACGTACAACAAGCACGTATAATCAGTAAGCTTCTGATATACGGCAGTGATGATCGTGCATTTTGGTTGCTTCGAAATTTACTACTAGGCGCTTGCGTCTATTTGATGTATCAGTGGTTCTCGATCGGTCAGTGGACCATCTCCTCATTCCAAGTTTGCGCACAGGGCACAGGCATGGGATTCGTATTTCGCATTCGTATTCGTACGGTTTATCGTAGTTCCGGTCTAGCGTCGGTTCTTATCGGTCGTCTCGTTGCAGCACGTCCCTCTTTTCAAGTTTGCGCACAGGCATGGGCGTTCGTGGGGTTGTCGTACCCGGTCTAGCATCGGTTCTTTTATGACTATTAGTAGCAGTACCCTCTACGCCGAAGCGTGGGGTGTGGAATGCATACGGTGGGCATAAAGTTAGCGCAGAAGGCATCTGAGAAATTCACACAACGAAGTCCCGAATCTCTTAAGCGTTGCGTGCGAAAGTCATATCATATCTGAGGCCGCAGACCCAAACCCTCGCGTTTCTGGGCCGCAAAGCACCAGCAGGCGTTGTGTGCTTGTGATATGATTTTGCGCTATCTCGCGGGGGGGGGATCAAAACTTACAGGTCCGCTCGCTTACGGTGGATGTGAGAAAACGGTATTTCTGGGGCACCAATCAGTTGTCAACCCTTGGTCGAGGGCATCAATGCTACTCGACGGTCGTTTTATGTACGTAAGTAGGCAACCTAGATCTGCTCTGAAGAGCCTGATTTGCAAAGGGCATGATTGCCGCGCATTCGCTTCACGACTTCATATCGAGGAGCTTGACCTCTGACACGACGCAGTTAGCTTCGAAAGGAAGAATCCCTGAGGGGACAACCGATTGGCTCACCGAATCTAAGAGTCGAGTTCGGTGGGATGTCACTCATCTTGTGCTTGCCATAGCCCAACGAAGGGGGAATGATCAGGATACGCTCACCCCCGACCTTCATACCCGCAACTCCTTCGTCCCAGCCTTGTAGCAGAGGCATGAGGAATCGTGGCAGAGTAACCCCTTTCAATTACGTACCTTTAATCACCTCACCACCCCCAAGCTTGAACGAGAACTATGAATAGACACAACATGAGCCTTTCGCGAGTAAAACTAGCGGGGGTGTCTTACTGGCTTTCCCTTGGTGTTTGAATCGAAAATCTTGCCATTCTGAAGCTTTCCAACATAGCGCATGGACACCCGCATCCCCTTCTTCGCTTCCGGGCCACCCCCAACGACGGCATCCTGAATCTTCAGCCCTTTGGGAAGCTCACGCATGGCGCCTTTGTCGCCCTGTTTGACATCGCCTCCCTTGCCTTCCTTTTTGGAGCTGCTCTCCTTAGATTCTACCTCTTTCATTGCCTTTTTATCCTTTTTCTCAGCCTTTTTTCGAGAGTCAGCATCGGCATCTGCAGACACAGGAACAGCAACGCCATTCTCGGCCTTCAACTTCTTGGCCTTCTTCTTGGAAACTTTATCGCCGGCAACGGGTTCGTGTTCCACAGTGTCAGACGCTCTGGGACGCTTTGCCGATTTCACAGTTTCCGCTTCATGGTCAGAAGGTACCTCTTCAAAACGTCTGCATGGGAAGACACATCAGCATGGTTTATTCTAGGAGAGGAGTAGGTGGTAGATGACCCACTTGACATCCTCGCCCTCGTCCTCATCGTCGAGAATGTCGGCGAGATCCTCAGGATTCATCTCGACGTCAGAGCTGACCTCATCAAGGGCATGGTCACTCTCAGTCTCAGGTTCTGATTCATCATTATATGGTATTTGGTCGGGGGCCTGGTCTGCACAAGGGTTTCAATTGACTTGATGGGATCTCCAAGGAGGATGCGTCCTACCAATGTAGTTTCCGGAGAGGTGGACTTCACTGAACAAGCGCTTAGTGAATTGCAAATGGCCATCAGACGATGGAGGAGCGCATACTTTTTCCCGACGACCTCCAGCAAAAATTCGTCGTCCTCTTCAAACGTTAAGTTGAGGGTGCACTGCTCAACCTTCGGGGGTACTCAATTTCATGAATCAATGCCAGGAGATTGCATTGGATACCTTTCCGGGGGTGAACGAACAGAGTACAGTCTCAACTTGCGCGTCTTCATCATCGTCACCATCGTCCTTTTCTTCTTCGTCGTCATCATCATCATCGGTGACTTTGACCGGGCGCATGTACGTGAGTTTCACGGAGGAGCGGCCAGAGGGGTCTGCGAGTTCAGCACCAAGAGCAGCATTTGTGATGACCAGGTCGCTCTGCGGAATGATGGACAGGGCCTGTCCCGGCTTAACCACGGTACTCCTGTCATAACGTTGAGACTTTACGTGCAAGAGTAGACTACTTGTATACCGACCAGAGGGCGACTGCAATAGGCATGCTTGGAATGAAAAAAACACGCTTTTTTTGCGCTTTGTTGGACGTGGTGATGAGGAAAAAGACGCGCGGGGTTTTCTTGAGCTGGCTTACGTACTCTTCGCACGCTTTCCCGACTCTTTCTTCATCTATCGCAGGCGCTACCGATGGTGGGTATTCCTCATCTGCTGTGAATGGTGTTTTGACCTTGCGCGAGATAGTCTAATGTTTTGAGGCCGTATCTAGCCGCAGTCAGATCAACTTTGACCGCCGCATTGACCCTGGAAAACTTCCCATCTCAGGTATTGGCCTACCTTTGGCCTCTGGTCTGCAAGTACGCAATAATTTTCTTTCCTCCCCCCAGGTCGTCGAGCGGCACAACAAACCGGAGGTTGAGGTCGGGTGAGCGCATATACCCGTGCTCGACTTTTAATCCAACACTCTCATATCTGCCGCCGCGCAGGGGATCCAAGGAAGTTCTTCTGAACCCGCTGACGATATCGCGAAATGAAAATGAGCGGGTGCTCGTCGAGCCTTCGGTGAACTCGATCCGCGTTAGCATCAAGATCAAGCAAGCCGACGAGATCGAACGAATTCTGTGCCACAAGTTTACCCGATTCCTGATGCAACGTGCGGAGAGCTTCATCGTGCTGCGGAGAAAGCCCATCAAGGTGCCTTCACCACCACTCTACATCTGTTCTTGTTCCTAAGAGGTCATGGCGTGCAGGGCTATGACATTTCATTCCTTATCACCAACGCTCACACCGAGTCGATGTTGAAGCACAAGATCGTAGATTTCATCATCCAGTGCGTCACGTCGTGGTCAGGCTGTCAGAAATCCTGGAATATTTCTGATCAACTTTTCAGGTTCATGGAAGACGTAGACAGAGAGATCAGTGAGATGAAGCTCAGTCTCAACGCGCGAGCCCGTACTGTTGCCGAGTCCTACCTTACAGCGGTAAGCCTCGTCCGTCCGTATTATGGTTTGTGGTTTGTTGCTCATCCACCGCTGTTGAAAAGTTCAACGCATAGTCGGATATCGCGTAGTCACTCGTCTAAAGTGTGTAGTAGATAGCAGTAACCCTAACCCTGATGTAAATCGCGCGTCTGTTAATTGGCGCTAAACCCCTTTGCTCGACGCGGACACACGCGCTTTTCTTCCGTTCTTTATCCTCTTAAAAGTATGGCAGACGAGGACACCGCCATGGACTCACCACGAAAGAAAGTAGCATACGATCCTGATCAGGATCCAGAAGAGAAACGCGTGCTCCGGCAAAAGTATCGCGTCCTGCTCAAAGAAGAAGGTATTTTCTCATTCAGATCGCCGTCAACGGGGAGCGGAAGGAGGATGACCACCTGCGCGTATATTAGGCCACCAATTCAACGTCAATGAATACACGACGCAGGAGCTGCTCGAAAAGGTACAGTTGGCCGACTCGCTCTTCGACCAAGGTACCGTAATCGTATTGCGCATCTATCTATCCATCCCCTCTTTAATGCCCATTCTCGTCCCATTCCCCGTTTCCAGTGTCGGCGCCACAAGAAGCGACTCTCGATTCTGCCTTCCTCCTCACCGCGTCCAACATGCACGCGGCCAAAGCGCGCGCGATGAAAGCCGGCGCCGGCGCCTTTGACATTGACGATTTCGTCTCCAAGCTGATCACCTTTATGGGTGGGCGGCGCGGTGGCGGAGCAGGACCAAAAGACCGGCCTTCCCAAGGCGAAGGAGATGCCGATTACGACGAGGTCGACGATGATGAGGATGAGGAGGACGACGAGCCTCTCAATTGGGAACGGATTGGACGCAAGGCACTAGCGAAGAGCCGGCGCATCCCCGTCATGGATTTCATGTGCGTCATCTCACACCCACTCCCGGCGCGTTTCCGCTGTTGTTTTGTACGTGTGCGGGGTCTCTGATGCTCTGAATGTTTCTGTTGAGGCGCGCGATAGGCTTGGGCCGTTGGCGGTCGAACAGAAAAAGCGCGCGGTGGGCAAGCGCGCCAGATTCGAAAAGAACAAGGCGGACGAACAAAAGCCGCAGGAGCTCCGCGAAGAAGATATTGCGCGGTCAGAGAACGAGACGACGAAACATGTGATCGACGTCAGTACCAAAAACCCACCCTAATCCATGCATTCTTACTTTTTTTCCTTTCTTTCTTTCTGGTTTTCTAGATTCGAAACTTGCTCGTGGAGCAGAACGGCCCCGTAAATCTTTTTAGATTTGTCACCAACCCGAACGATTTTGCGCAATCCGTCGAGAACCTGTTTTACCTATCGTTTCTGATCAGGGATGGGGAATGTGCGCTGGAAATCGAGGAAGATGGGGAACCGGTCATCTGTGCGCTTTCAAACACGCTCCGCGCGCAACGTTTGATTGACCACGTATTTTCTCGTCAGTCATCTGTGAACAACCGCAGCTAAGCGATTATCAAGAAGGTTTGAAGAAGCAGCAACTCGTGTTTGAGTTTGACGTCAAGACATGGGAGGTGTGTCACTCACATTCTATATCTCGATAGCGTATGATTCGATACTCGGCATACGTACGATATGATCAGGAAGCGATCAAAACATTCAGCATCACAGAAGCCATCATCCCACAAAGACCGAAAGTCGTAAGCTTGAATGGGAAGTGGTACGGGTGATGCGAACCCTTACGATGCGCATGATACGGACCGGATACCCGTACAGTACTCTATCTATCTACTGCTTCTGCTCATACCTTTGCACCACAAATAATCTTGTAACATATGCTCTGATTTGGGGTGGACTGGCTTGAAAACATTACGATCATTTTGTGTTAAATACTGTACTAACAATAGTGACATAGTCCATGGCTAAAAGCTGCATACAAAGCATGTCCAGAGTAAAAACAAAGATATACCACCCCAAATGTACAGAGGGAAAATGAAATGGACGCGGAGGAAGGGTCGCCGACGGATCAGGGAATGCAATGTTGGACGTTATCCCCATTCAGCAATTAGTCCGTGGCGCAAAGAGAAACTTTGGCACTCCGGATGCATTGTAAATTCCATAGCCGGGCTCTTGAAGGTCCGAATAGATGTGAGCAAACCATCCGACACCACCACCGACAACGTTCTTAAAGTACTCGCAGTGCGCGTCGAGGAGTTGATAATAAGCCTGTTCATCGCCGACGCTAGCAACGGCGTTCGGGCTTTGAGGTTTAATATTCGCAATTCCTTGATCGGTAGATGGCCAGCCATTCTACGGATAAGATCGGACGAGAGAGTACATTTGTGAGAAGGGCGGAGGATAGGAGATACAAGAGACATTACTTCATCCAAATATATCTTCTTTCCCGAACCGTGGTTGATGAAGTATTGCAAGTCATTCAGAACGTCCGGCCACGCATTCTGACCTACAAAGACAGGTCAGGGAGGAAGGTTAATCTGAGTATGAGGAATTAGGTACACACCCCTTGTCGCATCCCCAGCAAAGAATGGAAGCATATGGGCGTCGATGCAGTCAATGGCATCGAGAACAGCCTGGGAACCTGAGGCATTGCGGACTTGATAACCATATGCCAACTCGCTGACGGTGACCTGGACACCAATGTCTGAGAAGTTCTTCTTGGCGTTGATCACTTGGGTTGTAAGAGCTTGGGGAGTAATAACGTCGTCGAAAAGTGGCTCGGTTCCCATTTGAACAACGCGAGTAATGAACTTGCCCTTGGGATTGGTGTGAAGGGTGGAAGAGAGGGCGTCGAAACGAGACTGGAGAAGGTTACAATTGTTAAAGCCGCACTGTGCAAGCAATGCAAATGAATCATTTTCTGAGAGACCAAGAGGTGGGAGCATATGATAATACCCAGACAAGAGCATGGATGCCTAGTGTATTTTCCCAGGCAGCTGTGATGATATTATCGCTGTAGTGCCTTTAGTCAGTTGCATTGGTAGAACTGTGTAGAGGAAGCAGTCGCACTAGAAGCCGTTCTGGTCGCATACCCCATAAAGGCGAACGTAGCGACTGTTGAAGGTCTTTCGAATGTTGGAGAAATCGGTCTGTAGCTTGGTCAAACTCGGGCCTGAAAAGACAAAAAGGGATATTCATAAATCAAAAGGATGGGGAGGGGACGTGGGGGAACTCACAGGTGGTGATTTCGTAGCTGAAGCCGAGGAAACCAAACTCGTCGTCCGGATTGCACCACCATCCGTCCGTGCTGGCAGGTACATCGGACGGCGTGTTGAACCCGACGGCAGGGAAGCAGTTATCTGGGAGGGGTGGTGGTGAAGGACGGCATGACCTGCGAGAGACCTTCCGGGGCAAGGAGTAGGGATGGGATTGAAGGAGGTCATAAAGGACAGTATCGTTAGAAAAGTGAGAGGCGGAGACGAGGAGAAACGAGAGAAAAACGAGAGAAAAACGAAAGCAAAGGGGAGAGGCCATGCCAGCGAAGGGAAAGAAGGACCGCAGGTGAGGACGACGACCGGACAGGGCACTAGAAAAGGCTTTTGAGGAACCCAACTAGGCAAGGCCATCCAAAGGCCGGGCGGCGAAGACCTTCGCGGCGTGCTTCCAATCTTTGCCAACCGGTTTCAGTCAAGAGCAACAGCACCGCCAGAGCGCTTTTCGTATCCAGACGTGGCGGAAATCATGTTTACCCGTGACGTTTGCCACTTGTCCTCTCGTCTCCTGGGGCCATATGTGACCCGGGAGAATTATAAACCCTGTGCAACTGTTGCTTCCATGCAGTGACGAGAGAAATAACGTAGCCTCTTCAGATGAATGGTCGTCCTCGGATGTTTGGTCTGACAGGTTCGATGAAAATTGCGGTTGATTAATATACTGATGGAAACTTAACTTAATCGCAACTGATCCCTTATCAGATTATATTTTCCCCCACCCGTTTAGGATCGATTTCTGGTTGCTATCACGGGGCGGCGTCTCGAGGACATCACGACGCTGCCGGACAGCGACCGGGCTCAGATGAGCCAACTCGTGTGGTACGTGCTGTAGCGCGCGCCCGCCGTGCCTTCTTCATCTAAGAGATGAGGCGCGAGCTCAACAGACGGAGAGCACAAAACGCGTGAATGGTATTTTTAGCGGCTGCAATCTCGCATACAATCTTGTTCTTGATAAATGAAGTAAACGACGAAGCGGTTTCACCTTCGCGTTCCATTCGCCTTGTGATCAGGTCATGTGACTTCGGAAGTATTCGTTCCGGGTTTCGCCCTCTTCGACGGGGCGGCAACCTCAAGCCCTCACAGTGCACCCATGTCCGCTCCTACTCAACTCGACGACTCAGCCCCCACTTTCCTGTTACATAACAAAGAGTCTTCACAGAATAATCTCGACGGGTGAGTTCAACTCCATCCTCCTCTTCAACCAAGCCAACTGAACGCACCAACCACTTGCCCCACACGGGCCCCGTTCCTCCAACCTCCAACCCCACTCACCTGCTCCCGCTCAAAAAAGCCACCGCGCCAGAACCCCCATCATCTCCGCCATCGTCTCCAGCGCCGCCGTCATCGCCATATGGGCCCTCATCTTCTCCGCCTGGCTCTGGAAACAATACAAGAACCGCGTCCGCGCCAAGCGCCGCGCCGCCAAGGGTCTACCCCCCAAAATCAAAAGGCCTCAACATCCCGTGCCGACTTTCATCCTCCCTCCCGATCCCGCCGTCGTCACCGGCCAACGTGAGCCCGGCGAACGCGCCATACCCCGCAAGCACAACTCGATGGATAAGGAGAAGGACAAGGGTAGGACAACCCCTTCGGTCGAGCTTGATGAACGCAGCCGTCCATTAACCGCCGCCGGGGCCCGCGATGAGATGCTCGCCCGCCAGATCTTTTCTAAGCATAGTCCTTTGGACCCACCCAGGCATGAAAAGCGACACAATCGCCATGCCTCGAGATGTACGACCCCCATTGCTTGCTTTGTCAGTTTTCGGGCTGCTGACAATTCGTTGGTTTGTCAGCGTCAACGACGGGTTGAGCTTCACT
>Ga0137362_10002363_pt1 | contig 12258 bp, 19 predicted proteins | sample MadtaG_2_FD_104801 | JGI IMG/M metagenome (GOLD analysis project Ga0137362, IMG submission 104801) | Vadose zone soil microbial communities from Angelo Coast Range Reserve, California, USA - Mad1_100_16 metaG | ecosystem: Environmental > Terrestrial > Soil > Vadose zone | place: USA: California... | reverse complement strand
GCAGCGAACTCGGCAGCCGGGGCGGCCGGCACTGCAGCCTCTCGCGCGGCTTCAACCCAAGGACTGGTCCGGGCCAAGGTGGTGACGACTCAAGACAAGGTCAGGATCGAGCAGGAACAACGGGCGTTGGCCGCTAAACGAGCGCAGCTCTCTAAGACGATCCGGCAAGTGCGCAAGAACGGGCCGAACATTTTACAGCGACTTTTTCAGTGAATCCCTGAACCGCGCTTTAAGTTCTTTGTGCGAGATCACCCGGCCTTCGTCAAGGGCTTTGAGGCCTTCCAGGACGGCGGCGATGAAGTCGAGTTCTTCATTCACGTTGGTTGTTTCCTTGTTCATTGTTCCGGTTCAGTGCTCTTTTTAAATTTCTGGATGCGACCCAGCGTTATTTGACTAGGGGCTCGTTTTCCATCGAAGTACGCCATCAGGGTTCCTTTGCTGATTCCGATCTGTTTGGCAAGGTCCTCGAATGAAATACCTTTTTCGATTCGATACCGCCGAAACCAATCGATCAAATCGCGGGCTTCCGAGTTTTTATCTTGGGCGGTGGTGGGTGACTCCTGGATGGGCTCCATTTGAACCAACCCGGGGAGGTCTCTGGCTTCGACGATGATGCTGAAATCGGCTTTGAAATGAATTTCGACTCGCTTGGGATCAGCGATTCTGGTTGCGGCAACGAGCTTGGCAACATAGTCGGGATCGGTCACGGTTCGGGAGATTATCGACTATTTAAAAGGTCGACTAAAACAGTTATTTTGGAGATTTAGCCTGAAAAGTGTACCTAAAAGCGTACCTATCATTACTTTTTACTTTTTTTACTTTCGTCGTAAGTCTTTGATTTAGAAGCATGCACCGTCTGGGATTCGAACCCAGAACCTAGGGATTAAGAGTCACAGTGAGACAGGGTTAGATACAGATACACTTAGGGCAGCATAGGGCCGTCCAGCCGGCATTAATAAAAGATCTAGCGGGGATTCAAGTTTTGTTGCCTAGTGACTATCATACCCTATATTACCCCGCCGGGAACCGAAAGTGTATCTAGAAAAGGTACACTCTGAATTTATGAACGAAAACCATTCAAAAATGAGCGCGAATTATTGGACTTCGCGCGTTTATTTCCATAAACAATCAACCGGGTTTGAATCCGAATACTCGGTATCGATTCAATTCAAAGGCCGACGTGAACGTTTCAAGGTTGGAACAGCTAATCGCGAAATTGCCGGCCGAATTGCGTCTGAAATTTATCGCAGTCTCTCAAACTTTGGCTGGGGTCGAACAATCGCGATTTACAAAAAAGGTCAATCGACTTTTACCGGAGCATTGGCGATCGGTGAATATCTCGACGCTGTTCGAAAAAATTGGCCTGGCAAACAGATAACGCTCGATATTTACACCCGTTTTTTACGTCAGATCGTTTCAGATATTGAAAACTTGGATCCAAAAAATAAACGCTTCGATCACATGGGCACCGGAGCGATCGACTGGCATCGTCGCATTGATCAGGTCCCGCTGAGCGCGATCAGTGATGGCAAGGTCAATAAGTGGAAACTCGATTCTCTGGCGCAATCTAAGCCGACAGAGGCCGCCCGCAACAAACGCAAAATTTCGATCAATACTTGTCTGCGTAATGCCAGGAGCCTCTTTGGCAAACGCATCATTAAATCGACCGGGCTTGAACTCCCCTCCCCTCTTCCGTTTGCCGGTGTGGATTTTTTTGGCGGCGTTGATCAGAGATATTTTAGCGTTTTCGATATCCGCGGACTTCTGCTCAAGGCCAAAGAGAAACTTTCATTGATGGATCCGGATTCATATTCTGTCATCTTGCTTGCCGCTTTTGCCGGACTCCGACGTCGCGAAATTGACTTCCTGGAATGGCCCTCGATCGATTTCAAAAATGAAATGCTTCAACTCCGGATCACCGATTACTACCATCCAAAGACGGCCGATTCACTCCGTGCGATCCCGTTGCGCGACCGATCGGTGCTCGATTGGTTTAAAGCCCGTAAACGAGCCCAGGGCGCCAGAGATGGCTTTGTGATTGCGCCGGATGCACCATACACCAAGGATCAAAAGCTTGATTACTACCGGTGTGAAGAATTGCTTGAGCGCGTCACCCGCTGGCTGCGCACTCATGGGGTCAAGGATAGTCGTCCCCTGCATGCTCTGCGAAAAGAGGCCGGCTCGGATATCGTCAAGAGAGCTGGCCTGATCTCTGGCGCGGCCTTCTTGCGCCATAAAAGTCCGACCGTCACCGCGATGCATTATTCGGATTACCGGATCACCGAGACACCGAATTTCGGCGGCGAGGCAGATAATGTGATTCGCCTTGAAGATTACCACAAGATTTAGCGGATTATAGAAATTCAAAAAAATCACGAAAAATCACTTGCGTTACAATAGGGTAATCTAGGATAACTTAGTCCAATAAGGGGTAATGCTCGGAAAGCGTCGCTCCACTGAACGGTGCTGTTTTAATCGGCTGTAATCGATTTTGATACAGTCAGGGGTTATATGGAACAACAGTGTACCATTCCGGCCAGTAGGACCATGACAAGCGGCGATCACGAATGGTTAAGCCAAGAGGAGCTGGTAGCTCGTTGGAAAGTTTCCAAAAAAACCATTCGCAGGTTGCGGCAATCCGGCAAATTACCGGCCTTGGAAGTTACGCCCGCACTCTTCCGATTCCGCTTGGCTGATATTTTGCGGATCGAATTGGAAGGCAAATTCTTGCCTGCGATTGCACCGCGGCGAAGCGGTAAACCGAAATCAAAGCGACGTTCTGCTTAATCCCGCGACTCTAGGCACGCTTTGATTTATGGCGCTTTTGCGGCTCATCATTTTTTGGTTTTTTCCCGCGCCGGATCCGCGGCGGGGCCTGGCGCCCGATATCCCGCGGATCATAGAGTCCGACGGCCATCAGGTCGCGCTCAAAGAGCCGGCGCAGGTAATCACTCCGACTATCAAGGCCGAGCTCCACGCAACGCCGGTTGATCGCGGCCTCCATCTCGGGTGGGCAGGAGAAGGAGAGAGACACGTAGGTGCGGCCGGCATTCTTCTTGATGGCCATTTAGCCGAGCTCCTTTCCGGCCTCGCTGATATGGGCGATTTTGTGAAACGGTACATGGTAAAGGCGTCCGTCGGTGTGTTTGATTACCACCATCGAAAGGCCAATCAGGGTTTTACGTGGATCGGTTATCGGCAAGGCGAAGCCATCAACTGTGGTCAGGACAAAAGGCCTGAACATTCGCTCATCCAAGAATTGTTCTAAATCTTCGCTAGTCACATTCTGACAATACGACCAAATCGTAACGTGAAAAAGAAAAAAATACCAATCCAAGCAATCGGTGAGAAAGAACACGCTCTCTTCGATGGGCCCCTCTTCTCGAAGATTTCGATTAGCGTGCCAGATGAAATGAAACCGTTGATTAGAGGAAGAGCCGAACAACTGCACCTGACTGTGTCCCAATATGTTCGGCGGCTTGTGAATGACGAAATAAACGTTGAAAATCTTTAACTCGGTTACGATTCAGTCGTATTTAGTACTAAGATGAAACGACATTCTCGCATCGCTCAAATCGATAATCGCTGGCGCGCCCGGCACATCCTGAAAGCGCTAATGCTTTTACACTCGGAGCATTCCGAAGGTCGCAGGTATTACGAGAGCCTCTATGACCAAACTTTTTTCATTATCTGACGCATGAAAACTAAAGCTAAATTTGTGGGAGATGAGAATCCTATTCTGATGCAGGCTATTAAGGCTGAAAACGAGAAAGCCAAAAAAGCTAAGGCGGGTCACTGGATACGAGGTCGATGGGAACGCCGAAACGGTAAACTCACTTTGATTATACCTCGGTTCATCGAGGATTAAATGAATAACGACAACCAAACCACTACGATTGAACCGGCAACCGAAGTTAATCCGTTTGCCGAGCGAGCGGCCCAAGAGGCGGCTAAGCCAAAAAAGGTTGGCATCCTATCCCAGGTAACTACCCGGAAACGGCGCCGGCCGATATTCGGCGTTGTCTACGGGCCGCCAGGAATCGGTAAATCGACTTTTGGCGCTAGCGTACTGAATCCGATTTTTCTCCAGGTCGAGCGCGGCCTTGATCAGATCACCGTAGCGAAGCTTCCCATTCCCAGAGATTTCAGCCAGCTGTATGCTCAGATTGATGCGCTGGACCGCGAGGAGCACGGTTACCAGAGTGTTGTGCTGGATACCCTGGATGCGACCGAGGTCTTGATCTGGCAACGGGTATGTACGGAGGGCAAGGTGCGCAGCATTGAGGACTTCGGCGGCGGTTATGGCAAAGGCTACGTCAGAGCCAGGGAAGTCTGGACTGGTCTCCTGTCGAAGTTGAGCGAGATGAGCGAGCGCTTTAATGTGATCCTGCTCGCCCATAGCCACCTCAAGACCATCAATGATCCAATGCAGTCGGCGGCGTACGATCTGCATAAGATCAAGATCCACGATAAGAGTGCCGAAATTATCCGGCAGATGGTGGACTTGATCTGTTTCGCTAATCTGGACCTATCGATCATCAAGGAGAGCCAGAAAGCGCGCAAAGGGCGCGGAATTATCAGCGAGGACCGGCTCATGTGGACGGCGCCAACTACCGGGATCGAGGCGAAAAATCGGTATGATCTCGATAATCCGATTCCGTTCAACTGGGCAGCATTAGAAAAAGGAATCAACGACTTTTATGACCGATAAAATCTACCTTTACCGCGGCGCATCGGAGACCCGGGCTTTTGGGCTGTTGCCAGCCGGTGATTATAGTTTCGTGATCACCGGAGTGGAGCCACCCTATTACAAGAACGGCAAATGGATCCTGGCCGTTAAATTAACGATCCAGCCGCCAGGGATCCAGCCGCACGGGGTACTGGTGTTCGCCAATCCGTGGTCCGGGACCGATAAAAATGGCGAGGATCGGGATGGGATTGCTGATCTATTAATTGCAGTTAACCGAGCCCCGGCCGTCGGCCAGGAACCGGAATGGGGCCGCTTAATTGGGGCCAAAGGCAAGTGTCGGCTTAAGATCCAGCCTGACCAGAATAACATCGACCGCAACAAGGTGGCGTTTTTTCATCGGCCAAAACAAGTTGAGCCTGCCGTTGCCCATTCGACAAGCTCAGAGCAAGCGCAGCGACCGCCGACCTATAGCCCAGCCGAAGTTAACCAAGCGGCAAAAGCCGCTCAAGCGGCGGCCGGCGGGGCCGATGTAGAACCGGATGATATACCGTTCTGATTAATGAAAACGAAAACAGAACTAACAGCCGAACAACTCAACAGAATCGACAACATCATGTTTAACCTAAGTATAGAAGATATTCGCCGGACTCTGCGCGATTTAAGCATTGATGAATTCATAGTGTTGCATGAGAAAGCGACCAGTCTGGTTGCGAAACAAATGAAAATTGTTGATGCTGTAATCTACGGATTAGCTTCTCGCCGAGCCGCTGCATTGGCAAAAGAAATGGAAGATAAACTAAATGCGAATGACTGAACCACCAGACGAACGAGAAGGGTTACCAAGTGCATCGAACTGGCGGCGCTATGAGCTTTGCGCGGGTTCCTGGCAGCTCGAGGGCGAGGCTAAGCAGCTTGGCCAGTCGGCGCATGAGACCAGTCCAGCAGCTAGGCGTGGCGAGCTTATCCATAGCTATCTTGCGGGCGAGGTCGATGAGGACGGCACCGAGATCAAGCTCGATGATTCCGAGCAACAGACCGCCGATTTTCTCCAGGAGCGTGCAACCGACCAGGTGCACCGGATCTTTGGCGATGAGGCGACTTTAGAATTGGCCGAGAAACGGTTATGGCTCACCGTCAACGGCCAGAGGCTGGCCAGCGGCCGGTTTGATCGCTGTGTTTATACGCCGAGTGTCGCGTTGGTGCAGGATTTCAAGACCGGTTGGGCGGAGCCTGATCCGGCCGAGCAGAATAGCCAAATGAAGGTCTTGGCGGTGCTGGTGGCGTTGCACTTACCTCGCACCATGCGCAAGGTGGTCATCCAGGTCATTAGCGGGCCGTTCGGGGTGAGCGAGGCAATCTATGACTACCCGGCGCTGGCCAAGGCCTACGATGACGTCCTGGCGACGCTGCGGGCGCTCCAGGACCCGATGGCACCGCTCTCTCCAAGCCCGGAGGCATGCCGGTATTGTCCGGCGATCAATGTGTGCCAAGCGGTCAAGAGTCTTGCCCCAGCGATGAGGGAAGTTGAGGCATTGCCTGACGGTGAGCTCGGTGCCGAATTACTTGATTCCGTGGAAATACTTCAGAAACGGCTGGATTCAATCCGAGAGCATTACGCTAGGCGATTGACGGCTGATCCGGCTTACGATTTGCCGGGTTACGCAATGGTGCCCGGCGCAATTCGCCGAGAAATTAAATCAGAGCATTGGGAGGCGGTTCGTCAGCGCTTGGCCGAGTGGCTGGACCTGTCAGAGATCGAGGCGGCCTCCAATTATCGGCTGATGGATCTGGAGCGCGCGCTGGGCAAGAAGCTCAAGATTCGTGGGAAAGAACTTAAGGAACGGATGAATGCGATCTTGCAGGGGCTCGTGGAAGAGAAGCCGAATGCAGCCTCGCTCAAAAGAATTTCAAAACCGAAACTGGTCACGCTCGAGTTGCCGTGAGGCGTGGCACTGAGTGATAGGCATGGCAGGCAAGACAGGATGGCAGGGACAGATGGGGTATGGCGAAGAGGCGAGGCAGGTATGACTAGGAGCGGAGGGGACGGGAGCGTTATGACCTGGCACGGCCTGTTTTGAACAGGTAAGGCAGGCAAGTCCAGGCGCGGCAAGTAAAGATAAGGCGGGGCGCTGGCGTGGTGAGACTTGGGTTGATGTGGCAAAGACTGGTGCGCTATGGCAGACAAGGTGAGTCTGGGTAAGTCCCGGCACGGTTCGGATTGGTGTGACGAGGAGCGGCAGGCACGGTCAGGACGCAATGGGAAGGGCGTGTTGCGGATGCGATGGGTCAGGCAAGGCAGGGAGGGGTGTTCTGGTGGGATAAGATTACGTTTGGTGCGGTTCGGTGCGACCCACTTAGGACAGGCATGCAGGGTATGGACGGACCTGAAGCGTTCTTGGGCGGGACATGAGCTGGCTTGTCCAGGCACGGCCGGGAAGCGATAAGGCAAGGCAGGCCAGCTTAGGTTTGGCGAGCTCTGGCGTGGTGAGCTTTGATCTGGTGAGATCGGGTCAGGCAAGGCAGGGCGGCTCGGAGCGGCTCGGACAGATGCGGCATGGTCTGGCAAGGTCGGTATGGTTGGACCAGGCAGAACGCGGCTCGATGGGGCTGGGCAGGACGGTGCGGCGGGGATTGGCGGGACCTATCCTGGCGAGGAGTGGTCAGGACCGGACAGGCACGGCAGGCATGTTAAGGCGCGACCAGGACCGGCACGGGCAGGCTCGGACAAGCAGTGGTTTGATCGGGTGAGGCCAGGCAAGGATAAGGACGGGCAAGGCAGGCAGGTTAAGGCGAGACTAGGAAGGACTGGGTATGTCCAGATGTGGCATGGACCGAACAGGTAAGGTATGGCGGCAGATAGAAAAAACCGCTCGGAAAATCAGAATCTCCGAGCGGTTATTTAAAACAAAAAACAAAGCAATGAAACCAAAAGCGAAACAAGAAAAACAGGTAATTGATATTGTAAAAATTGCAATGGGGCGGCTTAATTTTTGTGTTCTAGGCACAAGCCCGCTTGTGATCAACCGGCTTGCCGAAAAAGCGCGGCAAGAGTTGCTTTTCCCGGCTCGAAAAAAGAATTCAGCCGAAAGAGCGGTTACCTTAAAGCACAATCCACCGGAAGAGTATCGGTCTTCTATTTATCAAACCTTGGATGACGCAGCACCGACGCGAATTATTTTTCCGGGTAGTGCGTTTGCCAGCGTGATCGCTGATACCGCAGTCGATATCCCTGGATCGAGCAGGGCGCAAATGGAGCGGCTTACTCGGGTAGCTGATCTCAACGTCGCGATTTTTGGTGTACCGCGGCTTTATATGGCGGTTGTGAGAACGCTTGGGATGAATAAAACGCCTGATATTCGTACTCGGGCGCTACTTCCGGAATGGGCGTGCCAAGTCCAGGTTACCTATGTCAAAGGGTTAGTTACGGAACGTTCCGTGACGAATCTTTTTGCAGCCGGCGGTACGATCGGCGGCATTGGTGACGGGCGCGGTAAAATGGGGTTTGGCCAATTCCGGTTGGTTCAAGCGACCGACAAGGATTTCCAGCGCATCATCAGAACACAGGGCCGAAAAGCTCAAGATGAGGCGATCGAAAATCCGGTGCCATACGATCATGAAACTGAGGATTTGTACAGCTGGTTCCAGGAGGAACTGGTTATTCGGGAAAAATTAGGAGAGGACGAATCGGCTCCTTTGGTCCGCAGCGGCAACAATGAACCGGTGGAGGAATTAGTTTGATTACGCAAACGGAAAAACAGGAAGCGATTGGTGCAATTGCCCAAGCTAACGATGGCATAGTAACACCTGATGCGGTTGTCGAGGCGGCCAAAAATCCGAAACATATTTTGCACGAATGTTTCGATTGGGACGACACAAGTGCTGCATTTAAATATCGGCTGGATACGGCGCGGCACTTAATTGCTTCGATCGAGGTCCTGGTTGAATATGAGGATCGCACTGTTACGGCGATCTCTTACGTCCACGACGTGCGCCAGGGCAGGCGAGGGCAAGGCTACGTAGGTGTTAATAGCTTAGTGAAACGGCGTGAAGATGCGCAGCAGACGCTATTAGTTGAGATTGAGAGGATCACGGCCAGTGTTTCCAGGGCTCGCTCAATTGCGTTGGGATTAGCTTTGGAAACCTATTTTGAAGCGATTTTAACTAATGCGCTTACAGCGAAAATGAGAATCAAGGCAAAACAGGTAAAGAAAGTTGCGTAAGGGCGGGCCAAGACACGACCGGTTGAGGCAGGCAGGGCAGGACCTGCACCGGACCGCTGTGGTTAGTTTAGTCCCGATGCGACCTGGGAATGGTATGGCAGGCTCGTTAAGGATCGATTGGTTTGGGTGTGGATAGGCAGCGCTGCGGCTGGGCGAAGTTGGCTCGGTTCGGTCGGCTTGGGCCCGGCGTGGCAGGTATGGTATGACCGGTACCGGTCCGGTTCGTCCTGGCAGGGTACGATTTGGAAAAGCATGGCAGGCCCGACATGGCAGGAAGCGGCGAGATCCGGCGGGACGCGGTACGACGAGGCAGGCAGGGCGGGGCGTAGTTTGGTAAGATGCGGTACGATCCGGCCAGGATGGCTAAGACATGACATGGCAGGCAAATAGAGGTGCGCCAGGAGTTAGAATAGCTTCTGGCGTTTCCTAATAAATTTATGACTGATAAACAGAATGAACCCGAACAACTAATCGAGCTGATCGCCGCGCAAACCAGTAGCCTGCTCCGGGATCACTGGGCCGACATAACCGAATCACCACTCTGGAATTAAAGAAATGACTACCCCCACCGAATCCGGAGCGGCTCCAGAGTCGCTGGACCAAGACCGCATCGAACGCCTGGCTGGCGAAATCCTAATGGCGATTCGCAAGAACTACGTCCAAGGCCCCATTAGCCGGGACCGGGTTTATGAGGCGCTCAACGCGCTGGCCTTCAGCGCCGCTTGGATTATCCGTGGCGCGGGCGATCCCGAAGCGTTGGAGTTCTTTTCAAAAGCACTCAACATGAATCTAACCGAATGCAAAACCCCACCGAAACCGAACAACTAATCGAGCTGATCGCCGCGCAAACCAGTAACCTCTTGCGGGATCACTGGAGGGATATTGATTCCTATCGCGATGGCGATGACGAAATCAAACTGGCGTTTAGCCATACGCTTTCCTATGAAGGCAGTCAGCGGACCGTTAAAACAACAATCTCTTTCAGCCACCGGATCAAGGACGAGGTCGAGAAATCAATTAATACCGCGCAGGCGGACTTGCCGCTCAAGGTGACGATGGAGAAACGAGGGGCACCCAAGTGAAAGAGAATTTCCGGCCGACCGATAAACCCAAGAAACGCAAACACACAAGCTACGAGCCGACGAGTCAGGCAGCTTTGCGCGCAGCGATTCGTAAAGCCCATAGCCGGATCGTCGGGGATACACCGCTACGACAGAAATGACAATTAGTATTCAACGTTCGCCCTACGGGAGCGGCAGATATTATCTCGATCGCAACGACAGAATACGCCGGATAATCAGGGTTAAAATCCGGTTCTCCCAAAGGTATTTAATGATAATTTTTTGAACGCCATGGGAATCGATCCGGCCAGTTTCACGAACGATCAACGCAAACTCATGAGGCCCGCGGATCGTCAGGTCCTGGCGGCATCGATCGGGCATCCGAACGCGGCTCTAACTAGCGAAGAAGCGTTAGGCAAATATCTGGTCCGGCTCGAGCGCACCGAGCAAAAGACACTGGTCAGTTGGCTTATGCTGCAGGAGGAAGCCGGGATTCTTGTCTATGACTGGAGCCGGACCGATCGCAAGACGACGAATAGAAAAGGTCTCTGTGATTTCAGAATCTACCGGGAAGGCCGCGCCCTGCTGGGCGAGATGAAAATGGACGGCGCCAAGCTGTCGCCGGACCAAATCGAGATGCGGGAAAAATTCGTGCGGTGCGGCTTCGAGGTGCAACTCTGGAGCTCGGCTGAGGTCGGTATCCGGGCAATCAAAAATTGGCTTTGGACCTATTGGCGGCTGTGGAATGAGGGGGAACCGGCCGAATGACACCACAGGAACAGGAAGATCAAAAAGTTCGCGCTGATTTAAAGGCGCTGGGCCGGCATGTCGATCATCAGTTGCCTTACGGTTGGGGTTTTGTCGTCTTGGCATTCCCGTTCGGCGCCGGCGGCCGGATGAATTACATTTCAAACGCTGACCGCCTCGATGTCGTGCGTGCAATGTACGAGTTTATCGAGGCAACCAAAGGGAAATGGGCAGAGCATATGCCAGAAGTTGGCGCGGCGGCTGAGGATGAACAGCTGGCTCGGGCCAGGCAACGGATCGCCGAACTGGAACGAATTATAGAAAAATCGACCGACTAAATGACTTCGGAACAGAGCGAGTGTACTGAGCTGCTCAAGTTAGGTGAAGACGGCGTCTGGTTCTGCCCAAAATGCGGGCTTAAGCTTTTGTTGCCTTTAAAACCACCTTGGCTTAGCCGCCGTGATGCGGTACAAGACTGCGCGGATCGCAGCGGACCCTACGCTAACCCCATAGATTGAGCATCAATGAACGAACCCGTTCATCTTCGTGGCGGCATCCAATGGGCTGACACCTTTGCCGATGCTAGGCGCATAGCCAAGCGCCTCCACCCGAGCCGCAAATATCAACCCTTGAAAATGCTGCAGCGGCATGAGCTGACGCCGGGAACCTTTTGGGAGCAATGGCAGAATGATCTTTACGACGTCACGGTGCGCCGTTACCTGGAGGGGAATCCGTTCGAATCCGGGCCTTGGATCCAACTGGGCATTTGCTCTGAGGATGGGAGCGCGCGCCATGATTGGCGAGACTTTCAAGCAATCAAAAATCAAGTATGCGGGGAAGATTGGGAAGGAATCGAGCTTTATCCAGCCGAGGAGCGGTTGATTGACCCGTCCAATTATTTCATTGTTTATTGTTATCCTAAGGTGCCGATCGGCATCTTTGCCCCTCGCACGGTTCGGGGACCGGACACTTGCTTAGCACCGCAACGCGGGTGGCATCCCGATGATCGACCCAAGGATGCGTTGTGAAAGATGTCGTCTTGGTCATCCTGTGCGCGCTTTCCATCGTCATGGCTGGTCTGTTGCTCTATTTGGGCTGGCTCTTGTACGTGAGCTACCAACTGGTCAAGGCGACCCGCCGATTACTGCGGCCGCCGGAAGTAGCGCGGGATGGGGAGGGGCGAAGAATACGGGAACGACTATGAAGAATCATCTATTTCAAATTTTTGAGCGCCAGATTGCCCAAGAGAAATCGAAGATAAAGGAATTGAAAGAGGCTTTCGATATTGCGGCTCTTAAACTTCTAGAAGCCGAGCAGCGCGAACGTGATGTTAAAGCCCTTTTAATCCGCGCAGCCGATGCGCTGGAGGATGCGCCTATAGAGCACGCAAAAGGGTGCCCGGTTTCCGGTATATGCGTTTGTGAGCCTGGGAAAGAACGTGTTTCGATCGTCTTCTATCTGAGCCGGCGACCACCGGCAACTACACGCTGGCCCTACACGACGCGCTGCCGATCCGTTCGCTGGCTGGTCGAAGCCGGCT
>Ga0137362_10002360_pt1 | contig 12261 bp, 12 predicted proteins | sample MadtaG_2_FD_104801 | JGI IMG/M metagenome (GOLD analysis project Ga0137362, IMG submission 104801) | Vadose zone soil microbial communities from Angelo Coast Range Reserve, California, USA - Mad1_100_16 metaG | ecosystem: Environmental > Terrestrial > Soil > Vadose zone | place: USA: California... | reverse complement strand
TTGCAATGCATGTCCATCTGGTCTTCGTCACCAAATACCGCCGCTGTATGCTCGACGGCGAGGCGATTGAGAAATTGCGGCATATCTTCTCCAAGGTCTGCACCGACTTTGAGGCGGGGTGGTGCAGATGGACGGGGAGAGCAATCCCGTACACTTGCTGGTGAACTACCCGCCGAAAGTGTCCGTCTCATCGCTGGTCAACTCTTTAAAGGGCGTTTCGAGCTACGTTCTACGACGCCGGTTGGCTCGCATCACCAAGGGCTACTGGAACAATGTACTGTGGTCGCCTTCCTACTTCGCCGCTTCCTGTGGCGGCGCAGCGCTCGACCTCATCCAACGCTACATCGAGCAGCAAGCGACACCGTTATAGTCGGGGCTTACCCCGTCCTGAATTCCGGGGCTTGCGCCACTCGCTGGTCAAAGTACCGGCGCGCGTGGCGTTCTTTACTGTCTCCATTCTTCACTCGCCCGACAGTGCGTGCGAGCCAGTAGGGCCCTTACTTACTCTGGGGAACCCTGCTTTTCCGGTAACCGTTTCCGCTTCCATCGTGTTGGGGAACTCCTCCGTCGGTTCGCATCGTGAGAAGAAGGATTCTGCAACCGTTGTCCCGTCCAATAGAATTCTTGGGACTGGTTGCATTTGGGAGCGGCAATGCGATTTGCAAAGATTGTGTTTTGGATTGCTGGCATCTGGGGCGTATTGGTCATCACCCCGCTCTACTTTCTGTTTGATTTGATCAGCCGGACTGATCCGCCACCGATCACGCATCCGGGATTCTTCTACGGATTCGTGGGAGCGGCGCTGACTTGGCAGATCGCCTTTTTCTTCATCGCGACAGACCCGTCACGCTATCGCCTGCTTATGATTCCTTCGGTGCTCGAAAAACTCAGTTACAGTGCTGCTGTGCTCCTGTTAGTCCTGCAAGGGCGAATGCATGCGTCGGACCTCGTATTCGGTGGGACCGATTTGTTGTTCGGGGTCCTTTTTGCGATCGCGTACTTCAAGACACCACCTCGCATCGCCTAGTGCGACTGTATCTTCCACGCCTGCTGTCTTAGCCAAAGGGATCCCATTCGAAGACCGTGGGTGGGCCGGAAGCCGGTGAGCTTGGTTTTTGGCGATAGCAAAAAGGGTCGCACGGGTACAGGAGTTCCGAGGCCGGGGTCCCGGACGGGGGAGCCAACTCCTTCTTTAAGGACAGAGAATCGGCCACTCCTGAGCTAGACGGATTCAGAAGTGACCGATCTGTTTTCCAGTACTGAATCAATCTTTCTCGTGCACGACGACGACCATCCGCATCCAGGGGTGGACACAGCATTCCCAGCGGGAAACGCCCTGCGGCAGCGCGGAACTTCCAGCCGTTGGTCCAGACTCTGTCTTGGCGGCTTCTACAAACTGATTCGAAGCACTCTCCGGTTGCGGGACTAGTGTCCCGTCCGGGAGCACCTGGGCACATTCTGGAGCCGGATCGGGATTTCCCGTAAGGCTATTGAGGAAGCCCACGAAACCGCCAGCGAATTTGTTAACTCGGGTGAATGTGTGAGTTTCGCCGCCTGCGTTCTGAATAGTCGTTTGGTCTCCCGACGTGAGATCTAGGCGGGCTAACTTAAAGTTTCCTTCTGTCGCATTTAACATCGGGTTGAAGCGCCATGCCCCAGCGTTTTGGTCGCTTTGCAGTTCGCCAACGAAATCAGTGAACAGAGTGCTTCCGTGGCGCCCGGCCACACAAGTTCCGGGCCCGACTACGGCGTTGAAACTATCCACATCACAGGCGTCCCGCATGATTATGGTTTTTGTCGTTTGCGCGTTGGCGAAGCACCCAAGCAGTGTCGCCACGCAGATTCCCACAGCGAGGCATCTCATAGAACCTCCTATTCGGTTGTGTCTTGACGAGGCCGACTAACGATGAGACAGGGATACCCGAGACGATTTGCGCCGCACTGTAAACACGCCAGAACGGTATGTCAAGGCGAAAGCGAAACCGCTGACCTGACCCCGCGCCGACCCGAGGCACGGCACCCAAACCTGGGCGGATCGGGCGTGCAGAGAGCGGGCGAGGTCCCGAATCGTGAACAGAGCACTATCCTGGCGCTGGATGTCGCGAACCAAAAATCGTGCCTCCGGCGCAGGGAGAAAAATCTTCCTGACACGCCCTCGTATAGATCCGGCCTAACCGTTTTGAACGAGCAGGGCGCCGGGTTGGTTCCCTGCCCTCCATTTCAGCAACAGAAGCAGTCCCGATTGCAAGAAAGCTCTGCGGCAATGTTATCTTGGGGCGTTTCGCTCTGCGCGTGAAGACGCGGTGCTATCGCCCAATCGGTCGGCGCAGATGGCGGTTCAGGTTTCCAGCCTGTAGCGAGTCCAGAAAATGCAAGCCATGCTGAGCAGGCAGATGGCTAATGACAACAAGCGACCCGATGTATACCCAGTCAGGCTTTCCTTTTTGTGCGACGAGACGGCGGTCGTGTTGAGTGTCTGCTGACGTCAGGGTGGCCTCTTTGCCGGGCAGTCGCGCGGGGAGGTCGCCGCGGAATAGCGGAGCCCTCCGGCAACGTTATTTTTGCTTGCATGGCAGCATCGACGGTCGGCCCCGTTCCTCCAGCGCCTTCATGATCGCCGCTCTAGCTGCGTCTCGGCGGTTTTTTGGGGCGCTGTCTTCAAGTAAAGCTCTAGTTTCGACCGGATCGAAGTATCCGGTATCGTCATGGTGGCGGGCACAACCGGGAACTGGGCAAACATAGGCATAGGCGTGGGCATCGCCATGAGCTTGCCCTGTCGTCGTCTTGAGCGAGCATGGAATCATCTGCAAGTTCGTGTGTCTGTCGCAGATCGGGCGTAAGCGGGCCATGGGGGTGACTCCTCGCGCGAGTATGGTTTGTATTCATGTACCCGAAGCAAGTGGCATGCCAGTCTGCAACGCAGGGCTGGGGGCGCAATTAAGAAGGCTTAGGACAAAGCCAATGAGTCCGTCTCAAGAGCGGACACAAGCGCGAGTCTATTCGACTCAGGGGGGTGTGTCCTGCTGCACCCAGCTCAGCGAGGCGCACTTCCAACGTTGCTCGAAAAACATTCTGCTCCTCGATCTCGGCTGGACGTGGCGAAAGCAAAGTATCGATTTGGATCATTAACGCGAGTGGAAGGGTCGAATGCAGATACGGGGACGCGATTTGGCCCGATCGCAGCAGTCGGTCTGCACGTCGTCACGTTGGAGCGGTCTGTGTTCGTCGGGCATGGCTAGGCAAGGACTAACCCAGCTTCGCGCATACCCGCTGCCAAATCCGCTGCGTACCTAGGCTCGAGGACCACCTCATCGCCTGCGGCGGGCTTTGCATCGTGGCGATTGAGCCAAGAAGTAACGCCGGGCGGCATCAATTCCTCGTTGCGCGTTCTGCGCCGTTGCCTTCGTCTCGCCGCTGAGTGGGTTGTGATCGAGGTTGCCGGGATGAACTACACCGCATGAGATGGGAACAAGTCGCGTGGCCCAATGCCGGAAAGCGGCACCATTCTTGTAATCAAAGGCAAAACAGCGGCAGCCCGCCGATCGATTCCAATGACTCCTCGGGTGCATGCCACATTCGAATCTCGTTGGAAAGCACAGGGCAAACCCGCAACGGGTTGGGTATGGCCCGCTCCAACCAAGACGGGTCACATTGACCACAGTACGATATAGAAGCAACATCGCAAAAGCCCTCAAAGATTCGAAGGTTGCTCCATTTGTTCTTTCCTCACTGCGGCACACTTTCCTCACTCGGCTCGGGGCGAGTCATTGCGACGTTTGGACGTCATGCGGATTGCGGGCTACTCCTCGATTTCCATTTCAAGCCGATCCGTGCATCCCCATGCAGATACGATAAACCGGGCTTTCGCCGCGTTGAGCGGGGAGCCGCAGCCCATAGCAATGGCCGGGAGGCACAAAAGTGGGCACAATCGGAAATCCGGTGCCCAACAGTGTGACAGGAAAATCGTACGAAAGGCTCGTGAAGACAGAGTCTTGATGGTGAGCGCGGCAGGATTCGAACCTGCGACCCACGCCTTAAAAGGGCGTTGCTCTACCACCTGAGCTACGCGCCCACACATCTTTCAATCTAACATATCTGCGTGTGCGAAATTCCTGCGACGTCCGGTTAACACCGGCCCCTTTGCCGGCGTCTATCATCAACAGGTGAATTACGGCCTTCGCCGCGCCAACCTGGGGAGACAGCCTTGCACGACTTGCTGGGGCCCTGGACCGTCAGATTTTGAGCGCCCGGTCTGCCATGGATGAGTTCGACGACTCGCCGCTGGTACGAGCCGCACGCGCGGGCGATCGTGTGGCCTTCGGGCACCTGTACGACCGCTACGCCCGCGTGGTGCACGGCATTCTGCTCACGCGGGTTCCGCCCAGCGAGGTCGACGACCTGGTCCAGGATGTATTTCTGCGCGCGCTGCCGCGTCTGCACACTCTCCGCGAACTCAATCGCTTCGGAGCCTGGCTGGCCGCGATCGCGCGCAATTGCGCCAACGATTATCACAGGCGCGGCGTCGCAGAAGTGGAGTTGGACGACGAGGTCGAGGAGAAAGGGCAACCCGGGCACGGGCCCCCGCGCGGCCTGGGCGCCGAAGGCGAGTCGATTCTTCGCGTAATTCGCAGCCTGCCCGAGGCGTATCGCGAGACCCTGCTGCTAAGACTCGTGGAAGGCATGACGGGACCGGAGATTGCCGCCCGGACTGGACTGACGCCGGGATCGGTGCGCGTCAATCTGCATCGCGGCATGCAGCAATTGCGGGAAAGGCTTCGGCAGGTGGGAACCGACTCCGGCCAGAGCATGGTGGATCTGAATGCGGGGTCCCTTCATCCAGACAAAACACGGGAGACCTGAATTCATGAGCGATGATTATTTATGGGACGGATCCGGCAGACCTGATCCGGACATCGAGAAACTGGAGCATGTGCTCGGTAGCCTGCGCTACGACCGACCATCTCCAGTGTTTCCTGAAACCGTCAAGTCCGGGGAATTCCCTGCGCGCGCTTGGTTCGCCCGGAGGTGGTTCTTCCTCTCCCTGGCGGCGGCTTCTGCGGTCATTCTCATGGCGATCGGCTCAGGCTTGCTGTGGCGATTCAGGACGCCGGTGGTGGATGGATGGAGCGTCACGTCGGTGGCGGGCACGCCAAGAGTGGGTCAGGAAACAGTCGGGGTCAGCCATCGGACGGAAACACTTACGATAGGGCAGACGCTAGAAACCGACGGACAATCGCGCGCCCGGATTCGGGTTGAGGACATCGGCGAGATACGGATCGATCCCGATACCCGGCTGCGCGTCCTCAGCAGTCCCAGCGGAGGGTCGCGGCTGGCGCTGGATCGGGGCACGATCCACGCACGGATCTGGGCGCGCCCGGGAATTTTCGTCGTCGATACCCCCTCGGCTCTCGCTGTCGACCTGGGTTGCGCCTACACCCTCCATGTGGATGATTCGGGAGATGGATTGATCCGCACCAGCCTCGGCTGGGTTGGATTCAAACTGGGCGACCATGAGTCATTCATTCCGGCGGGAGCCGCCTGCGTCACACGGCCAAGGAGCGGCCCGGGGACGCCATACTTTGAGGATTCTTCCGTGGCGCTTCGCAGTGCGCTTTCCACGCTTGATCGCGCGAGCAGCGCTAGGGCGGAGCAGGCGGTGGCGTTGCGTACCGTGCTCGCGCACAGCCGTAAACGCGATGCGCTGACCCTGTGGCATTTGCTGGTGCGCGTGGAATATGCCGAACGCGAACAGGTCTTCGACCGTCTGGCGGGGCTGGTACCGCCCCCTTCGAGCGTGACCCGCGACGGCATTCTGCGCCTTGATCGCACGATGCTCGACGCGTGGTGGAACCAACTGGACTTGGGGGACATCTCGCTCTGGCGACACTGGGAGCGTTCGTGGTCACCACCCAACCCAGCTCAAAAGTAACTCGACCGGTCTCCTCTGCGAGTGATCCGATCCCCGCATTAAGACCAGGCTCCCATATGCATCCGATATTTCCGGTTTTACCTTGTTAACGGTCGCCCTTCTTCCGGCGTCTTGACTGCCCGGTACAGTGAGTCCATCACAAACCAGGAAGGCAAGCCATGAGACTGACCCGATGTTGCCGGATCTCTACAATCTTGGAATACGGGACATCGCGGTTCAAGAACCCATCCCTGCGAGTGCTGTTTCTCGGCTTGCTGGCCAGTGCCGCATGTACGGCCGGGGTGTTTGCGTTTTCCCACAGTCAGCTCGTCCACGCCGGGTCGGTGGATGCCGATGTCACTGCACACGAGTGGGGAACCTTCACCTCGATCGCTGGAAAGCAAGGCCGGGCCGTCGAGTGGCTTCCGCAGGACGGATCCGCCGACCTACCCGAGTTCGTGGAGCACCTGAAGGGCTCAGACTTCAAAGGCGGACTGCGCGGGACGGTGCGCATGGAAACTCCAGTGCTCTACTTTTACTCCCCGCGTGCAACCACCGTGTCGGTCCAGGTGTCGCTTTCCAAAGGACTGATCACGGAGTGGTATCCGCACGTGAGCCAAGCAAGGCCGGGCGGAAATCTGCGGAATGTTTCCCTTGCCAACGCGCACACCGAGGGCCGGATCTCATGGAATGCCGTGCGCCTCGAGCCTGTGGGGTCCGAAGACTTCCCGCGGGACAGCGCGGACACGCACTACTACGCAGCCCGAGAGACTTCCGCGACGCCCCTTCTGGTGAACACGGCTTCCGGAGAGCAGCACGAGAAGTTTCTTTTTTACCGCGGAGTGGCCGCCTTTCCTGTTCCGGTTTCCGCGAGCGTAACCAGCGGCGGTGACCTCCTTGTCAGCAATCTGGGTGACGCCGAGATTCCTGGCCTGATCCTATTTGAGCGTCGAGGCGAACGTGTTGGGTATCGCGTCACCGGACCGCTCGGTGATGCCACAACCCTGGCAACACCGGAACTGACCGGGCGAGTGGAGGCGATGCGCAGCGATCTCGAACAGATGCTGGTATCGCAAGGCCTGTATCGCGACGAGGCGCACGCGATGGTGGAAACCTGGCGCGACTCCTGGTTCGGGGAAGGAAGCCGGCTCTTCTACATCGTGCCAACCTCTTTCGTGAATAGCATTCTCCCCTTGACGATTGATCCCGCTCCCGCACAGACCGTACGGGTCTTTGTCGGGCGCATCGAAGTCGTCAGTCCCACGACCGAACGAGAAATCGAAACCGCTTTGGCTGCGCACGACGAGGCAACCCTCGGCAAGTTTGGACGGTTTCTGAATCCAATCCTTCAGGCAATGATGGACAAGAGCCCGAAGGAAGCGCGCAAAATACAGCAGTTGTTCACCGCACCATCCGCCGCACCGGTGGTTGCACAACGAAGGTAGAAAGCAGGCGATCGGCTGGAGTCGACCGCGCCCTGGCTCCCGGATTTTGCTGGTTGCCCAGGGGCGGCCGATTGTCGTCTTCAACTCTTTGGTCTTGCTGATTTTTGAGAACTTATCCCCGTTGGTTTGTTAGAAAGCTGTCGCAGTCTGAGAATCTCTTTCCGAGCAGGTTGAGACGGAACCTGATTTGTAAGCCTGCCTTAACGGATCGCTCTGCCCGACTGTCACTACGCCTTTACAGTTGCCCATGTCTTGATGACCATTTCGGGCTTGCGGGCGTTTCGTCTCACCATGAACTTTTCCTGTGTTTTCTGATACCTACCACATTCCTGCCCTCGTCCATCTCTGCTCCGCCCGAGCTTGGTTTCTAGCAACGCAATCGGTAATGTCACGCACCGGGCATGACCTTTCGAGCATTGTCAGGTGGTGCCTAAAGTGCAACTGTTGATTCGTTGACACCCCCAATATCCAAGCTAATACTCCGCCTCAGTTAGCTACTCTCGTAGCTCGTAGCGAAACTGTGGCGAACACCGCCGGATCTGTGTCGCATGGCTCGATCCGGACATTCGCCTTGCTTGTTTTTCAGGCTTTCTCGGAGGAGGAACATGCTGTTCAAAGAAGCTGCTCGTTTGGGAGCGAGTCGCCGGATCGCCGGCCTTTCATTGCTCGCGCTGGCAGGAGCCGGACTGTTTTTTGCCGTCACGGCGAAATCGCGGGTCCGTCCCGCCGCGTCACAACCGGTTGCGGCGCCCGCCCCCAGCGCCCCCGCCCGGATGCGTCCGGTGGTTCCGGCGGAACAATCGCGGATCGCCTCCCGTTTCGGCCATCTCCCGCTGTCATTTGAGCCGAACCAGGGCCAGACCGACGCGCCCGTGAAGTTCCTCTCCCGCAATTCCCGCTACAACCTGTTCCTGACCCCGAGCGAGGCGGTCTTCACCTTGCCGCTGCGGTCGAAGCAGAGCGCGGCAGCGCGCACCCCGTTCGGAGCGGCGCGGGCAAAACATTCCCGCCTGCAATCGGAAGCAGTGCTCCGCATGGAGATTCTGCGCGGCAATCCCGCAGCTCAACTCACGGGCGCCACCCAGATCGAGGGGCATTCGAATTATTTCATCGGACGCGACGCCAGCAAATGGGTGCGCGACGTGCCGCATTACGAGCGAGTGAACTACAACAGCGTCTATCCGGGCGTCGACCTCGCCTTTTATGGACAGCAGGACCAGCTCGAGTTTGACTTCGTCGTGAAGCCGGGCGCCAGCCCGGATGCGATTGCGCTCGGCATTGAAGGCGCGCACAAGATCCGAACCGAGAACAGCGGCGACCTGGTGCTCTGTTCGGCCGCCGGCGACGTTCGGCTGCTCAAGCCAGTCGCGTACCAGCAGCAGGGCCAAACCCGCCAGCCCGTGGATGCACGCTTCGTCGTGAAGGGTTCGGAAGTCGCCCTCGCGCTCGGCCAGTATGACCGCAGCCGGGAACTGGTGATCGATCCCAGCGTGCTCTATGCCACCTATCTGGGTGCGGGCAGTGAGGATGACGGTTACGCCATCACGGTCGACAGCGCCGGTGCCGCGTACGTGACCGGACAGACCTCTTCGGCATCGTTTCCGGGGGGTTCCCATGGAAGCGGTATTTCGAACACGTTGGCCGGTCCAACCGACGCCTTCGTTGTAAAGATGAATGCAAATGGGACCAGTCCTTTGGTGTACTCGACCTTTCTCGGCGGCACCGGCGACGACAGTGGGAACGCCATTGCGATCGATAGCAGCCAGCAAGCGTATGTCGCCGGGACGACGTCCTCGACCGACTTCCCTCCGGGCACCACGCCGGCGGCTCAAGGGACGCCGGGCGGGGGCAAGGATGCGTTTGTGGCAGTTCTGAACGCCGCTGGAAATGGGCTGGTGTATTCGACCTATCTCGGCGGCGTACAGGACGAACTGGCGGAAGGCATCGCGGTTGACGCCAACGGTATCTATGTAGCGGGTCAAACATCTTCCAGCGCCTTCCAAGGCTCCGTTCCGGCCGGCAGTGTCCTGCCAACAACCTTCCTTGGAGGCACCGGGACCTTGCCCACCGATGGCTTCGTCGCAAAACTCAGACCCTTGCCCCTGGGGACACTCTTCGCCTGGGTTTTTCTGGGCGGCACAGGAAACGACGTCGCTACGGGAGTCGCGGTAGACACATCCAGCAACGTCTATGTAACGGGCGCTACCTTCTCCACAAACCTTCACACGACAGCCGGGGCCTACCAGTTCTCTTGCGGCACCGACGGCAACTGCAACGGAGGGCAGGAGGACTCGTTTGTCGGGGAGATCAAAAGCGATTTCAGCAATTATCAGTACTTGACCTACCTGGGCGGCAGCGGCGGCGACGACGCCAGCATGATTGTTGTGGACGCCTCCCAGAACGCCTACGTTGTGGGGGTTACCAACTCGACCGATTTCCCCACGAATGGCAGCAACGCCGGCTATAAAACAACGCTGGCTTCTGGGGCCACCGGAAACGCATATGTCACGGTCTTGAAACCGGGCGGCGGCTCCCTGTTGTATTCCACATACCTCGGCGGTGGCTCGCTGGATACAGCCTTGGCGGTTGCGCTCGACACGGCCACGCCTCCCAGGGTCTATGTCACGGGCCAGACATCTTCCACGAACTTTCCGACCGTGAACCCGACTCAATCGAAGAACGCGGGCGGAAACGACGCCTTTGTCAGCGAACTGAACCCCAACGTCTCGGGCACCAGCTCCCTGGTCTTCTCCACCTATCTCGGCGGATCGGCCGACGAGGATCACTTCCTTGCCGGCATCGCGGTCGATTCCAACGGCAATATCTACGTGACCGGGGATACGCAGTCGGTCAAGGACTTCCCGGTGACGCCGGGCGCGTTCAAAACCACTGCCACCAACTCGGGGGGTACGGCATGCAATGGCGTGTGTCGCGACGCGTTCGTCGTGAAATATTCGCCGCAGGGGCCGCCGTTCAGCCTTACGGTGGGTGCGGTTACGCCCAGCGCCATCAGCCGACCCAGCAGCGGAACCTCGACCGTGACCGTCACTTCGACCGGGCCCGCAGGGACGGTGCAACTGGGTTGCTCGGTCACGGCCGCTGCCATTCCTCCGACCTGTTCGCTTAGTCCCACTTCAGGAAGCCTGGCGGCGAGCGGCACCCTGACGTCGACCCTGACCATCAGCACGATTAAGACGGCCTCGACACCCATCACGGGCGCGGCCATGTGGCTGCCGGTCCCCGGCCTCGCCCTGCTGGGAGCGGGTTTCCTGCCCGATAAAAGCGGCAAGAGAAAGCTGCTGCGCAGGCTGTTGGCCGCACTGGCACTCACGGGACTGCTTCTGATGGCGGGATGCGGAAACGGCACCGGCGGAGGAGGGGGTGGTGGCGGGGGCGGCGGCACGACCACGGGCTCCTACACGGTCACCGTGACGGGCGCAGTCGTTGGCGTCGGAAGCGGCACTGGCAACGCAACCTTCTCCGTGCAATAGCCGCAGTCGAAAGCAATTCACTTCCAGGCCGGCCGCGATTTGCGGCCGGTTTTCTTTGCTGCCTCTTTGGTTGGCGACCGTAGGCCGAGGTTGCCGGACGGTTCGTCGCTGGATACTCTGGACTGCGATGCCCATGAACTTCCCGATGGGTCGCCTGGCCATCTGGACTGCCGCCGTGCTGTCGCTCGCATGGGCAGCGCCGCACCACCTTCGAGCCGCTCCCCCGAAAGACAAATCGCGGCCGCCAACCCTGCGCTGGGCAGAAGATCAGCCGGGCTGCAGCTTCTCCCGCGACGACGATGGCAAGTATCGCTATGCAGTCTGGACCGCGGACTACGGCGTCATTGTTGCCATCGATTCGCAGGAACTCGAGAGGACGCATCACCGGGTCGAACCGTTTTTCAGTATCGGACTCACGGTCCGCTATCGCGGGAAAAGCTCTCTGGTGGTGAACCCCGCAGGCGCCAGCCTGGAATTTGTGCGCCATCACAAACTCATCCAGCCTGCGCTTGACCCCGAAGATTTCGCGCAACGAACCCAGTCCGATGCGGACGCGCTCGAGCACCAGACCGAACACGAAATCCAGCGGCATCCGGAACGCAAAGACGAGCGCGAAAGATTCGTGCAGACTTATCAGAAGGAAGTCGCCGACTTTCTCGACTTTCTCACCCGGCGTACCTTGCTGTCGAATACCCTGGATCCGGCCAACCCGGAGGCGAGCGGCTGGCTGTTGTTCAGCACTCGGAGCAAGTGGCTGGGCGACTGGAAAAAGCCCGAAGAATTCGTGCTGCGCCTTCCCCTGGCCGACCGGGTGGTGGAATTTCCCTTCGTCCTGCCCGTGAAACAGGGAGACTTGATTCTCCGCAAGCGTCCGGATTGATCGCGCGCGCAGACGTTCAGGCGACCGAGCGCTGGCCGGCGCTGGTCTTGACCAGGATGTCACGCAGCGAAACCAGGCCCTTGAGCTGCTTTCCGCTCACGATCGGCAGGTGGCGGAAGCCGAACTCCTTCATCAGGAAAAGACACTCCTCGACGCTCTCGTTGACGTCGACCCCCCGCGGATTGGGGGTCATCACCTCGGAAACCCTGGTCGTGCCGGGCGTGCGTGCAGCGGCTACCACTCGGTTCATCACGTCCCGCTCGGAAAAAATCCCCACCAGTTCACCGTTGCGCAGGACGGGCAAGGCCCCGATGCTGTGTTCCATCATAAAACGGGCGGCTTCGAGCACTGTCTTGTCGACGTCGATCGAATACACCCGCCGGTCTTTCACGAGATCGTAGACAGTTGCCATGGGTACCTCCTGGATTGGTTTCGAGACGAGTGGCGAATGGCCGCCGGCCCCCCAGGCCTGCGCAGCAATTTGGAGTTGGTACTTTACCACAGAGTTCGAGACTCCCGGCATCAGAGGTTGGGTAT
>Ga0137362_10002357_pt1 | contig 12268 bp, 18 predicted proteins | sample MadtaG_2_FD_104801 | JGI IMG/M metagenome (GOLD analysis project Ga0137362, IMG submission 104801) | Vadose zone soil microbial communities from Angelo Coast Range Reserve, California, USA - Mad1_100_16 metaG | ecosystem: Environmental > Terrestrial > Soil > Vadose zone | place: USA: California... | reverse complement strand
GGACAAAGGCGTCCGGTGCGGGTGAAGTTCCTCTGCTACGAAGAAACCATGCAGACGGCTTGCTTGCTACTCATGGTTAAAAAGCTACTGGTGGCGCTCATGATGGAGGGCAAGTTTGCCGGCGAAGGATTGCAAAACATCGATGAAGATGACGACATGCTGTCGGCCATGGCGCGTGAATTGGTCGAAAGGAATGGAATCGGTGAAACGGCAGATGCTGTCTGGAAAGCCCTGAACACGGAACATCAGAAGCTGTTCCCAACGACGACTTCCAGTTCCAACAGCAATGCGACTTCTGCTGAACTGCCGGACGTTCTGATCGAGCCTCAATTCAACCCAGCTTGTTTGGTGGAAGGAGCCATTAGCACTTCCACTATCGTTGCTTTCGGACAGCGACCGGAATCACTGTTGGGAAGAAGACGGCGAGCGAGGCCGGCTGTCCCTGAGCAGGCGTCGCTATTCAGCTTCAGCTAACCGCGTCGGAAGGCGCGTGACGAAGCGCATTTCTTCGTTCTTTCCCCTACACATCCCCTTCACAACTCACCAACTCACAACCCAAGGAGGAATCCCATGACTATTGGAACTCTTGTTGCCGGCCCTCTGCCCAAGATCGGGCGGATGGAACTGGCACAAATTCCCGTCCCAGAAGCAACGTTAACCCACAAGCCCCGTGCCCCATCACATCATCGTTGAGGCGTTGGCTGAAACCCTCAGCTTTCGCCACATCGGCGTAGTGAATGAAGAGTACGCGGTCTCTTTCGACGGCATGAAGATGTTTGGTGTCCTCGACCTAGAGACCCAGATGGAAGGGTGCCGATTTTCCATTGGCATCCGTAATTCCCATGACAAGTCCTTGCGCCTGGGACTGACCGCTGGTTTGCGTGTGTTCGTCTGTTCGAACATGGCATTCAGTGGCGAATTTGCGACTGTGCTTGCCATAGCGAACGATTTTTCAATGGCTTAGCGCTCCAAAGCTCGGACAGCAACAACCAGGCTTGCTAATGTAGGCCGTGGCCCTCACCACTTGCCATTGCGTCACCTAGGCTCATCTTGCATTGGATAAAACTTGTATTGGACAGGACTAGGCGGTGATATCATTCGCGCGCACAAGCGAATAACATTGGTCGCGTATCATCAAACACTTCAGGTGCGGATAGTCGCTCGCCGCCACGACATCAGGACCGTACCGCTTACGTTCGCGGTGGGAGAAGCGCGTGGTATCGGTAACACTCTTCGACGATCAAAGCGGGTCGCAGACAAATGCGGTCGTCGACACCCGGCTGGCCGAGCTGTTTTCGTATGCACATCAGTGGGCCTTGCAGGAGAACCGCGCGGATTCAGCCACGCTGAGCTTCTCGTCGATGCTCGCCGCCATGACCGCGGGCGCCGACAAGCTTTGTGGATGGCTGCGATCACATCTCGCGTTGCGCGGCGTACGGGGCGAATCGATGACGAAGGGACGCAGCTTCAGTCCCCGAACGCTGCCAAGTGTGCTCAACACGACGATCTCCTTCCGGCGCGCATTCGCGAAGGCTCGAGAGCTTTGCCCGAACGAAGCGCAGCACGGGCTCGCAGTTCGGCACTTCATGGCCGCCTACGCCGTCGTCCCGAGCTATCACTTGAGGGACTTCTTGCGCCTCAGGATCGATCGCCGCGCGTGGTGCATCGAGATCGCAGAGCATTTGGCATCGAAGTTTCCCGATGAAAAGGACGTGTGGCTGGAGTACGCGCGTAGCGCCAATCCCGTGCCTTCGCTGGGTTTCAATACCGACGCACCCGAAGGCCGAGATTTGCTCAACATCGATCGAGAAGTCGATGCGTTCGCGCGTCTGATAGCATCGCGCAACACATCGACGCCGCTATCTGTCGGCGTCTTCGGCGCGTGGGGATCGGGTAAGAGTTTCTTCATGCATCGCCTGCGAAGGCGCGTTAACACCTTCGCGAAGCTTGGCCGCAATGAAGGCGCGCAATCAAAGTTTCACGGCAGGATCGCACAGATCGATTTCAACGCGTGGCATTACAGCGAAGGGAATCTCGCCGCGTCGTTTGTCGATCACATCCTTCGGAATCTCCGCGTCGCACCGGACGAGACGGAGGAAGCCTTGAAGAAGCGCAGCGAAGAGATCATCAAACAGCTCGACAGCGCGAAGCAGGACCTTGCGGTTCGCCAGATTGCGCTGGCGGGCGCCGAAGCTCAAAGGGCACAGGCGCAGCAAGCCGTCGCAGAACTCGACGGGAGGATCGCTGGCGAGATCGAAGAGAAGAGAACCGAGGTCGCAACAGCAAGGACTGGTCTCCAAGACGCGCAGGGCAAACTCGCGAAGGAACTCGCGGACTTACAGATCGAGATCGAAGCGCAAGTGAGGAAAGTCCCAGGGACGGCCGTTGCAAGCCTGTTGCTCAAAAGGCTCGACAATCCGGAGCTCTCGAAAGCGACGAGCAACATGCGCACGCTAATCGCCGAGGTGAAGGCGGCGAGCACGAAGCGCAAACTGATCTTCTACGGATTGATCGTCCTGTCGATTGGAGCAGTCGCGACAGCGGTGATGCAGACGAACATCTATACCCAGCTGATCGCGGCGGTCACAGCGGTCGGCGGCTTGGCGGCAACCGCGGGTACTTGGCTCAAGAAGCTCGACGCATTTGCACAAGGCGGTAAAGAGTTCGAAGACGAACAAAACAAGATCAGGCAGGCGGTCGTCGACGAGGTCACTGCGGCGCACGACAATGTTGCCTCAACACTTCGCGCCGTGGCAGCGGAGCGGCTCCGCATCGTCGACATTCTCGGCGAGCAACTGAAACAGCTCGAACAAGCGCCGGCGACCGCGCGTCTTGCACTCGAGGCGCTCGAAAATCAGCGCGCGGTTCTTCTCGCGAAACACGCAGCGGCGGCCGCGGTGGTGGAAGACAAGAGAGCTGAGCTGGCGAAACTCACGACTGGAACGCTTCTAGACGAGTTCCTCGATGATCGCGTCTCGAGCGATGGGTATTTCAAGGAGCTCACGATCTTCTCGCGGGTTCGCAACGACTTCGAGAGGCTTTCCGATCTGATGACGAGGGCGAACAAAGAATACGTCGCTGAAAGAGTCGGCGGTGAGATCGTCGGCCCGCCAACTGTGAGCCGGATCGTTCTATACATCGACGATCTCGATCGATGTCCGGCCGATCGCGTAGTCGAGGTACTCAAGTTGGTGCATCTGCTGCTGGCGTTCCCGCTTTTCGTTTGTGTCGCCGCGGTTGATCCACGCTGGATCACGCGGTGTCTTCATAAGGCTCCGGGTTTGATCGATGCCGGTGAAAGCTCTGATCTCGCTGACGAAGTCGGCGTCCCCGCCACGGCGACCGATTATCTCGAAAAAATCTTCCAGATTCCGTTGTGGCTGCGTCCCGTGCCCTCCGAACAACGAGCCGCGATCGCCCGAACGCTACTCGACCCCTCGGAATCATTAGACGAGCCGCGATTCGATCTGCCGGTAACGGAGTTGCGAACAGTCGCCGTGACGAGCCCGGCAAAACCAGAAGGAGCCGAGGGCGACGACGATGATCCAGCTGCAACGAACAGCGATCCAGACATTATCTCCGCCGGCGAGCTCCAGTACCTCGATCAGCTCGCTGGACTCCTTGGCGGAAACCCGCGTTCGCTCAAACGCTTCGTCAATACGTATCGATTGGTGAAGACGGCGTTATCCGACGTGGAGCTTGCAGTATTCCTACAGTCGTTGAGGATAATCGAATCCGAAGGCCGCGCCGCAACGTACTCGCCATATCGGATCTGCATGGCCCAGCTCGCAGTGTTGTGCACGCAACGCTCGCGCGCACTTTCGCTCGTCCGGCACGCTGACGAAGCGACTGATAAATCGAGCTTCAAAGATTGGCTCACTCAGTTCGATACGATCGATCCGGATCTAGCGAACAATTTTCGCACGGCGTTCAGCGAAGACCTTGAAGGCATAGACGTCAACACGTTCAAACTGTGGCTGGAACGTACGCGACGGTACTCGTTCTATTTGTAGGTTCCACGGGGTAGAAATTGGTGTCGCCGAACGGCACTCCGGAATAATGAGCGCGATCATAGTCGCTCAGCTCGATCAAATTCCCTCCTCACTTTTGACCGGATGGCGCTGGGAATTTGGCGCAGCGCTGGCCGTTACTGAAAAACAGTGGCTCGTGTCTGGCGGCTCTTCCTCCGGTAACGTTTGGAAACATTGTCGCAGGCGTGTTCACGCACGTCCTGGCGAAGCATCCGAAGAGCTTCAACCTGATCGATACGTTAGCCGTTGGTGTCGATCGGATCCAGAGAAGCTTTGAACCGATGCGGCGCCAGGTGGAAGAGTGGAGGCAGGCGCAAATCACCGACGAACGGGCGAAGCTGATTCTCTATGCCGCGTTCGTGGATGGCAAGCTGGAAGCGCCACGTACTCTTCTCTCCGAAGTCCACCGGCTCTATTTCCAGCCGGAGTACGAGGAGTTCTCGCCGCGGACGATGTGGAGCCTGTCGAATGCGTTCACCAGCGCCTTCAAGGAGGTAGATCCAATGCCCCAATTCAAAGCCGCGGCGAAACTGGGAGCATTCCTGTTTCGACTGCCTGCGTAGCCCAACCGCCTCCCTGTTCGTGATGCGATGATTACGGCCGGGGAGGTGTGTTGCGCGCCGCAACCCACAATTCACGAATCCGGCGCCCATTGCCCCCCGCTTGCCTCGCAGACTTCCTTTCGAGAGAGTTGTCGATGAATCATTTGTGACATCGGCGAAGACGGTGGGTTTCACATAGTAGCCGGTCACAAGGCCATAGGGATGACCCAGGAAGCGGCTGCCCAGCATCTCAAAGAGTCCCTCCACGGTGCCGAACCCAGTACTCCTATGCCCCCACGTTATGTGACAGCATATGCGCACCGTCTTCTGTGCAATGGCTGCGCACTCCAAGCCGTTTGTCGTAGCGCGCAACGAACACGTCGCTCCTAAACAACGGCGTATCGAGCGCGTATCGCCCGGGTATGCGGTCGGAAACCTGCGGGGAATTTTTGAGGAATTCGGTAAGAAGGGGCAGGGGTGGTGACGTGGCCCGGCCTGACACCGTTCGCCTTCGGCCGGGCCTAAGACAGAGGAAACGGTGAAAACCCTTGTGCCGTCCTCACCCTGCCGCGACTAAAGAGCACAGTGCGGGCTGGTGCTGGATGCAACTTGCCCAGAACCCCATCGACAAAGACAAGGGGAGTGGGATCTTATGCCGAGAAAAGCCAAACTCTTTGCGTCAAGCTCTGGTTCGGTGGTGCGCGGTTTTCTGAAATTTCGGGCGAATATTCCGCCTCGGTGGATACGAAATGCGCGAACTTCCCGTAAGCGCATTGAGCTAGAGATTGTGGGATCACTTCGCGCGTTTCAAGCATCTAGGAAGACTCGGCCTCGGGCACGAGTTGCCCTAAAGAACTCGCAGAAGGAACTGCGAATGGTACTGGGTCGTTGGGAGACAGCCCACAACAAGGAGAGTTTTTATCGCGGAATACGCATTCTCCTGGACCTACAGCGGAATGGCTCCTCGAATCTATAGGCGTGTTGGACGGTATTCCTGGTCGGCAACTTGGTGCATCCTACTCGCGTTCGCGATGACGACGTGATCCGCTTTTCCCCTGCATGCGGAAGGCAAGAGCGCGATTTTCCTCGTGGTCCTGGGCGATAGCGCAAAACAGAAATTCTTGGTGATTTAGAAGCTGATTTCGTCGTCTGAGCGTGGGCCGGGCGTGGTGTCTTTTCTGCGTAGCTTAATCCAACTTTCAACATCTTCTAACTCGCAGAGGTGAAAGTTAAGCAGCCGGGAGCAAGCGTGCGGGTGCGCCCGCCTCGGTGGACAGGTGGACATGCCAAAGAATTTGCCGAGCGTCTGGATGGCGGGGAGGCGGGTCGTCATGGGCATCGCTTTTGCCGCTCCGGTAAAAGCGTTGTGGAGGCTCCAGGCGTTGCGGGTCGCGAATTCGGGGAGCTGCGGCTCGAAGTAGGCCTGAGAGACTTCGGGTCGGAAGCGCACCGGCATGAGGCCCCCCGCGAACGCGTCGTGATGAGGGTTTTTGCCTCGATGTCCGCGAGCATGCGTCCTTTCAGGAGTTCGACCTCGCCCGCCAGCCGTTCGAGGTGTTCCTGGAAGCGGAGGACAGCGCCAGCTAACTCCACACGCAGATTGAGGCCGGACGTGCGCTTGAGCGCGATCATGTCGCCGCGGAAGGCTAGGTTGTCGCAGACGATGACGGCGAGCCCGGCGCAGAGCTGGATGGACATGGTCTTGTTATTCGCGGTGCGGAGACCTAGCGCGGCGCGGCCGTCTGCGGTCTCGCCGTACGCGAGCTGGAGGACGCCGAAGAGGACGGAACCGTCTCTGCGGAGAGCGAACTGTTCTGCTTCGATGCGGATTTGGTTTTGCCAGAGCACGAGGTCGAGCATGTCCACCCGCTCGATGTGGGGAATGGATTTGAACGTTGGCGTGGCTTCGGGCGTGGGTAGCGCCTGGAGTTCGGCACGTGTGACGATTTCGGTGTCCACGTGGGACATGAGTTGGGCGTTTTGCATGGGTGTTCCTTTCTTGGTTGGGACTCTGTGGGTGAAGGCAGGGGGAGGGAGTGTCAACGAGCTATGTTCAGGTTAGGATTTTTCGCGCGGAGTAACTGGACCGAATAAGTTCGGAGACAACCGAACAGCAGCCTGGCGTTGCTTCCAAGAGGTAGGCCAAGTGTGTAGTATGGACGGCGCAGTTATTCCAAGACAACATGAGGGGGGAATTACCATGGCGAATTTCGCCGGGATATTGAGGGAACTACGGCAAGAACGCAGTCGACTGGACCAAGTTATTCAAGTAATTGGCAACTTAGCTGGACGGACTCGCACCGGTATCCGAACGAAACTGAAGAGGCCGAAACGGACGCTCTCGGCTGCGGCGCGACGGAAAATTTCGCTCGCGCAGAAAGCGCGATGGGCAAAGACGAGGCGGGCGGCGTCAACACCCGTGCGCACAATCAGCCAAGCTGCACGCAACAAGATTGCAGCGGCGCAGCGCGCTCGCTGGGCTAAGACGAGGATACAGCAAAAGAAGGCGGCGTAAGGAAACGGTAATGTGTATTCCGCATTGGCAGCCGCGATTCTGGCGTTACACCTGCTGTTCATCCTGTGGGTCGTGTTCGGAGTCACGGTCACGCGCCGCCGTCCAGTGTTGCGATGGTTACACCTCGGCTGCTTGGTGTGGGGCATCCTGATCGAAATCCTGCCTTGGACCTGCCCGCTGACATGGGCGGAAAACTGGCTGGAGAATCGGGCCGGCATTGCACCATACCAGGGTGGATTCCTGTTGCACCATCTCGATGCTCTGGTTTATCCGAACATTCCGCCTGGTCTGCTCACCGGCTTGGGTGTCGCCGTCTGTGTCTTTAATTTAGGCATCTATGCCATGCGTTTTCACCGGCGCTGCCGGATCACTAGGTGGTAGGGAGAGACGCGGTGGAGGAGCTGGAAAGCGAAGCAGGCAGGAAGGGCGCCTACTTCTACTATTTGAGCAAAAAGAAAGAGAGCGGGAGATTGCTCCCGCTCTCTTTTTGTTCAGGACTGGGCAGAGGTGAATCCTCTAACGTGATCGGACCAACCCGGAATGGTCGAGGGAATGTTGTGGGTATTCAGCCAATTGTCAATTTCCTCCCACGAAGGCTCGGGGAGTGCGGTTTGCATCCCGCGCATTATTTCGTCCATCACTTCGGGGAGGAGGGAGCGCTCTGGTTTGAGCGCGTCTCGCTTTCCGCGCTGCTGTACAAATGCAATAGGACCGCCGAGACGTGAGGGAACGGATCGCCCGCCTGTTCTTTAGGCTGGGATCTCAGTGAGTCGCGCCCCTGCGCCTGTGATGCTTGTGCTTGCCCTTGGCTTTGCCCTTGGTCTTCAGAGACCCTTTGTGCAGATTCTGCTTGGCTTCCGCGTTGTCGATACCATGCTGCACGCCCTTAGGATTGGCCACAGTTTCGGCATGTTCGACACCGGTTTGAGAGGGTTTGCCGTGGCTCCCACTGTGTCCTTGCGCGGCGGCTGTCAACGCCGAAACACACAATGCCGCCACAAATGCGAGTGCTAACGCCAGTTTTTTCATTGTTCCTCCGAAGCCTAAGATCTCCACGATGCTGTAGTCGGTAAGGATAGTGGTTGGAAAGCTACGGCCTCATGACCACTTCATTGGGACCGGAGGGCAGCACAAATTTCAGACCACGCTCGTGGTTGAGCTTCAGCGTGGCGGGTACGTCCAAGTCGGCAATCTGGATCTTCCTGGTCCAGGATCCGCTGCTCCAGTAGTCTGCCTTCGAGTAGATGGTTCCACTCATGATCGTGTAGCTGCTCACCTCTTCCTTCCGTCCGTCGCGGAATACGAGAACGGCGGGCGCAAGCTCGCGGGGCGGTTGAACAGCAAGCTTTCGCGCCGGAGAGGACGAGCGAGGGGTGGATTTTTCCGAATAGTCAGGAGCGCTTTGGCCGCCTGCCGAGGCCTTCTCGGATAGCGTCATGCGCACAAAGTGATCGCCCTGCCGTTCGATCAGCAACGGCTCCAGAGGAGCCGCGGGCGGCGCTTGCACCGGAGCAGAAGCGGTCACAGCCACTGCCTGGGGCTGGGCCGCCTCTTCGGAGTCGTAGCCGTAATCAGAATAGAAGTACGGGTACGGCAAGGCCACTTGTGCGAAGAGGAACCGATTGCGGAAGAAGAACTGCTGGCAGAAGAAGGGGTCGAAGAAGGGACTAGTGAAACAGGAGTTTCCAGAAAAGATGTTGAGGCGCAAGTTATGACGGAACCCCACTGGCCCAACAAATACAGCTCGGCGACCAAACGGGCGTGGGCTCATCACACCGAACCTACCTGGCGAAGGAGGCCGCACAGCACGAAAACGCGGACCTACGCTAATTCGTGCAGTAACACCTGGCGGCTGCATAGTGCGCATCTGCGCTTCAAGGCTTGGCAGAAAAGCCGCAGCCGCCAAAAGAACCGCTATGGCAAGCGCGCGGTACATAAGCACAGTGTAGCGCGGTACACCCAGCAGCTAGAACACGACTGTGAGTGTCGAAATCTATTCCGGAGATTAGCTTAAAGCCGAGATTGGTTTGTCACCGTCATGTCAAATTCTTGCCGACTCCCTGCTTCCGCCCAGGCATGGGGATGACGGTGCAATCGGAATCATTGCACGCTCCGAAATCAGACAACTGTCCGGACAGGAGTTGCGAAACTCCGAATAGCCGCTCAGCTGCGGCGCGACAGACATTTCCTTTACAAGCGACAGACATTTCATTTGCAAGAAAATGACACCAGGCTGACACTCCGGCGGGTTCCTTGCGGGACCATCCCAGAAGCGGACACCTGACTGGAGAATGTCATGAAGACGATCTCAGTGTTGTTGCTCACACTGCTGTGTTTAGGGTGCGGATACAGCGCTCCCAAGGCTGCCCAGCCGCAGCCAGGAGCTGTTCCCGTTGTTATGCAACTTGTGCCGAATACCGCTAATTCAGGGGGGCCAGGGTTCATGTTAACGGTCAACGGCAGCAGCTTCGCTTCGGACGCGTCCATTAACTGGAATGGCGCAAAGCAAACCACCACTTTCATGACCGCGAACCAACTTACGACCGCGATCCCAGCGTCGGCCATCGCTACACCTGCCACTGTAGCGGTTACCGTAACCAATCCCGGCCATCCCGGCGGGGGCATATACGGCGCAGGCGGTACGACGGCCGAGACGTCCGCCTCCATGAACTTTACGATCAACTAGGGGCCAGGACCACTTCACGCGGTCCGCTAGCTCCCACTGGGGCGAAGTATTCAACGGTGCGTTCTCGGCATTACTGCTCCCTTTGCCTTCTCGCTTGTTTCAAGGCTCTTCGCCAGGATGTCGCTGAGGTCCTCTTCAGGGCCGAGAATGCGGTTTACCCGGCCGCTGCCTTTGAGCAACAGATTTGGCCTTTCCGCGATCAGCAAGCCGGATTTCCCAGCCTTTCTGTGCTCTCTAAAAGCGGATAATTCTATCGAGGTTCAGGCTTATTGCCAGGGTCGTCGTAGGTACGGCTGTGACCTTCTTTTTCTTGATGAATCGTGAGCTGTCCCTCGTCAAAACCTCGTGCACTCGCAGAATGAATGACTTGGAGACGGGCTTGCTGCGGCGTGTTTCGATAAAATTCTGCACATGATTTTTGCCATAATCATATCGCTCCGACATCTCCTGGGATGGGTTGTCAGTGCTTTCAGTTCCCGAGAGAACCTTATTCTTGAAAATCTTGCTCTCCGGCAGCAAGTTCTGGCGTTGCACGCCAAACGGCCTCGCCGTCAACTGACTGCCCTGCAGAAGCTGTTCTGGGTTGCGTTGAGAACGTTCTGGTCTGAGTGGACGAAGCCTCTGGTCTTGGTCACTCCTAGAACCGTTGTCGGCTGGCATCGGGCTGGCTTCCGATTGTATTGGACATGGATTTCAAGAGCCAGACACGTGGGAGGACGAAGACGGGTGGGTAAGGAAGTTCGTGCTCTGATCTTTCGCATCGCTGCTGAGAATCCAACCTGGGGAGCGCCGCGTATTCACGGCGAGCTGCTAAAGCTGGGTTTCCATCTGTCGGAAGCCACTGTCTCGCGATGGCTTCGGCGAATCCCGAGAACTCCAGATCCCGCCAAACGCTGGCTGATATTCCTCCGGAACCATCGCGAGGCAATTGCGGCCATGGACTTCTTCACAGTGCCGACGCTCACGTTTGGCATTCTGTATTGCTTCTTTGTCATAGGCCATGACCGGCGAAAGGTTCTGCGTTTCAACGTGACGCGAAATCCTAATGCTCTCTGGATTGTTCAGCAGCTGGTGGAGGCATGGGCCGTACGTGCCGGCCCACACATTCCTTTTGTTCGATCACGATTCTAAGTTCGGAACTGATGTAATTGCCGCTGTGAGACACTTGGGAAGCCAACCCATCCGCACTGCCTTCCGCAGTCCATGGCAGAACGGTGTCGCTGAGCGCTGGGTCGGGAGTTGCCGACGAGACCTGCTGGATCACGTGATCGTCCTAAACGAGCAGCACCTCAAGCGGCTGATGTTCGAGTATGTTCGCTACTACCATGAAGATCGGACGCACCTCGGACTCGCGAAGGATACGCCAACAGGTCGGCCAACAGCGATATGCCCTGTGGCGGGAAGCAAGATTCACTCCTGCCCTCGACTCGGCGGACTGCACCATCGTTACGCCGTCGCGGCTTAGACTCCGACAACTTCATCTATCGGGATCAACTCTCATTGTCCCAATGAAGCGCGGGTGACCCTTTCGTCGCGACCGAGCCCGTGGCGTAGAGTGACATCGGGCCGGAGTAACGAATCAGTAGGCTGGCACACCACGCGGAAGAAAGCTCTTGCCAGCGCGTGAGGTTTTGACGAACCACAACCTGATAAGAACCGAGGGAAGGACTATTTCAATTCCCTTCATCGTACAATTTCAGCAGAATGGAGCGCTGAAGAAGACGCTTGCTCTCGCGCACTTGTTCCAGGAACTGTAGGGCGGAATCGGATTTGTTGACCCGATAGTTAGGAGAATGCAGCAATGAAGAAGGACAGGTTGGGAATCAATACTGCTTCAAAGCCAAGTGGAGATGGTTGCGTGGAATGCTGCGGGATTCGTTCTGCGAACTGTGCTACGACTACCACGTAACGACTTCGTGCGTGAGGAAGCCTGTTCAGAACGAACGCCAGCCTGTTCCACATTTTCGCTCTCTTACCAAAGAGGGCTAAAATATTCTCCAGCCCGCAGCGCTTGCCTCGTGGAGTTGGAGTTTCGCCTTAACAATCTCGAATCGTCCTTCAACGTTTCTCAAAGGAATGCTCGTATTCTTTCCTGCTGACCCTCCGAGGCTGCTCATCGAGAAACCATATTCTTTTAGGTGCATCGCCTAGACGTAGCAGATCAACCGAAATATCGCTCTCGTTATACCCACGCTTCACCAACAGCGTCAGCGCCTGACCACCTAACTCCACTTTAATCGTGACCTCGGGTGGCCCACTTGTGACCCCAGGTAGCGAAGACCAGCCGTGAACGTCAGTAAACGCCTGTGCAGAGAGACGGTTCGTGCCATCAAATCTTCGCTGCTCTTCCGCAGTGGCCTGCTCGAAACGACCACCAGCCCATTTCCACAATACGCCCTGTCGGTTGGCGTAAATTGTGTTGTCGAAAGGGGTATAAAAATCAAGAGAGATGTCCTCCGTCACGTAACGCTGAACCGCAGCTGCTGTTACCACG
>Ga0137362_10002355_pt1 | contig 12273 bp, 13 predicted proteins | sample MadtaG_2_FD_104801 | JGI IMG/M metagenome (GOLD analysis project Ga0137362, IMG submission 104801) | Vadose zone soil microbial communities from Angelo Coast Range Reserve, California, USA - Mad1_100_16 metaG | ecosystem: Environmental > Terrestrial > Soil > Vadose zone | place: USA: California... | reverse complement strand
CTAGAAATCCCTGGCTCAAATGAAGGGAAATGACGGGCAACTACTTAGAAAAGAATGGTGGGCAGGGACGGGATTGAACCGCCGACACCAGGATTTTCAGTCCTATTCCCCGGTGTTCGTAAGTGCGCGTAACTGTTTGATGTGGAACACGAGGGTGACGACGGTCTCATGCGCTGGAGTGTGCTGGAATAATCAGGAATGCGCCTGAGTTGGGCACAACTTGGGCACAAACTGGTCGGGCTCCTGCTGGATCAGCTCATTCGCCCGCCCCAGCCGCCGCCTCGTGGCGCGGCAGCGCCTCCACCTTCGGCCCAACGGGCCGAGGCGGGCGCCCCGCCGGCACGCCGACTGCCGGGCGAGCCTGCCAATCGCCTCTCGCCGAATCGTACTGAGCCGCAGTCGCCCCAACCCGCGCAGCGCTAGACGGCGCCCGCAGGGCAAGAAGCCCTGGTGTTACCTGCGATACGGGCGTCCGTCCTGCTCACCGTGTCCGTAGTGTCCGTCGCCGCCGACTGGATACGGCACCGGCACCAGCACGCATCCCGTTACGGAGATGGCGACGGCGCCGACGAGCAGAAGGACGGTTGCGAGGCGCCCAACTGTACCGAGCTTCATGGTTGTCACCTCCCCTCGCACCACCTGGTCTCTTGGAAGAGACGGTTGGTGCACATGGCCGAGCTAGGTCTTGGTTGAAGTGTGCGGTGACGGTGTGAAGTGTGCATGTGTCGCGCGTGATGGAATATGAAGCCGCGACCGCGTGGGTCAGACGAGCAGGATCAGGTCGAGTAGGAGTCCGGGACCCTGTGGGGGAAACCGCTCGGACCGGCCACCGCTTTCACCTGAGCTCTTATCGGCTGGAGTTCTCGCAGGAGTCTTGCTTCCATACGCCGCCGCCAGTCTTGCACCGCTCCTCGTCCGATTGTCCCGCGCATGCCGCGACTCCGAGAGCCGCGATCAGCAGGGCTACGCCGACCGTCAGTATGTGGCTCATCGGCAGAGCATGTTTCAGCGCCGGCGAATCATTCGGACCCAGGATCTGTGTCAACGTCGACCCGGGGAACTGTCGTCGCCGGGTACACCGCGCATGCGCCGCACATCGGCCTGCAGGTCGCGCACGTGATCGCCGTCAAACTCGACCACGACCTCGTGATGCTCGATGTCCCAGTGACTCACGGTCGCGACCCAGCCGAACGTTCGCCGACGATTGGGTACTATCCGCCGGCCTCGGTATACGAGGCGCCGCCGCTCCGGAGTCGTACGACTCTCATGGAGCTCGCCTGTGGGGCCGCAGAGTCGGAGGACTTCTTGATAGGTTGTCTCACCGGGCGTGATGCGGTCGAGAGCCTCGCTGGACAGGATGACGCCGGTACTCTGCTCCATTGGCCCGCGTCTCCTGCCGAAGTGGAGGCGGGCGGCGACGAATGCCCGTGCTCGTCTCGCCAGCGTCGCGACGAGCGGCCCTGCGAGGTGGCCGAGGGCGAAGAGTCCCACCGTGAACACCACCGGGAGAACCGCCCAGAGCCCGCTGAAGTACCCGAAGCGGACCTGCAGGATCTGGGGCGCCAGGCCATCGGAGTGGTTGAGCACCAGCGAGACGATCTCGGGACTCCTCGCGCTCTCGCTCTGCCGGTGCATGGCCGAGACGGGCGTGATCTCGTCAAGCTGGAGGCTCTTGGCCTGCTGGAAGCTGAGCGTGAGCTGGGACACCTCGTCGGCCAGGTGGACGACGTGCTCGCGCTGTCGGAGATAGAGGGCAAAGAGCGGAGGCACCCGCACGTTGTTGAAGCTCAACGCGACATCATAGCGCCGACCGAAAAACAGTTCACTGATCCAGGTGCTGCGGTGTTGACGGACCTGGTTGTGCGCATTCATCTCCAGGATCATGAGGCGGTCGCGCTCACCGAACTTCGGATCCCATGGAATGCGAATCAGGCTGCCCACGTTGACGCGCTCGGTGGTGTTGCTCTTCCGCTCGAAGCTCACGAAGGGCGCGCCGCTCGGCGCGGCCTCGGCCCGCGTGCCGCTACCGAGGGTGACGGCGCTGCGTGAGGACAAGGAAAGACGGCCGCTGGCCGTGACCCGAGTTCCCGGTCCCTCCACCGCGCTGACGAGACCGGGCTCGGCCGGGGAAGCGTCGGTGCCGGAAATCTGCCCGGGCCAGAGCAGGTAAAGGTCTTCTCCGAGCCCGGAGTCCGCCCCGGACGAGGGCACCATGCCCCAGACGATGCGAAGAGGGGTGCGCGGAGCGATCGCGTCGGTAACGGTCGCCGTGATGAGCAGCGGGCCCACCTCGAATGCGGGCTTGGGGCGAGCGGCGAGAAATACCTGGGCGCTGACAGATTGCGGGCAAATCGCGGCAAGCACGAGCACCCAGCAACCGAGTACTCTCATTCGCATTAACTCATCATCCATTGTACGGCGATCTCACGTGCGTGCTGTTCCGGCCCCATCTGGGCACCGGAAAGGGAAAGGGGCTATGGGGAGTCCCGTAACCCCTTAGTTTTTTGGTGGAGCTGAGGCGTGTCGAACTTGAGAGATACGCCGTAACTACCACAGAAGACGAGTTTCTGGCCCTGCCGCGTCGTCTGCCCGTGGTCGTCGGTGAGGTGTTTCCATCCCGCGGCTAACGCGGTGTGTCGGGGTTCTGAGGGGACTTGTCTCGTGGGTGCCGAATCGGAGGCCATGTCATCGCCGGAGGCTTGGCGGTGTCCTCCCCCATCGTACGGATCATGGCTGGCAGCAATTTCCCCAGGACCTCAACACATCGCCCTATCGATTCCGCGCTGGGGCTGCTTCGGTGGGTGACACCACCGTGGACGACTTGATTCCGCCAGTGCTTGATTCGCCACAGCAGAACATGGAGATAATCCGGTCACGTTCCGCCCGGGCCGCGCCAGGGTCTCAACCAGGCCCGGGGCGACAAGATCGCCGGCCACCAGCACCACAATCGGAATGGTCGTCGTCGCGCGCCTCATGACAGTCGCGATACCAGCATTGGGAATAACGATTACGTCAGGCCCAAGCCGGACGATCTCAGCGGCCAGGTCGGCCAGCATTGTCTCTGACTGAGCAACGCGGCGCTCGACGACCACATTTCGACCCTCTTCCCAGCCTAAGCGGCGCAGCGAACCGTTGAAGGAGGCATCGAACCTCGGAAGGGGACTGAAGGACACGTAGACGAGTTTTCGCACTGTGGCCGTCGGTTGCGCTTCGACGGCGAGTGGTAGCCCAGCCAGGAAACCACCTGAGGCGAGGGTCAAGAACGTCCGCCAGTTCACTACTGGATGACCTCATCCGCCCGCCCCAGCAGGGACTGCGGGATCGTTAGACCGAGCGCCTTGGCGGTCTTGAGGTTGATCACCAGCTCGAACCTCGTTGGTTGCTCGACGGGGAGGTCGGCAGGCTTCGCGCCCTTGAGGATCTTGTCCACGTAGGGGGCGGCGCGCCGAAACAACTCGGCGAGGCTGGGGCCGTAGGACATGAGGCCACCGACGATCACGTTCTGTTTCACTTGATAGATCGCGGGCAGCTGGTGCGTGGCCGCCAGCTGCACGATCCGCCCCACGAACAACTGCTGTAGGGGATCGGCGGTTATCATCAACGCATCGGGCCGCTTCTTCATCATGGCTGCGAAGGCGCTGTCTAGATCATCGGGCCCGCTTGCCTGCACGGGTAGCAGCGTCAGCTCCAGCGCACGTGCTCTAACCAGAACGTTCTCGAGTTGAACCCTATTGGACGCATTCTGCGGATTCCAGAGAAACGCGACGTGAGAGACCCTGGGGATCGCTTCCTTGAGAAGCTGGAGGCGCTTAGCGCCGAGGTCGCCACCGAGGATGGTGCTCCCTGTGATGTTGCCCCCCGGCCTCCCGAGGCTCGCGACGAGCCCAGTCTTCACAGGATCGCCGACGCCTACCATGACGATGGGGATGGTCGTCGTCGCCTGCTTGGCCGCCTGAGTCGCGGGCGTCCCATACGTCACGATAACGTCGACTCGACGCTGGACGAGCTCCCTCGCCAGCGAGGGTAATCGCTCATTTTGGGCCTGGGACATGCGATATTCGAACACGATCGTTTTCCCGTCGACGTAGCCCGACTCGCTCAGCCCCTGACGCAACGGGTCCCAAAAATCCGCATAGTCGAGCAGACCGACCTGGGGAACCTTCCCAGCCGTCTGCGCCTCGGCGACGAGCGGCGCGGCGAGGATTACCGCACCAGTGCCAGCGAGGAACGTGCGACGGTCCATCACTGAATGATCTCATCCGCCCGCCCCATCACCGACGGCGGAATCGTCAGGCCGAGCGCCTTCGCGGTCTTCAGGTTGATGACCAGCTCGAACTTGGTGGGCTGCTCTATGGGGAGGTCTCCCGGCTTAGCCCCCTTGAGGATCTTGTCCACATACACGGCTGCACGCCGAAACATCACCCGATAGCTCGGCCCATACGACGCGAAACCACCCACCTTCACAAATTCCCGGTAAGCGTAGAGCCCGGGGAGCCGTCGCTTCATGGCGAAGTCGACAATTCGATCCCGGTGAGCCAGCAGAGCACGATCCGACACCATGATCAGCGCCTGAGAACGCGCCGCGACGATGGCTCCGAAGCCCTTCTTGAGCTGGTCGCCGTCCCCGGCGTCCACGATTGGCTCCAGCGTGAGTCGAAGCGCCTTGGCCGCAGCCTTCATTTCACCGATCCGGGGCCTGTTGCCCGGGTTGGCAGGATTCCACAAGATCGCGATGCGGGAGGCGCCCGGCACCAGCTCTTTCAGCAGCTCGAGCCGCTTTGCGTCGATCTCGGGCGTCATCGAGGTCGACCCCGTGATGTTCCCTCCGGGGCGGGCGACGCTCGAAACGACCCCGGAGGCGATGGGATCGCCGATCGCAGCCATGACGATAGGGAGGGTTCTCGTCCCCTCTTTCGCGGCGAGAGCGGCCGGTGTGCCAGCCGTAACAATGACGTCAACCTTGTGACGGACCGCCTCCGCGACAAACGCCGGGTAGCGATCATAGCGACCCTCTGCCCATCGGTACTCGATCATGATGTTCTGGCCCTCGATGTAGCCGAGATCGCGCAATCCCTCGCGGAAGGCGGCAACAAGCTCGGACTCGAGCTCGGGCGAGGAGGCGCCGAGGAACACGATCCGGTACACCTTCCCCGATTGCTGCGCCTCGGCGGCGAGGGGCGCGGCGAGCAGGGCGCCAACGATAATCTCAATGAACCTTCTGCGCTCGATCACTGGGTCTTCCCACAAGAGGTTTGCGAGTTGGGCGTGAGGGATGTGGGGCGTGGAGAAAGCGGGTCAACTCCACCGGAGCCCTTGGTGTTTAGTGTACGTGCTCAGCAGAGCGCTGCGTCTAGGCGGTGAGCCCGATCGTCGCCCCCGGCGCCCGCAACTCGACCGCGTGGCGTCGGCGCGGGTGTCAACGCTCGCGTCCGTCCAGCGGCGGGAACGCCGCGTCGCACGCGACACGCCCGCGCGATCATCGAGATTACAAAAGCTCCTTTGGGTCCTTGCTTTTCATGACTCGCCGAACCATTCTTCGCGCTCGCATTTTATCCCAGAGCCTAATCCCGACATAAACCAGATACCCCGATACCACAAGGATCAGGAGAAAGACTAAAACCTCTCCCGCGCCTACAATGAGCTTGATCATGCATCATTTCCCCTGTTCGAGCCGAATAAATGGAACACTCCCGCTACCCATATACGTTGGGAGCTTCCCATCCCACTTGTCCAGCGCCTTCATTTGGAGCACTTCTGGTGAACTCTTGAGCGATTCTTGAAGTAGCTTATTGGCTTTCGCTTGTCCTTCAGCTAAGGCGAGCTGAGTCTCTCCTTTCTTGATGGCCTGTTGTCGAACAAATTCTTCCTTTTGAACGTTCTGTTCCTCGACTTGTTTCTGCTCAATGGCATGACTAAAGTCAGGAGAGAACGTAATATTGGTAATCGACACGGCCTGCACCGTGATCCAATATGGTGAGAGCCTCGCTTTCAATCCATCTTCGATTTCTTTCTTCAATCTCGGGCGTTCCTGGATGACCTTCTCGACCGGAAACAGTGCCGTCGAGGCTTTCGTCACCTCTTCCACGGCGGGGAGGATAATCTGCTGGGTAAAGTTCGCCCCGACGTTCTTGATCAATTCATGACATTTAGTGCCATCAATGGAGAAGTTCACCACAATCGTCGTATGGACGTTCTGCAAATCTCGACTGGACGCATCTGCTTTGACTTCAAATTTCTGAACCTTCACGTCAACATGGTAGACCGAGGTGGTGAGTGGGTTGTATAGGTAAAACCCGGCTGGGTAGCATTTCGGATTGACATCCCCGAATCGAGAAAACACAACGGCTTCGCCAGGGGACGTCGAGGTAAACCCGCAGCCAGCCACAAGGAATGCGATCAGGCCTACTAGAAAGAGCAACTGTACCATCAGATCTCCCCTGCGCTTTGGCACGGAGCGCGCGAGCGCGTCGAAGTCATTTCACTCGCCTCCGCGCTCGGTTCACGCATCGTGAGCTTCGAGCGAAGTTTCATGCGCCCGGTGCTCGCTGGCGAGCCCTGAGCACCACGCTTCAGGCCACCGCGGCGAGTTGCCCGATGATCGCCACGCGCGCCTCCGCCAGCTCCTTGCCCTTGGTGAGCATGTGCTGCTTGAAGAACTCCTCGTGGACCGCGTGCTCGTGGAAGTGGTGCGGGGTGAGCACGGCGGACAGCACGGGCACATCCGTCTCCAGCGAGGTCTGCACGATGCCCTGCAGCACCGCCTGCGCCACGAAGTCGTGCCGGTAGATCCCGCCGTCGACGACGAGGCGGCTGGCGCACACCGCCGCGTAACGGCCGGTGCGGGCGAGCTTCCGTGCCATCAGTGGGATCTCGAGGCTGCCGGGCACCGAGAAGAGTCTCGACGTCGGCCGCCGCGTACCCGTGCTTCGCCAACTCGGCCATGAACGCCGTCCGGCAATGGTCCGTGATGTTGGTGTGCCATGAGGCCTGCCCGTAGGCAATCGGCTTCAAAGCCATCATGTCCCTCCGTGTCTCGAGTGTGGTCCGTAGTGTAGACCGTCGCCCCGGCGGTATCCAGCGCGGCGTCATTGCCGGCGGGGCCACGAAGTCGGCCACCACGTCTACCCCTACAAGAAGCGCATGGCTTGCTCCCCAGTGCGCCGTTGGACCTCGTTCTCTCCGTGGGGCACTTTATGCCACCACGTTGAGTAGGGGTCAGCCGTTTCATCCGATCTACATTCCCGGGGCGGAGGGGGACTCGAACTAATCTCAGAATTCAAATCTTCGAATACGGCTTGTTGAGTCAACATCCTGGAAGTGCGCCATAGCCAAGGACGAGGGCTTCGGAGAGATTCTCCGGAGTCCTTGCTGTTTGTCTGGCGATTGGGAGCGTACGGAACAGGGCAACGGAATCTGTCAACGAAAATGAGCCAGCAGGGTCACGAGTTTCGTGGAGGACCCCTCCTCCTTCGCTCGGATAGCGGCGGTCCGCTCGACATGGAACAGGCAGGGAGCCTGGCTCCCGATGTGCGCCGACGGCTTCGGCTCACCGAGATTGTCGAGTCACTCGATCACTTGATCCGCCCGCCCTAGCAGCGACTGGGGAATGGTCAGCCCGAGCGCCTTCGCGGTCTTGAGGTTGATGACCAGCTCGAACTTGGTGGGCTGCTCGACGGGGAGATCACTGGGCTTGGCGCCCTTCAGGATCTTGTCGATCAGTCGGACAGCCAATCGAGTGTGGTAAGCCGAATCAGGCCCATATGTGATCAGCCCTCCCGCCTCTGCCATATCGCGCAGGAACGATACAGTGGGTACACGGTTCAGCGCAGCAAACTCCATAATGCGTCGACGCAATTCAAACATCGGAGCGGTCGGCTGTACCAGGGCTGCGTCCGGCCGGTCCCGCGTTAACAGCGCCAGGGCGGTCTCCACGTCGGACGGGCTGGGTATTTCTACCGGCATGATCTTGAGATTGAGAGAGGGTGCAAGCCGCTCAGCTTCCGCGAGACCTTCAGCCGATGCTCGGTTCGAGGGGTTCCAGAGGACGGCCACCCGACGAGCACCGGGAATCAACTCCTTCAACAATTGGAGTCCTTTGCCTTCTATGTCGAGCAATTGGGTGGAGACCCCGGTCACGTTGGCGCCGGGCCGAGCTAGACTCGAAACGACGCCTGATCCTACTGGGTCGCCGACACCGGCGAAGACGATCGGTATCGTTCTCGTCGCTTTTTGGGCCGCCTGAACCCCTGGTGTGCTGACCGTGAAGATCACGTCGACCTTGAGCTGGACAAGCTCCGCCGCTAGGTCCGGAAGCCGATGAATCTTCCCTTCGGCATAGCGGCGTTCCAACACGAGATTTTGACCCTCGACGTATCCTAGCTCTCGCAATGTTTGCACGAGCACCGACGATCGCGAGATATCTCCAGGAATTCCCGGAGCCAAAAAACCCAACCGGTACAGCTTTACCGCCTGCTGGGCCTCGGCGGCGAGCGGCGGGGCGAGGAGGATCGCTCCCGTGCCAGCGAGGAACGTGCGCCGGTCCATCACTCGATCACCTGATCCGCCCGCTGCAGCAGCGACGGCGGGATGGTCAGGCCGAGCGCCTTGGCGGTCTTGAGGTTGATGACCAGGTCGAATTTCCTCGGCCGCTCCACGGGGAGGTCGCCCGGTTTGGCGCCCTTCAGGATCTTATCCACGAAGTACGCAGCACGGCGACTCATGTCGGCGAAATTTTCCCCGTAGGACATGAGGCAGCCAGCGCTTGTGAACCGGGCCCCCCACCCAATTGTGGGTAGCCTGCGCTGGGCGGCAAGCCTACAGACTTGGTCAGCCATACTGATAATGGCTGGCGGATTCTCGATCACCAGTCCACTCGTGCCGCGCCCGAACTCCGTGAACGCCTGCGAGATGCCATTCGGATCACCGACGGCAACCGGCTGTACCTCCACATTCACCGACTGCGCCTGAGAGTGAAGCTCTTTTAGTTTGGTCCTCAAAAACCCCTCGGGAGAGTTACCGGCCGGATCGTAGAGGTAAACCACCCGGGTCACCATAGGAACGGCGTCCTTGAGCAGCTGGATCAGCTTAGGCACGTTTAGTTGTTGCTGGAGACCTGTCACGTTTCCCGCCGGGCCGCGCCAGGCTCGCTACTATCCCCCGTTGCACCACACTACCGGCAACCCAAAAGACGATAGGGATGGTTTGGGTCGCCTGTTTCGCGGCCATCGTCCCTTGTGAGCCGCCCGTGACGATCACATCGACACGTGCCCGTACCAAGTCGGCCGCAAGTTCGGGCAATCGGTCCGGGTGCCCTTCTGCCCAGCGGTACTCCATGACGAAATCTCTACCCTCGACATACCCAAGGGCCTCGAGCCCTTGGCGGAATGGACCTTTGACGGCGAGGTTCGCGGGCGAGGAACCAGGATCTAGGAAACCGATCCTCCAGACCTTCCTCGTCTGCTGCGCCGCGGCGGTAAGCGGTGCGACGAGGAGGCCCAGGAGCAAGAGCAACAGGAGCCCAGCTGAATGCAGCCGCAATGTGGTTCTCCCACAGAACCGAATGGTGACCTGGTAGGACGTGACGGGAGTCTAGGCGGGTAGCGGCGCCCTGTCAAAGCAAGGCTGCCCTTACACCGTACCCAGGGAGCGATCACGTCGTGATGCCGACTGCGAGAGGAAACGTGCCGGGGCACGACAAGCTTGATACCGCCAGGCGAAACAGGTGCTGACTGGGCTCGCACGTCGAATCGACAAGACGTTACATGCAAGAAGACCGAGGACTTAAACTCCTGTGCTCCCAGCAGCCTCCGTCCCACCCTGCTTTACGGAATGTCGAACTCACCTAAGGCATCAATCCTCAACGAAAACATGTGCGCTGGAGTGTGCTGGAGTGCTCAGGAGTGCGCTGGAATGTGCTGGAATGGACACGAGGATTTTCAGACCCGACCCCATCCCCTCCCACAGTTACATGATTCGTCGCGATTCGTTTTCATTCGCAACCTTGGACTTCATCCCCGTCCTGGATGAAGACGGATGAAAACCGACGAAATCAATTCACTCGGTACGAGTACAGTCCGAGTCAATCTGATGACGGCCGGCGTTGGAGAAGAGAGAAATTACGCGGCTAAGCGCGGAAAGACATCGAGGTAAGAGAGAAAGGCATTCGGATGAAGGTGGGTCCGTCGCGGGATTGAGACCCGTGTTTACGGTCCGCCACGCGCTAGTTGCTACGAATTGCGTACTTCGAGGGTGTTGAGTCAACAACCTGTAGCCCGGGATCTAAATTCTGGGAGTTGTGCGCGCGCCGAGCGATTGACGGGGCGAAAGGCATCCCATCGCAGGTCACTGCTCTCCGAATGGAAGAACACTGAGCCAAAATGCCGGCCTGCCAAAGCTCTAGGTGAAGAATCTCATCACCTTCCCATGTTCTCCTCGATCGGCCCCGAAGATCTCCAACAAGGTGCGCCTCGACGCCCCCATCAATCGGGGCTGCAATCGAGCAAATAGGGGATCGGGAACGATCATCAATCGAGTGTCGGGCCGCAACAGGTAGTCTCTGAGTCGATCATGCTTCCACTTCAGAATAGGGGGTTGCTCTGGATGAGTGCGAGCTTGTTGCCTCCCATCAAGAACAGCCGCCTCCCACTGCTGGCATCGATCCAATTGCTCGATCCATGCGACTTGAAATACGGCTGCAGATTTTCATTACTGCAAACGTCGAAGGTTCCCCCGGTGACACTCTGTCTTGCTAGCTTCTCCGAACCTGCTCCAGAAACTTCGTGCATTCTTGGAATCTGCCACCCGTTCCACTTGCGATACAAGGCGATGTTCTGGTCGAGGTAGTGTCGCTCTATGAGTAAGTCCTGGTTGAGGGTGAGATGGCGTCAAATCTAACGAGGAAGCTCCCGAGCTGACACCGCCTTTCGATCATGCGGAGATGCGCAGAGAGGGCCGTGTGCGTATGAGCGGGCATTTGTCTCTTTACAGTGCCGACGCCCGGCAGTAGACTAGGCCAAAGTCGAGCACTGCTTGAATGGGAGGGGCAAATGGACCAAGCGACGCTTGCTGCGTATTACCAGGGCATGGCCGACTACGAGGTGGCGCTAACCGGTGGAGGCGACTACTACGGGCAGGCGATGTCTCCAGAGGACGCCGCCTACCACCAAGGCATGGCCGACTACGAAGCGGCCCTCGTGGCCGGTCAGCAGGACTTGACCGGGCTCGTGGGCATGTCGCCAGAGGACGCCGCCTATTACCAGGGCATGGCGGACTACGAAGCAACCCTTGTCGCCGGTCAACAGGACGTGACCGGGCTCGTCGGCGTGTCGCCAGAGGACGCCGCCTACTACCAGGGCATGGCGGACTACGAAGCGATGCTCTACCAAGGTTATTCCTAGCCGCGGCCCGTCACCGAGCGCTGGAGCGCCATTCGAGCCACTTCTCTCGGTTGGCGCGGCGCGCCATCTTGCCGGCTGAGCTCTTCACCAGCCAACCGAGCGGGACGAGCGACACATCGAACCCGGCGGCCTGAAACTCCGCTGCCACCCGCTGGCGGATCCGGGCCACGATATCGGGCTGCTGTTCCGGCGCTGCCGACGTCTCCGCAAGAATCGTCATGCGTTCCGTCTGCGTGTTTGCGTCGAAGTCGCCAAACACCGACACACGGCCAGGATGCACATCAGGGATATCTGCTACGGCGTCCTCCACATCGTGCGGCACGATATTCACGCCCCCGACGATCAGCAGGTCCTTCCTTCTGCCGCACACATACAGCACGTCTCCGGCTCGATAGCCGAGGTCGCCGGTTCGGTGCCAGCCGTCGCGAAACGCGGCGGCCGTCGCAACAGGATCGTCGTAGTAGCCGGTCGCGTTGAACGGTGACTTCACCCAGAGCTCCCCGACGCAACGATCCGGCAGCGCACGCCCGTCATTGTCGGTCACGATGATGTCGACGCCTTCGAGCGGGCGGCCTACCGAGACGAACGGTTCCGCCCAACTCCGCGGCGGGAATCCGGTGGCCCCAGTCCCGTCGAGATACGCCGCGTCCGTGCACCTACCGTGCGTCATGGCGAAGGTCGTCTCGGCCATCGCGTAGCAACCCTGAAACACGCTCGGCGACAGGCCGAGACCGCGGAAGCGCCGGGTGAAGTGGTCCTGGCTCTGCTTCGTTGGCGGCTCCGAGCAGTTCACGAGGCCTCGCAGCGACGAGAGATCGAGGCCTCCCAGATCGACCTCGCGAACGCGATCTGCCATGAACGCAAACGCAAAGTTCGG
>Ga0137362_10002354_pt1 | contig 12276 bp, 12 predicted proteins | sample MadtaG_2_FD_104801 | JGI IMG/M metagenome (GOLD analysis project Ga0137362, IMG submission 104801) | Vadose zone soil microbial communities from Angelo Coast Range Reserve, California, USA - Mad1_100_16 metaG | ecosystem: Environmental > Terrestrial > Soil > Vadose zone | place: USA: California... | reverse complement strand
AGACGCTCCGCTGACAATGCTCACAGGCATTCTCGGCGTAACGGCGATGGCGATACAGAACGCCGCTTCGCGCACAGTCTTCGTCGGGCTGGCGCCTACCACGGTAATGACCGGCAACGTGACGCAAGTGGTCATGGATTTGGTCGAGCTTACGGTTGACGCCGAGCCTGCGCCCATAAAGTCGCGCCTGCGCAAGATGGTGCCCCCGGTGATCGGATTTGCGGCTGGCGCGATCGCTAGCGGGCTCGGATTTGCGTGGGCAGGATTCTGGTGCCTCGTCTGTCCGTTGGCAGCCTTGTTGCTTGTATGTGTGACCTACCGGCGATCTGTTGTTAAATAACACAGGGATTTCGCGGCGCTATCACCTGCTACTGGACGAACAAGCCGATCAGCTTTACGCGATGACCGATCCGATCACCGAACGCATCCGCAAAGTCGGCGGTTCGACATTGCGTTCGATCGGCCATATCGCACGCAGCGGAATGCGGTTTGGCACCAGATCCAAGGTCACTGCATCTAGCTTTGTCTATCTCCAAAAACGATGGAACAGGCGCACTACTTCGCCGGTGTTCGGATCGATCCCCGTCAAATTCGGGCCTTTACGCAGATTGCAGTCAGGACAGGCGAGAGCGAGATTCTTGGCGTCGTCATCGCCACCATGTTGGCGCGGAGTGACGTGCTCTATGCGGAAACGGAGTTCGGAAAATTCTTGCGGGAGCCCACAGTACTCGCAGTGCTGGCCCGCCCGCGTGCGCAACTGGCGCAACTTGGCATCCATTGAGCTACGCGGCGGTGGGATGCTGCAGAAAAGCGCTGGCCTCGGCCTTCAACACACTTAAGTGATATGGACGGCGCGTCGGGCATTACCGGCGGACCCAGCGCCCCGGGGCCATGCGCCACTCTCCGCCATAGCGTACCCAGGCGTGCGGCGCCCAGTAATAGCCAGGCCGTCCAGGACCCCAATATCCGCCCACCCAGACATGGGCGCCCCCGTTCCAATTCCAGTAGCCGGGGAACCAGACGTAGCCCGGTGTTGGAGCGATGCCGATGATTTCCACATGCGGTGCGGGTGGGGCGACTGTCACAATCCCGGCCCGGTAATAACCTGGCGCGGGAGCCACAACGCAGCCGCAAAGCACGCTGGCCGACAAAACCGCCGTCGCAGCAAGAATCTTGATTCCGTCAAACCCCTTCATACGATCTCCATGCTCTCAACCACTAACTAGGACAACGCACGCGAAAGCAAATGGATGACATGACCACCGAGCATTCAGCGGTTGGCTGAAGTGACTTTCATGGTTGCCGCGTTATTCCGGAGGTCTCACTCGAAGTCATACCCTGCAATATCCGCCTGCGCAGCTTCGCGATCTGTATGGCCAAGTGTAGATCGCGATTCGCGAGCGGTACGAAATACCTGTGACATATCGCGCCGGCGACTGCGACGTACGACGCGCCTGTGCAAATTCGGCGTAGCAGTAATTCGCCGATCCACCCCAATATCGTCCAACCCGGCGATGCAGAAAATTAGGGGAGTGGCCGTGCGAACTTGAAAACCGCACTCGCCTTTGATCTGCGCGCCGGGACCGTCTCCCGGCCGAAACGGCGAGAAGGACTGCGGTGTCGTATCGTTCGGATCGCGCTCCGTCAACGTCAGCAGCGGCGTTCAGTCTCAGGGCGCATAAATGCTCACGAATTAATGACTCACTACACTAGCGAATCTTGAAAACCAGCAGCGTTCCGGCCTTCGGGACCACCGTTTTGGTCCCTCGTATCTTGTCTATTCCGTTTTGGACGCCTTCGGCATCAAGTCCCCAACCGGCCGTTACGGCAATGTACTGCTCGCCATCGACTTCAAAGGACGTGGGAACACCGATCACGCCGGCGGGTGCCGGGAAGCTCCAAAGCTGATCCCCCGTGCGCGCATCGAACGCCCTGAACTCCCGGTCCGGGGTTCCGCCCGCGAATACGATGTCTCCGCCTGTCACCAAGAGCGGCGCCCAAAGAATGGTCTTGAAGTTGTGCTGCCACACGCGCTTGCCGGTGTTCAAATCCCACGCTTGGAGCTCGCCCAGATGATCGGCAGCACCCGTGGAGATGCGGACGGACCCGAAGATGTCTGCCACTCCATATCCGACATAGAATCCGGTGCTGTCCGTTTTCGGCACCTCACCCTTGGGGAGAAAGGCGCAGATATTGTTGTTCGCCGGGACATAGAGAAGTTTCGTTTGAGGGCTCCATGCCTCAGGTGGCCAGTCCTTGCCACCGCCGACGCTCGGGCAGAATTCGCCGCCCTGTTTGGCGCCAGGACGCTTGGACTCATCGACGACGGGCCTTCCCGTCTTGGAGTCGATCGATTTGAACACGTTGTTATTCGAGAACGGAAAGGCGTGGAGAAACTTAAGCTGGCCCTGATTGCGATCGAGAATCCAGAGATATCCGTTACGCCCGGCATGTGTCGCTGTCTTGACTACTTTGCCGTCGATCTCAGTGTCGATCAGCAACGGTGCCGAAACTTCATCCCAGTCCCATGAATCATGCGGTGTATATTGGTGATAGCTCTTCAATTCACCGGTGTCGATGTCGATCGCCAATGTAGAGTCCGTATACAGGTTGTCGCCCGGACGATTGTCGGCAACCCACGGAGACGGATTCCCGGTACCCCAGTAGGTAATGTTCGATGCAGGATCAAACACGCCGGTGAGCCAGATAGAGCCGCCTCCGCGCTTGTATCCATCGCCTTTCCAAGTCGCCCCCCCTCGCTCACCCGGCGCGGGCACCGTGTAGGTACGCCAGATTCGCTTGCCGGTCTCCGCGTCGAAGGCGCTCAGCGAGCCACGGACGCCAAATTCTCCACCGGAGTAACCCACGAGGATCTTGCCTCGCGCGGCGAGCGGTGCCAGCGTGGAGTAACAGCCAGTCTTGTAGTCATCGATCTGGACCGTCCAGACCTCTCGGCCCGTGACTGCATCCAGGGCCACGAGCTCGCAATCGGTCGTTGCCATGTACACCCGGTCACCATACAAGGCGACGCCGCGATTCGTCGGGTGTAGTTGAAAGAGACCTTCGGGATACTTCTTCACGTACCGCCAAAGCTCGACGCCGGTCTTGGCATCGATTGCAATGACGTTGTTTTGAGGTGTGGTTACGAACATCCGCCCATGATTCACGATCGGTGTTGTTTCATGGGCCTGCACCAGGTCCGTGTTCATCGACCAAGCGAGTGATAGTTTCCCGATGTTGGCTGCGGTGATCTGTCTCAAGGGACTGAAGCCTGAGCCATCATAGGTCCGCCGGTACATCAGCCAATCTCCCGCTTCCGGATGCTGGAGCCGCTCGTCCGTCACCGTTGCGTACGACGTCGGCTCCGCGTGCAGACCTTGTGCGACGAGGAGCGCGATCGGTAGGCTCAGCCAAAACTTGAGATATGACAAGGTCGGTTTCCTTTTCGAAAATCGGTACGCTATTACGAGAATCAGTGCAGTCGACGCGTGGTTCAAATTCAGTCCTGCGAGAAGGCCCTCCAAGCTGCGACGGATGTCGAGGGCCTCTCTAATCCTGCCGTTTTCGGCGATCAGCACGCCGGCGTAGGTGGAAATGCTCGGCGATGACTGCAGGATTCGTTTGCGGCAACTTGCGCACTTCAACCATTTGCATCGAGCCAACTCACGTCCGCGTGTGCGCCGGGTTGCCCCGCCTGATCGAAGTGGTCCTGTCTCGCCAGGGCCTCAGGAACGAGCAAATGCTAGTCGCCCCCCGGGGCGCGTGCTTGTGCCTTTTTGACGCGAGTTGTGCGAATGATGCGTGGGCTGGGAATCGCCGACTGACGTCAGCTTCGATAAGCTGCGAAATCCCGATCCTGAAAGCCCTCGGAGGGGATGGCAGCGAGCGCTCGACTCGATGCCATCGCGCATCATTGGCACAACTCGCGTCAAAAGAGCACAAGCACGCGCCCCGGGGGACGACTAGCATTTGAGGCAGGAGATAACGCATTGCAGCATTGCACATCCCCTGCCCTCGACCCGATACGGCCATCTCGTTCCCGCGCATGGAAGATTCATGGTGAATGACCGACACGTCGGGGAACGTAACGGCATCGCAATTGCGGGCGAAGCCGGAGTCGCCATCACGGCAATCGAGCCCGCTGCAATCATACTTGTGGATACGGCCTGACATTCAAAGTGACTTGCTGGAGTGACCATGGACAAACTGACTAGTGATATCCCTCTGAATGACACGGACGAGAAGGCGGGAGCATCGGTGCCCCTCAGTTCGCGCCGCGAGTTCCTGCGTGCGGCTGCGGCATCCGGTGGTGCCGCGATGTTGTCCGCCGAGGTTGTCCCGGAAACTGCCCTTGCAAGCACCGAGAAGGCCGCGGAACTCGTGCTCCCCCCCGCGACGCAAGCCGTGACCCCGTTCAAGGTGTCGGTGCCGCAAAGCGCGCTCGACGATCTCAAGCGTCGGCTGGCGTCCACGCGGTGGCCGGAGCGGGAAACCGTCGGCGACTGGACGCAGGGCGTCCCTCTCCAGAAGGCTCAGGCGCTCGTGGCCTACTGGCGCGACAAGTATGACTGGCGCCGCTTTGAGGCTCGCCTCAACGCCTTCCCGCAATACCGGACCCAGATCGACGGGATTGGCATTCACTTCATCCACGTGCGCTCCCCTCACCAGAACGCGCTGCCGATCATTCTCACGCACGGATGGCCGGGATCGGTCGTGGAGTTCATGGAGATCATCGGCCCGCTCAGCGATCCGACCCGCTACGGGGGAAAGGCGGAGGACGCGTTCCATGTCGTCCTGCCCTCGCTCCCAGGCTTTGCCTTCTCCGACAAGCCGGCCGAGACGGGCTGGGACGTGAAACGGATCGCCCGCGCCTGGGCGACGCTGATGCCACGCCTGGGCTACGAGCGCTGGGTGGCGCAGGGCGGCGATTGGGGCGCGGGCGTCACGCACGCCCTGGCGCATCTGCAGCCCCCGGGCCTGATCGCGGCCCATGTGAACTGGCAGTTCGTCTTTCCCGAGAAGCTGCCGGAGAATCCCACGCCGGCCGAGCGCAAAGCCATCGACCGCGCGGCGTCGTTCGCCAATGACCAGAGCGGCTATTTCCGCGAACAGGGGACGCGTCCGCAGACCGTGGGCTATCCCCTGACCGACTCGGCCGCCGGCCAGGCGCTGTGGATCTACGAGAAGTTCCAGGCGTGGACCGATAACCACGGCAATCCTGAAGAGGCGCTCTCCGTCGATGCGATGCTCGACGATATCAGTCTCTACTGGTTCACCGGCACCGCCGCCTCCTCGGCCCGCATCTACTGGGAGAACACCCGCACCGGCAAGGCGAGCCTGTCCGGCGGACGCATCGAACTGCCCATGGCGGCGTCGGTCTTTCCGCACGAGATATTCTGCCCGCCAAAGGCCTGGGCCGAGGCGCTCTGGCCCAACCTGTTCTACTGGAATGAGCTCGACAGGGGCGGACACTTCGCCGCGTTCGAGCAGCCACAGCTCTTCACCGAGGAACTGCGCAAGGCCTTCAGCTCGCGGCGAGGTTAGGGTCTGCCGAGCCGCGGGCAAGTGCATGGTTTTATTGAAATGGCGCGCCCGACTGGATTACTCGGCGCTGCCACCTCGCCCCTCCCGGGGCCCCCGGAGGACTCCGGGGAACCCGGGGCGGTTCAAAGTGACGCTCAAGGACTAAGAATACGAGGGCGGTGAAGGAGATGCCTATTGCCTCATTCCTTGACGGCTGTGAGCTTCCCGGATGCAAATTCCATGAGCCTTTCATCCCGCCAGTTCCTGCGGGCCGCAAGATCGTCTGTCGACAGGTGCTGGCGCCGGTCCACTTCAATCCGAGCTATCAGTTCAGCATCCCACGGCCCGTCGTTGACCCGTGATTTTGCTATGGAGTAATAGAGTGAGCCGAGCCTGTTGGCGTAGTCAGCAACGCCTCCAGGTGCGTTGAGGTCGATGGTCTCAAATGGCCCCATGAACGACCATCGCCAGCCAAGCCCGTCACGCACAGTCTTGTCGATGTCTTCACAGCTCGCCACCCCATCGCGGTGCAGTGCCCAAGCTTCGCGCAGCAACGCAGCCTGTAGACGGTTGAGCACGAATCCCTCAATTTCTTTCCGCACATGGACGACGCTCTGGCCGATTGCGACCATGAGCCTATCGACGAATTCCACAGCCTGCCCCGACGTTTGCGGAGACGGCACCAGTTCCACGACCGGAACCAAGTATGGAGGGTTCACGGGATGCGCTATCAGGACACGTGGGGAGATGCGGAGGTTTGTGGCAAACGCCGACGCCGGAATCCCTGAGCTTGAGCTCCCTATGATCAGAGCAGGGCTTGCTATCGCGTCAAGATCCTCCATCAGCTTGCGTTTGACATCCAGTCGTTCCAAGACGGACTCCTGCACGTACGCCGCGCCGTCGACAGCCTCGCTGAGCGAGCCAGCAAGCACGAGGCGGCTAGCGACCACCTGCGGCGATTCGCTGAGCAGACCGTGCGTGTGCAGTGCCGCCAGCTGCTGCGCAGCCCACGGAAGTGCCTGTTCGGAAGTGCCAGGATTCGCATCGTACACGCGCACCGTCAACCCAGCACGGGCGAATGCGATCGCCCATCCCGCCCCTACCAGGCCCGCGCCGACGACGGCCACCGGCTTTTCGAGATGCATTGTCGTCATGCTTAATTCACCATCGACTCGTGATCCGCGGCCACGCAAATTTCACTGATCCGCAGGTTGTTCTTTGTGATGCGCGACGGGAAAACGTCCCGCAGGCGCTCTTCATGGATCGGGATCACACGCTTCATTTCGTATTGAACGGCCTTCATCATTTCCTCCGTCGCCAGCAGCAGATTGGTTTGACTCCCGACGGCAAGGCCCACCGGGTTGTAAATTTTGTCGACGCCTACGCCTGAACCATCGCTTCCAAGGTTCTCGAAGACGTAAACGAGATCGCCCGCCAGCACCCAGCTATCGCGTGACGGAGACATGCCATCGTTTCGCACGTGTACCCACTGACTTCCATATGTGTGGCTGTCCAATGCGACGCGCAGATCGATTCCGGGCAACACGTCTTCGCGGTCCCCTTCAACAACGACGAAACGCCCCTGCCTGGCGAGATCGACAGCGCGCAGGATGTCGGACGTATCGACAGCACCCATCATCCAGCGCATTCGGCCAGGTAGAGACATGGCCCACACCCATTTCGACAGTTCGCGCTCCTGAATATAGAAAGTTGCGTTGGGGAAGTCGTCCGTGTTGCCGAGATGATCGAAGTGCGCGTGCGTGATGAAGACCGTATCGACCTCTTCCGGCTTCACACCGCATTCGGCCAGAACCTCGCGCGGGGAATGCCAGTTTTCGACGCCGAACCTGTCGCCCAGCACGCCACCGTAGTCCTTATGGTTGTAACCGACATCCACCATGACGGTATGGCCATTACCCTTGATCAGCACGTAGCAGTACGGCAACTTCACGTAACCTTGATTGTGGGCGCCATAGATCACACCGCTCTTGTGATAATCCGTGACGTAGCTGTACTCGAGCACCCAGACAGAATAGTTCGCCCCCATCGCTTATCTCCTGTTCATTCACCTGAATGGCTTACTTGGACTACATGGTCCCGGCGCCACAGCAACACGCCTGGCTGAAATCGACGGGATTCATGCCGAGCGCGCTGTCGGAAGCCCATCGAAGCAGCGTGTTCGCTCGCTTGAGCTGTTCCGTCCAGACCGACACCTGCTCCCGGACCCGATCGCTTCCACGCATCGAGTTCGTGAACTGGTCGGTCACTTCGGACACGAGCATCATTGCCCTGCACAGACACCAATGGCGCCGACGCACGCTTCCCGGTGTCGCGATCGATCGAATTGCGTCTGCGCAAGCTCTCGCCTGCTCAAGCGGCGCCGTCACCGCCTCGAAGTCGGGATCGAATCTGCCGCGCGCGTGCGCGAGGATGAACAGGCCCGCCAACTGGCCAATCAGCTGCCCGACTCTGTCGTAAAGAGGGCGAACAGATAACGCATAGGCAATGAGATCATCCCGTGTAACCGAGATGTCGGCCATCGGATCAATGTCATCCGGCGGCATGTCAAGAACATCACAGCCTGCGAGATGAACTGTCGGCTTGCGGAATTCCACGCCCGCCGCGAGGTTTGGGGCCATGTGCATCTCCCTATATCAATAATATACATTGAGGCCAAGCGACTGCTTCCCTCTCAGGCTGCGGTCCAGCCACCGTCGAGCATCAGCGCGCTGCCGGTCATCAGCGATGAAGCTTCGCTTGCAAGAAACACGATAGCTCCCATCACCTCGTCGACCCTGCCCACCCTGCCGAGCGCGATTCGGGACGTTACCCATTCTCGAAAACCCGGTGCCTCGAACATCTTCGCAGTGAGCGCTGTCTCTATGAACGTCGGGCATACAGTGTTTACCCGAATTCCGTACCGCCCCAGTTCCCACGCGAGCGCCTTGGTCATGCCCTCAATCGCATGTTTGGTCGCGCAATACAAAGCGCGGCCGGGACTTCCGACATGCCCCATCTGTGACGACACGTTGATGAACGACCCGGTCTGCCCTGTCTGGATCAGCGCTTTTGCCGCGGCTCGCGACACATAGAATGCCGCTTTCACGTTCAACGCGATCAGCGCATCGATGTCCTCATCCTTGATATCGATGAGATCCATCGGCCGATTCATTCCAGCGCTATTCACCAGGATGTTGAACGGACCTTTGGCAGCAATCTGCTCGGTCGCCGCAGCGGGGTCCGTTACATCAAGCACGACGTAATCGCTCTTGCCGCCGGCGGCATTGATCGTTTCGCATGCGCTCTCGAGTTCCTCAAGGGAACGAGCGGCCAATGTTACTCGCGCGCCGGATTGGGCAAGCGCGGCAGCGGTGGCCAAACCGATCCCGCGGCTAGCTCCTGTTACCAGTGCGGTCTTCCCGTCCAGTCTAAAGCTGGGAAGCTTTTGTATCATCCGTAGCACTCCTGATCAGGATCGGCGATTAGTTCTGGTCCACAGATAGTCCTCGCCGGTCGCTGTTCCGGCGAAGGAATGGACGAAATTCCACTGGGCGAACGCCGCTCCCCAGCCATTTCGACCCAGAGCGACTTCATAAGCAACGCGCTACTTTCGATTCGGGCACCCTCCCCGCCTGGCCAGGACAGCCAACGATTTATGCCGGCACCGCGGAGCCGTACGGCACCTCGCGATGGCCATAGCGGCGCACGCGGATATTGGCCTGTTCGCCGTGCGCGATCATTCCTTCAAGGGCGCAAAGGCGCGAACAGTAAGAACCGATCATCGCGCTGGCCTCGTCGGTCAGGACCTTCTGGTACGTGCAGGTTTTGATGAACTTTCCGACCCACAGGCCGCCTGTGTAACGTGCGGCCTTCCCCGTCGGCAACGTGTGGTTGGTCCCGATCACCTTGTCGCCGAATGCAACATTGGTTCGCGGGCCGAGGAACAGCGCGCCATAGTTGCGCATGTTTTTCAGGAAGTAGTCCGGGTCGCGAGTCATCACCTGAACGTGTTCGGAGGCGATGCGATCAGCTTCACGGACCATTTCTTCCGGTGTGTCAACGACGATAACTTCGCCGTAATCGCGCCACGACACGCCCGCGGTCTGGGCCGTGGGCAAGACCTTCAGCAGGCGCTCCACTTCGGCGATCGTGTCTTTCGCCAGTTGCAGTGAGTTAGTGAGAAGGACAGCTGGCGTATTGAAGCCGTGTTCGGCCTGACCCAGCAGATCGGTTGCGCACATTTCTGCGTCGACGCTGTCGTCCGCGATGACAAGCGTTTCCGTCGGACCGGCGATCAGGTCGATACCGATGCGACCGAAGAGTTGACGCTTCGCCTCGGCGACGAATGCGTTGCCGGGTCCGACCACCATCGACACGGGTTCGATGGTTTTGGTGCCAAGGGCCATTGCGGCGATAGCTTGCACACCCCCGAACGTATAGATCTCGTCGGCGCCACCTAAGTGCATGGCGGCAACCACTGCGGGATTTGGCCTGCCTTGCAGGGGGGGCGAAGCAGTGATGATGCGCGACACGCCGGCCACTTTCGCCGTGACCACACTCATATGGGCCGATGCGATGAGTGGGAATTTTCCGCCGGGGACATAGCATGCAACGCTGTCCACAGGCATGTTTTTGTGGCCAAGCACGACGCCAGGCAGCGTCTCGACTTCCACATCGCGGATCGCCTCGCGCTGCACCTGCGCAAAATTGCGCACCTGAGCTTGTGCAAACTCGATGTCCTCCAGTTGGCCCGGTGACAGAGAACGAACGCACGCCGCGATTTCGTCTTCCGACATGCGGAAGCTCTCCGGCTACCAGTTATCGAACTTTTTCGACAGCTCCCTCACCGCGGCGTCACCGCGTTTGGCGACATCCGCGAGGATTTCGGTCACCGTGTCGCGAACCTTGGCGTCATCGTGGGACGTCTCTTCGGCGCTGCGGCCGTGCTTCAGATATTTGATTGTCATTTGCTTTTCCTGTGGTACATGGGCGACTACTCTTTACTCCCCGCACTGGCGCCTCCGCGCAGGCGCATGACCCGCGTTACGATCGGTGCAAATTTTAGCGCACATTTTGCGCAAACGGCGCGCAAATAGTCGATACTTGCCCCAAGCAGCTCAGCCAAGCCTCTCCAAGCACGCCCCGCAAAGGATCCATTTGTCCAAGCCCATGCAAATTAACGCAAAATATCACCGCCGCGGTCGCTCGCAGAAGGTCCGACTGGAGGATGTGGCCGAAAGACTGGGAGTCTCGGTATCGACGGTCTCGCGCTCACTGGCGGGTCACCCGTCGATTAGCAGCGAGACTCGGGGTGCGGTTCAGGCTGTTGCCGCCGAGCTTGGCTATCGGGTGCCCACGCGCGGGCGAAGTGCAAGGAAACAAGCGACAAAGCTGATCGGAGTCGTAGTGGGGGCGCTCCACAACCAATTCATGACATTGCTGCTGACCCATCTGCACGATGCATTGGAGGAGCTCGGATATCAGATCACGTTGGTGATCGATTCGATGATCGATCCGAAGAACCTGCTGGCCTTTCGGCCCCTGATCGAGGGTTACTTAGATGGTCTGATATTCGCCACGGCGACCCTTGATTCTCCGGTGGTAGCCGAGATGCAACGACGGGGCATCCCGCTTGTTCTGATAGTCCGCTCAGTCGATGACGTTAATGTCGACACCGTGGAAATTGACAATGTCCACGCAGGGGCGGTCGCGGCCGAGCATCTGTATCAACTTGGCCATCGTCGAATCGGACTCGTTATGGGCCCGGAAAATACATCCACTAGCCGTGATCGAGTGAAGGGCGCACTGAACTGGCTGACAGCCGCAGGTTTGCCGGCAGAATCGGTAGCACTTGTCTGGGGCGACTATACGACAGAGTCCGGCTATTCCAGCGCCGTCGCCATGCTCAATGAGCCTGATCCGATCACAGCCATCATGGCCGGAAATGACACGATTGCCCTAGGTGTGCTGGAAGCGGCGAAGCGGCGAGGCGTTTGCGTGCCCGAACAGTTGTCCGTAATCGGAGTTGATGGCACACCACTTGCCGGATCGGCGTTGATCGGGCTGACGTCCATACGTCAGCCCGTCGAGGCAATGGTCCGAACAGCAGCGCGTCGCCTCGTCGAGCAGATTAGACTAGGTGGAATGGGCGCCCCGGTGCACGACGTGTTGCCAATCCAGCTGGTGCGCCGGGACACGACTGGTCCTCGCAATTGAGGCTCAAGGTGGGCAAGGCACCTGTCAGCGCATGCGGGCGCCGGCCGGGTCGCCACCCGGCGCGCAGCACTATATGATTTTATTGGAATGGCGCGCCCGACTGGATTACTCGGCGCTGCGCACCTCGCCCCTCCGGGGCCGCCCCTTCGGGCGTTATCCAGGCTTCGTTGCATTGATTCGTGGCTGTACGTACCCGCCATAGGTTCAGTTGATTTTTGGCGCGCCCGACTGGATTCGAACCAGTGAAATCGATAACACTCCCCATCGTTGCGACCCCAAACAGCGCCGCGCACTTTCGACATTATTTCCGGCGCGACGATCTTTACCATCTGGTGTGGACATCGCCAGTCACTGAAATCGCTGCCCGCCTGGGAGTGTCTGACGTCGCGCTCGCAAAGCTCTGCCGCCGAGCAGCGATTCCTATTCCGGGTCGAGGCTCCTGGCAGCGAACCGAGGCCGGCCAGCCGGTCGAGCCCACGCCTCTGGGAGTCGCTCCCAAGGGACTAACTGAGTTGCTAAGGATTCGAGGAACAAGGT
>Ga0137362_10002345_pt1 | contig 12295 bp, 10 predicted proteins | sample MadtaG_2_FD_104801 | JGI IMG/M metagenome (GOLD analysis project Ga0137362, IMG submission 104801) | Vadose zone soil microbial communities from Angelo Coast Range Reserve, California, USA - Mad1_100_16 metaG | ecosystem: Environmental > Terrestrial > Soil > Vadose zone | place: USA: California... | reverse complement strand
TATATAACGCGCGAGCGAAGACCGCGGACCTGCAGACGGAAGCAGCCAAGCAGCGGCTGCTGGACGAGCGCAACAACATCGCGCGGGACGTTCGAACGGCGTGGCAGCAATCGCAGCAGGCGTTCGAACGGTTCAGCGTCACGCAACAACTGCGCGACCAGGCCAACCTGGGTTTGAACCTGGCGCAGGCGCGCTACAACCTCGGTTTGGGTTCCATTGTGGAGCTTGGCCAGGCGGAATTACAGAAGACCGAAGCGGATATCGCCGACACCGACGCGCAATACCAGTATCGCTTGACCAGGCTGGTTCTCGCTTATACCATTGGCGCGCCGAAGTAGGCACCTCCTCGACTTGGTACGCTAAGAGACGCTTCGGAGAAAACGGACGATGAAATCAAACACTCCAAGGGCCCACGCCGAAGAGTACGTCCCGCCGCCGCTCTTCCCGCGAACGACAGCCTTTACGAGTTGTTGCCGATAAAAAACAACGCCGTAAACTCCTGCGCGTCAGCGAGTTTGTCCGTAACAATTCGTGTTACAGGATATTAACATTCGATTGACGTGCCAGTAAGACGCTCCCTCTACGTTTACCTGCGCGAAGGTTCGCAGACTCACCGGCATTTCCATTAAATTGCAGTACAAAAAGAGAGAGGCAATGAGAAAAACAGCAGCAATGATCTTGTCGCTATTCCTGATGTCCGGAACGGCGTTTGCGGACACACCGAAAGACGGGGATCCGCAACCGGCGCAAACGGCAAAAAGCAAGAAGCCAGCCAAAAAGCCGGCAAAGTCCGCGACCGCCATCCTCGCTGAACAGGTGGAAGCGTTGCGACAGTCAATGGAAGCCCAACAACAACAGATTAGACAACTGCAGGACGAGCTGGCGAAGCGCGACGCGCAAATTGGCGACGCAAAGAGTGCAGCTGCAGCCGCCGATGCCAAGGCCAGCGAAGCGGAGGCCAAAGCCTCGGCTGCGGCCAGCAGCACGGCGGAGGTGAAGACCACCACGACCACTCTGAGCTCCGACGTTTCGGACTTGAAACTGAGCAACGAAGCGGTGAAGGGCGCGGTGCAGGATACGCAGAAGAAAATCGTTGCCGCTGAGTCACCGTCTACGATTCACTACAAGGGAATTAGCATTACACCGGGCGGATTTCTGGCGGCGGAAACGGTTACCCGGACGCGGGCTACGAGCGGCGACATCAACACGCCGTTCACCGGTATTCCGTTTAAAGCGGCCGACTTGGCCCATACCACCGAAAGCAATTTCACTGCGCGCCAGAGCCGTTTGAGCCTGTTAGTGGAGGGCAAGCTGGCCAGTGCAAAGATCGGCGGCTACTATGAAGCCGACTTCCTGAGCGCCGGCACCACTTCCAACAACCGCCAAAGCAACAGCTACACCTGGCGGACACGCCAGGCATTTGCGCAAGTGGCTTGGGAGAACGGATGGTCGTTGACCGGCGGACAAATGTGGACGTTGGCGACGGAAAACAGGAAGGGCATCAACAATCGGCAGGAAACGAGCCCGTTGATGATTGACCCGCAATACATCGTGGGATATACCTGGGCACGGCAGTACGCTTTCCGGGTCGTCAAAGATTTCGGAGGCAAATTCGCTCTAGGCTTCTCCTCGGTGACTACGATCAACGGTGCCGCAGCGCCCGCTACAATCGTCACTTCAGGTGCCACGACCTCCCAGACTGGAAACTTTTTCGTCAACGCTCCCGGCGCTGGCGGTGGTCTCTATAACGCTTTCGACGCTAACGGTTACACGGTCAATAAGGCTCCCGACCTCATCTTCAAGGCCGCTGCTGATCCCGGCTTCGGTCATTACGAATTGTTCGGAATCGTCAGCTTCTTCCGCGATCGCGTCTATCCTTGCGGTGTGATCGGAACGAACGCAAAAGATACCGCTCCTCCAGCCGTGACAACTACCCTGACCGGGAATTGCCTGTCCGCAACACCAACGGTTGTAAGCAGCTTTGGGGCTACGAACCATAACACCATCGGCGGTGGAATTGGTGCCAGCGGTCTCTGGACGTTATTCAACAAGCATGTGGACTTTGGCCTAAAGGCCGTTGGCGGCGACGGCATCGGGCGCTATGGCTCAGCTCAGCTTGCTGACGCCACCGCGCGTCCGGACGGAACGTTGGCTTTGATTCGCACAGGCCATGGCCTTGCCCGCCTTGAATGGCACGTGACTCCCAAGTTCGACCTCTACGGCTACTACGGCGGAGAATATGCCTGGCGCGCCGGTTACAAGGGTTACAACGCCGTCACCGTGGTTAAGACCGCGGCAATCCCCGCAACAGCAACCAGCCCCGCGATTCCGGCGACCACCACTACCACGTTCGCCCTAAACGGAATCGGCGGGTACGGAAACGTTGCCGCCAACAATAGCGGCTGCGCCACCGAAGGCGTGCCTCTGAACGACTTCAACCCATCGTCCGGCTCCAATTGCGCCGGCGACATCCGCCTCATCCAGGAAGGCACTCTCGGCTTCTGGTACAAGTTCTACCAGGGACCGAAAGGCCGCTTCCAATTCGGCATGCAATACTCCTACATAACCAAGAACGCTTGGTCCGGCACTGGCGGCGTGCCCGCCGGTGGCCTCGCGATCGGCTCCAAGGCCGTTGACAATATGATCTTCACTTCTCTCCGTTACTACATTCCGTAGCTCGAGTGTGAAAGCGATTTACCCCGAAACTTGGGGAACGGATCAGGCGGCCTGGAAACGGCCGCCTTTTTTGTTTCCATGTTTGCGATGGTTCGCTCGAATGCAGGCCGACGCAACCAACCTTTTGGCCCCTGGCTGACATTGTAAAGCATCTGTAACAGGCGGCTAAGGACAGTAAAATCAGTGGGTTCGGAGATTCAACCAACTCTGAAGCGATTGTAACACTCCCGTAATACTTGAAGCTCAGAATGCCACTGACGCGGGAACCAGGGTCAGTAAATCAAAAACTAGCGAGCTGCCATTGGCAGCCGACACTTGCGGAGAAAAATTCTCATGAAGCGACTTGCAGGAATGGTGTTGCTCGTTTTGGCGTTTGGCGGAATGCTGCTAGCAGAGAAGGCGATCCCGTTAACGGGAGCGGGCGCGACGTTTCCCTACCCAATTTATTCGAAATGGTTTGATGAGTTCCACAAAAAGAACGGAAACGTCGAAGTCAATTATCAATCGCTCGGCTCAGGGGCAGGAATCAGGCAGGTCACAGAGGGAACCGTTGACTTTGGCGCATCGGACGGACCCATGAATGACGACCAGTTGAAGGCATATCAAGCGAAGCATGGATTTCCGATTTTACATTTTCCGACCGTGCTGGGCGCCGACGTTCCAACGTACAACATCCCCGGCGTTTCTGCGGAGCTGAATTTTACGCCCGATGCTCTCGCGGGAATCTTTCTGGGACATATTTCTAAGTGGAACGATCCCGCCATCGCGAACGTCAACAAGGGCGTGAACCTGCCAGCGAACGACATCGTGGTGGTTCATCGGTCGGATGGCAGCGGCACCACATACATTTGGACGGACTATCTCTCAAAGGTCAGCAGCGACTGGAAGGACAAAGTCGGGAAAGGCACGTCGGTTAACTGGCCGGTGGGCCTTGGCGGCAAGGGAAACGAAAACGTTGCGGGTCTGATCAAACAGACGCCCAATTCAATAGGTTACGTGGAATTGATTTACGCCATTCAGACCAAAATGCCCTACGGCAAGGTGAAGAATGCGGCGGGCGATTTCATCAAGGCGGATCTCGCAAGCGTGAGCGCCGCAGCTGCTGGTGCGATCAAGACAATGCCCGATGATTTCCGCGTCTCCATCACCAATGCGCCCGGCAAGACGGTTTATCCGATATCCAGTTTTACCTGGCTACTGGTGCCCAGCAAGTTTTCCGACGCTGGCAAAAGAGATGCTCTGAAAACATTTATCCAGTGGATGCTTGCGGACGGGCAAAACTATGCGGAGTCGCTCGCATATGCAAAGCTTCCGCAAGAAGTCATTGCAAAGGAAGTAAAGGCGCTTAGCAAGATCCAATAACGTGTCCACAACCAGCACAAACTTGCCGAGCGCGGGTCCCGTAACGGCCTCGCGCTCGTTTGTTTCCCGGCTACGCGAAGGCGACGAAATCGCGAGGCTCTTAACGTTTTTGTGCGCAGCCTCTGTCGTGCTTATTACAGTCCTGCTGGTGTTCGAATTGTGGAGGCAGTCAGCACTGCCGCGGCACAAGTTCGGCTTCAGCTTCTTTCTCACGCGCGTGTGGGATCCAATCGCCGAGCAGTTCGGCGCTTTGCCCTTCATTTACGGAACACTGGTGACCGCGGCCGTGGCGTTACTCCTCGCCGTTCCGCTGGGGATCGGTGCGGCGATTTTTTTGGCTGAGCTCGCTCCGCTGAGACTCTCCGATCCGTTACAGTTCTTAATCGACCTGCTGGCCGCCGTTCCCAGTGTAATCTATGGTTTTCTTGGTTTTTTCATTGTAGTGCCTTTGATGCGCGAATGGATCGAGCCTGCCCTGAAGAAGTCGCTGGGTTTTCTGCCGTTGTTCCAGGGGCCGGCGTACGGGATCGGATTTTTGACAGCTGGAATTGTCCTGGCAATCATGGTGATTCCCTACATCATCTCAGTGTCCAGGGAAGTGCTGCTGTCGGTACCACGGGATCAACGCGAAGCAGCGCTGGCGCTGGGTTCCACACGGTGGGAATCAACCTGGAAAGTAGTGGTCCCTTTTGCACGCACCGGAATCATGGGCTCGATTTTCCTGGCCTTGGCGCGTGCCCTCGGTGAAACCATGGCCGTGACCATGGTGATCGGCAACACGCCCACGATCAGCGCGTCACTCTTTTCCTCCGGCTACTCCATTGCCGCCGTGATTGCCAACGAATTTACCGAAGCGACCGGGGACCTTTATCTTCAGTCCCTTATCGAGCTGGGGCTCGTACTTTTCCTGCTCACGTTCATTCTTAACGGGCTGGCGCGACTGATGATGCTGTTGACCACTCGGCGTGGGACTGGGATGGGCAACGCATGACCTCACGTCTTCGCTGGCGGAAACTGATAAGCGGCTTCATGCTGACGATGACCGGAGTGTGTGCTTTGGTAGCCGTCTCTGTTTTGTTTCTTATTCTCGGCTATCTGGTGTACAACGGCGGTACTTCGATTAACTGGGCTTTCTTCACGAAGTTGCCGGCCCCGGTGGGGGAAACGGGTGGCGGAATGGCGAACGCCATCCTCGGCAGCGCAAAATTGCTGCTTCTGGCGACTTTGATCGGTGTGCCGATCGGTTTTTTCGGAGGCGTGTATCTCGCAGAGTTCAGCAGCACCCAGGTGGCATTTGCGGTCCGGTACGCTGCCGACCTACTGAACGGCGCGCCTTCAATCGTGATCGGAATTTTTGCGTTCGCAGTGGCGGTCCATCCCTTTGGGCATTTCTCGACGCTTGCAGGGTCCTTCGCGCTCGGCCTGATGATGATTCCCATTACCTTGCGTAACACGGAAGAGTTCTTGCGCGCCGTGCCACGGGCGCTTCGCGAGGGTTCCATGGCGCTGGGCGCGGGGAAATGGACAACCATCGTGCGCGTGGTGATCCCTGCGGCTTATCGTGGGATTCTCACTGCAATCCTTCTTGCCCTTGCACGAGTGGCTGGAGAAACAGCGCCGCTGCTGTTCACGGCATTGGGAAACCGATACTGGAGTCCCGGCTGGAATCAGCCAACCGCGTCGTTACCGGTGATGATTTATACGTATGCGCTTTCGCCATACGAGGATTGGCACCGGCAAGCCTGGGCTGCGGGGCTGGTGCTGCTAGGATTAATTCTGATGGTTAACATCGTAGCGCGGGTGATTCTGTCCCGGGGAATTGCGGTACCGAGGTCCTAATTTATGCAAGCTTCTGCGAGGCCAGCATTGTCCGTAAACTTGAAACCAACCGGCATAGCAAACACCAGCCGCGAAGCCAGTGCGCCTTCCTCCATGCGCATGACGGTCTCTAAAGTAAATTTTTACTACGGCGAGAAGCAAACGCTCTTCGACGTCAACATGAACATCGCGCAGAACCATGTGACCGCACTGATCGGGCCGTCAGGATGTGGCAAGTCCACGCTATTGCGAACGTTTAATCGCATGCACGAAACGGTGCGTAACGCCCGGCTGGAAGGCGAAATCCTGCTCGACGGGCAAAATATTCTTGCCCAGGATGTCACTCAGCTGCGCCGCCGCGTTGGCATGGTGTTCCAACGGCCAAACCCTTTCCCCAAATCAATATTTGAAAACGTCGCGTACGGCCCCAAGATCAACGGCGCCAACGCTCCGATTGCGGAAATTGTGGAAAAAAGTTTGCGCCGCGCCGCGCTATGGGATGAAGTAAAAGACCATTTACACAAGTCGGCCTACGAACTTTCCGGCGGCCAGCAACAGCGGCTATGCATCGCGCGCGGACTGGCGGTCGAGCCGGAAGTGCTTTTGCTGGACGAACCATGCTCCGCGCTCGATCCGATCAGCACCGCGAAAATCGAAGAGCTGCTGGTGCAATTGAAGGATTCCTGCACCATCGCCATCGTTACGCATAATATGCAGCAGGCCGCACGCGTGAGCGATTTCACGGCGTTTCTGCTGGTAGGGCAACTGGTGGAATTCAATCCGACGCCGCAACTGTTCACGACGCCAAGCGATCCGCGCACAGAAGCGTACATCACCGGCCGCTTCGGCTGAGATCGCGCGGGCGTAGGTACATCACCGGTCGTCATTCTGAGAAAAGCGAGGAATCTCTCTTCAATTTTTGCGTAAAGCGCGCCGAACGAAAGGACTCCATGGAACGCCATTTCGAACGAGACCTGAATGAAGTGAAAGAACGCCTGCTGTGGATGGGCAGCCTGGCGGAGCGCGCCGTGCATCAGTCGGTTCACGCCGTGTTGGATTCTGACGAACAACTCGCCAAGCGCGTGTTGGACGAAGAAGGCGCGATCAATGAACTACAATTGGAAATTGACGATCGCGTCGTGCAGCTTCTGGCGTTGCACCAATTGATGGCCGTGGATTTGCGCTTTGTTCTGGCGGTTTCGCGGATCAACAACGATCTGGAACGCATCGCCGACCAGGCGGTAAACATTGCGCAGGGCGCTCTGCGGATTCTGCGCCACCCGCGCGTGAAGCCTTATGTCGATTTGCCACGCATGAGCGAAGTGGCGGAAGAAATGATGCGCGATGCGTTGAACGCGGTGGTGCGCCGCGATGTGGAGCTGGCGCGCAAAGTTTTGATGAGCGATGACAAGGTGGATCACTACCGCGATCAGATTTTCCGCGAACTCCTGACCTACATGATGGGCGATTCCAGCGTGGTATTTCCGGCATTCGAATTGATCCTGGTGGCAAAAAATCTGGAGCGCATCGGCGATCACGCCACCAACATCGCCGAAGACGTGATTTATCTCGTGCAGGGGCAGGACGTGCGTCATCCCGCCGTGGACCGCCGCTAAACCTATGCTGCAATCAGCCAGCGCCGCTTCCAAACCAAGATAGACAGCGACGAGATCAGGCTCGCGATGGAAATCCATCCGCCGAGAGCGCGGTCAGCCGTGCGCGTAAAGTCGATGCGCACTTCCGATTCACCGGCGGGAACAGGAACGATCATCTCCTCGGTTCCTTTAGGATGCGATGGCGTGACCGCTGCGCCATTTACCGCGACTCGCCAGGCCGGATAGTTAAGCAGGCGAAGAACTACGTTGGCCGGATTTTTGCTGACGATTCGAACCGCCCGGTGCTCAGCATTCCATTTTTCGACGACTACATTTGATTCGTTTTGCGCGAGTGGTCCAGACGCGTGGCGCAGAATATAAGCCCGCGCCTCCTTCTGCGGCAGGTCGCTGCGATCATCTCCGGCGGGATCGTACTCGTCGGTACCTTCGAACCCGGTGCCATCTTGCAACGCAGCCTGCAACGTCGGCATATCTTCCGTGTCCCACCAGGCATGTTTCACCATGTAGTGCGCCGAGCTGGCAAACATCAATGCGGCGAACAGCAGCCAGACCCAGCGTAGCGATCCGCGCGCGGTCACGGTGGTAAAAATTACTGCGCACAATGCAATCACTGACATCCATCTCCAGGGGAATTGCACGAAGCGCAACTCCGGCAGATAACGCCACAAAATACTGGTGAAAGGAAACAGCAAAGCAATTGCGGTTGCGGATAGCCCCACCATTGCCAGCAAAGAATCGGACTTCAGATTGCTCATGCTCGTTCGGGAACTGCCGTGCCAAGCCGCCAACGCCGCGCACACCATCCAGAAAATCAACACCACCGCGATGTGCGACGCGATACGGTTAAAGGCATCGTGCTCCGCGTCGCTGGTTTTTGCGTACAAAAAATTGTCAGCCGGCGTCAGTCCGCCAGAAAGCGCCGCCGATATTTGCACCCAGCGTTGTTCGTAGATCGCTGGAATCAGATAGAACGCGGCGAGGCAAAATCCCAGCGCGATTCCCGCTCCGCCGTTTGCCAGTGGCACGAAAGACCGTTGCCGCACTGCCGCCAGCAGGAACAGAAAAGCAACACTGTAGCTGGCAATGACTCCCGCCGGCGCGTTCGAAAGCCAAATCGCGCAGAACGGAATCGAAAAAAGAACAATGTTTGGCAATTTTCCCCGGCCTTCGCCGGACAGCATTCCCAACATTCGTAGAGTTGCCAACATCAGAAGGGGAAAGATGGCGATGGCCAGAAGTTCCGCGAAGTCGCTGCGCAAATAAATGATGAGCAGGCTGTACGGATTCGCGGCAAAACAAGCCGCTCCAAATAGCGCGGCGAATCGCAAATCGGCCAGCCGCCGGAAAAGCGCATATGCGGAAAGTCCGGCGAATGTCTGCACGCAGCCGATAAAAACCGCCGAAACCAATGACCACGGAAGAATCGTGCCCAGAAACGCGCCGAAGAGCCACGACAGCGGCGGATAAAAGATAAATCGCGGCTCACCGAACCCGAAGTTACCCCATTCCGTCCAGCGCGGGAAAATTATCCCTTGCTTCCACTGGCCCGCAGCGTCCAGCCACGACGCCATGTGAAATGCGACGTCGTGTCCCGAAGCGGTTCCGAGCTTAAAAAAAGGTGAGAGCACGGCAAGCGATACGCACACAGAAACCAGCGTCGCGATTTCCCATTCGCGAACGCGATGCTCTGAAGAACTGGTTGATAGTGGACGCGGCGAATCGCTCATCGGCTGTTCTTGCGATTGTAACCGGAAGGCAGTTCGTTCCGCGATGTTCGCTTGGCTTTAGATCGCAAAAAATTTCGCGTTCTCTACTTGCGGAGCTCACGCGATAGATAAATCAGCTGTCCCACATGGTGATACGCATGCCCCGCGCAACGCAGAAAAATCGCGAAGCGCTCCGCGGCTTCCGGCTCGCGTACCGCGGTGTATGGTTTTTGCCAGTCGTCCGCGGACTGTTCTTCAATGGTTGCGATCACCATCGCGATTGCCCGGTCAAACGCCGCTAGTACTTCCGCTTTCGCCTTGTGATCAGGCTCCGTGAACTCGCGATCGCGGTCCCGCACGTAGCCGTTCTCGGCGACTCGCGCTCCAATGTAGTAATTCAGGTTGCCGGTCATATGAAGCAACAGGTGGCCGACGCTATTTCCGTGCGCGAATGGCCGCAGCCAGAGCTGTTCATCGGTCAGCGGGTCCACCCAGCGATGCGTCTGCTCGCGCACCATTTTGTAATAGTCCGCGAGATCTTTAGCGATCACTTCTGACAGGTCGGTCACGTTCCGCACTCTCACGCCGCGTTCGAACCCAGCGTCACTTCGGTTTTTCGTTTTTGTAAATCTCGCCTTCCTTCATCACGAAGAAGACATGTTCTGTCTGGCGAATGTTTTGCACGGGATCGCCGGGTACCGCCACAACATCGGCAAGTTTCCCAATTTCCAGCGTCCCAATTTTATTTGCCAGTCCCAGCAAATCCGCGTCGCTCGAAGTGCCCGCCTTCAAAGCGTCAATCGGCTTCATTCCCAGGTCCACCATCTGGTGAAACTCTTCCGCATTGCGGCCGTGCGGATAAACCGCGGCATCGGTGCCCAGCCCAATCTTGATGCCCTTCGCGATCGCCTTTTGAAATGTCAGATGAACGTGCGCGATGGCGTCCTCCGCTTTCACTTTGATGGCCGGAGGAATTGGCACCCCCTTTTGTATTTGCTCGCTCAATCCCTGCACGGCCATCAGCGTCGGCACGTAGTAGGTGCCCTTCTGCTTCATCATGTCCAGCGCTTCATCGTCAAGAAACGACCCATGCTCGATAGAGTCAATTCCCGCGCGAATGGCACGCTTTGCGCCTTCGGCGCCATGCGCGTGTGCCGCAGTCTTCAGGCGCAATGCGTGCGCTTCATCCACCAGCGCGTCGAGTTCGGCTTGCGTCAATTGCGGCGTATCCACCGCATCGGCAAGCGAAAGCACGCCACCCGTCGCGCAAGTCTTGATGATCGTCGCGCCGTACTTATGCGCCAGCCGCACTGCTCGCCGCGCCTCATCGGGTCCATTGATCACGCCTACATCCGGACCCGTCTCCGGTCCAAGCGCTCCCTCACGATATCCAGTTTCGTCACAGTGCCCGCCCGTTGCGCCGATAGCATGGACCGACACCAGCATGCGAGGCCCGGGAACGACGCCGCGCTCGATAGCATTTCGCAAGCCCGCGTCCAGGAAGTATCTCGAGCCGACGTCGCGCACGGTCGTAAATCCGGCCATCAAGGTGATCCGCGCGTTGACGCTCGCATCCAGGGCCATTTCCGGAATTGGCTTGCGCAGCCCATCGAGCGCAGCCTTTGCATAATCCTCGCTGTACATCATCGTCAGGTGCGTGTGCGCGTCGATAAATCCGGGCAGCAGCGTGGCATCGCCCAAATCGATCACTTGCGCATCGCTCGGCACATTCGCGCTGGCTCCAACCCCTGTGATCTTTCCGTCGCTAACCGCCACAATTCCCGGCGTGACGATCGCGTTGCTCTTCCCGTCAAACATTCGCGCTGCTTTCAATGCATAGGAATGCGACGGTCCCTTACGCTGCGCAAATGCCGGCAGTAACCCCAAAACGCACAACGCCGCAAACAGCATTATCCTTCGAATCATTTGCGAGGTCCTCCGATGATCACCCGAAAAACCGAATGTTCAAAATAGCTTGTCAGCAGGAAATGTCAAGGTGCTCTGGATTTTGATAGCGGGTCAGTTGTCGAGTGGCCGGGCGCCATTGCTGGCGCCGAGCCCTCTAAGAACCGGACTTGAAGGTTTCCCATTCATCCGGCTCGAGCACTCAACAACGCCCCCATAAAAAACGAGGACGCAGTCTTATTCAAGTGCGATTAAGACCTACTCGATACTGCCCTTACAGCCGATTCGCACGGCGATGGAAAATTCATCAGGCGTGTGGGAACCGCACCCTACGCGCTCCCATACCCACATGTCCGCCTCACGGCTTCCCGCAGGTCACGCTCATAGCTATTGGCCCATACATGCCTGTCCGTCGAACCTTCGATCAGCTGCGCGGTGATTCGCACTCGATCCCCTGAACGTTGCACCGTTCCCTCAGGCAGCGACTTGTCAGTTTTCTTGTAGCGCATGATGGAGGTGCGTGAGATCACCTTTATGGAACCTAGTTGCGCAAGGCCCGTAATGAGTGCATCCGTCATGCCATCGGAGAAGTACTCCTGATTGGCATCGCCCGACAGATTGGCCAGGGGCAGCACCATCAGCGAGGCGATCGGTGGTGCGGCTGGCTTCGTTCGGCCCAAGTATAAGTAGGAGGCCGCCACGAGTATTGCGACTATCACCACACCGGCCGTGACGAGCGCTCTCGGCAGTAATTGTCGCTGTGGCGCTGGGACCGCTGCCGTTGCTATCGCCGCGCCCATGCCGGACGCTTTCTGTTCGTCACCCGTGACTGGGGCCATGAACCGGTATCCACGCCGAGCCATCGTTGCAATGTGCACCGGTGCATCCGCTGACTCGCACAGCGCATCGCGCAGTCTTTTGATGGCGGCATTCAGGCTATGATCGAAGTCGACGAACGTTTCCGCCGGCTAAAGCTTACTGCGTAATTCCTCTCGGGTGACGACTTCACCCGGTCGTTCCAGCAGGGGGCCAACACCTGAAAGGGCTGTTCTTGGAGCTTTACCTTTTGTCCCCGAAGTCGCAGCTCCTCGGTGTGGGAGATTGACCCAGAACGTACTGAAACGGATGATTCGCGATGAGGAATTGTCTGACACGGGAACTTCCACGGGGCGGAAGTTTATCATCGTTCGTGTGGTTGCAACTCGTGATCCG
>Ga0137362_10002343_pt1 | contig 12295 bp, 9 predicted proteins | sample MadtaG_2_FD_104801 | JGI IMG/M metagenome (GOLD analysis project Ga0137362, IMG submission 104801) | Vadose zone soil microbial communities from Angelo Coast Range Reserve, California, USA - Mad1_100_16 metaG | ecosystem: Environmental > Terrestrial > Soil > Vadose zone | place: USA: California... | reverse complement strand
CTGGAGCAGGCTGTGGCCGCGTGTCTGAGCCGGCAGCCGCGGAGCACCGGGCCGGTCGCGGAAGCGGACGAGAACCCACGCGAGGGCCAGACCCACCACCAGCGCGATGCCGACGGCCACCCAGGTGATGATCCCGTAGACGTGCAGGATGTCGCGGGCGAAGTCGGAGCGCGGCACGACGGTGCTCATTGGAGCGTCCCACGCGCAGCCGCCCAGCACGAGCGTGCTGCCGAGCGCCCCGCGAACTGTCCGGCGCGCCGATCTCATGCCGATGGCTCCTCCGCCGCTGTCAGGCGGTGGCGTCGGCGAGTGCCAGGAGCGTGTGGAGGAGCGCGTTCGCGCCGCGCTCGATCGCCTGCCAGTCGCTCATCTCGTCCACGCGGTGACTGCGCCCGCCCAGCGACGGGATGAAGATCATCCCGGCGTCGGTGACGCGGGCCAGGTTCTGGGCGTCGTGCCCCGCCGCCGAGTAGAGGCGACGGCTCGCGAGCCCGAGCGTTGCGCAGACCTTCTCGGTCGTCGCCTGCACCCGCGGCGAGCATGGCGCCGGCGTTGTGGCCGACATGGGGTGGATCTCGACCCCGACCCCGCGCGCGCCGGCGACCTCGCCCGCGAGGGCCGCGCATTCTCCGGCCAGACGCTCCAGCACGGCGACGTCGGGGTCGCGCATCTCGTGGACGAGCTCGGCCCGCCCGGGAACGATGTTGGAGGCGCCTGGATGCACGCGCACGACTCCGAAGTTGGTCACGCTTTCCTTGCTGCCGCGCGTGACGACGTGCTCGCGCACGCGCAGCGCGTAGTCGGCGGCGGCCAGAAACGCATCTCGCCGGCTGTCCATCGGCGTCGTGCCGGCGTGGTCGGCCTGGCCCAGGAAGATCACGCGCGAGCGGCGCACGCCCACGATCGTCTCGACGACGCCGATCGGGATACCCGCGTCCTCGAGGCGCGCGCCCTGCTCGATGTGGAGCTCGACGTAGGCGGCGACCGCGCCCGCCGGCACCCGTGCCTCGGGTGCGCGGTGCGCGTCGAATCCCGCGCTCGCCATCGCGTCGACGAGCCGCCCGCCGTCGACGGCGGCCATCTCGTCGAGCTTCGCGCCCTCGAGCATCCCGCAGAACGCCCGCGAGCCGAACAGGCTCCCGTAGCGCCCTTCCTCGTCGCTCCACGCCGCGACCACCAGCGGCCGGCTGTGCCGAGTCCGGGTCTCGCCGATCGCTTGCAGACACTCGAGGCCCGCCAGGACTCCGAGCGCGCCGTCGAGGATCCCGCCCTCCGGAACGGTGTCGATGTGGGAGCCCGTGAGGACAGCCGGCTTTTCCGGACCAAGGGCGCGGATGCCGGTCGCGCCGAAGATGTTGCCGGCGGGATCGACCCAGGTCTCGAGGCCCGCCGCGCGCAATTCGCCGAGCAGCCAGGCGCGGGCTTCCTCGTGGGGCGGCGACCAGCACATGCGCGTGACACCGCCGCCCGGCAAGCCTCCGAAGCGAGCGAGCGCATTGATGCGAGAGGTGAGGCGCGGCAGAGAGATGGAGATCACTGTTGGACGGAGTATAAGCCTTGACTTAACTGGGGAAGGATCCGAAAATGAACCACCGTTCAGTCGTTCGGCTCGCCCACCTTCAGGAGGGGAAATGGATCTCTCACTGACTCCAGAACAGGAAGCGTTCGGGGCGACCGTTCGGGCCTGGCTCAAGACGAACATCCCGCACGAGTGGAAGTCGATCGGAAGCTCCGAGCTCCCGCGCGCCGAACAGTACGAATTCCTCCGCCGCTGGCAGCACACGCTCTTCGACGCCGGCTTCATCGGTCTCACGTGGCCCAAGGAATACGGCGGTCGTGGTCTCACGTTCATGGAGGAGTTGATCCTCCAGCAGGAGATGGCGCTGGCGAAGGCGCCCCCGATCCTGAACGTGCTCGGCGTGGGGATGGCCGGACCGACGATCGTCGCGTGGGGTACCGAAGAGCAGAAGAAGCGCTATCCGGCGAAGATCCTCTCGTGCGAAGAGATCTGGTGCCAGGGCTACTCGGAGCCGAACGCCGGCTCGGACCTGGCGTCCTTGCAGACGCGCGCGGTCAAGGACGGCGAGCACTGGGTGGTCAACGGACAGAAGGTGTGGACGTCGTTCGCCCACGTGTCCGACTACATGATGCTGCTGGCCCGGACCGACCCGAGCGTACCCAAGCACAAGGGCATCACCTATTTCCTCCTGGACATGAAGCTGCCGGGTGTCACGGTGAAGCCGCTGCGGCAGCTCACCGGTGAGTCCGAGTTCAACGAGGTCTTCTTCGACAACGTCCGCGTCCACGAATCGCAGGTGCTGGGCGGCGTCAACAACGGCTGGGCGGTCGGGCTCACCACGTTGATGTACGAGCGGCTGACGCTCGGCTTCGGCCTGCAGGTGCGGCTGCGGATCGCGCTCGACGGCCTGATCGAGCTGGCCAGGCGGATGGAAAAGAGCGGCCGCGTCGTGACGAAAGATCCCGTCATGCGTCAGAAGCTCGCGCAGCTCTGGATCGACACCGAATGCCTCAAGTACACCGGCGCCCGCGCGATCACCAAGCTGCTGCGCGGCGAGATGCCGGGCCCGGAAGCCTCCACCGGAAAGATGGCATGGGTCGAGACCCATCAGCGGCTGCAGGAGCTCGCCATGGAGATCGAGGGGCCGTACTCGCAGCTCGTGAAGGGATCGGACTGGGCGGTCGATGGCGGCGTGTGGCCGCACTCGTTCCTCCGCTCGCGCGCCAACTCGATCGAAGGCGGGACGACCGAGATCCAGAAGAACATCATCGCCGAGCGGTTGCTCGGCCTGCCGAAGGACTAGCCCCATGGATTTCGGATTCAGCCAAGAGCAGGAGCTGCTCCGCTCGACCGCGCGCAAGTTCCTCGAGAACGAGTGCACGTCCGGGTTCGTGCGCGCGCGCATGGAGGAGCCCGCCGGCGTGACCGACGAATTCTGGGCCAAGCTCGCCGAGCAAGGGTGGCTGGGCCTGGTCTATCCCGAGGAGCACGGCGGCGCGGCGCTCGGCTTCGTCGACCTCGCCGTGCTGATGGAAGAGATGGGCCGCGTCGTGATGCCCGGGCCGTTCTTCTCCACGGTGCTGCTCGGTGGCCTGGCGATTCGCGAGGCCGGCTCGGCGGCGCAGAAGAAGGAATGGTTGTCGCGGATCGCGGCCGGCAGGGCCAAGACCACGCTCGCCTGGACCGAGCCGAGCGCGCGCTGGGACGCCGCGGGCGTCACCTGTACCGCGCGTGAGGACAAGGGCGGCTTCGTCCTGATCGGCACGAAGCTCTTCGTGCCCGACGCGCATCTGGCCGACGCGCTCGTGGTCGTCGCGCGGACGGGCGAAGGCAAGTCCGAGGACGGCGTGAGCCTCCTGCTCGTTCCGAAGGGGACGCGCGGCATGGAGGTGAAGCTCCTGCCCACGATGGATCAGACGCGCAAGCTCTGCGAGGTGAGCTTCAAGGACGCGGCCGTGCCGGCCGACGCGTTGCTGGGCGCCAAGGGTCGGGCGTGGCCCACGCTCGGGCGCGTGGTCGAGCGCGCGACCGTGGCGCTCTGCGCCGAGATGTGCGGCGGCGCCCAGCGCGTACTCGACATGACCACGGACTACGCGAAGATCCGCGTGGCCTTCGGCAAGCCGATCGGGACATTTCAGGGCGTCAAGCACAAGGCCGCCGACATGCTCGTCGACGTCGAGAACGCGAAATCGCTCACGTACTACGCCGCGTGGGCGGTCGACGAGAACGCCCCGGAGGCCTCGCTCGCGGCCTCGATGGCCAAGGCCTACGTCACCGACGCGTATCGCAAGGTGGCCGGCGCCGGCATCCAGCTCCACGGCGGCATCGGGTTCACCTGGGAGCACGACCTGCATCTCTACTTCAAGCGCGCCAAGTCGTCCGAGTTCACGTTCGGCGATGCGACGTACCATCGCGAGCGGGTCGCGCAGCTTATTAATCTGTGATGCTGGGGGGGTACGAGGCGCACCCCCCCAGACCCCCCGATTCGCGTGTCCGAGCGAGCCGTAGGCTCGCTCGCGTCTGCTGCCACCCTTTCAACCATCACGGGGCTTCATGAGCGCGCCTCAGACGCCTTCACCGAAGACACCAGTGGAGCCGAAGCCGGCCGCGTCGGTCGTTCTGGTGAGGGACGCGGCGCCGGGGTCGCCTGAGCCGCTCGAGGTGTACATGATCCGACGGAACCGCAACATGAGGTTCCTCGGCGGCTACTACGCGTTCCCCGGCGGCAAGGTCGATCCCGGCGACGGCGCGCCCGAGGCGCTCGCGCGCTGTCGCGGGATTGACGTCGCCGAGGCCGAAGGGATTTTCACGGGCCACGAGGGGACGCCGGCGCTCGCCTTCTGGGTGACCGCGGTGCGGGAGCTTCTCGAGGAGAGCGGCGTCATGCTCGCCTGCGACAAGGACGGCCGCGCCCTCGATCCCGCGGCGTCCCAGACGAGAGACGCCATCGAACGCTGTCGCAAGGCGCTCATGGCCGGTGAGGCACCGTTCCCAGAGCTAATTGCCCGCGAGGGCTGGTACTGCGATCTGCGCCCTCTTCGCTACCTCGCGCACTTCATCACGCCGACCTCGAGCCCGATCCGCTTCACCGCGCGCTTCTTCCTCGGCCCGATGCCACCCGGCCAGGAGCCGCGGCTCTTCACCGAGGAGACGTCCGAGGGGTTCTGGATCTTCCCGGGTGAGGGCTATCGTCGGTTCCTCTCGGGCGACATGAAAATGGCCGAGCCGGGCGAATACGGACTCGGCTACCTGGCCCAGTTCGCCTCGCTCGACGAGCTGATGGTGGCGCACCGCGACGGGCGCCACAAGTTCCAGGGCATCGCCGACCGCATGGAGGTGCTGTGGTCGAGCTTCGACTGGAAGGCGAACCGGTTTCCGCGTTAACCGGTTGAGAGAAGGTCGCTTCGTCAGACCTCTCGATCGACCATCGGCTGCGAGAAGTTGTCCTTCGCAGACTCTCTACCCTCAGACGGCGAAGTCCACTCCCCGGTGCCTCTGAGCGGCCATTCGCAACAGGCCCGGCCCTACGGCCAGGCCCGGTCGGCCAAGACCCTGCGCTACCGAGGGCGACGTTAGCTCAATCGTCCGAGTCGTGAAGAGGCAGCCCTCGACACAGGAAGTCGAAGCCGACGTCATGACGATGTCCGAAGTGAACCCAAAGCTGCAGGGCCCGGGACGCGACTCCAGGACCGATCGAGGCCGTCAGAGTCCCTTCGGCATGAATGCCCTTCAGCTCACCTGTGCCGCAAAGAATTCTAATTGTGTTGTCGTTCAGGGCCACTCCGGGTGCCGGATTGCTCCCTCGGCCCAAGATTTCGACGACGGCACCACCCGTCCGCCCGGCGACGGTGACGCTTTCAAAGGTGTCGAGCACGCGAAATGTGTTGTGACCGAAGCCGGACACGCAATTGTTGATCAGCGACGTGGTCGACACTGCTCCGGTGCCCTCGATGATTCCCGTATACGTGACTGTGCCCGTGTTCGTTTGAAGGATGACGTTCGTGGCGGGGTCGGCGTCGCCACAATTGGAGAGGATCTGGGAAGCGGCCAGCACGCTCGGTGTTCTGAACGCGGTTCCATAGGATTCCTCGACCTTGAGTTTGTCGGCCGATGCCGGATGTTGACCGACCACGGCAAGGCTCGTCAATGCGACTACTGCGACTCTCAGAGCGCTCCCCGTTTTCATAGATGGTCTCCTCGTCCGGGTTCCGATACGGATCCCCGCCTCGCATCACTGCAACCGCCACGTCCACCCGAAGGCTCCGCGCGCACAACGTTCAGCAGCGGCAACCGCTATGCCAGAGCAGAAGCTCAGGAAATCAGTTGCTTGCGGTGGTAGCTGGCCGATGGACGCTGGTGGTGGAAATTTGCTCAGTGGTGCTTGAAGCGGCGTAGAATGCGCGCACCGTGGCCCTGCTGGGCAGATTAATAGGTGATAGCCCGGGGCTGGTGGCGGTGCGGACTCACGTCGAGCAGTTCCTCCGGCGCCAGTCCGGGTCGCGACGCCTTCCCCCCGTCTTGATTCTGGGTGAGACGGGGACGGGCAAGGGCCTGCTCGCCCGGGCCATGCATGACGCTGGGCCACGGGCCGCAGGGCCATTCGTTGCGGTCAACTGCGCGGCCATTCCCGAGACACTGCTCGAGGCAGAGCTGTTCGGCTTTGAGCAGGGCGCCTTCACCGACGCCCGTCATGCCAAGACGGGGCTCTTCCAGAGTGCCAATCGGGGAACCCTCTTCCTCGACGAAATCGGGCTGCTTCCAGAAAGCCTCCAGGCCAAGCTGCTCACGGTCCTCGAGGACCGGGCTGTGCGGCGGTTGGGCAGCACCCGCACCGAGGCGGTGGACGCATGGATCATCTCGGCGACGAGCGAGGATGTGAAAGTCGCGCCGCGTCGCCGACGGCTGCGCGAGGATCTCGTCCACCGGCTCGCGGTGGTGACGTTCCAGTTGCCGGCGCTGCGAGAGCGGGGCCAGGACATCCTCGTCCTGGCCGACCATTTTCTGGCGCAGACCTGTATCGACTACGGGCTGGCGTCGAAGACACTCGCGGAGGACGCGCGGGCAGCTCTCCTCGCGTACCGCTGGCCCGGGAACGTACGGGAGCTGGCGAACCTGATGGAGCGAGTCGCGTTGCTGAGCGACGCCCGTGGTGTGACGGCAGACTCGCTGGAGCTTCGGGTTCCCCGAGGACGGGCAACATCGCGGCAGCAGGATGATGACGCGAGTCCGACGCGCTCCCATGAGGCCACATCACTCGAGCAGGCCGTGGGCGAGGTCGAGCGGGCTCGCATCCTGGAGGCGCTCCACGAAACTGCCTGGAACATCTCGCACGCCGCCGACCGCCTCGGAGTTACGCGCAATACCCTGCGCTACCGCCTCGCGAAGTACGGGCTGCGGACACCGTCCGGGACGGCCGAGCTGGTCCCATCGGCAGAGCCGGTGAGCCCCACGGTCGACCCTACGTTTATCCCAGAGTCAGTCAAAGTGCAGTGGGAGCATCGGCATATCGCTCTGCTCCGTGCTGATATCGTCACAATCCCGTCGGCGGGAGCCTCACGCGACGCAGGCTCTGTCTTGGAGATGCTGGTAGAGAAAGTTTCGAGCTTCGGCGGCCAGGTCGAGGAGGTGAGTCCGCGAGGGCTCCTGGCGGGCTTCGGAGTAGAGCCCATCGAGGACGCCCCTCGCCGCGCGGCGCACGCGGCTCTGGCGATCCAGAAGACCGTGGCGCACGATCGTGGCAACTTCTCTGAGCTCCCCGGCGTCCGCGTTGGTCTCGAGGTCGGCGAGGTCTTGGTCGGTCGGGTCGGCAGCACGGCGCGCTTGGACCAAGAGGCCAAACGCGAGGCGTGGACGCGGCTCGAGTCCTTCATGGGGAATGCCGCGCCCGGGACCGTACTCGTGAGCGAGGCGACGCGCCCGTTCCTCGACCGGCTCTTCGTCGTCGCTCCCTTCACCTCCGGTACCGAGACGTCGCCGAAGGCCTATCGTCTTGCGGGCCTCGAACGAACCACGCTTGGGTTAGGCGAGCAGCTCACGCCGCTCGTCGCCCGCGAACGCGAGCTGGAGCGTCTCGCCTTGGCGCTCGCGCAAGCCCGGAAGGCCCACGGTCAGGTTGTCGGTGTCGTCGGCGAGGTCGGCGTCGGCAAATCACGTCTGCTCTGGGAATTCATCGAGTCGCACCGCAGCCGGGACTCGCTGATCCTCGTCAGTCGCGCGGCCTCCTATGGAAAGGCGACGCCCTATCTCCCGGTCATCGACCTGATGAAAGCGTACTTCCAGATCGATCCGCGCGACGACGCGAGTAAGGTCCGGAATAGGGTGACCGAGAAGGTGGTTTCGCTCGGAAGCGCGCTGGAGCCAACGTTCTCGCCCGTCCTCGCGCTCCTCGACGCACCGGTCGACGAAGCGCAGTGGCAGACCCTCGATCCCGCCCAGAGGCAAAGGCGGACCTTGGAGGCAGTGAAGCTGTTGCTCCTCGAGGAGAGTCGTCTCCAGCCGGTGATCCTGGTTTTCGAGGATGTCCACTGGATCGACTCCAAGACGCAGGCGGTGCTCGAGACCCTGGTCGAGACCGTCCCAAGTCATCGAGTTCTCCTTCTCCTGAGCTATCGTCCCGAGTATCAGCACGCCTGGAGCAACAAGAGCTACTACGCACAGCTGCGGCTCGATCCGCTCTCGCCTGACGAAGCCCACGCCATGCTCGATCACCTGATGGGACCGGAGGTCGCCACGGCGTCGATCAAGGCAGTTCTGGTCGAACGCACCGGCGGCAACCCATTCTTTCTGGAGGAAAGCGTGCGGGCGGCCGTTGAGACGAGCGTCCTCGTCGGCGGTCGTGGCGACTACCGGCTCGCGCGGTCCGCCGGGGAGTTCCGGGTGCCAGCGACAGTCCAGGCGGTGCTCGCGGAGCGCATCGAGCGCCTCGCCTCGGAAGACAAGGCGCTACTGCAGACGGCAGCCGTCATCGGCAAGGACGTACCGTTGGCGCTGCTCAGGACGGTGGCTGACCTGACGGAGGAAGTGCTCCGCGCCCGCCTCGTCCGGTTGCAGGGGAGCGAGTTCCTTTACGAGACGAAGGTCGTCCCGGATCCTGAATTCGCTTTCAAGCACGCCTTGAGCCACGAGGTTGCCTATGCGTGCGTCCTCGAAGGGCGACAGCGGACGCTCGACGCTCGAATCATGAAGGCGATCGAAGCTGCATATCTCATTATTTCTGGGTATCGAGCGATCTTGACAGCGCTGTGCGCCTTGGCCATCGCGCCCTTGCCGTCGCCCAAGCCGAGGGGGATCTCTCCCTCCAGGTCGTAGCCAATCAGCGCCTGGGGCAGGCTTACCTCGGCCTGGGAGACCTTCGCCGCACGTGCGAGTATCTCTACCGCAACGTCGAGACGCTCCAGGGTGAGCTCATCCGTGAGCGTTTTGGGGAGTCGGGGCCGCTTTCGGTCCTCTCTCGCGCCTTTCTGGTCCGCGCGCTGGCCGAGCGTGGAGATTTCGCGGAGGGGATCCTGCGGGGCGAGGAAGGGGTGCGGATTGCCGAGGCGGTGGATCACCCCTACAGTCGCATCGGCGCCTATTTCGGGCTCGGATTTCTCTACCTGCGGAAGGGGGATCTGAGCTCGGCGATCTCTTTCCTCGAGCATAGCCGTGAGCTCTGTCAGGCCTGGAACATGCCGATCTGGATGTTCGGGACGGCTCAGCACTTGGGCTATGCCTACGTCCTAGCTGGACGCCTCAACGACGGCCTGCCGATTCTCGAGCGTTCCATCGAGGACAGTGTCGCGATGGGACATGGGGCCTCTTATTCCCTTCCTGCTGCGTATCTGAGCGACGCGTATCGACTGGCCAACAGGATAGGGGATGCGGCCCAGCTCGCCGGTCGAGCCCTCGAGTTCGCTCGTGACCACAAGCGCCGGGCGGGACAGGCGTCTATTCTCTTTGCTTTGGGCGAGATCGCCTCGCATCGCTATCCGGTGGACGCCAAAGGCGCTGAAGCCTCCTACCGGCAGGCCATGGTCCTCGCCGAAGAACTCGGCATGCGCCCGCTCGTCGCGCACTGCCACCTCGGCCTCGGCAAGCTCCATAGACTCGTGAGCAAGCGGCAGGAAGCCTGCGAACACCTGACGACCGCCGCGGCGCTGTACCACGGGATGGACATGCGGTCCTGGCTTGAGAAAGCGGAGGCAGAGGTGAGCCTCCTCTAAGGGAGAGGCGCGAGGCCGACACTAGGGGGGAAGCTGCGCCGAACCGCTCAATCCCACAGGTCTCTAACCTCAGGAGTTTTCCGGAGCGGGCGCTGCCCTTCGCAAGGCGGTAGCGCCGGCTGCTCGGACCGGCCCTCCGTAGACAGGTTTGAATCCACGCGAGCGCGAGGGGCGCGCCGTAGCTTCCGCCGCGCTCGATGAACTCCCATATCGGTTCACCGGCTAGCGGTCGGAACGCCTCGGTCGCAAGTTTCCACGCGAAGACGAAGAGCAGCACGCCACGCATCGGCCGGACGAGGACGATCAAGCCGAGCGCGCACTCGAACCATCCGGCCACAGGGCTAAGCGGATGGGCCGCCAGGGTGGTCGGGCTGATGCCGAGGGCCGCGCCGTAGCTTGTCCAGTTCTTCCCCATCGCGAAGTCGAAGCCGCCATGACCGATGAGCAGGAGCGCCGTTGTCACGCGCAGAATCCAGCCGATGGCGGAGGCTCGCGCGATCGTGAGGGGAGGCGCTGGGCGGAAGGAGAACCAGTCCACCGGGGATCGGCCGGCGCCGAGCAAGCAAAGAAAGGCCAGAGGCACACCGTAATTGCCGGCGCGCTCGAGGAGCTCCCACATTCCTTGGCCGGCGATGGGGCGCAGGCAGGCGGTCTGAAATCCCCAGAACGTCATGTAGAGGACGACCGCGCGGACGGGCTGGATCAGGGTGAGCACGCCGACCGAAATGTCGACGACGCCGACAGCCGGCATGAGCTTCCACGCCCACGCCTCCGGGATTCCGAAGATCGCGAAGTACGGCAGCCACGCGGCCTTGGTGATGACACCGAAGGCCCCGTGGCCGATGAAGCACGCGGCCACCGCGACGCGAAGAATCCAGTGCAGCGTCGCGGAGTCCGACGAGGCGATCGATTCGTCGTGCTCGATCATGCCGTCTCCTCCGGGCCGCGGGGACCGTACGGGCGGCTCGGTGACGAGCCGCCCGACGGTGTACCGCCAAGGACTACTTCTTCACAGGCTGAAGGTAAATCTTCGCCACTCGCTCGCCGACCTTGCGCCCGAGAGCGAGGCCGTCCTCGCAGGCGCTGCGGAAATGGATCCCGGCATAGACGCGAGAGTCCGCGCTCTCACGCGCCGCCTGGGAAAAGCTTGTGAATGATCGGGTGATGCCTTCGAAGGGCTTGCCGCTCGACACCGTGAAGCTGACCTGGTCGCCGCCCAGGGCACTGGCGAGGGCCACCGCCGCCGCCGCGCTGAACGTGCTTTGCGTCGACGGATAATCCGAGACCGACGGGGTGTTCTGATGACTGTCCCAGGTCGGATCCCCGACCGTGGCGTCGTTGCCGTCGCTATCGCCCTCACGGATGGCCGTGATCGGGCGCCAGAGATCGTACACGTAGCGGATCTTCCAGCCGGCGATGTAGGCGTCCGCCATCGCGATGTTCATCAGGGCGAGGACCCGGGCGCTATCTCTGGCATCGAGACCGCGAGCGGTAGCGACCGTGCGCGCGATCGTGTTCCAGTTGCCCGGCCCCTCGAACCAGAAGCGGGCGATCTGTGTCTGGTCGGCGGAGCGAACCGTGCTCACTTTGCCGCCGACGTTCTTCACCTCGTTGTAGTCGCGCGCGTACGTCTCACTCGTCAACGCCGGGGGCCCGGGAAGCCAGAACTGCGAGGCCGACAGCAGAGTGAACGGCGTGACATTCACCCATCCCGCATTCGAAGAAGGCAGGTAGCCGCGAGCCAGATCCGCGTTCGCTATGGGAGGGTTGGCTGGTACGGGGTTCGGATGCGGACGCCACTTGCCCGGCCCCATGGCGGGCGTGTAGGGCACGTCGCGGGTGGCGCCGTCGTCCTTGCGTAGCGCGAGAATCGCCGCGCCGGCGGTGCGGCCGACCGCCACGCCTTTGTTCCGGGCGGGCCCGTCGGTGACGCGGGCGATCGACCCGGCATAGGCCTGGTCGACCAGGGCGAGTGTCTCAACCTTCTGAACGGGTGTGCCGAAGCTCCCGATCACACCCACGAGCACCGTGTGCGCGGCGGCCGCGATCGCGGCGTCGGGCGACGCGGCCGGGTCTGCGGGTCCCTCGAAGTAGTAGGCATCGTAGCGGCGATTGATCGCGTTCAGCGCGTCGTGAACGGCCACTTGCACCATGGCCAGTGTGCGTGTCGACACGAGGTTGTTCTGACCGTTCGCCACGACGGCCTTCATCGTCGTCTCGTTCCACTGGGCGACCTCGTTGGCCGCCGCCTGCGATACGCAAATGACCGCGATCAGGCAAAGAACAAGATTGGCGATCGGCACCGCGCTGCCGAAGCCGAAGACTCGAAGACGCTTCACCATGAATGCGCTCCTCCTTGTTCGGCCGGGGCATGTTGCTCAGACCGGTCACTATTCCACCTGGCAACTCTGGCGCCTCGTATCACCTCCTCAACGGTCGGTCGAACAGGCCTTGCTCATCCAGTGCCAATGGATCGGAGGCCATACCGGCGCGCGGTAGAGCACACTTAGCCGTGGTCTAGCGGTAGTTCGCGGTGTTCCCCGCGGAGTTCTGCCCGAATCGACCGGGCAGCTTG
>Ga0137362_10002342_pt1 | contig 12296 bp, 11 predicted proteins | sample MadtaG_2_FD_104801 | JGI IMG/M metagenome (GOLD analysis project Ga0137362, IMG submission 104801) | Vadose zone soil microbial communities from Angelo Coast Range Reserve, California, USA - Mad1_100_16 metaG | ecosystem: Environmental > Terrestrial > Soil > Vadose zone | place: USA: California... | reverse complement strand
AAGGGGTTTGGCTCAAGATCCAAGTTTGATCGCTGGGGGCGTGAAAGAGAGTCTTTGGAATCAGAAGTGGCGGTAGCGTCAGGGGGAGGTTGTTGTTTTTGTTGTTTCTGTTGTTGTTGTTGTTGTTGATGATGATGGTGATGATGATGATGATGATGCTGTGACTGGGCAGGTTTGACGTCAGAGGATGGACGGTGTTGTGGGGATTGACTTCGAGACATGGCGGGGGGGTGCGTCAGTAGTAATCGAGGGAGTGGGGAGACGGGGCGGGGAGGAGAGGAGAGGAGGGGCGGGCGATGACGGAGTGACCGGATGGGCCAGTCGAATGACGACGTCTGAGCCTACGTCACTAGCATTAGTATTATATCCCTGGCGGACTTCCAAATTCCATTTTCCCCTTTCATGTGCTCCACCTCCGGTTTCCGGCCGGGCTCCACTCCTTCCTCCGGCCGCACTCCATCCTCTTTCCCTCGTTGTCCCCGCCTGACCTTCCATGGAATTTGTTACCCACCCCCGTACTTTTCATATCCTTTAAACTCACCAACCCCAAATTCCGAGCCGAGACGTGCCCATCTCCCGCTATCTCTCTCTTTCTCGGCCATTTCCTTCCCCTCCCCTCCCACCTGCCGCCCGCCTTTTCGCCGTGCATATCTTCATTTGCCTTTTCCGGCACGGAATGAGTCTAGGTCTGTGATCGAGATCGCCGTTGATCTCGCGCCCGTTTGGGTTGCGTCTAACCTCCGATCCAATCTTACCCTCTGACCTCCCGTCTCCCAACTCTACTGTATGGGGGAGGGGGAAAAAATTTACAGCACGCTTGCGCGGACCAACCCTCTCGCGGGACGTCACTGTAGTTCCATCCGGCAGACATACACATTACACTTCTCGTCATGACTCGGATATCCCCACGCCCTAAGGAACTGCAGATTCGTTCCACACACGGAATACATGCCATGTCCATAAACGGTACCTCTTTCTGCTAGACTGTTCCGTGATGGAACAAAATATAAATGATTGGCGCGCGCGCATGCACGCAGCAACCCCAGTCGGGAAGTATTGACTCGTAATCAACCTTAGGCTCTAAATGTAATCTCGGCAATTCTTTCAACTCGACCGCACTGTATCATACAGTACCGCCACATCTCTCCCTCCAACCCTGCAACTTCGCGCCGATTCATCCGATGTCTGCCAGCAATAACGCGCGACTAGCGACGAAAAAAACTCTATGGCATGGGAATACCCGTATGCCGATCTGAAGATAGATCCAAAAACATCGGACCATTGTATCCGCGGTGAGCGTCCTCCGCCATCTCACCAAGGGACCGACGAATCCAACAACGAATCCCGGCATGAAATGTTCAATCGTTTACCTCCTTCCTTCTCGGTACATCCATGCCATGCTAGTATCCCGTGCGTTTCGCTTGCTTGGTGGTCGGAGGTAATTGCCTTGGCTGCCTTCTCGTTTGTTTCCATTTTTGTTCGCTCACTCTCGGTCGCCGCTACCTCGCTCGGCGCCTTCTTTCTTTTTTACCCTGATGTTCCCCGTGCACACGCCTTGGTCTAGTACGTGCTTGGATGATAGGGGTAGGAACAATGGGAAAATGTCAAGCTTATATGAATACTGCTACTGCTATTTTTCCCCAAAATAGCTTATCGCTTTCCACCTTGTGCTCCTTCACTCATCACGTGGCGTTCACCACACGCCATCTTCATGCGCCAAGAAACATCGAGGGGAATGCGTGCCCAGGTACGTCGTTTCTCGACTTTTTCCATCAAGCCATCAGGTGGACTTATCACCTTCATATCCTCACTTCCATTCTTTACATCCCCCAGCTTACAATAGCACCCTAATATTCCTCTCGAGAAACAATGATCGGCACTCGTACAAACCTCCACTGTCACTGCACGGCGACCTGTCACGTATGGCAAGTCACTTTGGGCGGAGAGACGACCATCGCCGTATCGGAACGCAAGGCCCGCGTCGGACATCCCGTGGTACATTAGCGCATTAGCGATCATGCGCACCACAGTGATGGCTGCGCGACTCGTCCGACGGCTCTCTGACATTTTGCGTCGTTCCTTTGTGTTTTGTAAGCCTTCGGAGGTCGCGCGCCGCGGGGATCATTGACCTTGACCGGAAAGTAACGGGACACCGGACCGGACTCGTATTGGACGTCGAGCGGCGGTGTCTTATCCCACAGATTCTGAAATTTCCCTTTTCTGTTTCTGTTTTTCATTTTTATGTGCGTTGTGTTCGGGTGTTCGGCGAGGAAACGGTAACCCCCGGAGGAAGGAAGAGAGTCGGGGGGAAGGACTAATTGAACGGCGGTGGATTGGTAAGCATGTCAATAGGTAAGGTCCGACAATGAAAAACCTATTTCTATTTCTTATTATTTTTCGACTCGTGAATCAGAAAGGTACGTTTGGACTTTCTAGAAGGGTAGAATCCGCAAGGAGAATAATGAGAAAAGGGAGGAAATGATAATGTCCGGGAAATCCTGGGTAAGTGCTGCGGATGCGGTGAATTTCAAGGCGGTACGCTACATCTCGCCCAGTAGACGCTTTTGCTTTGGGTCTTGCAGTGCGGGGAGTTGGTGGCAGGGTTGTCAGAATAGGTTGGGTATAACTTCGGCCGATTGATACTATCGGCACAGCAGGGCGTGTACTATGCATTTCTGTGGTGAGAAGGATCGAGGTGTGATATCGAGCCTATGCATGTACAGTATGTACGTCATGGTGCAACATGCACAGAGACTTGAAACGAGACGGACAACGACGTGGCTCACATCACTCTGGAGAGGTCAATCCAGGTGTTGATGGTCGCATAATGATATAGCAACGCGGAGATGATGATCAAGATTCAGGCTCGTACCTTTTTCTTTCTAATTTTCATCTGTAGGCGAGATTTCAGAGCAATTTTGGAGGAAACGTGTAAGAGGCTATGACTAAATAACTGACGGTCAATGAATAAGTTCCTGTCCAACTGACAGGAACTTACTCAGCGAGGAAATGATGGGGTATTGTTTACAGTGGAACATTCTCAATCGAACAAAGGAAGGAAGAGCAAGAGAGAGAGAAGAAAAGGGAATATGTTTCTCCCGGAGTAAGGGAAGGGAAGGCGAGAAGAGGAAGGGATCGCGGATAAGGAACGACTGATGAAACCCATCCATGCACGGTCAATACTCGTTGTCCCGTCATCACGCACAAACCGCACGCAATCCACGCACACGCACCTTATCTAACCACTGTGTGGTCTCGTCCTCATTTCTTTTTGAACTCTGCGATCCGCGGCAAAAGCCGTCCTCTCTTTTTTATTTATTCGCTAGCTCGAGCAGAATCGGGTCAGGTCGGCGGGGCGGGGCGGCTGTGGCTGCGGCTGCAGCAACAATTCGCGCGTTCGTATTGTGATGCCATGCCACGGACGCTAATATACATGGATCGTTAGTTTGGCTGATTTTACGGAGAAGACGGGGCTGTTCACGATACGATAACGATTTTTTTGATTATTAATTCGAATTGTGTCGGTTATCATATGAGGAGGAAAAGGTACATTAAGGATAATGTGTGTGTGTGTGCCAGTGACAGTGAGGGGTGGGAGGGGAAGTGAGTAGGTTTGGGTTTGAGGAAGAGGAGAGGAACCAATTCCGTGCCTTGAAATACCGGATCGGTGCATCCGAGTGCATGTGGTGCACCAAACGAAGCGCTGCGATATCCATATCCTAGGATCTCGGGGACAAACTGGCAGCCCGCGATGGATGGAGCTTGATTGGCACGGCGTCACACTAGTGCTGTCTATACTGTACGTACGTTTTTTACTGTACTACTCACACGAAGTCACAGAGCTGTCAGAAGTATAGAGATAGAGATAGAGATAGAGATAGAAAAGACGATAAAGAGAAAATTACCTCCGAATAGAAGCAGGAAGACGATTGGAAGCAGAATATGAAGGTTTACAGTATCTTCGTCTTGCCATCATGATCATGACCTTGAAGCTGTCTACCGTGTTTTGGGAACGATTTATGAAATATAGAGGAAATCAACAGGCTTTTTTTACACAGTTAAGTGTTGTGTTGTTGCTTGCGGCGATCGGACAGACGGAAGCTTTTGGGCGGCTGCTATGGATCAGCCCAGAAGCGGAGGAACGGCCAAGTTGGATTAGAAGAGGGGCTCGGAGCGCATAACTTCATCCGAGATAATGTAGTTCCAGCCCCCACCATTACGCGCTCGTCGGGTGCCTGTTTCCTTGGTCTACGGTGCTATAGGAAAACCCCGCTGACGAGATGCAGTGGAAGGACAATGTATTACAAAGCGCGCGGCGACTCAACCACATAACCCCACAGGGACGGAGAACGGGCCCAGCCCTGCACAAAGTCTCGTGATGGGGATAGATGGCGCTCAGGATCGCATGGGAGGAAGGAGGAAAGAGTCTGGAATACAGAAATGACACGCCACGTATTTCGGACATATATGCCATCCTAAAGTGGCTAAAGCATATACGATGCCATCACCTGCAGTCATCGGCGGCAGTGATGGTTCGTTTCTCTATCGAAAGGTGATGCTGAGATTGAGAGAAGACGAAAGTAGAAGTGTGGAGCAGTGGGACTAGTCCTTGTACGTACGTACTGCAAAATGAATAGGTCCGCGTGCTGGAAGGAGACTTGGAAGTAGGTCACTCTCAACCAACATGCCAGCGGCGCGTAATTGTATAACAATCTTTGCATCCTGGCTGTGTCAGTGGGGCTGCACAACCCGACAGCGCCGCAGTTCCAATCGCAGCGAGTACTGCTGACGGGGAGCCAGACATAGTAAGACTGTTGCCAAATTACTTGATTCCTTACCGCGATCGATCGCTCAAAACAAAGCGGAAGACATACGGGTTGGAAACCAAAGTTTATCCGAACACTCCCCCCTTGGATAAGGGTAGTAGGGCCTGATCTTAAGGTACCTTGCAATGTGATGTTCATATGCGATAACTGACATAGCACATGACTCAAAGGAAACTGAAAGAAAACATCCCACCGAATTGGAATAGCTGGCGCCGACACAGGTCAAATCGACGAACTTCATGAGGCCACATGATTTTTGAGGTGAGATCTCACCAAACGGACACACATAAAAGGGGATGGAGTGTCACAGGGAGAAAGTGGTGCGGGACGGGGCGGACAGGGACGGAGACAGGACCATCATTGAGTGTCACGGAAATAGTCGATGATCTGATGGCGCATTGGAGTGACGCCTCACAACTGAGGGGAGATTAATCATGTGCAATGCTGTGGGCATAGGGGCCAGACTCGGACGTTGTCGTTGTGTTTAAGAAGCATCATGTTGGAGTGGAGTGAGAGGTGGGGCCCTCCTCACATAGGCAGCTGCGCTTGGAAAATGTGCGGGTACGTACCCAAATTGGGAAATTAGGAATGATTGGTGCTACACCAAGAAGGCAGCGGCACTCACGCACAACAATCTGGTGTATATATCTCCTCTTGGCGACATCGCTTGGACGATCGGGCGTAGGGAAACAGCAGATTGATTATCGATGTGCTAAAAGGCGAAGGACGTCGCAGCACGCAGTTATGACTGAATGGATCGCGGCAGATGGCGTAAACGCCATTAACACACGACCTTCACTGCCACAGAAAATGAGAGCGCGGTTGGTGATGGAACTCTTGGGTCCCTATCGGTAACTGGACTGGAACGGAGAAAATAATGTCATACGATATGGGTCGGGTAAGGGATACCTTTCTCTTGCGTTTTCGTGCTGGACGCCCCACGTTGCAACATCTTCTCTGTGACATGGCTGTTGATAACTCTTGCCGAAACATGAGGAGAAACTGGCTATCAATAGGGATTATTCGTTGAATTCCAAAGGTTGTCCCTCTTCATGATGAGGTCAACTTGCATTCAAAGCCTTTGCGGGTAGACATAATTGGACCTCATGTCATATAACAAGTTGGCGGGACACTGCGCCTCAAGGTATGGTCGTTGTAGGTGATCGAGTAACGAGTGGACTAGTGGACTGAACAAAGGCGGAACGAGGCAAGCCAGAGTAAAAAAAAAGCCCAGATTACATAACCTGGTCACGAGGACCGTGGAAACTGTCCAAGCATCTGTCTTGCCCGAAGTCGGCTTCGCTTCGGCGATAGTGAGAGCCTAATCGGTCACCAGGGCATCTTACCGATTCTGACGTGGTGGTTCGTGATGGTCGATTTGCTTTGTGTCACCTGCACCGTCGTACTGAGAGAGAGATTATCGATCAGCGAGCACACGCGTACCCGACCAAGTCTGCGGCTTTACCCGGCCTGCTTTTTAGCAAACCAATTCCACGTTTTGGCACTTCGGATGGCCCCGTGCTTGTCGTTTTGGCCACTCGAGCATGATGTCGACACACTGAAAAGGCATACTCAGCTTCCTTATCCAACGCAAAAGAGCCCGGTTGGATGTTGTCTTGTGTCTTTTTCCCATGTAGATGCCATGCGTGTTTCGTTTTCTGCAAGCACTCAACCTACTCATCGAAGGCCGGACCAGATGTCATTTTTTCATCGGCTTCCTGATTTTGCCGCGGCAATCGCACAAGGGATCGACTCGAGGATGAGGCTCAGCAATCATGCTTCACCTTGTCTGTATGACAAGCTCGTCGCCATTCTTGTTTATCTTTGATCTATCGCCTTAGTTTTCTAATCAACTTCCTTCGTACTGTATCTCCTCTCATCGCCACAAGGTTTTTACTCTCACGGGACATCGGTAAGGCATGAGTATCCGTACTAACGTCCAGTCCCTGCCTATATGTGGCTATAGCTTCTCAAAAATTTTATGCTTGGATATCGAGCTTCCTCGTGCTCGTCCAACTCACGGCCAAGGCTCATACCCAGGTGAACGGCCATGTAGCAAGATGTCCATGATACCCCTCACGAGACACCGTGACCACGTGTTACCGAGAAATTGTTTTCCCTCATCTCAGCCAGGACAATGTCTACTTATCCTCGATGTGCCGACTCTTTCGGCCATCTCTCTCGAGAAAGCGCGTCCTCGTGGACTTACCGCTCTCTACTTTATTTTTGTGGAGCGTTTTTGCTTATAGTTTGGGTTGTTGGCTAGGCGGCATAAAAGAGCCATCTCTGTTGCGGTTCGACCGAGCGGTCGAGCAACTAGCCTACAGCTTTGTTCTTTCGTGTTATCCTTCCAAGTTCTCTACCTCTTCGTCATGAAGTTCATATCCGCATCGACTGTCGCACTCGGCATACTTCTCGCTGGGAGCGCGAACGCCGTGACCTACGAGGTTACCGACACTTTCCGAGGCGCCTCATTTTTCTCCGGGTTCTCCTTCTTTTCTCAGGCCGATCCGACACATGGACACGTGTAAGAGAAGTGCCACTATCGCCCGTTTCTAGCTGACGACATCGTTTGATCGTGCAGTAACTACGTGACCCAGGAGCAGGCGCGTAGCCGCGGACTCGCCACAGTGAACGGCAATAGTTTCATCCTGCGCGCGGATGACACTACCACGCTCAGCCCTGGTGGGAATGGGCGCGACTCGTTCCGCATCATCTCGAATAACAGGTATGGCACGCATGTCTCAGTGTGAGTCAATCGTCAATGTCAATTTTCTGGTCGGTTCTAATCACGACGTTGGTCGGCGATGGCTGCTCCCACAGTTTCGACGTGCAACACATGCCACAAGGTTGTGGGTGAGTTTATATCGGGGTATTTATCTCTCATTTTTGGTGCTTAGATTACCCAAACTTTCATTACAGGACGTGGCCTGCTATTTGGGAGGTTGGTAATAACTGGCCGAATGGGGTACGTCTTATAAACCAAACTGTGTCGTTTAATCTCAGATTGTCATGATGACTCGCCCGCCCTCACAGGGTGAAGTAGATATTGTCGAAGGTGTCAATGATCAGGGGCCCAATGCCTCGTCTTTGCACACGGGTCCAGGCATGTGGCTAGCAATCACTGCCATTACCCAATTTGTTATGGATAGAACTGAACTCGCTTTCAGGGTGCACTATGCCACCTGTTCGCTTAGAGACCGGGTAAATGTTCACCTACGAATCCATGTTGTTGAAGTAATCGCTGACACGACCATTTCCTTCTCCCTATGCCCAACAGTACCCCCACCGGATCGGACTGCGACGCTTATTCCAACAGCAATGCTGGTTGTGGCGTGCAGACCACTATCCCAAACAACTGTGGACCCGCATTCAACGATAATGGCGGCGGATGGTACGTGAAGCCAAACCAGCCCCTTCACTTTTCCCCGCAAGACGAGAGCTTGATACTTCATATTTTCCCCCACTTTGCCTGCAGGTACGCGATGGAGCGTACGTCCACGTTCATCAAGATCTGGTTCTGGCCGCGACATGTTAGCGACGTCCCGTCGGACGTACGTAACAGCAACTCCGACTCAATCAACACGGATGCGTGGGGTACTCCCACCGGGTATTTCCCGAGCACCCAGTGCGACATCAACAGTAAATTTACTCCTTCGAACATTATTGTCAACCTGACGTTCTGTGAGTCCTTACTCATACTTATACGGCATATTGCCACTGAATCCCAGTGGTATTCAGGTGGAGACTGGGCCGGCGCTGTTTATGGCTCTTCGGGATGTCCGGGTACCTGCGAAGGTATGTTGCGTCGGTGGTTGTGTGGTTGGATAAAGTGGCAAACAAGCGTCGCTGACTCTGAAAAAAATACAGATTATGTCAACAACAACCCTGGAGCGTTCTCAAACGCGTACTTTGAGTTTAACTCGGTGAGAGTGTACCAGTAGATAAGAAGTCCCCCAACTGTCTGCCAGCGAAGAGTCCTGGTTAGGCTGGTTAGCGAGACAAATGTGTGGATATGGACCAGCGTGAATCTGGGGAAAGCAGTCTTGTATTAGAAACATTGTAAATAAATAAAGCAATCTTTATAGGAACGGCCCTGGGATGCGCGTACCATAGTAAGGTATTCTGTAGGACGGCCTTGTGATCACGTGACCTTTCTGCATCTGAAGATTTGAAGGGGTGACTGGTGGCCCTTCAGATGCATTTGTCTCCCGTAGCGTGTACAAGGCAGCACAGAGGCAGACTCATACAGTAAAGTACGTAGTATGTTTATGGTAAACATACTACATACTTTACCGTATGTGTCCGTCTCTGTGCTCCTTTGTATGCGCATATAGGATAACCACATTCTAATGTGGTTTTTTTTTAAAAAACGATAGAGTCAATAGAGCGCTTTTGCACTCTTGGCACTATGACATACGACGCACGGCTGGCGTGACAGCATTAAATTTGACTACAGTACTATTTCATCCCCGACATCAGCACAGAGCAACCTCCACCGTCAAACCTCTATCCATTTTTATTACAGTTTTCCAACCAAGACGACCCACGCATGCACAAATCCGGTTTTTACCTTCCCAGGCCCAGAATGGGGCCGCAATATGCATGTTATGTCAACGATGTCATAGGAGTGTGCGTCCTTTGCCCTTCTGTTTTTTTCATGCTACATGACAATATCAACTTGGGGCCGATGTGGCACTCGGCCACGGCACCAACCGAGCACCTCCACTGTCGACCTTCCGCCCGCCATTCAACTACGTACCCATCTCAGCCACCTCACTTCGAATCCGACAAATCATGGTTATGTACTGCAGCCTCGAGTATCTAGTATGCATGCTGCGCGACTTCTATATCTCTCTTCCGAGTCTGCCTATCGAAACCCCGCGCCGTCCTCCTTTACGGCCTTCTACTGCCTGTGCTCAACCACTATCCACCTAAACCCATCCCAACTCTCGTGCTGATCCCAAATTCTGGCTTCCCGCTGCCCCATACGCCTGTGTTGTTGATGTACTGGGTCAGGCCAGTACATCGACAACACTGGCATACGGGGCAGCGAGCTCATCCACAGCCAGATAGTGCAGGTCGGTACCGTTGACCAGGTAAACTGTCGATGATGCAGCATCGTTAAACGATATTGTTATTCAGAGAGAGCCTGTTGGTCTTCACAGCCACGACCGTTGTCGAACACGGCAAGAGGTGTTGTCTCGGAACCCACTGTACGCACTACCCAGAAATAGAATGAGACTAGGTAGTGAAGATGAGATCGAATCGAACGCGCACACCGGTATAGCCCGAGGAATAAAGGTGAGCCACTAATACTGTTGATGGAGTGCGAACAAAGCAATTGAAATGAATCTGGGAGCGGTAACTGAGCTGTACCACATGGAGCAACTTGAAATGACTTCCGATCCAACTACTCCTAGTCACCTGTATCGTATAAATCGTGGGCGATCCTTGCTCGGGAGACAGGCGGCACCAAAATTTCGAGCAGTGACAGAGCAAGGACCGGACATCGAATTTAGCACATGGGCCCTACCAGTATGTGGCGTGTGACACGACATATGGCCTGTTGGAGGTCGGGTATTTTGAAGCTCTTTCACTAGTACCGTAAGCATTTGTCAGATTAAGGCTTAAAGCAGGTCTGCCAGTGTCTCCCGCTCACGGGCTTGTGCCCTCTTCAAGCCCGAGGGTGTGGAGTGCTGAGAATCTGGAATTCATCGGATGGAAGCAGGACTGACGATTGACGTACCAAAGGAAGAAGCTCTTTATCGGAACGAATAAAGAAGATCTAGGTAAGGGTATCTACAAGGCTACAACTAGGTCCACTGGTATGACATGCATCACGAGACACCGTCATGACGGCCGCACCGAGGAACTAGTATTCTTCCTTCCTATCAGCCAGGACCGACCCCTACTTTTCAGATGTCTCTCATCCTTGTGGAATTTTTACTCTGTTGCTGGATGTACAGTATAAAAGAGCCATGATCCTCCGCTGCTATCGATGCGATTAACTACGCCTACTCCCTGTGTTTTCTTCTCGTACAATCTTTCCAAGTTCCGCGTCTTCGTTATGAAGTTCATGTCCGCATCAACTGTCGCCTTGCCATTCTCCTTGCTGGGAGAGCGCGCGCCGCGACGTGCAAACTCAACAATACTTTCCCAGGCGATTCGTTATTCTCCGGGTTTTCCTTCTATTCTGGGGCCGATCCGGTGCACGGACACGTGTAAGAGTGGTGTTATCGTTGCACCCCGTTTCTCGCTAATGACGTTGGTTGGCCCGTGCAGTAACTACGTGACCCAGAAGCAGGCGCGTAGCCGTGGACTCGCCACCGTGAACGGCAACAGTTTCATTCTGCTTGCGGACAACATTACCAAGGTCAACTTGGGCGGGAATGGACGCGACTCGTTCCACATCGTCTCGAACGATAGGTATGGCACGCATGCCTCAGTGTGAGTCAATCGCCAATGATGCCAATCTTCGTGCCGGCTCTAATCACGATGTTAGTCGGTGCCGACCGCTCCCACAGTTTCGATGTGCAACACATACCACAGGGTTGTGGGTGAGTTCTATGTCGGAGCATGTTTTTCTTACTTTTGGTGGTAAAATGGCGCGATATTCGTACAGGACGTGGCCTACTATTCTGGAGCCTAGTGATAATCGACCGAATGAGGTAGGTCTTATGAACCTAGCAGCATACTGCATTCACGGGTTGTGATGACGATTACCTGCCTACCCCCAGGGTGAGGTAGATATTATCGAAGGTGCCAATGATAATGATCAAGGGCCCAATGCCTCGACTTTGCACACAGGTCCAGGTATGTGGTCGGTAGTTACTGCTGTCGTCCAATTTGTCACGGCCAGAACGGAACTCGCTTTCAGGGTGCACTATGCCGCTGGATCGCATAGAGACTGGGTGAGCGTTCACCGACGAACCCATGTCGTCGTAATGGCTGACCGCAATCATTCTTTTTCCCGCAGTCTCCAATGGTTTCCCTACCAGCTTCGACTGCTACACACTCGATAACGGCAATGACGGTCGTCGCGTGCTGACCATTGTCCCAAACAGCTTTGGACCAGCTTTCAACGACAATGGCGGCGGATGGTGCGTGAAGCCAGCCAGCCCCTCATTTACTTCTTCCCGCAAGACGAGAGCTGGACACTTTCCTTTTTTCTTTCTCCGCCTTATGTGCGGGTACGCGATGGAACGTACGCCCACCTCCATCAAGATCTGGTTCTGGCCGCGACATGCTAGCGACATCCCATCAGACGTGCATAGCGGCAACTCCGGCTCGATTAACACAGATGCATGGGATACACCCACAGCATATTTCCCGGACACACTGTGCGACACCAAAAACAAATTCTCTACCTCGAACATCATCATCGACCTGACATTCTGTGAGTCCTTATTTCGTCCGTATACGTTGTCACTGAAATCTGTGGTATTCAGGTGGAGAGCTGGCTGGCTT